>WNGR01003286.1_pt1 | contig 25674 bp, 22 predicted proteins | sample 5407581 | NCBI WGS metagenome assembly WNGR01 (sample SAMN13153383, study PRJNA577476) | soil metagenome | isolation source: 80 cm soil or saprolite under Garry oak tree replicate 2 | place: USA:California | collected 2016-06-15
TACGCCGACAACGGCCCCGGGCTCATCGCCGACAAGCCGCTACCCGGCCATGACACCGCGCGCGTCGAGTACCGGCCCGTCGGCCCGGTCCTCGGCGTGATGCCGTGGAACTACCCGTATTACCAGGTGGCCAGGTTCGCCGCGCCCAACCTGATCGTCGGCAACACCGTCATACTCAAGCACGCGGAAAACTGCCCGACCTCGGCCCTGGCGATCGCACAGATCATGAAGGACGCGGGCATGCCGGACGGCGTGTACGTCAACCTCTTCGCGACCCACGAGCAGATCGCCGCGATGATCGCCGACCCGCGGCTGCGCGGCGTGTCGCTGACCGGCTCCGAGCGGGCCGGCACCGTGGTCGCCGAGACGGCCGGCCGCAACCTGAAGAAGGTCGTCCTCGAGCTCGGCGGGTCCGACCCCTACATCATCCTCGACACCCCCGACGTCGAGGCGGCGGCGGAGACCGCGTGGGCCACCCGGATGGAGAACGTCGGCCAGGCCTGCAACTCCAACAAGCGGATGATCGTCATGGACGACGTCTACGACGACTTCGTGGCCGCCCTGGTCAAGCGGGCCGCCGCGATGACACCGCGCCCGGCGGGCGACGACTCCGATGAGGCCTACAGCCCGATGGTCTCCCGTAAGGCTGCGGAGAACCTCCTCGCCCAGGTGCAGGACGCGGTCTCGAAGGGCGCCACGCTGCACGTCGGCGGCACACTCGGCGACGGCAAGGGCGCGTACTTCGCCCCGGCCGTGCTCACCGGCGTGACCCCGGAGATGCGGGCCTATCGCGAGGAGCTGTTCGGTCCGGTCGCCGTCGTCTACAAGGTCAGCGGCGACGACGAGGCGGTCCAGCTCGCCAACGTGGTGGACTTCGGCCTCGGCGGCGCGGTCTGGTCGACCGACGAGGAGCGGGCGGTCAATGTCGCCGAGCAGTTGGAGGTCGGCATGGCCAACGTCAACACCCCGGCAGGCGAGGGTGCGGACCTGCCGTTCGGCGGTACCAAGCGCTCCGGCTTCGGCCGCGAGCTAGGCCCCCTCGGCGTCGACGAATTCGTCAACAAGCGCCTCTTTTACGTCGAGAAGTAGCGCTTGGCGAGTAAACCCTGGTGCCGCCCCGCGGGCCACTCCCGGTGGCCCCGGTGCGGCCCCCCGGCTCGCGTGCACGGCGCGGTATCAGGCGAACTGCGGCATTACCTCGGTGGCCAGGAGTTCCGCTGATTGCAGCGCCTCGGCGATGGTCATGTCGCCGAAGCACGTTTCCAGCGCCATGTAGTTGATTCCGCCGATGTCGCGATGGCGGGCGACCCACTCGCGGGCGCCCGCCGGGTCGCCGGCGTAGAAGTGGCCGGTCGCGTGGATGCCCTCGAACGTTTCGGCCGGGAAGACCGGCGGTATCGGGATGTCGTATTTCTTCCAGAGGAAGTAGAGGCTGTCCTTGAACCGCGCGAAGGCCCGGTTGGCGATCTTCATCGCTTCCTCGCTGGTCGGCGCGAGCACCATGTTGCGGGAGATGCCCAGCGGCGGCAGATCATCCGCGGGGCGCCCGAGCGACGCCCACTCGGCCTTGTAGGCGTCGGTCAGCGTCCGCACGGCCTGCGAGGGGACCAGCGCCATCATCGGCATGCCGAGCCGCGCGCACCATTGCGCCTTCGCTAGCGTCCGGGTGCCATACCACAGCGGCGGGTGCGGCCGCTGCACCGGTCGCGAGATGACCGGCGCGTCAACCAGCTTGTAGTACTTCCCGTCGAAGGTCACGCTGTCCGACGTCAGCCCCTGCCGCAGAATCGCGAAGGCCTCGTCGAACCGGCCCTGCGCCTCCTCCTCGCCCGACACGCCGTGGAACGCCAGCTCGGCGGGCGAGACACCCCGGCCCACGCCCAGGTCGAGCCGCCCGTTAGACAGCAGGTCCAGCGTCACCGCCTCCTCGATGATTCGCATCGGGTGGTACAGCGACAAGATCGTGATGAGCGTCCCGAGCCGCAGCCGCGAGGTCCGCTGCGCGGCCGCCGCCAGCATCAGGTGCGGCGACGGCGTGACGGCCAGCGGTGTCCCGTGGTGCTCGGTCAGGTGGTAGGCGTAGAAGCCCAGCCGGTCGTAGGCCTCGATCAGCTCCAGACGCTCGGCGACCTGCCGGGTATGCGGTCGTCCCGTGTCGTCGTTATGGTCGATGATCCCGAAGCGCATGCGCTGAACCTAACCCCGCGCTCCTCGCCACGCCAGGCTCCCTGGAAGCGTTTCTGCACCCAGCTATCCGGCGCAACCGCCACGATGTGACACCGTTGCGGTCCTGACAAGCAGTCGAGATGAGGAGGTCCCGTGGAGCTGGAACCTCGACGGGTCTGGCTGCGGCCACGACCGCGAGGTCGTCCCGCGTCGCACCGTCCATCGCCCGGTCCCTGAGACCGCGGTTCAGCAGATCGTCGGCTGTGTCCCAGGGCTACGGCGTGCGCTGCCGGTCAGGGCTGGACCGCCACCGGGACAGCCGCTGCCGGGCGGGTCAGCCTGCCGACGTCATCGAGGTGGCGCAGTGCCTGTCCATAGGACCCCAGCAGGCTGGTCCGCGCGTACGGCACGCCCCGGTCCGCGCAGAACGCGGCGACCAGTGCCTGCGCCCGGCGCAGGTTCGGCCGCGGCATGGACGGGAAAAGATGGTGCTCGATCTGGTAGTTCAGGCCGCCGAGGGCGAAGTCGGTAAGCCAGCCGCCGTGAACGTTGCGCGAGGTCAGCACCTGGCGGCGCAGGAAGTCGGTCTTATCGGATGCCGCCAGGACGGGCATCCCCTTGTGGTTGGGCGCGAAGGAACACCCCAGGTAAAACCCGAACAGGCCCTGCTGCACGAGGATGAACACCACTGCCTTGACCGGCGGCAGCACGAAGAACACCGCGCCGAGGTAGGCGGCGAAATGCGCAGCGAGCAGCATTGCCTCCCGCGCCCGCTGCCGGCAGCCGGGTCGTGTCACGGTGCGGATGCTGGAAGCATGCAGGCCGGCCGCCTCGAAGAACAGCATCGGGATGAGCAGGTAGGCCTGGTAGCGGAAGACGAGCCGCTGTACATTCCGCGCGGCGCGTGCCCTGGCGGCAGAGAACGCCAGCACGCTGAGCATGATGTCCGGATCGGCGCCCTCGGTGTTCGGGTGGGCATGATGCCTGCGGTGCTTACCGGTCCACCAGCCGTAGCTGAGCCCGGTGCCGAGGTTGCCGCATGCGACACCGAGGAGGTCGTTGGCCCGCCGGGAACGGAAGACCTGGCTGTGCCCGGCATCGTGGCCGAGAAAGCCGAGCTGGGCAAAGGCGGCGGCGAGGAAGACCGCGACAGCCATCTGCCACCATGAATCGCCGACGGCAGCGAACGCGGCCCAGCCGAGCGCCAGTGCCGCCGCGGTGAGCGCGATCTTCCAGATGTAGTACCGCAGCCGGCGGTTCAGCAGGCCTGCCTGCCTTACCTGCCTCGACAAGACAGCGTAATCACTGCCGCGCGGGCCGGCAGGCTCGGGTGTCATGGCGCTCCTCGGAGTCGGGCGTGGCCGTGGTGATCGGGAGCCGCCAGGGTCCGGGGCGGGCGCTAAGGACGACGCAGGGCGCCGAGGTCAAGCGTAACCCGGAAGCCTGTGGCCCGCAGAACGCTCAGGTGGCCCGGCTGCGTGACCGGGCCGATATCGTCGTCGCGTGTCGAGATGGTGCACCACCTGCTCACCGTTACGCCTGCCGACCGAACGGGCGTGGTCGCCGTTCTCGCCGGCGGCAGCGGGCGGTCCCTGGTCTTCACCCGGACCAAGCGGGCCGCCCGGGCCGGCGCCGCCGGGACGGTGATCACCCTCCAGACGTCCGCCCAGGCCGGTGCCGTGCCCGCGATCATGCGGAAGGCGCGTGTGGTTCCGCTGACGCCACCGTCACGTCCGAATCCCCGCTGCTGCGCTCGATCGCCGGTGCACCCGCTCCGCGGGTCACGCTGGCCGCGCGGCCGGGATGTCGCGCGAAGGCCGTCACGGTCGCTCCGGCGACGGGTCGTGGCGCGGCGGCGTTCTCGGCTGGTTTCCGCGGCCGCGGCCGCTGACTCTGCGCTCTCGATCATGGCACGCTGCCGGACCAGGATCCTTGGCCCGGCAGCGACCATCAGGCGCCGGTCGAAGCATGCGATACATGGCGCTGCGAGCGTCGTCATGAGCGCGGACGGTCTGATCGCCACGCCCATGTTCATAGACTCCTCCGGTAGCCCCGGAAGCTCGCCGTCGTGGGCAACTGACGCCGGTACCTACTGGTGAACCTACGCCGGCATTAAGAAACTAGCAATACTTTTCCGGAATCTGATAACCTCTTAGTGTGGCGAACTGGACCTTCCTGACCCCGCATGGGCGGGTTCTGCTGCTGGTCGCCCATGACCCCGGGGTGCGCCTGCGCGACATCGCGGCCAGCCTGGACATTACCGAGCGCAGCGCGTTCGGCATCATCACGGACCTGGTCGAGGCCGGCTATGTGGTCAAGGAGAAGGACGGCCGCCGCAACCGTTACCACATCCAGGCCCACCTCCCGCTGCCGGAGCCCACCGCCAGGGAACGCACCGTCGGTGAGGTGCTGGCCTTGCTGACCGGTATCGACCCGACCGTGACCTGCGCATCGGAGAAGGCGGCGACATGACCGACGTATGGGTCGCGAACGACCAGGGTGACGAGATCGTCCGCGCGCGGGATATCGCGGTCGTCAGCCTGGACTACAACGGCAACGTCAACGTGCGGCTAGCTGGCGTGGACGGCCCGGTCATGACGATCGTCGCGCACCGGGCAAATCATGAGGAGCGCCGGCCTGACGATTTTCATCGCCAGCTCGTCCGCGTCGTCGCCGAACTGTCCGATGCGGCCGGAACCTTCCTGGTGCGGGCGGTGCACGACGAGACGCGTGGCTGGCAGTGGGTTACCGAGTCGCTGTAATGAAGAGCCTGAGGGGCGCATACTGGTAATGATGAAACCTGCCCGCGCCGCCACCCGGCGCCTCCTGCCCACCAGTCCCTTCGGGGTCCCTCCTCTCGCTCCGCCTGCCGAGCAATTCGCCGTGCAGGACCTAGTGACACACGATAAGTACGGCCTCGGCCGGGTCATCAGCGTCCAGGATGACGCCACCCTGGTCATCGACTTCGGCGCGTGCCGGATGCGGATCACGACGCCGTGCTCGAAGCTGGCCAAGCTCTGATGCCGTCGGCGACACGGCATCAGAGCATCCGCCGTGTCGCCTGGTGCGCAAGCACCGCCGATAGTAACTGAATGTCAGGGGGCACGGTCATCCCGCGGGTCAGCATGACCCTCCTTGCGGCGCTGATCCTCGATGACGGAAGCGACGTGCCGTATGCACACCTCGAACGCCAGCGAGTCTTGCGCGTGCATGCCGCGCAGGTTGCCCATGAACGTGACCATGTTCTGCACGGTGCGGTCGGGCAGGCCCTGCACGCTCATGAATGTCCCGCCGCCAGCCTCCGCGAAGCCGGGGATCGTCCCGGTCTGGATTCCGTAAAACTCAGTCACGCTCAGCCTCCGTGTTCTGCGGTCCGGCGTCGCGAGCGACGATTCCCTTACTCCGGTGTCCCGGCGTAAAAGCGCGATCTCAAATCGGGCGAACCTGCTCGGCCCGGGGGCCCTTGTCGCCCCGGGTGACCGTGAACTCGACCCGCTGGTTGTCCTGGAGGCCGCGGTAGCCGTCAGTCTCGATGGCGGAGTGGTGGACGAAGACGTCCGGCGTGCCGTCATCGGGGGCGATGAAACCATAGCCCTTGTCCGCGTTGAACCACTTCACTGTGCCCTGAGCCACTGTGCTCTCCTGCCGAGGCGGTCATCGGGATGCACGGGACGTGCATCCCGGGCTGTGGCGACCGCCCGTCCTTCCGGGGCCGGGCCTGGAGACCGGCGGCGCCCGCGGTCAGAATTTCGCGGGCGCTGTAAGACGGACACGAATTTTGACTGCAACCAGCTTCATTTAACACCATGCGACGGCTTAAGACATCGCGCCGGAGCGTGAAGGTGTAGGTGTCCACCGTTCTCCGCCTCACCGGCCTTGACTCGCGGTTCGAGATCTTCGCCGCCGTGCCAGAGGCCGTCGGCGCCCCCACCCGCCCGGGCGTCCGCGATGCGGGTGGGTCAGCGAGCCGCTGTAATGTTCAGGCGGCAGCCCTGCTGTAGCACGGAGATCATTGCGAGCGTCGACTCCGCGCCCTGGTTGCGGCTGCGGCTGGTGCGGCCGAGGGCGTCGCTGCATCCGCCTGTCCGCTCATCGAGCATCGGAATCCGGGCGTCGTTGTCGCCGAGCAGCCACGTCACGCTCATTTCCACGCCGGTCAGCCAGGTGCTGTCACCGGTGACCGCCGCCGCCCGCGCGCAGGCGTCCGCGAGCGCGGCCACTTCGATCGGGTGCTGGTCGAAGGCGGGGCGGTCCTCGCCACGGCCCCAGCCCCCGGCCGGGACCACGGACAGGTGGCCATCGCGGGTCTCGCCGGCCAGCAGCCAGCTGAGCATGCTCAGGCCATTGCGCAGGAGGTGATCGCGGCCGAGTTCCGTGCCGGCCACGATGACGGCCTCGGCGATGGCTGCGTTCGCGTAGCTGAGGCGGGGGGCCGGCCACAGCCACTCCGCATCGGCGGCCGGCTCGCCGATGACGGTACTGGTCATGGCGAGCAGCGCCAGCGCGCCGGGATGGCCGGGCCATCGCCCGAGCATCTCGGCGGCGCCGAGCGCCGCGAACGCCATGGAGTGCGGGTGCGGAGAACCCGCCACCGCGCTCACGTCGAACAGGGTTCGGGCCTCCTCGCGGATCCCCTCGGTGGGACCGCGTGCCGCCGCAGTGCCCAGGGCCCACAGCGACCGGCCCCATGCATCCTGCGCTTCCGGCTTACCGCGCCAGCGGCGGTCGACGCCGAGGCGGCTGTGGAACTTCCCGTCTGCCGCCTGAGCTCCCGCGAGAAAGTAAAGGTACCGGCGGCCCAGGGTAATGAGCTCGGCGGACGGCGACGGTTCGCGGCACACCACCACCAGGCCGCGGGCAACGTCATCGACGCGGTACCCGTGCTCGTATCGGGGCACGGTCCCGTGTGCCCGCTCGAGTACGCCGACGTTATCGGTCAGCCTCTGCAGGTGTCGGAACGGCGCCGCGGGGCTGGACGAGATCTTCATGGGGAACCGGAGGCTGGCTCGAACGGCCTCGCGTGCCCGCCGAAATCCCGAGCAGTGGCTGAGCGCTCATCACGGCCTCGCGTAGCGAACGCACAGCCAACGTACCCCAGAACTCGCCCGCACGTGGGCGGCCCGCGTGCCCCCCCGCTCCGCGTAGTGTGGAGGGAAGAGGCAGCCGCTCTGATTCCGGGCCATAGTGGATTTGGGTCATAGTGTCTTCCGTCATCTGGCCGGCAGCGTGGGTTTCAGCGGTATGTTCCGCCTTGTTGTCCTGGATCACCGGGAGAGGAAGCCGTGTCGCGAGCCAGCCCGGCCGGTCAGGCGTCGAGCCCGGCACGGCGCGCTGCGCTCCGGCGATCGGGAGGGTGCTCGCGATGGCAGGTGCAGTTGCTCCTGGACTGGCCCGTAAGCCAGGGCTCGCTTCCGCCGGTGGTGGTATCGGCGCTGCCATGGGCTTGAATGACCAGGCAGATCCCGACGGGGACAGCGCCGCCGCCCAGGTCGCTGGGCAGGAGGCGGCCGGTGAGCAAGAGCCAGGCACCGGCCAGGGCGACGTCGCGGCGGCGGTCGGCCGCTCGCCGCAAGCGGGCGGGGAGAGCCAGGACGAGCCGCTGGTTTCCGGCGATGACGACGAGGACCTTCCCGCCGCCCGGGCGGCATCCGGAGACCCTACTGCCGACCCGGTTAAGGACTACCTCAAGCAGATCGGCAAGGTGCCCCTGCTCAACGCCAGGCAGGAGGTTGAGCTGGCCAAGCGGATCGAGGCCGGGCTGTTCGCCGATCAGAAGCTCGCCGAAGACAGCCGGAACCTTTCCAGCGAAGCGCGGATCGATCTCGAGGCGGTCGCCGAAGACGGCAGGAGCGCCAAGAGCCACCTGGTAGAGGCCAACCTGCGACTGGTCGTCTCGCTGGCCAGGCGGTACACCGGCCGCGGCATGCTACTCCTGGACCTGATCCAGGAGGGCAACCTCGGCCTGATCCGCGGCGTGGAGAAGTTCGACTACACCAGGGGATTCAAGTTCTCCACGTACGCCACCTGGTGGATCCGGCAGGCGATCACCCGGGCGATGGCCGAGCAGGCCCGCACGATCCGCCTTCCGGTGCACATGGTCGAGATCATCGGCAGGCTGTCCCGGGTGCAGCGGCAGATGCTGCAGGACCTGGGCCGCGATCCCACCCCGGAGGAGCTCGCGGCCGAGCTGGAGATGACCCCGGAGAGGCTCATCGAGGTGCAGAAGTACGGCCGGGAGCCGATCTCGCTGCACATCCCGCTGGGCGAGGACGGGGACAGCGAGTTCGGTGACCTGATCGAGGACTCCGAGGCCGTCCAGCCCGGCGAGGCGGTCAGCTTCACGCTGCTGCAGGAGCAGCTCCACGCGGTGCTGGATACGCTGTCCGAGCGGGAGGCCGGCGTGGTGTCGATGCGGTTCGGGCTGACCGACGGGCAGCCCAAGACGCTGGACGAGATCGGCAAGGTGTACGGCGTCACCCGGGAGCGGATCCGGCAGATCGAGTCCAAGACCATGTCCAAGCTGCGGCACCCGTCCCGATCCAAGCTCCTCCGGGACTACCTCGACTGACCGGACCGGCGCTAGCGTGACACGGAAAACGTGGTGCATCCGCCGCCCACCACGCTGCCGTTCAGTGCCGTGCCGTTCTTGCTGGGCGGCCCGGCGGTGAGGCCCACCATGGAGTATCCCGCCGGCATGGTGATCCAGTGATCCGGCGTGAGCTGGAATCCCTTGGCGGAATAGCTACCGGTCAGCGCGAAGCTCCCGGACGGGACGCTGACATTGCTCTGGGTGGCGTAGAAGGTAAATGTGGCGGTCAGGCTGCCGTTCGAGGTCGCCTTGAGCGCCAGCCGGAGCCCGGTCCAGCCTTGGGGGCAGAAGTAGGTCCCGGTCCATGTACCGGTAAGAGGGGCTGGGTTGAGGCCGGATCCCTGCTTGGCGGCATGCGGGGTCGGTGAAGCCTTCGCGCGAGGGGTAGCCGTGGCGGTGGTCGTAGGCGACGCGGTCGGCCTTCCGTGCCCGTTCCGCTTGCCGCGGCGCTGCTGGAGGTGCATGGCCGACGCCGAGGCGGCAGGCGAGAAGGAGGGCGACGCGGTCGCCTGGGTCTGCGCCTTCAGCCCGCCATGCGCGGTCGAGTGCTTGCCACCCGCGCTGACGATCCCGGCGGTCACCCCGCCGGTCACCGCGACCAGCGTGGCCACGAGTCCCGCTATGAGCAGCCGCCGCCGACCGCCTGGCGCCCGGCGCCCGCCGGGCGGCATGACATCGGAGACACCCCCCGGCCAGGGCGGTGCCGCAGGCCGGCTCGGGTGCGCGTTGGTGACCGTCAAAGGGTCCCCCGGTGCACCGGTCCAAGCGCCGCTGGCCATGATGCCCCCGGTTTCCGCCGGGAACGGGGCGGCGGGTGACGGCGAGGGGGAGCCAAACGCGGGCGGGGCGGACACGGCGGAGGACGGAACAGGTGTGGCTGGTCCGGATGGGCTGATGTCCCCGATGAGCGATTCGGGCAGCCATCCGGGTGCGAGGCCAGCACCGCCGAGTTCGGCCAGAAGCTCGCGAGGGCTGGGCCGTCCGCCGGGATTCTTGTCCAGGCAACGCTCGATCAAGGGCCGTGTCTCGAGGGGCACCCGATCCAGGTCCGGTGGATTGTGGACCAGGCGGTAGATGAGGGCGGCGCTGGAGCCGGCGCCAAACGGTCCTTCGCCCGTGGCGGCGAACGCCAGCACCGCGCCCAGGCTGAACACATCACTGGGCGGGCCGACCTCGTGGCCCTCGGCCTGCTCGGGCGACATAAACCCAGGCGAGCCGACGACCATGCCGGTACTGGTGACCGTGCTCGCCTCCATGGCGCGGGAGATCCCGAAGTCGATGACCCGCGGGCCGTCTTCCGCCATCAGCACGTTCGACGGCTTGAGGTCACGGTGCACCAGGCCTGCTGAATGGATCGCGAGCAGGCCTTCAGCTAGCCCGGCCGCCAGCGCCAGCACCGACGTGGCGGGCAACGGCCCGCGCCGGGTTACGGTGTCGGCCAGCGATGATCCGGCGATGTAGGCGGTAGCCAGCCATGGCACCGGCGCTTCGGTGTCCGCGTCTACCACGGGCGCCGTGAACAGTCCGCTCACGCTTCTCGCGGCGGCGACCTCCCGCCGGAAGCGAGCCCGGAATTCCGGGTCTTTGGCCAGTTCAGCCCGGATGACCTTGATGGCCAGCATCCGTCCGCCCGGTGACCGGCCCAGGAACACCCGGCCCATGCCGCCGCTGCCCAGCCGCCGGACGACCCGATATGGCCCGATCAGCTCTGGATCGCCAGCCTGCAGTTCCTGCACCGGCATACCCCCGTATGCGATTACCGACGTTTCATGGCCCCGGGCCCTATTTTGCCCAACTTCGGGGTCTCGCCGGGACGTAGAGATGAAATCTACATAAAGCGATATGTGGGTGGAGAAGCGTTCGGCAAATCGTCGGCTCAGCCGACGCTGATACACGCCCAGTACCTGCAACTATCTGCGCAGATGGCCCGCTTACTGCGGAAGCGCCACGTCGGCGCGGGTGGAACCGGCGTGCTAACCATCAGAATCCCTCCCGGCACCGAGCGTGAACCGGACGCCGCGTGTTAGCCACCGACAGCGAAATGTCAGTCAAATGAAATCCTGCTGATCTAGCCTTTTCCGTCCGTGCAGCGCCGGCAGCGAAAATGCAGAGATCTTGATCCGGTGCAATCAGTCGAACGCCGAATGGACTGGACCCTGCGTGACCTATCGCGCGAGGGGCGCAGGCATCGCGCCTGCGCCCCTCGGGATAGTTACCGGGCTCACGCCCTTCGAAGGCCTACCATCAGCCCCGCCGGACGATGGTGACGTAGGCGATGGAGAAACTCCGGCCGCCGTGGCCAAAGAAGCCCGCATGCGAGGCGGCGAAGCCGGTGACCTTCACCGTGATCGTGTGGAAGTGGTGCCAGCCCCAGATGCCGTGACTGGACTTCGCGGCGAAGACCACGGACAGCGTCCTGGTCTGCCCGGGACGCAGCGTCCCGAGGTTCCCCGACGCAGTGTTGCCGCTGATGCTACAGCCCGGGTTCCACCAGGAGTGGGCGCAGTACAGCGCGCGGAGCTGCGACGGCAGGTTGATCTGCGCGGTCACGTCCGGCGCCGAGACCTGGCCCACGTTGGTGACCGACAGCGTGCAGGTACCCTGCCTGCCGGAGAACACCTTGGACGTACAGTTCAGGGACGTGTCGATGAAAACGCGATGGCGCTGGATATGCACCCAGTAGGGCCCGGCCGTCGCCGATCCGACACTGTTCGTCGCGATCACCGAGTAGCTGAACGAGGTGGCCCAGTCCGGCACAGTTCCCCATACCGTGCCAGTGCTGGAATTGATGTTCAGCCAGCTCGGGGAACCCGAGCCCAGCGCGTAGCTGGGTGCCGGGAAGCCCTTGGCGCCGAACGTGTAGCTGTACACCTGGCCGTTCGTCGCGGTCAGCGACGGGCTGTCCGCGTAGAACACCGGCGCGTGGCCAATCGTCACCGTGTCCGGGCCGCTGACCGACGAGCCGAACGAGGACGAGCCTTCGTAGGTGGCAGTCAGCGTGTAGCTCCCGGCGTGCAGGTTGCCGATATCGCAGTTACCGACGCCAACCGCTGTCGACCCGCTTTGGGCCAGGGTGACCTGGCAGCCGCCCGCCCCGTCGGAGACCTTGACGGTTCCGGACGGCCAGACGGTGCCGCTGGCGGGCGTCACCGAGACCTGGACGTTGAGCGTCGTCCCGGGAAAGCCCGGTGACTGCGTAGTGCCGGTGATCGCAGTTGTCGTCGCGACCGTGGTGCCGGCGTAAGCCGTGCCAGGCGTCAGCAAGACTGCCCCGGCTAGGCCTCCTACCCCCAGTATCAATCCCGTCGCCAAGCCCGCCGTACGGCGGCATGCGGCACCTATCACACTGTGCATATGCAAGACCTTTCCGCCCGTTGGTGGGAGTCCCACATGGCTCCCACCGCATATACGCTCTTAAGGCGGGATAAGTTGCTCAGCGTTGATAACATTTCGGCCAATATTGTGCGGACTAGTTCAGATGCCGACAGATGAGGATTATGGATTGGTACCCGGGTAGATGGCTGCGGCGAGACGCCTGCCTGGCAAGGATGCCTTAACGCTGTATACGAATCACCGACAGTGACGTATGCGGCGGTGACCATGCGACCCCGCAGGCCGCACCGTTTCCGGTCCCAGGCCGTCAAATTCCACCGAGTACGTGCATATAACGAATCAGACTAGAAATAGAGGTCGATTACGTCGACCTCTATTTCTATTTCGACGCTCGGACCCGGCGGATCGATCTGGGTGGCCCTGGAAGCAGGCTTTCTCGCGCACCTCATTCCCTGACGTGGTACGCGTCGACGAGAATCAGCATTCGGCAGCATCGTGACCGACCCTTTGAGCCGGGCGGCCGACCCGCCGAGGCGCTCGAGAAACGCCTCGTTCGCCGGGATCTCGACGTCGACGATCTGGCCGAGGAACCGGGCCAGGGTAGACAGCGCGCCGCGGTCGGTGGTCGCGGTGGCCGCGAACGCTATCGCCCGCGCGTACTCGCGCAGGTACCCGAGGTTCTGCTCGAAGTAGAACCGGAACGTCGCGTGCGGCAGCGAGCCGGCGCCTATCTCCGCCACCATCGGGTGCGCCACGGCGGCGGCCCAGCAGTCGGCACCCCGGGCCTTGAGCCGCTGCGACTCGCTGATCATGGGAGAAGACCCGACATCCGGGCGTAGTTGTCGCCCAGGATGCCGTCGAGCTTGGCCGCCGGGATGGGCGTGGAACCCACCCGTTCGGCATGGGCGTTGACCGACAGCAGCTTGGCGCGGAGCTCGACTGGGTCGTAGAGGAACCCGGGGTAGTCGGTGCCGAAGAAGAGCTTCTCCAGCGGCACGAACGACTGCTCGGCGTGCACCAGGAAGCGGAACAGTTCCTCCGGCGTCACGGTCGCGATGTAGTAGCTCAGCTCGGCGAAGAAGTTGGGGTGCTTGGTCAGCATGAACAGGGCCTCGTCGACCCAGGGCAGCCCGCAGTGCGCGATCGTCAGGCGCAGCTCACGAAAGTGCCGGCCGACCGCGTCGAGCAGCGCGGGCCGCGCGTATTCCATCCGGGCGTCGATCCTGGTCGAGCCGGCCTGGTGGACCATGACCGGGATGCCGAGCTCCTCGGCCAGGCTCAGGATGTGCGTATGCGCGTCGATCAGCACGGCGGCGCACCCCCCGCCCGCACCGTGCCTCCTTCGATGACGATCATCCGCACTCCGGCAGCCGCGATAGTGTGAGATCTCAGATCTAACAATGTGGCCATCGTCCTGTCTACCCCCGACGCCCGATCGTAGGCGCGACGACCGCGGCGGGCCAGGCCGCCCGCCCGTTTCGTGGTTCAGCCCGGTAAACAGCGGGGCACCCCTAGTGAGCCGGGCGGGGTTGGATTAAGCTTCTCGTCTAAGATCTCAGATCTTTGATGCCAGACCTTCGACGGGAGCACACGCACGAATGACTGACGCCGTCGCGGCTGCGGTGGCCGCCATCGACACCGATCGCCTGGTCGAGCTCGTCACGCAGGTGTGCCGGATTCCGAGCGTGCTCGGCGAGGAGGGCCCGCTGGCGGAATTCCTGCACGACGTCATGAAGCAGTCTGGCTTCGAGGCGACCACGCTGCAGCCGGTGCTCGGCAACCGGCCGAACGCCGTGGGCGAGCTGGCGTTCGGCCCCGGGCGGCGGGTCGTGTTCACCGGGCACATGGACACCAAGCCGGTGTCCCACGGCTGGACCGCCACCACGCCGTTCTCCGGCGAGATCATCGACGGGAACGTCTACGGCCACGGCATCATGGACATGAAGGCCGCGCTCGTCTGCCAGATCGTGGCGATGGAAGCGCTGCGGGACAGCGGCGTCCCGCTGACCGGGACGCTCGCCATGGCGGCCGTCTCCGACCACATGGGCGACCAGCTTGGCTCGATCGCGTACTTCGACTCTTACCCGGCCGACCTCGCCGTGCTCGGCGAGCTGTCCGACAACGAGATCTACCTCGGCCACCGCGGCCGCGCCTACTTCGACATCACGGTGCTCGGCAAGTCGGCGCACACCTGCCACAAGCCGCTGGCCGTCAACGCCAACACCCTGGCCGCGCACGCCGTGCTCGAACTCGACGCCTCGCACCTGACCCCGCAGCTCGACAAGTGGGTGACGGACCTGTTCGGCGCGGAGACCTACATGGTGCCCGGCCGGATCTACGGCGGCCTGGCGCCGGGCGGGCCCTCGATGATCCCGGACGAGTGCGTGATCCGGGTCGACTGCCGGCCCCAGCCGGGCGTGACCACCGATCAGGTCCGGGCCGAGATCGACCGGTGCCTGGCCGCCGCCGCCCGGAGCGACCCGCGCTTCCGGGCCGAGGTCGAGCTGGCCGACGTCAAGGACGGCTACCTGGCCCGCCGCGACGACGAGGTCGTGACGCTCATGGTGGACGCGGTCCGCCGGGTCCGCGGCCGCGAGCCGGTCCTGCAGGCGGCCAGCTGGCTCGGCGACACGGCCAGCTTCGGCGCAAAGGTGCCCACGGTCATCTTCGGCCCGGGAGGCGAGCCGGTGTACTGCCCGGACGAGCACCTCAGCGTCGCCGACATCGTCGAGGCCACCCAGGTTTACGCGGCCTTCGGCGCGCTGGCCCTGACCCCCCGGGCGTGACGATGCCGCCCGCGCTCGGGAGCCGGCCCGCCACGGCGCCGTCGTTCGAGGCCCTCCTGCAGCGCCCGGGCCTGGCCTGGATGGGCCAGAACACCACGCACCTCGAGCCGCCTCCCGAGGTGGTCGCGGCGCTGCTGGACAGCACCCGGCGGCACGAGTTCCAGTTCTACGCGCCCGCCCTCGGCTTCGACGAGCTCCGCGAGCTGATCGTGGCCGACCTGGGCCTGGCCGACAGCGCCCAGATCGCGATGATCACCGACGGCGCGGTCGGCGGGCTGCACCATATCTGCACCGCGCTCGCGCCCGGGCTGTCCCGGCTCATCACCACCGACCCCGGCTGGCCGTGGCCGGGCCGCTTCGTGCGGCTGCAGGGCGTCCCGGTGACCGCGGTCGAGGTGTACTCCGACCAAGCCGGGTACAGGCTCACCGCGGCCGCGCTGGCCGAGGTCATCGAGCCGCGATCGCTGCTCTACCTGATCGATCCGCTCAACCCGCTGGGCAGCTCGTACCGCCGGGACGAGCTCGCGGCCCTGGTCGACCTGGCCCGGGCCAACGACGCGATCGTGGTGCACGACTGCACCTACCGGCACTTCGCCGACGGGCACACGCTGGCGGCCGACCTGTATCCCGAGGGCACGCTGACCACGTACAGCTTCTCGAAGTGGCTCGGCCTGGCGGGCCTGCGGCTCGGCGCGATCGTCGGCGCCCCCGGGCTGCTCGGCCGGCTCACGCAGACCCCGGCCAACCCGCTCGGCGCGAATATCTCGGCCCAGCGGGCTGCTATCGCCGGGCTGAAGGTAAAAGACTCCTGGCTGCGTGAGCTGCGGCGGGTCAACCGAAGGAACCAGCAGATCGTTACGGAAGCCGTCGAGCACGGCCCGTTCGGCCGTGTGCTTGTCCAGCCGTCGCAGGGCAACTTCCTCGCCGTCGACGTCGGCGGGCACGGCTGGACCGCCGGCCAGGTGGGCGCGGCCATGCTGGATCGCGACGTCTTCATCCGTTCGGGCACGTACCAGTCGTCGGCGTTCGGGGACAGGTTCGTCAAGGTCAGCACGTCGGTGCCGACCGCCTGGGCGGAGCGGTTCGCCGCCGCATGGGCCAGGCTCGGGGACCGGCCGTCGTGACCGGGCTGGCCAGGTTCGCCGGGCTCGGCGTCGAGGAGTACCAGGCCTCGACGGCGCTCGAGCTCGGCCGGCGGGTGGCCGACGGCTCGCTCTCCCCGGTGCAGCTGACCGAGTGCGCGCTGCACCTCGCGGCCGAGGCCGAGCCGGTCATCAACGCCTACGCCGCGCTGCTGCCCGAACGCGCGCGGCGCGAGGCGGCCGTGCGCGAGGCGCAGGCCCGCGCCGGGCTCATCCGCGGTCCGCTGCACGGGGTCCCGGTCGCGGTGAAGGACAACTTCTACTACCAGGGCGAGCCGACCGGGAAGGGCTCGCTCACCAGCTCCGATGAGCCGGCCCGCGAATCCGCGCCGATGGTGGCCCGGCTGACCTCGGCCGGGGCGATCGTGATCGGGAAGACCACCACGCCGGAGTTCGGCTGGAAGGGCACGGGTATCTCGCCGCGCACCGGCGTGACCCGCAACCCGTGGAACCCGGCCAGGAACTCCGGCGGCTCGAGCGCGGGCTCCGGCGCCACGGTCGCGTCCGGTGCGGTGCCGGTCGCGACGGGGACCGACGCCGGCGGCTCGATCCGCATCCCGGCGTCGTTCTGCGGAGTGGTCGGGTTCAAGCCGACGCTCGGCGCGATCCCGGTCTGGCCCGGCACGGTCAACGAGACGCTGTCCCACGCGGGCCCGCTGGCCCGTTCGGTCGCCGACGCGCGGGCCGTCTACGAGCTGACCCGCGGCGCGGACCCCCGCGACCCGCAGTCCGCGTTCCCGGCCCCGCTGGCCGACCCGCCCGGGCGGCGGCTGCGGGTCGGGGTGGTGCGCGAGCCGTTCGGGGTGGCACCGGACCCGTCCGTAGCCGCCGTTTTCGGCCGAACGGTCGCGCTGATCCGCTCCACCGCCGGCATCGAGCTCACCGAGGTGGCCGCGCTGGCCGGGCCGCCGCCCCGGGACGTCTTCGAGGCGATGTGGGTGACCGGCCGCGGGCTGGGGTTCGCCGACCTCATCCGCCGCCACGGCGACGTCATGGACCCGGGCCTGACCCGCCTGCTGCCGCTGGCCGAACGGTACAGCCTGGCCGACTACTACCGGGCGCTGGAGCGGCGGCGGGCGTTCAACGCACGGATGTTCGGCGTGTTCGGCGACTGGGACCTGCTGCTGATGCCGACCATGCCGGGGACCGCGTTCGATGCCGAGGCCGAGGTGCCCCGCGGCGGCGAAGCTCCGGGTTCCGGCGCGCCGCTGCCCTGGATCACCTGGACGCCCTACACCTACCCGTTCAACATCACCGGCCAGCCGGCCATCACGGTCCCCTGCGGCCTGGCCGCCGACGGCCTGCCGGCCGGCCTGCAGATCGTCGGCCCGTGGGCGCACGACACGCGGGTGCTCGACTTCGCTCACGTCTGCGAGCGGGCGCTCGAACCGCTCAACCAGATCCGGGTCGCCCCGGGTTCACGTGACCCGGCCGTGACGGCTGGAAAGGGAGACTTATGCGTACCGCTGTCTGCCTGCAGGGAGTCGACGCTCCCGAGGACTTCGAGCACAACGTCGCCGAGATCGACCGGCTCGGCTACGATGCGCTCTGGCTGACCGACTCCTCGCTGCACTCGCGCAACTGCTGGGCCTACCTGACGCTGGCCGCCCGCGCCTCGGCCCGGCTGTCGCTCGGCACCGCGGTGACGAACCCGCTTACCCGGCACCCCGCCGTGACCGCGGGGTGGCCGAGATCTCCGGCGGCCGGGTGACGCTCGGTATCGGCGCGGGCGACCGGCCGCTGCTGTCGCTGGGCTCACGCCCGGCCCGGCTGGCCGACCTGGAGAAGGCGATCGAGGTGATCCGCGCGCTGTGGGCCGGGCAGCACGTCTCCGCCGAGGCGACGTCGTTCGCGCTGGACGACGCGCACTACCGCTTCGCGCCCGCCCCGGACATCCCCATCTGGGTGTCGGCGACCGGCCCGAAGGCGCTCGAGCTGGCGGGCCGGGTCGCGGACGGCGTCATCCTGCTGGCCGGGCTGCACCCGGACGGCATCCGCTTCGCCCTGGACCACATCGACCGCGGCGCCGAGCAGGCGGGCCGTGACGCGCGGCCCGAGGTCACCGTCTTCGCCTACGGCGCGATCGACGACGACGACGAGAAGGCCGCGTTCGCCGCGGCCCGCACCATCGCCGCCTGGTTCCCGCAGACGTCGCCGGTGTACTGCGAGATCGCCGGGCTGCCCGCCGAGCTCGTGCAGCAGGTGCGCAGCAGCTACTCCGGCGGGGAGTTCCAGGAGGCGGCCCGCGCCGCCGAGGCCCTCCCGGACGACTTCGTGCACCGGATGGCGCTGGCCGGCGGCTCGGCCGAAGCCCGCCAGCACGTCCGTAACCTGGCCGAACTCGGCATCGACTTCATCACCGTCTTCCCCCTCGGGCCGCGGCGGATGCACACCGTCGAGCGCTTCCGCGACTGCGTCGCCGCCGAGACCGCCGCTGTGACCAACTGACCGGGAGCAGCTATGAGCAGGCTCGTCATCGACAACGGGACCGTCCTGACCATGGACGACGCCCGCACCGTCCACTTCGGCGGCCACGTGGTGATCGAGGGGGACCGGATCACGGCCGTCGGCCCGGGCCGCTACGAAGCCGGGGGCGGCGAAGCGGACACCGAAGTCATCGACGCCACCGGGATGGCCGTGCTGCCCGGCCTGATCGACCTGCACTACCACACGGCGATCGGCAAGGGCTTCAGCGACCACCTGCCGCTGTGGGAGTACCTCGAGACGTGCTGGTACCCGCTGATCCGGAACCTGGACGCGGACGCCGCGTACTGGGCCGCGGCGGCCAGCTACCTGGAGTCGATCAAGTGCGGTGTCACCACGGTCAACGACATGTACCGGCGGGTGCCGGACCTGGCCCGGGCCGCCGCCGACATCGGCATCCGGGCGGTGCTGTCCAACGACGTGGCGCTGGACGAGCACGACCTGGACACGCTGCAGGACAACAAAGACGCCTACGACGCCGCGCACGGCAGCGGCGACGGCCGGGTCGAGGTCTACGTGGGCATCGAGTGGCTGCCGCTCGCCTCGCCCGAGCTGCTGCGCGACGCGCGGACCCTCGCCGACGAGCTGGGCACCGGCATCCACGTGCACCTGAACGAGTCCCTGACCGAGGTGGAGAACAGCAAGGAGCGGTTCGGCCGCCGCCCCACCGAGGTCGCGTACGACGCCGGCCTGCTCGGCCGGCGCACCATCGCGGCGCACTGCGTCTGGCTGTCCGACACCGAGATCGCCCTGATGCGCGAGACCGGCACGCAGATCTCGCACAACCCGGGCTCGAACGCCAAGCTCGGCAACGGCATCGCCCGGCTGCCGGAAATGCTCGCCGCGGGCCTGAACGTCGGCCTCGGCCACGACGCCGCCGAGTGCAACAACAGCCTGGACATGTTCGAGGTGATGAAGTTCGCCTCGCTCATGCACCGCGCCGCCCGGGTGGACGCGAGCCTGCAGCAGGCGCCGGACGTGCTGGGGATGGCGACCCGCAACGGCGCGGCCGCCCTCGGGCACGAGACCGGCCAGCTCGCGGCCGGGTACAAGGCCGACGTCGCCCTGGTCGACACGCGCAATGTCATGTTCACGCCGCTGGCGCAGGGTAACGCCGGGCAGCTGTACTCGCACCTGGTCTTCGCGGCGAACGGCAGCGCGGTCGACACGACGATCGTGGACGGCCGGGTGCTGATGCGCGGCCGGCAGCTGCTAACCCTGGACGAGCAGGAGATCCTGCGGCAGGCCAACGCGGCCTTCCAGCGTGTCCTGGCCCGCATCTAGGATCTGAGATCTCGAGATGCCGCGGTCACACGGGAGGTCGGCGATGACGCACGCGCTGGACGACGGAGGGCACCGGCAGCTCAAGGACACCGTGTACCTGCAGCTCAGGGACGACATCGTCAACGGGACCCTGCCGCCGGGCGCGGTGCTGCGCGAGGCCGAGCTGGCCACCCGCTTCGGCGTGAGCAAGACCCCGCTGCGCGACGCGCTGGTCCGGCTGCAGAAGGACGGCTTCGTCGAGATCCCGCCCTACCGCAGCGCGGTCGTGGTCGGCTACAGCCGCACCGATCTGCGCGAGATCTACGAGCTGCGCGAGCTGCTCGAAGGCGCGTGCGCCCGCCAGGCCGCGTTCCACATCAGCGCGGACGCGCTGGCCGAGCTGGCCCGGATCGTCCGGGCCAGCGCCAACTGCGTTAGTGGTGGCGAGGTCGCCCCGGGCCGCGAGGACGAGCTGGCTAGCCTGCTGGACCGGTTCGACCTGGTCATGTACGCCCAGTCGCGGAACAGCCGGATCGACGAGATGGTCGGCAACATCCGCGGTCACATCCAGCGGATCGGCCGCCTGACCACCGGGATCCCCGGCCGGCTGGCCAAGTCGGTGCCCGAGCACCAGGCCATCTACGAGGCGATCGTGCAGCGGGACGGCGCCGCGGCCGAGACCCTGATGCGCCGGCACATCCTGTCCGTGATGGCCGACCAGCTGACCAGCATCGCCGAGGCCCATTAGGAAAGCACGGCAGGAAGGATCGTCCGCATGCCCGTTCGGACCGACACGCTGGTGATCGGGGCCGGCTCGGCCGGCCTGTTCTGCGCTCTGCGCTGGGCCGAGCGCGGCTCGGTGACCGTGGTCGAGTCCGGCCCGGACGCGGGTGACCCGCCGCCGCGCTGGGCGCTGTACGACTACGTGCTGCCCGAGGCGCACTATTACCGCTACACCGACTCCGCTACCGGCAAGCCGGTCCCGCAGGGCCGCGGCCTGGGCGGCGGGTCGACGGTCAACTCCGCGGCCGCGCTGCGCGGCCAGCCCTGGTGCTACGACGCCTGGCAGGTGCCGGGCTGGAGCTGGCCGGACTGCCTGGACGGCTTCCGGGCGATCGAGTCGGACCAGCAGTTCCCTGACGCCGCACACCACGGCGCGGACGGCCTCATCCCGATCACCCGGCTGGAGCCGGGCCCGCTCGACCTGGCGGTGTTCGACTGGTGCCGGACCGCCGGGCATCGCTTTGCCGAGGACCATAACGCGCCGGGCGCGCTCGGCTACGGCGTCTGGACGACCAACCGGCGCGACGGCGGGCGGTGGGGCACCTGGGCCGGCGTCGCGCCTGCCGCCCGGCGGGCGGGCGTGCGGATCCGGCCGGACACCGCGGCCGGCCGCCTGGTCTTCGACGGCACCCGCTGCGTCGGCGCCGACGTCACGGGCCCCGATGGTGCCGAACGCATCGAGGCCGGACGCGTCATCGTCTGCGCGGGCGCCTACGGCTCGCCTGCCCTGCTGATGCGATCCGGCATCGGCCCCGAACCGGTGCTGGCCGGGCTGGACGCCGCCCCGGTCTCGGTGCTGCCCGGGGTCGGCGCGAACCTGGCGGACCATCCCTGGTGCCTGCTCGACGTGGACGTGGCCGACGCGGCGCTGATCGAGGCCCGCCCGGTCAGCGGCGCGCTGCTCCGCTACGAGCTAGCCCGCGGCGCCGGCGAGCACGTCGAGGCCGAGATCTTCCCGTGGCAAACCCGGCCCTACGATCTGGCCTCCCCGCCGACCCGGGTCTCGTTCACCGCGGCGCTGATGGCACCGCGCAGCCGCGGCCGGTTCGAGCTCGGACCCGACGGGCCGCGCCTGCACGTCGGCCACCTGGCCGAGGACGCCGACGCCGCGGACCTGGCCGAGATCGTGGCCACCACCGCCGAGCTGCTGGAATCCCTGGCCAAGGACGGCGTGGTCGTCATACTTCAGGACGCGTGGTGGCGCCAGGGCGGCGATCAGGTCGCCGCCGTCCGCGCCGCGGCGAGCAGCTACCACCACCACTGCGGTACCTGCCGGATGGGCGACCCGGACGCGGACGGCACCGTGGTCGGGCCCGACCTCGCCGTGCTCGGCACCCGCGGCCTGTCCGTGGCAGACTCGTCCGTGATGCCCGTCATCCCCCGCGCCAACACCAACCTGGCCTCGATGATGATCGGCCACCGCGCCGCCGACGTCATCACCTCCTAGGCGTTTGTGGCCGAGGCCGAGGATCGGGCCGCTGACTGAGATCTCGATGCTGGAAGGCCCCGACCAATGCCCGCTGTCAGCAGGAAACAGAAAAGTAACAGCAGAGGGATTGACCTTGCCAATCGCCTTTCTCTAATCTCAGATCTTAGATCTCAGATCTTTCCAAGATCAGATCCAGGCCGGTACCGGCACGTCCCCCGATCGACGGAGGCACCGAATGGTCAACAAGTCAGACTCCGGGTCGAGCGCCCTGGAGGCGTCGACCTTCGGTGGTCGCATGCCCGCCGGTTCCGGCGACCTGGCGATCGAGACGCACGGCATCACCCCGGTGCCCGAAGACAACCGCTACGGGACTCCCCGGCGCCTGTTCACCGTGTGGTTCGCCCCGCAGATGAACATGACCGGCGTGTTCACCGGCTCGCTGGCAATCGTGTTCGGCCTCGGCTTCTGGCTGGGCCTGCTCGCCATGGTCATCGGCACGCTCCTGGGGTCGCTGCCGGTCGCTTACCTGTCGACCTGGGGCCCGCGCACCGGCACCGGCCAGTTGCCCGCCTCCCGGATGGCCTTCGGCGCGACGGTGGTCCTGCCGGCCATCGTCCAGTGGCTCTCGTCGATCGCCTGGGACGGCCTGGTGGGCCTGTTCGGCGGCGAGGCGCTGTCGACCCTGCTCCACATCCCGTTCTGGGTGGGGGTGCTGATCGTCCTGGCCCTGCAGGGGGCCGTGGGCATCTTCGGCTACGAGCTCATCCACCGGGTCGAGGCCGTGATGACCGTCGTGCTCGTCATCACGTTCGCCGTGCTCACCATCAAGCTGCTTGGCGGCAACCATCAGATCGTGACGCCGCCCACCGTCCACCACGGCGCCCTGGCCGGCTCGTTCGTCCTGGAGGTCACGGTCGCGCTCAGCCTGGCCATCTCGTGGGCGAGCTACGCCTCGGACTACAGCCGCTACCTGCCGCCGTCCACCCCGCGCAAGCCGGTCTTCTGGTACAGCCTGGGCGGCATCGTGCTCGGCTACATCTGCATTCAGGCGATCGGGATCGCGGGAGCCAAGGCGCTGGGCGCCGAGACCGCCGTGGGCGTCCGCGACATCATGGGCGGAGGCTTCCTCGGCGCCCTGGCCCTCGTGGTGATCGCCCTCGCCTCGATCGGCTCCAACGTCATGAACGACTACAGCGGCTCGCTCGCCCTGCAGACCGTGGGCGTCCGGGTCCGCCGGCCGATATCGGCGCTGGTGGTCACGGTCATCGCGTTCTTCCTCATCCTGTGGATGCACGGCGGCGACACGGCCTCCCGCTTCGAGAACGTGCTGCTGTTCGTGGGCTACTGGATTCCCGCCTTCGTCGCGATCGTTACCATCGACTGGTACTACCGCGCGCGGGGCCGCCACACGATCAATCCCGCCCGCGAGAGCACCGTCCGGGCCGACGCGATCGTCGCCCTGATCACGTTCGTGGTCGCGTTCGGCGCCGCCGTCCCGTTCATGGACACCAGCATCATCGTCGGCCCGGTGGCCAAGGCCTGGGATGGCGCCGACGTGGCCTACTTCGTCAACTTCCTGGTCGCGGCCATCATCTACGGCGGGTACCGGGTCTGGCGCCACCGGGCCGCCACTCCGGCCGCCGCGCTCGGCACCCCCGCGCACACCCTCGGGAGCGGCCGGTGACAGCAACTGACCGAACCGAACCAGTCGCCGTCGACACGGTCGTCACCGGCGAATGGATCATCACGCTCAACGCGGCCCGCGAGATCTACCGCCACGGCGCGATCGCGGTGACCGGCGGGGTCATCACCGAGGTCGGCAAGCGCGACGCGATCCTGGCGAAGTACCGGCCGGCCACGCTGATCGACGAGCCGCAGAGCATCGTCATCCCCGGCATGATCAACGGGCACCGGCACCTGCTCTGCTGCGCCAAGGGCGCCATGCCGGAGGGCGGGCAGACGCTGTCCGCGCTGCGCCAGTTCATCTACCCGTCGTTCGCGGCCCTGACCGAGGATGACATGCACGTCTATGCCCGGCACGCCGCCGCCGAGATGATCCGCTTCGGCACGACGCTGTTCGAGGAACCGGGCTGCAACCACCTCGAGGCCGTGCTGGAGGCGCTGGCCGCCTCCGGCATCCGGGCCCGGACCGGCCCCTGGACGTGGGACCAGGCGGGCCCGGCCGGAGCCGACGGGCTGCCGGACTGGCTGCGGATGGACGCCGACGCCGCGCTCGACCGCCTGGCCGAGGGGGTGCGGACCGTCCGCAAGTTCAACCATCCCCGGATTCTCGACGCGGTCACGATTGAGGGCGTGGGCACCTGCTCGGACGCCCTCAACCGGGGCGCCGCCGACCTGGCCCGCGAGTACGACAGCCTGTTCGTCCTGCACAAGTCGACCAGCGAGGCCGAGGTCGAGCTGGAGCTGAGGGTGTTCGGAGAACGGCCGGTCGCGCACATGCACACCATCGGCGCCCTGCACGACCGGGTCCTGCTCAACCACATGACCAGCCTGGACGACCATGACGTGGAGCTCGTCCTTGCGTCCGGCGCCCGCATCTCGCAGAACCCGACGTCGGCGCTGAAGCTGGCCAAGGGCACGACGCAGACCGGCAAGTGGAAGGCGCTGGCCGCGGCGGGCGTTCCGATGGCGCTGGGCACCGACGCCGAGAACGTCTCGAACCACACCGACATCTGCCGGGCGATGCAACTCGCCGCGCTGCTGCCGCGGGACGCGACCCGCGACCCCAGCGCGGTAACGGCCGAGCAGGCGCTGGAGATGGCCACCCTCGGCGGCGCCACCGCGCTGCGGATGCAGGACCAGGTCGGCTCGCTCGAGCCCGGCAAGCAGGCCGACATCGTGGTCTTCGACACCGCCAACTTCGACCTGCGCCCGCTGCACAACCCGGTGGCCAACATCGTCTACGGCTCGACCGGCCACTCGGTCGACACGGTGCTCATCGGCGGCCAGGTCGTCCTCCGGCGCAAGCAGCTGACCTTGCTCGACGAGGCCGGGCTCCGTAGTGAGGTCGAGGCGATCAACCGCCGCGTCCTGGGCGAGATCGGGATCGCCCCGCTACCCCGCTGGCCCATCGTCTGACGCATAGCCAAACGGGTTAAGGGCTCGACCTGCAGGCGAAGTACGCCGAGGTGGCGGACGAGGACAGCGTGGTGTCCTGGCTCGGCCAGGACACCGGCGAACCGCTCAGCTGACGCTCTTGATCTTCCAGACCCCGATCGCGGCCGCGATGGCCACCACCGCGGTCGCCCCGAACAGGGCCGGGTAGCCGGCCAGCGAGACCAGGGGAGCGGCGATCACCGCGCCGATGGCGCCCGGGCAGACGATGGCGATGTTGATGATGCCGAGGTCCTTGGCCCGGTCCCTGGCGGCCGGCAGCACCTGCGTGATCAGCGCCTGGTCGACCGCGATGTAGGCGCCGTAACCCAGCCCGAACAGCACCGCTGCGAGGAGGGCAGCGTCCCACGTCTCGACGAACGTCAGCAGCAGCGCGGCCGCGGCCATCAGCAGGCCGGACACGGTGACCAGCATCTTGCGCCGGCCGCGGCGGTCCGAGATCACGCCGCCGACGATCGAGGCGAGCACCACGCAGCCGGTGTAGATCAGGATCAGGATGAGCAGGCCGTCCGCCGCGGTCTGGCCGGGGAACAGCCGCGCGTAGTGCACCGCGTCGCGCAGGAA
>WNGR01001972.1_pt1 | contig 25651 bp, 28 predicted proteins | sample 5407581 | NCBI WGS metagenome assembly WNGR01 (sample SAMN13153383, study PRJNA577476) | soil metagenome | isolation source: 80 cm soil or saprolite under Garry oak tree replicate 2 | place: USA:California | collected 2016-06-15
AAGGGCGTCGCCTATTTGGGCATAGTCACTGGCGCCGTAGGCATCTTGAGTGAGGCCCTCAGGCCCATTCTTGGCTTCGGCTACGTAGTCTTCTTTGTACTCGAAGTGATCTGGTTGATCTCGGTTGGCTGGAAACTCTACAGGCTGGCCTAGAGTTCACGGGTACTTTGAAACACTTCAAGGGAGGTACCTATCATGGGTTGTCTAATTGCTCTTTTCGCCCGCCTAGCATTGCTAGTTGTCTGGGTATCTACGCCATTGGTGGACCGCGCATTCCACGGGGGCTGGCTCCTGCCACTGCTGGGGATCATCTTCTTGCCGCTTACCACCCTGGTCTATGTCCTCGTCTATTATATCTCTGGCGGCGTGACCGGTTGGGGCTGGCTCTGGGTCGTCCTGGCATTGCTTCTCGACCTGGGAGCGCATAGTTCCGGCGCGTACACCAATCGTCACCGTATCCCAGGGTATAAAAGGAAATGACATCCATTGCCAGGGTGAGGCTGAGGAAAAGCTTTGTTATTCCAGGGTGGCGCATATGGCTATCATCACAAATCATGAGCCGTTTGCTCCCTCGTGCTTTCGTCGCACGGACTCTTGAGCGTGTGACCCGACCTGAGATGTAAATGAGGTATAATGCATTCAACGATTGAGATGTATGCTTTTGGATTCAGGAGAATAGGAGTTATGACACAAGTAGCGCACATGACTTCGTTTCAGTCCGGTAGTCGCCAACTCGAGGGATACATGGCACGTCCTGAGGGAGATGGGCCATTTCCCGGTATTGTCGTCATCCACGAGATATTTGGCCTCAATGAGAACATGAAAGATATTACCCGCCGTTTTGCCGATCAAGAGTACGTTGCGCTCGCAGTCGACTTGTTTGCTGGCCGCAATCGCGCCATCTGTATGTTTCGGTTTATGAGTGGTTGGCTATTTAACTCGCTAAATAATGGCAGTATCCATAATTTGAAAGCGGCATTGACCTTTCTGTCCGAGCAGCCGAGTGTTGATGAGTCGAGGTTGGGAGCGGTTGGCTTCTGTCTGGGGGGAATGTTCGCGGTTTGCTGGGCCTGCACGGATGACAGGTTAAAAGCGATTGCTCCCTATTATGCGACGAATCCGCGGCCCTTGAAGGCCGTTGCCCGCCTCTGCCCGGTGGTGGGGTCATACCCTGACAAGGATTTTACGACGTCGGCGGGGCAAAAGCTGGATGTTGCGTTGGACCGTTATCATGTGCCGCACGATATTAAAATATATCTCGGTACAAAGCACTCATTTTTCAATGATACGTTGAGCAATTATAATGAAGCGGCGGCGCAGGATTCGTGGGAAAGGGTGCTCGCGTTTTTTGAGGAGCATATTGGGGTGAAGGCTGAGGAATAGAACACCCCGTCGCACGTTGCCCGATGCAGTAACATATAAGGAGAACATTTTATGTCAACCGAAGACAACAAGACCCTGATGCGCCGTTTCTTCGAGGAAGTGTACACCAGGAAGAATTTGGCTGCCCTCGAGGAATTCATTGCCCCCAATCACGTTGATCATTCTGCTGCTGCTGCCAGTCTACCAGTCGGTCCCGAGGGATCCAGACAAGCCATCGGCATGATGCTGACAGGTTTCCCTGATCTGCACGTCACGGTTGAGGACATGATCGCGGAAGGGGACAAGGTGGTAGTCCGCATGACGATGCGTGGAACCCAGCAAGGAGCGTTTGGGAGCATCCCCCCAACTGGCAAGCAGGTGGCGGTCTCGACCATCGATATTGTCCGCATCGAAGGCGGCAAGATCGCGGAAGAGTGGGGCATCGATGACATGCTCGGCATGCTCCAACAACTCGGTCTTGTCCCTTCAATGGGGTAAGGCGAGGACCTTTCTGTCTTTCCTCCTCCTTCTCTAAATGTCATCGCGTGACGAGATGGGATTGGGATGCCTCGTACTTTTCGCCGAGCATCCGAGCCCAGGTGGCTGCTCGCTCCATTTCCCCAGCAATCAGGGGACCTTCCTTCTTCATGGCCTTCACGAAGAAGCTCTCCGGCGGGACCAGGGGCTCGACTCCCATCGTGTGCAGCTGCCCGGCCATACGCGGCGCGGCAGAGTGCTTCCAGAAGCCTCCGCCGAAGCGGGTGTCAAAGTAAGCGACTGCCAGGCCGCTCAGCGATTGGTAGGAGACGTTTCCTAAAAAGGACTGCATAGCTGGGGATGGTCTGAATCCCTGCGTTGGGCACCCCAGAATGAGCATGTCCACTCCCTGCAACTCGATTGGACGTGCTGGATTAACACGGACAGCCTGTGCCTGTCCAAATGCACGCAATGTGTCGGCAATGGCCTGGGCAATGCGTTCGGTGTTTCCAAATTGTGAATCATAGACAACTACTGTGTTCATAGTTCCTCCTTGAGATTAAATGCGAACCACTTTCGCTCTTCTTTGGTGTCCCTGGAGCTACGGCCTGCTCCGACTCGCCAGTGGAGTCGCCGATCTCTCCCCTACAGGCTTTGCCTCTTTCTTACGCGGCCTCATCATCCTCGCAAACACACGCGCCGTCAGCGCAGGTGGCGACATGTGTGTCAGCTGTACTCCAAAGGCGTTTCTACGACCCTCGACGGCATACGGCCGCCCCTGCTCCAGAGCGCGCAAGCCTGTCATTACCACAGCATCCGCCGTGTGCATACTGCCCATCATCGGCATGTCGTCAGCACCCAGGATCGTGAAAAAATTGGTCGCTGTAGGTCCTGGGCACAGGGTGACCACGCGCACGCCCTGCTTGCGATACTCCGCCCAGAGCGCCAGGCTGAACGAGAGCACAAACGCTTTGCTCGCCCCGTAGACAGCCTGATAGGGTAGCGGCTGAAAGGCGGCGATCGAGGCCACATTGATGACGCCCCCTGCTTTTCTCTCTACCATCGCTGGCAAAAAGGCATGCGTCAGATCAACCAGAGCCGTGACGTTGAGCATGATTTCCTCGTGTTCCCGTTCAGAGGTGATTGTGTCAAAGCATCCATAGGTGCCAAAACCAGCATTATTCACCAGCAGATCAACAGGAACACCCAGTTCTCGCGTCCGCCGGTAGACCTCCTGCGCAGCGCCTTCGCGGCAGAGGTCAGCAGGGACGACTTCGGCACGAATGCCGTGCTGTTCAGAGAGTTCTTGCGCCAGCGCGCGCAGTTTGTCTGCCGAGCGTGCCACCAGTACCAGGTTCATGCCGCGCGCCGCCAGGATATGTGCAAAGGCCTCACCAATGCCCGACGAGGCGCCTGTGATCAAGGCGGTCTTTCCCGCATAGTTGAACATACGTTATTGCTCCTTCCCTTTCATAACACGACGCAGACCTTTCCAGTATGGAGTGTAATGCACGGACATCACAGGGATATCACCAAAGCAGGCATTACTCTTACAGAATCATCACATCATACGCAAAACCTGACTCCCTGCCTGTTTTTAAGAAGCTCACCCAACTTTACGTAGCAGCATCAAGAGACCAATGCGGGAATGGATGCACGTTTTCCAGGTGTGATAACATTGTGAGGTTGAGCTCTGTTGCGGTGATACGGCAGTGATACCGATGTGGTATCTCTTAAATGGGAAGAGGTCCTTCCCGAATAAACCCATCAACTTATGGGGAGGAAGACAATATGATACAACAAAGTGAAGCCGGTGAGTCAATACACGAGCAAGCAGGCTCGACCTATGGGAAATACGAAGGAGATCAGGAATACGCTCGCCAACTCGGTGAGACTTCCTACGAGCAACCACTGAGAGAAGAACCTGGAGGAAAAGTGTATCTGCCACCGAGTTACAACAGGAATATGTTCTATCAGTTCGTGACTGTGTTCGTGCTATCGATGGTGGCGCTTTTCGCGTTTGCTGTTCTCTGCCTGGTTTTCGTCGGAGGTACAGGAGGATGGATTGGTTTCATCGCCGCTAGTTTTGCCATTCTCTGCATAGCTTCAACATTTATCGGCATGAACACCATGAAGCGAGAGGGTGGAAAATAGTTCACCGCTATACCGATATCAACCGACCCTGAGCAGCAGCGCCTCCCCGATGAGCTGACCGGTCTGCTGGAAGCTGCCGTGCAAAGCAGGGAGGCCAATCAACCGGAGACCGCGTATTCCTACCTGGAGCAAGCGATCGCGTTGGCTCAGAAGATGGGCTACCTCTAATCGACCCTTGACTTCTTCCCCGAAATTCATTATGCTGTTCTTATGGAAGAACAATTAGTTCAATATAGCGAACAATCTGATATTCACGAAGAGACTGGCACGGCGCCTGTAGTGCCTGCGCCGATGGTTGAGCGTACCTTCCGTTTGCTGGACCTTTTGAGCGTCACGGAGGAGGGTTTGACGCTTTCGGACCTGGCACGCGCACTCAACATGAGTAAAGGGAGTCTGCACGGACTGCTCAAAACGTTGGAGAGCAATGGCGTAATTGAGCAAGCAGAGGAGCGCCGTTTTGTCCTGGGTCCGCGCATCTATGAGCTCGCCCAGACCTACATCCAGCGGGCAGATTTGCGCCACTTTGCTCTGCCTGCCATGCGCCGCCTGGCAACCAGTACAGGCGAGACAGTTTGCCTGGGGAAGGTTGAGCAGAAGGGAGTGAGGATTATTGAATGTATCGTGGATGAAGGGGAAAAGGCTGCGCTGCATATTTCTGTGACGCGCGGTCTGCGCGTACCTCTGCTGGCGGCAGCTACTGGACCTATCGTATTGGCGAACTGGTCGGCGGCACAGCGCGAGACCTTCCTGCATGCTGGTCCCCTGCCCCGCTTCACAGAGCATTCGCTAACTGACCCTCAAGAGTTTTTGGCCCGCGTTGAAGAGGCTGCCCGTACGGGTATTAGTTTTGACCACGAGGAGTACCTGGTTGGAGTCAACGCGGTGGCAGCACCCATTTATGGCACAGGAGGCACGTTGGTGGCTCTGCTCTGGGTTGTTGGCTTTGCCTCACGATTTAGAGATGAAGCCCTGGAATGTGCTGCCCGGAAGTTGCGTAGTGAAGCTGCGGAGGTATCGTACGCATTGGGGGCTAGTAGATAGGACGATTGCGCGAAAGGGAAGGAGGCTGAATTGAGGGAACTCATTACGCTGCGTGTGAATGGCGAACGCCGCGAACTGGCAGTTTTGCCGCATCATACCTTACTTGAAGTTTTACGTGAAGACATGGGGTTGATTGGCACCAAGCATGGCTGTGAGCTTGGAGAATGTGGGGCCTGCACTGTGCTGATCGATGGCTTACCAGTGCTCTCGTGCCTGACTTTACCCCTGGAAGTACAGGAGAGCGAGATCACCACCATTGAGGGGCTGGAACAGAACGGCAAGCTGCATCCTTTGCAAGAAACCTTTGCCGAATTGGGCGCGGCCCAGTGTGGCTACTGCACACCAGGTATGTTGCTTGCTGGTGTCGCTCTCTTGCGCGAGCATCCCCAGCCTACGCGCAAGCAAATCAAAGAGGCGCTGGCGGGAAACCTTTGTCGCTGCACTGGCTACACTAAAATTTATGAAGCGGTGGAGGCTGCCGGTAATCGTGTAGGGACGCGATAATGCTGTTTAACTTTTTCATCTGGATAGCAGAAAATCCAGCGAGGGCCGATAATGGTCATTAACAAAATGAGTATCAGGACGAATGACGGGGTGGGAATGTCTGCGTCGCAAGGACGCGATAAATCGGGTTCATACAAGTATATTGGAGTGCCTTTGCCTAAAGTTGATGCTTATGGCAAGGTGACCGGTCGCGCCCTTTATGCCGACGATATTATGCTGCCGCGCATGGTGTATGGGCGGCTGTTACGTTCGCCCTATGCACATGCTCGCATTCTCTCCATTGATACGAGCCGCGCTTTGGCGCTGCCGGGCGTGCTGGCGGTGATTACCGGCCAGGACTTGCCCCAGAAGTATGGCATCCTTCCTTCCAGCCAGGACGAATACGCGCTGGCGCTCGACAAGGTACGCTATGTGGGTGATCCCGTCGTTGCTATTGCCGCGCTCGATCCCGACATTTTGGATGAGGCAATGAAGCTGATGCATGTCGAGTATGAAGTGTTACCTGCGCTGATGAGTATCGACGAGGCGCTGGCGCATCCAGAGGTCAAAATCAACGACGAGGCGCGGATTGGAAATATTCACAAGGCCGTCGCGTATGAGTTCGGCGAAGTTGAAGCCGGTTTTGCCGCAGCCGACTATGTGCGCGAGGATTGGTTTTACTACGAGGGCAACAATCACGCGCCGATCGAAGCACACGCCTGTGTCGCCAGTTGGGAACCTGATCCCAGCGACCCGGTTGGCGGTAAGCTTACGCTCTGGTCATCTACACAGACGCCGCATTATGTTCACCGCGAGTTGAGCAATGTATTGGGCTTGCCGCAATCGCATGTTCGTGTCATCGCCCCCAATGTCGGCGGAGGCTTCGGTGGAAAAAGCGATCCCTTCCCTCATGAAATCTGCGCCAGCGAATTGTCGCGCCGTATTGGCAGGCCCGTCAAGATTACCTGCACGCGTGAAGAAGTATTTTTGAACCACAGGGGACGCCATCCCGTCAAAATGTGGATCAAGACAGGAGTGAAGCGGGATGGCACGCTTACCGCCATGCATTTCCGTTCTTTTCTGGATGGCGGCGCCTATGGTTCGTATGGGATCGCCTCGACGTATTATACTGGTGCTCTGCAGACGGTGACCTATAAGCTGCCCTGCTACAAATTCGAGGGCATGCGTCTCTTTACCAATAAGCCGCCGTGCGGTCCCAAGCGCGGGCATGGGACGACCCAGCCGCGCTACGCGGTAGAGGCACATCTCGACAAAATTGCCTATGATCTCGGCATGGACCCGGTTGAACTGCGTCGCCGTAATCTGATTGAGCCGTATTCGCGCACGGTCAACGGCCTGCGCATTACCAGTTGCGCTCTTGGCGAGTGTCTCGATGCCGTCGTTGAACGCTCGGGCTGGAATGAGTTCCAGTCAGCATCCGTAAATGGAAGAAGCGCGATGAATAGCTCTCACGGAGGAGCAGAGGATTCTTCTATTAAACGTGGGATGGGTATAGCTGCGTCCTCCTACATCTGTGGCGCGGGCAAACCCATTTACTGGAACGATCTGCCGCACTCGGCTGTGCAGATTCGCCTCGACCGTGGAGGCGGCGTCACGGTCTATTGCGGCGCGACAGACATTGGCCAGGGATCGACTTCTGTGCTGGCCTACATCGTCGCGGAAGAACTGGGTATTCAGATAGGACACATTCACCTTGAAACGGCAGACACGACGCTTACCCCGGTTGATCTCGGCTCGTATTCCAGCCGGGTCACCTTCATGGCCGGAAATGCGGCCATTGCTGCCGCGCGCAAACTGAAAGCGCAGCTCTTCGAACTGGCAGCTGAACAGTTACACGTCCCGGTGGAGCGCCTGCACGCTGCTGAAGGCATCATTTTCGACGAAGATGACCCGGGAGTAGCGTTATCTTTTGCGCAAGCGGTGCAGTTGGCCGAGGCCCGCTATGGTGCGCTGGTGGCATCGGGGTCTTATACCCCGCCCGAAGGCATTCACGGCGATTACAAAGGGGCAGGCGTTGGACCTTCGCCCGCTTACTCTTATTCCGCGTGTGTAGCGCAAGTGACGGTCGATGTGGGGACGGGTGAGGTGGTCGTTGAAAAACTCTGGATGGCGCATGACGTGGGGCAATCCATCAATCCCCTGCTGGTCGCCGGCCAGGTCGAGGGCGGCGCGTACATGGGCTTTGGCGAGGCGCTGATGGAGCAACAGGTCTTCCGCAAGGGACAGCATAAAATACCATCTCTGCTGGATTATAAACTGCCCACGACGCTGGACACACCTGAAATTGAATCCATATTGATAGAAATCCCTGACCTGGAAGGTCCCTATGGAGGTAAAGAGGCAGGGCAAGGACCACTTAACCCGGTCATCCCAGCTATTGCCAATGCCGTCTATGACGCGATAGGCGTGCGCATTGACGAGGTACCCATCACACCAGACAAAGTATTGAAGGCCCTTAAAGCCGAAACAGCCACGATGCGTACGTTACCTCGTCCACAGGTCATGCCTACGGAGGGGCCGTCTCCGTGGCCAACGCGGCTTATTAGATGGCAGCCTGGGGAGATGGATGGAGCGCGGAGCAACCAGGGGGACCAGGGAAGGTGGAGAGGGGCAGCGAAAGAGGGGGGGTCCTGATGTTACGGCTTCCACCATTTCGCTACCTGGCTCCTCGCCGCCTTGAAGAAGCCGCACTGATGCTGGCGCAGGAAGGTGAGCAGGCGATGCTGGTCGCAGGAGGTACCGATCTCTTTCCAAATATGAAACGCCGCCAGTTCACTCCAGAGGTTTTAATTGGCCTGCGAGGCATTACGGCATTGCAGAGCACCGGTGGATCCGCGGAGCAGGGGATGCACATAGGTGCTGGTGTGACGCTCTCTACGCTGGCCTCACATCCTCTCATCCTGCAACACTATCCGGCGCTTGCCACTGCCGCTGGTTCAGTATCGACGCCCCAATTACGGAACGCGGGCACTATCGGCGGCAATCTCTTGCTGGATACGCGCTGTAACTATTACAATCAGACCGAGTTCTGGCGTCACTCTATTGGCTATTGTATGAAGAAAGATGGCGATATCTGCCTGGTTGCTCCGGGTAGCCCGCGCTGCTGGGCAATCTCTTCGGCGGACACAGCTCCTGTGTTAGTGAGCCTGGATGCGCAGGCGCGACTGGTGAGCGTACGCGGCGAGCGCGTGTTGCCGGTACGCGAACTGTTTCGCGATGATGGCATGAACCCCTATACAAAAGCCAGGGATGAAATACTCGCCGAGATCATTTTACCGCCTGCCGACGGTTGGCGCAGTGTCTACCTGAAATTGCGGCGGCGCGGTTCATTCGACTTTCCCATCCTGGGGGTAGCAGTGGCGCTGCGCTTTGCTGATGATCAGACGGTAGCTGATGCACGAATCACTTTGGGAGCTGTGGCATCGCATCCGTTGGAGGCGACCGAAGCTGCCGCACAGCTGGTTCACCAGTCGCTCAGTCCTGAACTGATAGAGGCCGTGGCGGTTGCTGCCGCCAGGCGTTCCAAGCCGCTGGACAACGCCGACTTGACGATCAATTATCGCAAACAGGTCACGCCCGTTTTTGTGCGCCGCGCGCTCAGTCAACTGGCGGAGTCATGAACACGTACTGTTTTGATTTCAATTTTGATTTCAATAAGGAGCGAGCAATGATGAGACGAGAAGATTTATGCGTGACGTGGGCGATGCAACGGGAAGCCGAGTGGCCTTCGATTCGGCGGGATGAACTGGACCAGCAAGCACTGGCGTATGGATTGGAGTCAGCCGACTCTATCCGCGACAGGAGCATCTCTTTGTTTAATCGAGGGCGTCATGGTTACTCGGCTGGATGCCGGTTCATGGGCGTTCCATTCCTGGAGGACATGCACACACTTGGTGGTCAGGATGTTGCTGTTGTTGGAGTCCCGCTGGACTGCGGGACCACCTTTCGCTCTGGTACACGTTGGGGACCACAGGCCATCAGGCGTATATCGCTGCTTGGGACTGGTTATAATCCATCACTGGGCGTCGACCTGGTGGAATCGCTCAATATGGTTGATGCCGGAGACGTAAACGTGATTCCGGCGAACATCGAGAAGAGCTTTGACCAGATCGCCAAAGCGGTCAGCTATGTTCATGAGCGGGCTATCTTTCCCGTGACACTCCGCAAGGGCGAAAGCCCTGCAGCTTCTGACACTCCTACGTAGTCGGTTTCCTGAGAAGATGTAGCGTGGCTACTACTCACATGGAAGCCGTAGTTGGTGAGGAATATCCGACATGTGCTCATCCATCCTGAACAACACATCTTGAGCGGTGCCATGCTCGTTGCGATCTGCATGCCGGGCTTCAGGAAGAGATGGTTCCTCTTCACTTTTGGCGTCCTGGCAGACGGCAACACCTGCAGATTTCTCTGCCCCCTCTACAAGGGGAGGAGTTGGAGGCTTTCCCTGGAGTGGGTTTTGATAGCGTTTCACCAAACGCTGACCGATGACAAGACTGGCATTGCGATCGGCATTGCCCTTCATGCCACACTGAGGACAGAGGACCAACGGGGCACCAGAGGTATAGCCCTCTGCCGACTGCCCCTGTTTGTAGCGAGCCACTAAGCTATGGCAACGAGCACACTCTCGGCTGGTGTTTCGTGGGTTGACCCGACTGGTGAGAAGGCCTTCGCTGTAGGCCTTGTACTTCGCGTACTTGAAGATGCGTCCCTTCATCCAGAAGGCCCGTTTGCTATTGCCTCGTCGGCTGTACTTGCCCTTCTCTGGCTTGAGATGGCCCAGGTGCTCAAATACCAAGATCGTCGCGCCGTGCTGTTTGGCAAACTGCACAATGCGAGCACTCACCAGATGCGAGATGGACTCGTCCACGTTGTTGATCTTGCGCCAGAGGTCGGCATTGTCCTGTTCGCCTTCTGCTATCGTGCCAGTCTTGCGTCGGTTGTGTGCGATCCGTCCTAACTGCTTCTTCCTAAAGCCGGATATCCGTCTGCCCCCTCCGATAAACGTGGTGGCGAGGATCGTACCTTCAACAGTTTGAATGGTGCACACTGCGAGATGTTCATGCAGATTGAGGTCTACGGCACACATCTTTGTTTGTGTGTTTGTGGTGACGTGTTTTTCGATTGTGCCAGGGCTAGCGAACTGCTTTTCAAGAGGCGTATGCAACCACCATTGATTGCCGCGCCAAATAAGGGAAGGACTTCCCATCTCGACATCCTCAGGGAGTTCCCGTCCAGTGATGCGAACCTTGATCCAACTCCAACACGTCCCTGTCCACACTTTGAGCACAATGGACGATCTGGTCCGTTCCTTCCACTGACCTGCATACAACGTGGCAGACTTATTCCATGAACGGGGTGGGACTGGCGGACGCTCGGTGAATTTCTTCCCTTTTGCTTGCGCCTGCTCTTGGCGCTTTTTCCACTTCCGCAGCAGTGAGTAGAAGGAACGGGCTGATCCAAGGGCGGCATGAATCGCTGCTCGACGAAACAGGGCAGGAATGTCCTCTCCGATCGCTTCTAGCGGCATGACTGGCGTGGGGTTCTTTTGTGTCGCATGGGTGAGCGTTTCAAGGAGGGTGAGCGCTTCCTTGTTGGAGCAATCCAGGACCTTCTCATGGGCAGCGATGACCTCAAAATAGAAGGCGGCCACCTGGTTGAAGAGGTCTTTCGTTGCAGCAAACCAGGCGGCATGAGCAGGCTGATAGCCAAGCGATTGTCGGATGGTTTTGGTTGCCTTTGCCATGAAGACTGCTCACCCCCTTCCCTGCTCATTGGGCAGGCGACGATGTGAATGCTTGTTCTCATTATACACAAACATTCGTTTTCTGCCAAGGTATGTGCTGATGCGTGCTCTCGCCCCTCTCAAGAAGACATGTTTCCCTATTGTATCTTCTTTTCTATTTGTTCTGGGGCACGTCCATACGGGGTTTCTGGCTAAAGCCAGGGAAAAACCTGTTTGACCACGCTTTGAAAAGGCATGGCTTGCGGCGGGTTTCCTCTGTTATTCGGCTTGACACGCTGGTCAAAGAGGATCCTATGTACGCGCTTCTTCTAGCTCTATTTAGGCGGTCCCTCCTTGATGCGTGTCAGCGCCCGGTCTCCTTCTCCAGGTTCCGGCAGCACGAATTCGATCCACCAGGTCGCTCCCGCTTCAAGATATGACTCAACATGCGCTCGCGCCTTTATCGGATCATTGCCAGGGCTGTGTCCCCCTGCGGCGAGATCAAAGGGAGCAGAGCTTGAACGGTGCGCTTCGATAAAGGTCTTGATAGCGCGTATATCGGCTGGCTTGATGTAGCCGTCACCATGTTCATCGGGCACTTTGGCAGGGCAGAAGCCATCCCAGCGAGCTGCGCGCAAAGCCGGAGCTTTCCGAGGCCAGAAACCACCAAGCCAGATGGGAACCCGAGGCTTCTGGACCGGCGCTGGCCAGAAGGTGACATCGCCCACCTGGTAATGAGTGCCCTGATAACTGAAGGGCCGCCCACTCATCAAGCCCGCGAGGAGATCCAACCCCTCATCGAGCATCCTGGCACGCTGCTTCACATCAGCGACCTCGCCAAAGTGACGATCTTGTGCGTCACCCAGGCCAACGCCCAGGATAAGGCGTCCGTGCGAAAGGTGATCCAGCGTGATGGCCTCGCGGGCGAGCTTCCAGGGGAGCCGGGACGGCAACGGCGTCACCGTAGTTCCCAGATGCACGCTCTGTGTGCGCAGCGCCATGGCTGTCAGCGTGAGCCAGGGATCGTAGGTAACACCCTGTGCACCCCAATAGATGATGTAATCTTCCAGGAACACCCCTTCCCAGCCTTCCTCCTCGGCAATGTGTGCATACTCAACCAGTTGTTCAATATCGCCCTCGATGCCTGACAGCGGCAGTACAAGTCCATACTTCATCGCGTGTTTCTCCTTTGGTTTTCTCTCCCAACCGAGTGTATCTAGAGAGGAGGACACACAGCATTTCCTGCCATCTTCTGTCATATTTCAACGGAAATCGGCAGGAAGAGGCAGATGTCGCTGTCTAGATGCGTTGTGCTTTCCTCGCCGTGAAACCCTGGTCAATTCGGTAATGCTTGTTATCGCGTCCCAATGAAGCCGCGCATAGGGAAGCCTACACGAATAGTGGCACCATACCGAGCCGGGTAGCCAGTGCCTGCATTTGTTCGTCCGTTGGAGCCGCTGAGCCTTCCTGCCAGCGGCTGGCGGCATCGAGTACTTTGGGAAGCAGGTGAATATCTCCAACCGTGTTCAAGAAAATACCTGGCCGCTTCAGCACCCAGTGTACCGCCAGGTCGATATCCTGCTGCTCCTCCAATGGCTCATACCACACATCTCGAGTGCGTTTGCGGCCCAGCCAGGGCTGGTAAGCGATCGACTTGATCGTCTGTACAGCTACATTGCGCTGCTGACAGGTCGAGAGCAAGGCATTGAAGTTTTCAGCATAGTAGGGATTCTGCATGGTGATGTAGTTGTAGGGCAGCAGGACCGCGTCAAAGTCGAAGCGTTCAAGGCTGCGGCGGTGCGTGGCAGCAATCTGCAAGCCATGCCCGGTGACACCGACCGCTCGTATCAATCCCTGCTTTTTGGCTTCCACGGCAGCATCGATAGCGCCGCCAGGACTCAAAGCTATGTCCCACTCAATGGGGTCAACGAGGTTATGCAGTTGCCACAAGTCCACGTAATCGATGCGCATGCGTTCCAGGGAGCGCTGCAGTTCCTCTTTCGCCTCCTGCGCTGTGCGGGCATCAGTCTTCGTCGCTACGTAGAACAATGAGCGGTGCTGGGCCAGCCAGGGAGCGATGCGCAATTCTGCATCGCCGTAGCTCGCCGCCACGTCTATGTGGTTGACGCCATAGCGCAGCAGCACTTCTAGTGTGCGGTCTGCTTCCTCCTGTGTGACATTGCTGAGAGACGCGGCCCCGAAAATAGTGCGTGTGCTCACGTGACCGCTACGGCCAAATGGTTGTGTCGCAATCGACATCTCTTTCCTCCTAATGTTTGCTCGCATGCCTTTTTTGGACAATTGTAAGCCTATAGATTCACACTGCGGTTCAATTTTATCACTTTTCGAGAGGGGTATAGGGAATCTGTATCTTCTCACAAGGAAGATGTTCTCGCGCTCTCAGCTCTTTTGGAGCCTTTACGTTGCTACTTGCCTCTCTCCCACGGGAACTTCCGGCGGAAGAAAGAGCTTCCATGCCAGATTGAAGGCATCCTGGATGCCTGTATTCATCCCCTGGGCAGCCAGCGGTGAGTGGATATGGGCCGCATCACCCGCCAGGAAGACGCGTCCCTGTCCATATTGTTTGACCTTGCGCTGATGAATATGGAACCCCTGGAGTCCGACCGGGTGCGAGACGCGTACTCCGTGCAGGCCGCATGCCTCCATCACGTGCTCCACATCCTGAAGCGTCACCTCTTCTCCTGGAGCGCCTGGGTGAGGGCGGTAGGTGGCAATGACGCGGGACCTACCGCCGCCCAAGGGGAAGAAAGCGATCAGATTTCCCCTGCCAACAAATCCCACGACCCGATCATTCGGTCGCTCCCAGACGACCTCCATATCTCCCAACGCGAAGTGCTGCTCAAAGGCGGTTCCGCCAAACTCCATGCCCAGCAGGTGACGCACGCGACTATGGGCCCCATCACAACCGACGAGCCAGCGCGTGTGTACCCGCGTTTCGCTGCCGTCGGAGCGGCGCAGCACCGCCTCCACCCCGTGCTCCTGCTGAGCCAGATCGATCAATTCCATCCCGCGCTCGATAGGAATGCCCTGCTGGTTGGTCAGGTGTTCAGCCAGGATAGTCTCGGTGATGTGCTGCGGGATGAGAAACGCATAGGGATAGAGGCTGTCAATGAGGCGAGTGAAATCGAAGTGAGCTAGCTGTTTCTCCTGGCTCAAGACGCTGAAACCCTTCGCCTTGTTCCCCCGAGCCAGAAAAGTGTCCGCCAGGCCAATCTTTTCAAAGAATTCAAGCGTGCGTGCCTGTATGCCCGCCGCTCGCGACCAGGGTGCTGCCTTCTGGGCCTTGTCGATGATGCGACAGAACACTCCGTGACGGGTTAACTCACTGGCGAGGGTCAATCCCACCGGTCCCGCTCCCACTACCAGCACATCACAGTCATAAGAGAGAGACATTGAATGCATCAGGAAAACCTCCTTACTTCTTGAGGATACGTAAGCGCTCGCATCTCCTGTTTATGTAGGCCGAACAGACAGCAGAAAGTAGTCGATATGCTGTTCGGCGAGGCGATGTCCCTCGTGGCGTTGCGCTTCGGTAGCATCAGCATGCAGGTAGAGAAAACGAATGGTAACAAGAGGAGCGAGCAGTTCCCACACGAGATGCTCTGGCGAAACCTGCTCCTGGATGCGCCCTTGCTCCATCCAGTGGCGAAAAATCTGGCCGAACTCCTGCTGCGCCTGCCGTATCGCTGCCTGGACGCTGCCCCTCCCACTCTCGGTGGCGAGCACGCCCTCGCGCATAAAGAAGCTGGCAAAGCGACGGGCGCGTGGCTCGTCCCATACGATCAGCAGATGCTGTGTGAACTGGCGCAGAATCACCGCCGGGTCTGCTTCTCCCATCGCATCTCCACTCGTCTGGAGGAAATCCAGCACAAAGGCGGTCGGCGGGCCAACCTGCTCGAACAGGGTCTCGTAAATCGCTTGCTCTCAAAATGTGCATAGATGGCGCTTTCGCTGATCCCGATGGCGTGGGCGATCTGGCGCAGCGACGTGCCCGCAAAGCCCTGAGCCGCGAATAGCTCCAGGGCTGTGTCGAGAATGGCGTCACGTGTCTGGCGTGCTCCCAGTTTTGGTGGTCGTCCAAGTCGACCGGTTCGTTGTGATCTACTCATATCTATATATTAACGATCAATCGTTAAGCTGTTTGGCCGTCTCACATAACGGCCGTTATCGAAACGAAGCGAGATGACCGTTCACACTCTCCTCTCTCTCAATGGACGCGCAATATGTCTGACATGCGAAAAATCAGACTGGCACCTGTCCCAAAAAGGACAGTTCAACCCTCTTTATATGTGACGATCATGTGATGGTCGTCACGACCACATTTCTCCGAGCAAGAAAGAGAAGGAGAAATGTTGCTAGTCTACCATCGTAGAGGAAACTCTATAGAGAAAGGAGCTTACTATGATCTTGGTTACCGGAGCGACGGGAAACGTCGGACGTGAGGTTGTGAACCTGCTGCTCTCAGGCGGCGAGAAGGTGGTGGCGCTCACCCGCCATCCCGAGAAGGCCGCGCTGCCCGAAGGAGCTGTGGTGGTGGGTGGCGACCCCTCCCACCCACAGACGCTGACGAAGGCTTTGCGCGACGTCGAGGCGATCCTCATCAGCCCACGCGCCCTCGGAGATGCCACCGCCGGGGCAGCCACCGCGGAGTTGCTGAAACTGGCGGCCGAGCAGGGCGCGCAGCGGGTCGTCGTCCTGTCGGCAGCGACGGTGGAGTACGGCGGCGGGTATCAGCGGTTCGCCGACGGCTTCAGGGCGGTCGAGGACGCGGCCCGCGCCTCTGGCTTGCCATGGACCTTCCTGCGCAGCACGGACTATGCCTCCAACAGCCTGGCCTGGGTGCCGCAGATCCGCGCGAACGGCATCGTGCGGGGCGCCTACGGCGACGGGGCCACCCCGACGATCCACGAGCGGGACGTCGCCGCGGTCAGCGCCCGTGCGCTGGTGGACACCGCACACGCCGGACACATCTACGTGCTCACCGGCCCACAGTCCCTCAGCCAACGCGACAAGGCCCGCCTGATCGGTGAGGCCATTGGTCGGGAGGTGTTCTGGGAGGAAATCGCGCCTTCGCAGGTCCGCCAGGCGATGCTCGCCCAGGGCCTTCCCGAGGACGTCCCCGACAGGCTGCTTGGATACTGGTCCCGCCTCGAGCAGGAGCCAGCGCCGGGACCGTCTACGACCGCTATGGAACAGATTCTGGGGCGTCCCGCGCTCACCTTCGCCCAGTGGGCCGCCGAGCACGCAGCCGCCTTCCGAAACTGACAGGAAAGCCATCTGGCCAGGGCTTTCTCGTTCTACCCAGGAACTGAGCGGACAGGCAGCCTGCGGCTGCCTGTCCGCTCAGTTCCTGGGCAAAATCAGACTGGCACTTGTCCCAAAAAGGACAGCTCAACCCTCTTTCTTTGTGATGATCACAGGTGGTGGTCATCACGACAATGTCTCTCCTCAGAGAAAAGGAAGGAACATATGGCAAAAACATATCAGGCCCCGCTGTTTGTACGTGTGGCAAATGTTTTGACAACGACCCTGCTGCGCGCGGGCGTCAAGCTCGTAGGAGCTGGAAACTACCCCATGTACCTGCTCACCGTGCGTGGGCGCAAAAGCGGGCTGCCGCGTACGGTCCCGATCGCGATTATTGAGCGGAATGGGAAGCGCTATGTGGGCTCCGTGTATGGAATAGTGGATTGGGTGCGCAATCTGCGAGCAGCGGGAGAGGCCACCCTCACACGTGGGCGTCGTACTGAAACGATCAACGTCAGAGAACTGCCCACAGGCGAGGCGGCCCTCGTTTTGCGAGAAGATATCAAGGGTGGCAACCCCTTCGCTCGCTCCTATGGCGTCACCGCAGACTCTTCACTGGAGGAATTTGAGCGTGCGGTGCTCACCCATCCGGTGTTTGTGTTGGAAAGGAAATAGCGCAGGCGCCCACCCCGGCAGAAATGCCGGACACCTTCGTTTTGACAAGGCGTCCTCCTGGAAGAGAGGGCCTTGTCGCTCTCGTAATGTAGAAGAGCAGTGGCATGCTTTAGCCTGGGAACGAGGCGCTTTTGGCCAGAGAACTATCGTGTCGAGCTAAGGGAAGTCAACGGTCAAGCAGCACTGATTATCCAGGCTGGTGGCCGAGCCTTGCTCGTCCTGAGCATTGAAGTGGAGGCAGAGCATATTCAGACCATTCGTATCATTGCCAACCCAGAAAAACTCACACGGGTCTGAAGAGAAACAGGGGCACTCCACACTGTTTCTTTTGTTCACTCTAAAGCTACGAGAGAGAAGGAGAGGCCATCATGAACATACTCCGTTTTTCTGAGGGCAGGACAAAGGGGGCGGAGGTAGTGCGGATCATCGTCGATTTTCGCGGCTTTCCGAGCCGTGGCGAGCTCAGCCTGGAAGGAACAACTCCTATGGAAAAAGATGGAGCATTCCCCAATGACTTCCCGATAAATGGGGTGGAACTCAGATGCTTCCTGGTGGTCAGCAACTACGCTCGCTCGCTGGCGTTCTATCGCGATGTGCTGGGAGCGACAGTAGTGCATGAGCTTGCCGGGACCCTCTGCTTTCTGCGTTTTGCAGGGAGCCAGATTCTCCTGTCGGCGCCTTTTGGTTCCACAAAAGACCAGCCTGCCGTGAGCGATCCGCCGCCTCCCGACAACAAGAGCGTCATCAGCGAACTGAGCATTCGGGTTCCTGACTGCTCGGCTGCCTACGAGGTCCTCCGCTCTCGCGGAGCCGAGTTTCTCACCCCGCCCTTCGATTGGAGCGGCGAGGTCCGGGCCTTCTTCCATGACCCTGATGGACATCTCCTAGAGATCAGGGAGGTGCGGGAAGCCTAAGTGAGAAGCAAATGAACACGTTTGCGTGTGTTGAGCCCGGCGCGCGGGAGGCGAGACCATCCCAAATCAGGAGGAGACTGACAGTGCAGTACGGAAGCGTTTACTCCCGTTACGGCTCAGCTAGCTGATGGATAAATTGCTAAACATTACCGATTTGAGACGATTATTCCTGAGCGATCTACCCATAGAGGGACATTACCACGCTCAAGAGGAGATTGAAAAATTATGGCACGTCATCCTTTGAAACTTGGTTACAAAGCTTCAGCAGAACAGTTTGGCCCGCGAGAGTTGCTCAACTTCTCTATCGAGGCTGAGCAACGCAGCTTCGATAGCGTCTGGATTAGCGATCATTTCCAGCCGTGGCGACATACCAATGGGCATGCGCCATTCGCGCTCTCCTGGTTAGGTGCCCTCGGCGAACGTACTTCGCGCATCCAGCTTGGGACTAGCGTGTTGACACCTACGTTTCGCTACCAGCCAGCGATTATCGCGCAAGCATTTGGCACGCTTGGCGCGCTCTATCCTGGCCGTGTGATCCTGGGCGTCGGCACAGGCGAATCACTCAACGAGGTTGCTGTGACAGGTGCGGAATGGCCGCCTGCTAAGGAGCGCCTGGCTCGCTTGCGCGAGGCCGTTGCACTGATCCGCCAATTGTGGGCAGAGGATCTGGTTACCTTCGAGGGCCAGTACTATCGCACGCTCAATGCGACGATTTATGACCGTCCCGACCAGCCAGTGCCCATCTACATTAGTGCTGGTGGACCCGTTGCCGCCAAATATGCAGGCCGCACTGGCGATGGCTTTATTTGCACGTCTGGCAAAGGCGATGAACTCTACCGCGACCAGCTTTTACCAGCCGTCGAAGAGGGAGCCAAAGCCGCCAAACGTGATCCTGAGGCCATCGAGCATACTATCGAGGTCAAGGTTTCGTTCGATACGGACCGTGAGCGCGCGTATGCCGATACGCGTATCTGGGCCGCGTTAGCCTTGCCTGCCGAAGACAAAGCAGGCGTGCACGACCCACGCGAGATGGAACGCAGAGCGGAAAAAGTCGCCGACCAGGCCCATCGACGCTGGATTGTTTCCAGTGATCCTGAGGAGCACGTGGAGCAGGTCGGTCATTATATCGAACTCGGCTTCACACACCTGATTTTCCACGCACCGGGCGATGATCAATCGCGCTTCCTCCAGCTCTACTCCAAAGAAATCCTGCCTCGTATCAGGCAGCGCTGGGGATAAGACTTCATAGATTTTTCCAACCCACGCGCGCAGAACGCGTGGGTTGGAAAAATCTATGACACCGCTCCTTTGCTCGTCAATCCCCTTTTCTTTTAAGAGCTTTTATTCCACGAAAAAGAGAGTGTCACATCTCGCGAACTACTTCTTAGCTGAAATGTTTAGATTTCCCGATCACTGAACAGTTTTTGTAGCACTTTTTCAATACCGATGTCACGCACTGTCAGGTCGATAATGTTCACTTGCGCATTGATCTGGGGAATCAATTGCATTGGCATCCTGCATATCAAGAGGCTTACAGATGGACAAAGAATAGTTCCATTACTCTTGACAAGAATGACATGTGCTGCTATACTCTCCATGTGAGTAATTACTCACTCACATGGAGAAAGGAAAGATCATGCAGGGAGGAACACAGCAGCAGATCCTGGAAGCAGTCGAGCGACTGATCCACTCGAAAGGGCTGGTGCGCGTAACGACAAAGGAGATCGCTCGCGCCACCGGCCTGTCAGAAGGGGCGCTCTACCGCCATTTCGACCATAAAGAAGAGGTCTTCTTTGCCATTCTCATGAAGAATCTGCCTTCTTTCATTGATACCTTTAACCAGCACGTCGCCGGCACCGGAACGGTAAGCGGCAATCTCGAAGCCATCGGGCTGGCCGCCCTCCGCTACTATGAGCAGCTCATCCCGCTGAGTGCCTCCTTCTTTGCCGACACCGAGCTGCTGGCGCGGTTCCGAGACCTGATCGGCCAGATCAACGGGGGACCGCAAAGCGTCTTCGAACGTGTTGCCGTGTATATCGAGGAGGAGCAGCAACTGGGACGCATCGAAAAGCACGTCCCTGCTCTGAGCATTGCTACACTGCTGCTGGGACCATGTTTTCAGCGTATCTTCGTACGACAACTACTTGGGAGCGATCCCTTTGGCAAGACCGATCAGCAGTTCGCCGAAGAACTGGTGCAGGCGCTGATACCTGGTCTCCTGGCCTGGTAAGTCAAGAAAAGTATAGTATAGGAGTAGATCCTGTCCAGGGGAAGTGAGGGATATAGGGAGAGACAACATGATGCAGAACGACACGCCTCAGATCACGCCGACGACACCGCTCCATGAGCAGGTGCTACGGTGGATGAATGATACCGCGCCGGGACAGGCCTTTTTTCGTTGGTTTGGGAAAACGCGGGGAAGCCTGCAGCTTCGACGCTGGAGAAGATCGTTGCAGACGATTCCCTGGACGCCATTGCAGCGTCCTATTGCTGAGGTGACGGTCGCGCTGGTGACGACCGGCGGAGTCCATCTGCATGCTGATGCGCCGTTTGACGTGCAGAACGACGCCTCGTTTCGACGAATACCACGCGCGGCAACGGCTGCCGACCTCTGCATCACGCACGACAAATATGACCGCCGCGATGCCACTGAGGATATCAACCTCGTCTTTCCCCTGCAACGACTGCGCGAGCTCGAAACAGAGGGCATCATCGGCCGCGTGGCCGAGCTGCACTACGGATTCGGCTACGTCAGGAATCTCGATGACCTGCTTGCACCCGCAAGGGAAGTAGGTCGCCGCCTGAAACAGGCGCGGGTCGATCTGGCCCTGCTCGTCCCTGCCTGACCCATCTGCACGCGGTCCGTGGGACTGCTCGCGCGGGAAATCGAAGCCTGTGGCGTCACGACGGTAGGCCTGGCGCTAGTCCAGGAATTGGCCGTCGCGGTGAAGGCACCGCGTCTGCTCTTCCTCCATTGGCCCTTCGGTCATGCCCTGGGAGAACCAGGCAAGGTCAACCAGCAGCGCACGATTCTGCGGGAACTGTTCTCGCTGGCGCGCATTGCCCCGTATCCCGGCCTGGTCGTCGAGCTTCCCTACCGGTGGAAACGTCAGACATACCCACCAGTTGTCGATTGGACAATCGAGAGCGAGGCGTTCACCCAGGCGCTTGCCCGGGCACTGGCGACGGAGAAAGCGCCTCTGTGAGGCCCGTACACACAGAAGAGAACACGAAAGGAGCATATGACTTATGAAGAAGAGCATTACAGTAGATACCATGCAGGACGCGCTTACGCAGCCCGGTACCACCTACACGGTGTTTTTGACCACGTTCCGCCGGAACGGCCAGGGAGTTGGCTCCCCGGTCGGAATGGCGGTCGCGGATGGCAAGTTGTACTTCATGACCCCTGCCGCTACCTGGAAAGCCAGGCGCATCGCCAACAACCCTCAGGTGACGCTTGCCCTCTGCACCTTTCAGGGAAAGGTGCTCAGCCCAACTGTTGCGGGCGTGGCTCGCCGACTTGCTGGCAAGGAGGTCAGACGCGCGCGCGGCCTGCTGCGTGTGGGATTCATAGGTTGGATGTGGAACATCATTTTCAGCCTGCGCTATCCTGGCGACAATACAGCGGTGTACGAGGTCTCGCTGGTCGCCGAAGGGCAGATCTCGCAAGCAGAGGAAGAAGAGCATGCGCTCCTCTGAGAGAGCAGATCGTCTTTTCCTCACTTGGATGATTGTAAAGAAATTTTCTACTGAAGAGGTGAAAGGATGCAAGAGATCGAACTGTCAGCGGGAATCATCGAGTATGAGGATACAGGCGGGAGCGGTCCTGTCGTCGTTCTGCTGCACGGGCTGGTCATGGATGGCTCGCTGTGGCGCCACGTGGTGCGCGAGCTGCGCGCCGATTACCGCTGCATTGTGCCGACGCTGCCCCTCGGCGGCCACCGGCGGCCCATGCGAGCCGACGCTGACCTCTCGCCACGCGGCATTGGGCGGCTAGAGGCTGAGTTCCTGGAGAGGCTGGACCTGCGTGATGTGACCCTGGTGGGAAATGACTCAGGTCTCTTCCAGTTCGCCGCCGGCGAGCATCCTGAGCGCATAGCGCGGCTGGTGATCACCTCCTGCGAAGCCTTTGAGAACTTCCCACCCGGTCTGCCCGGACGCACCGTAATGCTCGCAGCCAGGTTTCCGGGAGGTCTGGACGCCCTCGCCCAACCGATGCGCCTGCGGGCGTTGCGCCGCTTGCCGCTTGCTTTTGGGTGGATGGCGAAGCGACCAATTCCCAACGCTGTGACCGACGCCTGGTTGCGTCCAGTGCTGACTCAGCGAGAGATCCGGCGCGATCTCACCAAGTACGTGCGTGCTGGCAAGAAAGGTGACATGCTCGCCGCGGCTGAGCTTCTGCGCTCCTTCGGTCGTCCTGCGCTCGTGATGTGGGCGGTGGAAGACCGCGTTATGCCCCCTGAGCACGGGCGGCGGCTGGCCGAGATCCTCCCACATGGGCAGTTGATCGAGATCCAGGTGCTCGCCACAATGGAGATGAACCTGGCGGGGTGTGCCAGTAAGCCGGTACCCGTTGTCTTTCATCCAACGGTGCAGGGCCACGTAGGCCTGACCGAGGGAGAGATCATCTCCTGTATGAACCGTGCAGGCCATGAATCCGCTGGGCAACGATCGGATACGGATCTGCTCGTTGCCTGGCAGAGCAGTTGGCAATGGTATGGCTACTTCCACATCTATTGACATGCCTTCATCGTGCAGCTCATGTCTGGAGTGCAACAGAAGCAAATCCGGTTGTGACATACCTACTCTTCATTTTTCCCCGCCGGATGTCCCACGCAATGGTGAGGCTTTGTCATAGCGCAGGAGATCTAAAAGGCGCTCGCTGACATCGACGGAAAGAGTGGCCGCGTGGTCCAGTATGTTTTTCAGTTCTTCTTCGTTGAGATCGCGTGTCGGGTCCCAGCCATAGCGTTTGAGGTCCACGGTTTCATTGGCGGAGAAAACGATGCCCTCTACCTCCAGCAGCTGGCGCATCTTTCCGCGCTGACCAAAGGCCCAGCTGCCGGTCAACTCGCCTTTGCTATTGATGACGCGCTGCGCGGGTACGCCCTCCGGCGTTTCGTTCATCATCCAGCCTACCATGCGCGCGCCACGTGGGTAACCAACTGTTTTCGCTAGCCAGCCATATGTCGTCACACGCCCAACGGGACATGCCCGGACTAAGGCGAAGACACGAGCCATGAGCGTTTCCACCTGCTCATGAGTAGGAGACGTTTCGTTTGACATTGCGTTCACCTCCACTTCTGGTTCTTCAGGTAATTTCCGCTTCTTTTAAAGTTATTCTCTCATATGCTCCTGGATAAGCTGAAAAGCTATGCAATGTGCTGATCCGTATGTAGTACAGGTGCGAAGAGATCGCCAAGTCGCTGGACGCGCTCGAGTACAACCTGGGGAGTCAGATCCGCGGGGTGAATGTTGCCAGCATCCAGTTCTTCCCAGCTGAGTGGCGTGGATACCGTCGGGTAAGGAGTGCTGGCACGCAGGGTGTAGGGGGCTGCTGTGTTGCGACCGACGCTGTTCTGTGCATAGTCAATCGTAACACGACCTCCCTTATGCGTCGGACCATAAGCGATGGAAATCAGATCTGGATAGGTGGTAGCGAGCTGCTGTCCTACCGCTTTGACCCAGGTGCGTACGCGATCGAAGGTATGCCCGGCTGCTAACGGCACGTAAATATGAAAACCGCGTCCACCGCTGGTCTTCGGATATCCCCTTACTCCTCCTTGCTCAAGCTTTTCGTGGAGCCGCAGCGCAGCCTCCCGAACATCATGGAAAGACGCTGCCTCGCCGGGATCCAGATCAAAGATGGCCTGATCGGGCTCAGTGAGGTCCGGGACATGTGAACTCCAGAGGTGGAATTCGATGGCCCCCTCATTGGCGAACCATATCAGGCCGGCTGCGTTGTCGATCAGTGGCAAAGGAACCAGGTGCGTGACCGTCTTGGGACGGTACTGGACCCTCTGGAGCCAGTCGGGAGCATAGTCAGGGCAGTCGCGCAGGTAGTACGATACTCCCTCCACCCCTTGGGGGAACACGCGCAGCGTTACCGGACGGTCTTTGAAATAGGGGAGCGCCGTGTGCGCGATCTGTTGGTAATAGCGCAGCATATCGCCTTTCGTGAACCCCGTCTGTGGCCAGTAGAGTTTCTCAAGGTGCGATACCTTGACTGCCTGGCTTCCTAGTTGCCACGTTTCAGAGGAGGCACTCATTAGGATGAACTCCTCACTCTTTTTCCTGCTGTTGCCGTTTTCACTATTCTCACCATCTTGATATGGCTCTACCAAGCAAGATTGCATTGTTCACATGGTATATTGTATCATTGGCTCTGTCAGTCAAGTGACCCCATGTCAAAAGACAGGGGCTTGTCCCTCACTCCGAAGAGTTGAGACGAGAGGCCGCTTGACAGGCGACCCACCATCCAAAGATGTACCAAGGATGGCAAGATGTTTGTCCCGTATATTGTAGGACGCGTTCAAATCAGCGTTCAGACAGTAGCCACATGCACGACAGCAGAAAAGCGCTTGCGAACGGCGATTATTGCGAGCCTGATGCTTGCAGGAAGAACACCGTTGAGACGTGTGCCGCGGGTCCACTTTGACCACAGCAATCCCCCGAGCTTGAGCCTTGTAGCTCAAGAAGCGGTGGAATTGGGCAAAGCTCCAGGAATGCAAACGGCGTTGTCCTTCGCCTTTCTTGTGCGTGACCCGTTCGCGAATATCGGTCAGGTTCTCAAGCACCAGGGTACTGCCAGGGGGCGCAGCTTGCACAATGCGTTTGGAAAGAACATGGTCGTGATCTCTTCGCTGCCGAAACAGTTTCCCACTCAGCTTCTGGAGGTGCCTCTTCGCCGAGCGAGTGCCTTTAGCTTGAAGCTTACGACGGAGACGGAAGATGTGGCGTTCCTGCTCTTTCCACCGCTGCTCCCCGAGAAAGTGACGAGTGGACGTGACTGCCGGGTGATTGAGTCCCAGATCAACGCCGATCACCTCAGGAGAGGGAGCGACCAGAGGAGGAGGCAGAGAGACGACAATATGGAGGAAGTAGTGTCCCTTGCGCAAACAGAGGTCAGCAGAACAGACTTTGCCGCCGATGTACTCTTGGGCATGCTCAGGAACCGTGAAAGACAGTTCCACGCGACCCGCAACGGTAGCCAGACTGGCCGTGAGGGTTTCCCACTTGACCCAGGAGGAACGCTGGTCGTACCGGATGGGAGCGGACTGCGAGTGAGGACAACGAACCGGCTTGAATGTGGGAGGCTCCTTGCCGCGTTTCTTGGCTGTTGCAACCAGTTTGGGATAGCGTGCAGCATGCTTCTTCTGCCAGGTGAGAGCAGATTTGACGGCTTCGGTGGCTTTCACACGGGCCGAGCAGACCAGCTGCGCAGGCAGGTCAGGGTACTGCTTTCGGAGAGCAGAGTAGGTTGCTTTGTGCAGTTCCACGCCATTGCTGCATTTGGAGGCAAATCCAAGACGGGCAA
>WNGR01005392.1_pt1 | contig 25624 bp, 26 predicted proteins | sample 5407581 | NCBI WGS metagenome assembly WNGR01 (sample SAMN13153383, study PRJNA577476) | soil metagenome | isolation source: 80 cm soil or saprolite under Garry oak tree replicate 2 | place: USA:California | collected 2016-06-15
GTGGACATCATCGTGCGGGAACTGGGGTTCAACAGTTGTCCAGTTTCACCATGCACACAGGACTTGCAGAACAGCGAGATACATGTCTTCTCTCGCCTTCCGCTTTTAGGAGCATGCTACAGTCCACCATTGAGTTTCCTCGCCGGGTAAGCTCTTGTCCTAGAGGTTCTTGCTCTCTCCCTCTCCCGTGTCTCACGGGGATTTCATAGACGCCGACACGGCGCACGTAGGCGTTCCAGCCATCGGTACACACCAACAGCGCGCGCAGGGGTTGGCAACAGGCGCGCACCTGCGAGAGCAACCGATCTGCTAGGCCGCGATCGCGCGTCAGGCTCACGACGCCTCCCAACCATAAGCGCGTCGAGACCATCATGGCTAACCCCATCCAGGCAATCATTTTGCACCCTTTCACCCGGATCTCATCAGCCTGCACGTGCACCAGATCCAGGTGCCCCTGGTGCACCACCGCCTGGTGGACCTCCTGGCAGTGCTTCCCCGCTCGGTCTCGCCAGCTTGCCACCGTGCGTTCGTCCAGGCCAAACGCCTGCACAATCGCCTGGATCGGGCATCCATAGGAAAACCTCGTGACCACAATGACAATCAATGCCTTCGGTTTGCGTAATCCTTCAAACATCGTGCCTGCCTGCGCGCTGAACGTCTTCCCACAGGTCTTGCAGCGATACCGCGCACGTGCCTTCCCATGACTCACGATATTGCCTTGCCCAACTTTCCCTCTTGCCATGCAGCCCAGGTCCGGGCAAAATACCTGGGAGGCATCCATCTGCTCTGTTCTTGTTTTCATAGTCACAGATTACAGATCGATGCTCTCTTTTTCCCACTCCTCAGGACTTTCTTCCACCAGTTAATGGGGTCCTACCACATCGGCGTATCTCCGTAAAAACAAACCACATTTATACTAATCCTTCTCGTTCCAGGGCAGTATTATGCGAGATGCGGAGCAGAATGCCAACGATGATATAGTTGGCAATAATTGAACTACCCCCATAGCTGAGGAAGGGTAAGGGAATACCAGTCAAAGGAAGAAGCTTCAAATTGCCAGCACTAATGATCAAGGTCTGAATAGCGAAAATCGATGTCAGACCGGCTGCCAGCAATTGGTTGAAAGGATCCGTGGCCTCAATCGCAATCCGAAACCCTCTATAGATGAGGAGCAGGTAGAGGCCAATAATCGCAAACAGCCCTGCCAACCCCAGCTCTTCCCCAAGGGCACTGAGAACCATATCAGATTGTATCACTGGCACAAACCCTGGATGTCCCAACCCGAGACCTGTGCCAAGGATACCTCCGCTGGAGAGTGCCAGAATGCCCTGTACAATCTGAAGGCCCTGATTCTGAGCAAAGTCTGTACAGGGGACACTCTGAACTTTGCAGGAGGGGTTTGTCCAGTATCCCCAGTCAACAATATCAAAGCCAACTACAGCAAAGCGAGCACGAACATAACTGAAGAGGCTGTAGCCGATGAAACCAAGCACCGCAAAAAACCCCAGACCAAGAATTACGTACAGGCTTCTGCCACTCCCGAGGTAGAGCATGCTGAGGAAGACGCTGTAGATCAGCAGAGCCAGGCCGAGTTCACGTACCACCAGAAACAGTAGGAGAGCAAGACCGAGCATGATCAACATCGGGATCAGGATCCTGATGGGAGGAATACGCCACCTCCCAATCAATTTGCCTTTTTCGAACTCCCGGTCTTCGCGGAAGATACTCAGAAGGCCAGCAAAGTAGATGACAATACAAATCTTCAAGAGTTCAGAAGGCTGGAAGTTAAGCGGCCCGATATTCAACTGGTCATGTGTAGGACTGTCGAGATTATGGACACGCAGTGTATTGATCAGGGTGATACCAACCAGAAAGATGCCAAGGGCTATCCACGGGAAGAAATAGCGCCTGAGCCAGTTCATGTTACGCAACCCAAAGAGGGTTGCAATACACACAAAGAGACCAAGAATGACCCAGGTGAGTTGTTTCGTTCCAAGCCCATCATCTCCAATACTCGGTCCAAGGCGCGTCGCCATCAGCACACCTATACCACTAAGCAGACCGACCAGGGGGAGCAATATTTGATCAGCCCTGGGGAAGAAGAAACTGAAAAGGAGATTGACTCCCAGCAGAACACCGACGAGGCCAAGCATAGGGACGAGATCATGTATAGTAGGAAAATCCTTTGCCGTCAGGGTTAAGGCTGAACCAGGGTTATCATGAGCCAGGCGAGCAAGTGGGAGCTGAAACATTCCCAGCAGGAGGATGATAAAGGGAAGAATGAATAATCTGAATTCTTTCCAGCGATAACGTCGAAATCCCCTCAGAAATTGATTTGCCATAATGACATAACCTCTCGTACATGCTCACTGAGCTAGCTCAAAACCAACATAGCCCACATGGATAATATCACCCACCCTGACAGGCTGAACTCCACGTACCGGCTGCTTATTCACATACGTTCCGTTCCTGCTGCCAGCATCCTCTACATACCAGGTATTATTCTGATACCAGAGGCGTGCATGCTCAGTAGAGATTCCCTGATCGGGAATCTGAATTGTACAGGTAAACGCACGGCCAATTGTATTCCGTGGGCCAAGGGGAAAAGGCGTGCCGCGTGGAAGAGGCGTGGGACCTGGATCTATCACTATTAACTGGCCATATACCTTGGGGGCGCTGCTCTCTGGACCTACCTTGTCTTCTGATGTTTTCCCCAGGCCACGCCAGATCACCAGAACGACCTGCATCAGAAAGAGGTAGAGTAGGACAACTAACAACAGCCGCAATATCAATAAAAAAACATCTAATTGCATGATACTCTGACTCTTACCATCTTCTAAATTCAAAATCATAATTGCCAATAACGAAGTGGTCACCAGTGCGTAAAGCGTATCGCTGGTCCTTTTGCATTGGCTTACCATTGATCATGGTGTGATTAGTGCTACCGAGGTCGGTGAGGATAAACTGCCCGCTTTGTGCTTGATAGTCGATCTGGGCATGGTGGCGGGAGACCCGCTTGTCTTGAACAATAATATCATTGTCGAGCTGACGGCCAATCTTCACGACTGGTTTATCTATTTGATAGACCTGCTTATCTGCATTCGGCAAACGTACATTCAACCATGCCTTCTGCATAGAGGGAGTAGTTGCTATGGGGGGAACTGGCGGCATCGTAGGTCCAATAGATTGGTTGGGGGTTGAAGGAGCTCCTATGCCCAGACCAGACGGCTGGCCCGGTAGAGGTTTACCGAGCAGCTGGGCCATCTCCTCAGGACGGATGATCTTTGTGCCTCCAGCCTGGTCGGTGTCGGTCAAATTTGCATCGATGTGTATCTCTCCCAGTCTCAAGCCAGGGTCACCGTGCAATCGCAACACTGGTTTTTTGTTGAGGATATAGTCCTGTTTCCTCGCCAGGGAGATTAAACGGTTTTGTAGGTCCTGTATCAGCGTCTGCTGCCCCGGCGAGAAACGTTGATGATCGGCTGTACTGAGGTAGATATCATACTCATTGGGAGCAAGACGACGATCTCCCGCTTCAAGGAAAAGATTATCCTCCATAGCCTGTTCCAGCTTACGAGCCAGCTTTGCAGGCTCAAGCCTCCCTCGCGTAAAAGGATCCACCAGAATACGCTCCATGAACTCCTGAAATCTCTTAAATGGATTGTGACTACGGCGAGCTTTTACCATGCTCACCCCCTCTTGTCATATCTGAACACGTATGCTACGTTCCTTTTACACTTGTGTAGCATTCTCTCGATCCGTTTGTAGATATTGCAACATTTGTAGATACTCTGATCTACCTAATATCCGACGCGCCTGTTGCACGTCAGCCGCAATCTGCGACTTCAGGGCATCAACATTTGCAAAGCGTTGCTCACCGCGCAGGCGTGCGATGAAGTCGAGAGTTATACGCTGGTTATACAGATCAAGATCAGCATCCAGTAAATAGGCCTCCACAAGACGTTTTGTTCCATTAAACGTAGGACGCACACCAATATTGACTACACCGTTATAGACGCGAGAGGCAGAGGTTACATCACTGACTGACCCATCTCCCCTATTTTCCAGGCTTACGTATACGGCATACACACCGTTGGCCGGGAGCACCTTGTGTGGCTCAGGTACCAGATTCGCCGTCGGGAAACCTAGAAGTTTTCCCCGATGGTCGCCATGCACAACAACACCAGATACTGTAACGGGATGGCCCAATAATTCATTGGCCTCAGCAATCTGTCCCTCACCCACCAATTTGCGAATACGTGTGCTACTGATGCGCGTTCGCTCGATCTCCTCCAGAGCGATAGGACGTACCAGTATTGCATGTTCCTGTCCATAGTCCTGGAGGAATTTCACATCACCCATCCTGTTATGCCCAAGACTAAAATCGACTCCGACCACCAGCCCTCGAATAGTAAAACGGGCACGCAGGCTATCCATAAAGCTTTGAGCGCTCATAGCTACGACTTCGGGCGTAAATTTGATTACAATGCTCTCCTCGATGTGACCGTAACGTCTCGCCAGGGCCAGTTTTTCTTCAAGCGTCGTCAGGCATTGCACATTTATATCTGGCCGCACAACCATCAAGGTATGTGGCTCAAAGGTCACCAATACCGATTTACTGTTCAGTTCGTGCGCCGTTGTCCATAACTCGTGCATCAGACGTTGATGTCCGCGGTGCACGCCATCAAAGTTTCCGATAGTAATCGTTATTGGTTCGCTTGCTGATACTGTTGTTAGATATTCCATGAGTTTGCGTAGGTAGCCTCTAAGTATGTTCTCTGGCTTATAGTACCACAGCTATCTTACGCAAGCAATAAGGAGAAACTACCTGAATAGTTCCGATTATTCATCCTATTCATACTATGCGTCTGCTTGTGTGCCAGGTGTTGTTGCTGGTGCGGGTGGCAGTTCAGAAGTGCAGAAAGGGCAGCGATCGACCTTAAGGGGAACAGTGCTCAGGCAGAAGGGGCAGTCGCGGGTAGTGACAGCTTCCGGTTGCTTTGGCTTGAAGCGATCCATAAGCGTATTGACCGGGCGCACAACGAAGAAGTAGATCACAAAAGCGAGGCGGGTCAGCAGAAAGGGAAGAAGCTGGCCTCACTTCTTGTTGACGCTCTGGTTAGAACGTCACGAGTAATCCAATGCCAATGCCAACCAGTCCGCCGACAAAGACCTGTATCGGCGTATGCCCGATCAGCTCGCGCAGGCGCTTTTCAGCTATGGGATGTCCCTGAAACGCCTCGTCTATCATTTGATTGAGGATACGCGCCTGGATACTCACGGCGCGACGTACTCCGGCAGCATCGTACATTACGATGCCGGCCAACACGATGCTGATGGCAAAAGCTGATGAAGCCACGCCATCCACGCGGCCGGTGGCAGTAGCAAGGCCCATCACCAGGGCAGAGTGTGAACTGGGCATCCCCCCTGACGAAACAATGCGTCTGATATCCAGCTTATGCAGTTGGATGAGTTCAATAATTATTTTGCTTATTTGTGCTACTGCCCAGGCGAGAAGAGCCGCGAGCAGGATGCGATTATCGAAGAGCGTCTTCATTGTTCGTTCTGGCTGTGATCTCCTACTTCTTCAAGATAGCTCTAATGGCTGCACTACCGGCACGCCCTTGTCGTCAACACTCAATTGTTCCAGGCGCAGTTGCGCCTTTTGTAAGAGTCCATTGCAGTGTTGCGCCAATTTCATGCCCTCTTCATAATATTGCAATGCACGTTCAAGAGATATCTGTCCATCTTGTAGTGCTGCAACGACAGCTTCCAGCCGACTGAAGGCTTCTTCAAAAGTCAGAGTGTCTACTTCCATGGCTCCCCCACTTTCTTCTCCATCAGGACGTGGAACGCACCTCCACAGGGATGTGTCCATCCGTCACTTGAATTGTTAACCCATCACCTGGTTGCACCTGTTGAACGCTGGTCACAATGCTGCGATCGCGGTCGCGGCGCACGATAGAATAGCCACGCACAATGGTGAGCAAAGGACTCAGTGAATGCAAACGCAGCGCTATACCGCGCAAGCGTTCCTGGCGTAATGCCAGAATATGTTGCATGCGTGTCTGCAATAGTTCCGTGGCATCATCAAGTTGAAGGCTCCGACTATCAAGCTGCGCTTGTGGACTTGCACGCTGCAACTCACGTTTTGTACGCTCCAATCTCGTACTTAGCTCATAGAGGAGCTCCTCCATCATGGTAGTGAGTGTCTCCTGTTTTTCCCTGATATCGTCCCGCCAATCCTCGATATTGGGAACAGCCGCCGCAGCCGCCGCCGTCGGTGTTGAGGCTCGGAGGTCTGCAACAAAGTCCGCAATAGTGACATCCGTTTCATGACCAACGCCGCTAATCACAGGAATACGTGAACGGGCGATGGCACGGGCGACGATCTCCTCGTTAAAGGCCCACAGTTCTTCACGCGACCCTCCGCCCCGACCAACAATAATGACATCGGCCTCTGCATGCTCATTGAGTAGATCGAGTGCAGCAGCGATGGAAGCTGGGGCATCAGCGCCCTGCACCAGGGTTGGGGAGAGGATTACTCGTGCCAGCGGGTAGCGGGTGTGCAGGACACGAAGCATATCCCGCAAGGCCGCAGCCTGCGGTGAGGTCACAATCCCAATCGCAGCAGGTCGAGACGGTATTGGACGCTTGCGTTCCTCAGCGAAGAGACCTTCAGCGGCCAATCGCTCTTTCAATTGCTCAAAGCGCAGGTAAAGCGCACCGTCTCCTAGCGGTTCAGCACTCTCAACATAGAGCTGTAGTTTGCCATCACGCTCATAAAACGAGACCCGCCCGTTGAGAGTGACGCTCATACCATTGCGAAGATCAGGAGCCGAGGAGCGCAAACGGGCGTGCTTAAAGAAGACGCAAAGCAACTGCGCATCGCCCTCCTTGAGGGTGAAGTAGCAATGACCAGAAGGATAGGTTCTGCAATCGGTAATTTCACCCTGCACCCAGACATCCTGCAAGAGTTCATCTATCTCCAGTAGATCCTTGACATAGCGAACCACTTGCGAGACTGTCAGCACCGACGGGGGACCGAATAGTTGCATTACGCCCCCTCTGCAGTCTCAATCGTCATGAGCAATTGCCCGTATTCTACTGGTTGCCCTTCTTGCACAAGAAGTTCGACTACGTGGCCAGCAACAGGTGCCTCGACTTCATTTATCACATTGAGTGACTCGATAGTCGCCACCAATTGACCAGCCTTGACATGGTCACCAACAGCTACCAGGGCACCTCCCCGTGGTTTGGCTCCACTATGGAAGATACCAACAAGGGGAGCGACGACATTATGCCTGGTCTCCGCGGGTGGTGTCGCATTGGTATTCGCGCTCGTCGCAACTGAGACCATACCTTCCGGGTCACTGCTTACCGAAGCTCTGATCTTCCGCAGTACCAGGCGGGTCCCCTCCTCAGCACGATTCAACTCCACTTCGGAAACATCGCTACGATCAAGCAGACGCACAAGGCGCTGCAACTGCTCGATGCTAATCATATTAGCGCTACTTCCACTCTCCTCGGAGAGCGGATCCTCCTTACGACGGTGGGGCCTGTTTCCATTCATAGAATTCCCCCTTAGCGCGAAATCACCAGTTCAGTCGGCGATTGTGTCAGTACTTCACAACCGTTTTCTTTAATCAGGACACAATCCTCGACACGGACACCGCTCCAGCCCGGGATATACACTCCTGGTTCGACGGTGACGACGCTTCCCAGGGGCAACACCATGTCCTCTGGAACCCGTGGTGACAATCCTGGTCCTTCATGTACCTGCAAACCAACTCCGTGACCAGTGCCGTGAACATAGTATTCGGCTAACCCTGCCTGCTCCAGTACATTGCGAGCCAGGGTGTCACCGTCACGTCCGGTGATACCAGCATGGAGTCCGGCCTCACAGGTCTTCATAGCCTTGAGGACAGCATCGTAGAGTTCGCGCATGCGTGGCGAAGCCACCTCACCCAGGCAGATGGTGCGGGTCATATCTGCACAGTAACCCTTGTAACGGGCCCCCATGTCAATAGTGATGAACTCACCACGCTGAATACGGCGCTCACTTGCATGGGCATGTGGCATCGAGGCATTCGGACCAGAGGCCACAATCGATTCAAACGCTTGCTCATCTGCACCGAGTGAGACCATGTGGCGCAAAATCTCCCATTGCACTTCTTTTTCGGTCATACCAGGCTGAATCCACTCGCAAAGATGTTTGAATGTCTCATCTGTGATAGCAATCGCCCGCTTGAGTAGTTCTAATTCATTGTCCTGCTTCACCTGGCGCAACTCACTCACAACACTCTCTTCAAAAGGCTGGAGTGTGTAGGCTCCGTCAGCCGCGCTACTCAATTTCTCATATTCCCAGTAGGTGATGTGCTTCGATTCAAAACCGATCTTTTTCCAACCGTGTTTTTGAGCCAGAGTTGCAAAGGTCACAGCGTATTCACGTTTTTCATCTTCGGGAATCATTACCTGCCAACCAGCCGCCTCACGCTCAGCAACTTCTTTGTAAAGAGTATTGGTCAACACAATCTGTGCCTGTTGATCTACCAGTGCATACCCAGACCCTTCCGTGTCTTCGTTAAACCAGCCTGTGAGATACGAGCGATTGTGGGGCTGTGACACGATAAAGGCATCCAGTCCTTGTTCCGCTATCCATGTACGAAGTTGATTGATGGGTGCGGTAGATCGCACCGCGAGATTCTGACTCATGCTTTTCCTTCCTTGCTTTGTTCACCTATTAAGTCGACCAGCGCCTCAAGCGCAAGGAGATATCCACGCCAACCGAGTCCAACAATATGCCCGCGGCAGACGGCTGCTATCATTGACTGATGGCGAAATGGTTCGCGTGTGTAAATATTGCTCAGATGGACCTCGATCACAGGCGCCTCGACGGCTGCAAGAGCATCCCGCAGTGCAATAGAATAATGCGTAAGTGCTCCCGGATTGATAATAATGCCATCTGCATCATCAGCATGGGTCTGAAGGTAATCGATCAAGGTCCCTTCGTGGTTCGACTGGAAATTTTGTACGCTTACTCCTCCCAGATTTTCTCCACGCTTTTGCAACATTTCATAAATTTGGGGCAAGGTTGTTGTACCATAAATAGCGGGTTCGCGAGTGCCCAGTGTATTGAGATTTGGTCCATGCATCACCAGAATTTTCAAGATGGCTCTCCCGCAAAAAATGCTGTGACGACACGCTGTACAAGCTCCCCAGGCATGGAAGTGATTGCTACTTCACCGATGCGCCGTGGCATCACCCAGTGCACCTGTTTATCAGCTACCTTTTTGTCCAGTTGTATAGCAGCAAGGATATCTCGCGCCGACACTGAGCCGGAACAGGCTATCGGCAACCCCAAAGCCCGAAGGAGGTCACACTGACGGGCGGCTTCCCCAGCAGAAAAGATACCTGCTTGCTGCGCAAGTGCAGCAGCGACCACCATCCCGAGTGATACCGCCTCACCATGGAGCCACTTTCCATAGCCGGTGACGTTCTCCAACGCATGGGCCACTGTGTGACCATAGTTGAGAATGACTCGTCTCCCCTGCTCCCGCTCATCCTGTTCTATTACCGATGCCTTCGCATCGATACAGCGCGCAACAATCTGACAGAGGAGCGCAGCAGGAGGATGAGAAAACTCTCGCAGAATGTCAGCGTGCACCTCAAGCTGAGTGAACAATTCGGTATCCAGTATGATACCATACTTTACGACTTCTGCCCATCCCTCGGTACGTTCGCGTACTGGCAGGGTCAGCAGAGTAGCTGGATCAGCCAGGACCAGCCTCGGCTGATAAAATGCCCCTATTAAGTTCTTGCCCCTGGTGTGGTTAATACCCGTTTTCCCACCGATTGCCGCATCAACCTGGGCAAGTAAGGAAGTAGGAACCTGTACCAATGGTACCCCGCGCAAATAAGTAGCGGCAGCATAACCAGCCATGTCGCCCACAACACCTCCTCCAAGCGCCATAATCGCCTCACGACGCTCAGCATGATGCTCTATAAGCCAATCATAGATAGCACTGAGTTGACTCTGTGATTTGCTCGCCTCACCAGCAGGAGCTGTGTAGAGAAATGGCTCAAACCCAGCATGTGTGAGGTTACGCATGATGGTTTGCGCATAAAGGTCGCCTACATCGCTATCGGTAATCAGAAAGATTCTGGCGGGGAGTTGCAATGGTGCCAGGTACTGCGCCAACCGCCCCAGTCCTCCCCAGTCGACCACGGCATCATATCCGGCACCTACATGAATATGCCGTACAAGTGGTGAAAAAGAAGCATGAGAATGAAGATAGCCAAAGCCAATGAGTTGAGCGATAATCTCCTGGGCAACACGTTCTGCACTTTTGCCGTGAGTTGAACAGGCCAGATCCGCTTCTTCATACCATGCAGAGCGGGCAGCCAGCAAGGTTTCCAATGTGGCAAGCGGATTCGAGCCGACCAGTAGAGGACGAATCTCAGGCAACTCCCCCTGAGTCAGTGCTGCTGCCTGCTGAGTCTCCAGTCGTCTCAAGGCTGTTTCGGGATCAACCGATAGGAAGACTCGTACTCCGTTCTCGGCCATCAGTGAACGATTCTCCGGTCGCAGGACAATCCCGCCACCAGTTGCGATAATCGCTCCATTTTGATTCTGAGCCACCTGGGCCAGGATGCGGCTCTCACAGGCCCGAAAATAGTTCTCGCTATGCAGCGCAAAAATAGAGGGGATACGCTCACCGCACTCTTGCTCGATGAGCGCATCAATGTCAAACAGGGGCACACCTAGCCGCTGTGCTAAAATGCGACCGACGGTGCTCTTCCCACTCCCAGGGAGGCCAAGCAAAAAGATATTCTGCATATGGAGTATTGTATCACTATGCAGAAAGTCTGGGAGAAGCTCCTGACTCTTCTAGTAGATCTCCTCATTTCTGATACCAGCATCAAGGGTGGTCACAAGTTTAAAGATGGCTGTATTGACAGGAGTGACATGTGCCCCGGAAGCTGCACCATTACGTACATAGCCTTGGGAGCGATTATCAAACACCCCAAACTGGCGACCGAAGGAGAATACATACTGCTGAATCTTTCCCGTTTGACGATCCAGTACCAGAATATCGTCACCGGTGGCACAGTTGTGAGTCGCCAGGCAGCGTGAACGATCAATGAAAGCACCAATCAGTATCTGAAAACGCTGGCTCCAGGTCTGAACTGTAAACTGGTGTATTACGTTCAGGGATGAATCAAAAGCAATGAAGGTACTCCCCGCTGCTTCAGGATCATAAAGCATTACACTGAGCTGTGGCAATCCAAAGTGACCGACATAGAGCACCTGGTTTGTTCCCCAGCCGGTGTAACTCCTTTGATCGGCGAGCGATAGATTCGAGGCGAAGGTCAGGAACTGCGCCTGACCACTACCGGGGTCATAGAGTAAGATCTGGGCACGCCCAGAGCCCTTGAAATCGCCACTGTGTACCTCCCAATTCCCTTGCAGGTTGTGGATTTTCTGGAAGTGGGCAAGTTGCAATTTCGAGTCAAAGCTCATGATACGAGCCTCGCCCAGAGAGCGGTCGTAGAGGAAGATGCCATCCTGGCTCGGGCTTACAAAGTGGCCTGGATAGACCTCCCAGGAGTTATCTATGAGGGTGTACTGCTGTAGATGGAGCACTTTAAAATTCTGATCGAAGTCAACCGCAATGACATTCGGGGTGAGCGCTTGAGGTGTTGCCCCTTGTGCCAGCTGGCTGCTTAGATCCCCATCTAAAGCAGAACCCTGATCCGGACCCGACTTTGGATCGAACAGAACAGCCAGCCCGCCACCCGCAGTAGGACTTGGCGTCGCTGTGGGAGTTGGGGTCGGAGTCGGCGTCGGACTGGGCGTCGGCGTCGGAGTGGGTGTTGGAGTCGGGGTCGCCGTCGAACTCGGCGTCGGGCTGGGCGTCGGGCAGGTCCAATGGGAGGGCTTGAGGCCGGACCTGTACTTGAACTTGGAGTCACACTAGCTGCAGGCCCACTTGCCGGGCCTGGCCCCGGCGTCACTGTTACTGTCGGGGTCTGAATTGGCACCTCATTCACCAATCGATTATACATAAAGATGCCAGTACGATTGCCATCCATGCGTCCAACATAGAGTTCCCAGCCAGGACCCCAACCAGACAGAACAACATGCTTCTTGATGGTGAGCTGGGGCGTGAAGCTAATGAATTGCAGAGTGCCGGTAACGCGATCATAGAGCAGGAGTTCAGACTCTCCCGTTCCGGTAAAATCACCAATATGGATATCCAGAGATGATCCCCAACCATTGATTGGATGAATGGAATCACCTAGACTTACCCGTACAGGGGCATTGTTCGAGTCAGCCGCGATCTCATCATATACGGTTTTGGGCAGGTATTTTTGCACCGATGGTGACAGTTTGTTGCTCGATAGGCTGAGTATTTCCAGGCTCCCCTGCTGGCGGTTATAGAGCAACAAATCACTCAAACCGGTGCCTGCAAAATCAGCATTGAACTCCTGGTCAGATGATGCAGGTGCCAGGCCAAGTGCGATACGAGTGCCCGTGAGTGTACTACTACTATCAGAGTTATCAGAACCAGTAGAGGAGCCATTAGCCAGGAGTTGATTGGCTTGTGCTACGCCTGAGAGATCGTTTCCGTTGATGCCCGGCAAACGAGAAAAGAGTTGAGCATTAATTACACCGGGAAAATAGATGAAGCGCAGGTGCCCGTTCTGAAAACGCGGTTCATTGATAACAGACACATTGTAACCAATGCCGATATGCATAGGTGTGGGATCACCGTAGTTCTGATAGGTTACATTGAAGCTGGTACCATCAGGGCTTACACTCGTAACAAACCCTATATGTCCGGCAGGGCCAAAAGCCCAGACGCCATCACCTACTGGAAAGACGGCCAGTGAGCCAACACGCGGTGTCCTCCCCAGAGGAAGCCCTGTTCGCTCAGCATCCACAATCCAATCGGCAGCATTGCCCCAGTTGTCTGGCAGATTGTAGCCAAGCAGATGCCACATCTCCCAGCCCCACCAGACACAGTTCCCACCTCTGGGATAGGGACCTGGACAAAGAGGAAACGGGTTACCATCAGAGGTGTAATAAAACTGGCTGCATTCTCCGTTTACTGTTTCAACAGTATGATTAAGCGGGCTGGCATGGACCTGGGGACCATTAATTGGGCCAAACTCAATCCCCATCAAGACAAAGAACAGAAGTACTCCCAGCAGGCCGAAGAGATGTTGCCGGGTCACATTGCGTAACTGTACTCTTCTGCTACGGAGGGCGCTAAAGTTAGAAGGAAGCATAAAGATAGCTCCTTGCTAGCAAAACAAATAGAGAAGAGAAAGTTCGTACACCCACTATACAAGGCTGACGGAAATAAAGTTTATCAATCTCGACAAAAGTATAGCATCGGATAGAAATAGATGCAAGGTTTTTCCCTATTTTTGAGAGGATGAGTGTTATTTTTTGTACTCCAGCAGGTGCTGGGGTGCAAAAAATGATACTCACCCTCTGTATTTCATTCGTAGGGCGAGATAAAAGTCCTTTTTTCCCCGCCCACCCACCCGAGAAGAAGAAGGGTTGCGAGGACACCTCGCGCTCCGGTTAAGGGCGGCCGCCCTTAACAATCCCGTTTTTCCCGACTCATATACTTTTACATCGCCCTGTTTCATCCCAAAAAATAGGCTTGACAAGCACCAATGGCAGTGATATGATTGTTTGTGTTCGAGGGCGATTAGCTCAGCTGGCTAGAGTGCTTGCTTGACATGCAAGAGGTCACAGGTTCAAGTCCTGTATCGCCCACTCACTAAAAAGGCGGCTTCCAACGAAGTCGCCTTTCTTCATCCTGGCCTCGACATGGTTGGCTTCAGAGGCCAAATCTGTCGAGGCCAGATGATCATGACTTCGCCACCGACACCCCGATCCCCTCTACACGGGTACGATGAACGCCAGCACGATCTTGAATACCACCTTCTGGATAGATCACCTTCGCCTCGTGCTCTGGGAGCAGACTCGCAACCTCCTTCAGCACAGCATCCAGGAACTGATCTTCTGGCACCGTCTTGATTACCTCGCCCTTGCGGAATAAGACGCCACGGCCTTTGCCACCTGCAAGCCCTACATCGGCATCGCGTGACTCACCAGGGCCATTGACAACACAACCCATGACGGCAACATGAATGGGAGTCTGCACTTTGGAGAGGCGTCGCTCGACTTCGTTGGCAACCTGGATTACATCGATCTCAACACGCCCACAGGAAGGACAGGAAACAAAGGTGACGCCGCGGTTCCGAAGTTCGAGTGAGCGCAATATCTCATACGCCACGGGAACCTCTTCCTCCGGCTCGGCACTCAGGCTGACACGAATGGTATCACCAATGCCCTGTGAGAGCAGCATCCCCAGACCCACTGCCGACTTTACTGCACCTGTGACAAGTGTTCCGGCTTCAGTGATACCGAGATGGAGGGGATAATCGGAGCGCTCCGAGAAGCGGCGGTAGGCTTCAACGGCGGTCAATGGTGAAGAAGATTTCAGAGAAACTTTGATCTCGTGGAAATCTAACTCCTCACACCAGCTAAGGTACTCTAATGCTTTGTTGACCATACGTTCCGCCAGGTGCTCACGCTCTTTCCTGCGCATCTCAGCAGGATCAGTGCGCTCCAGCACGCCATCATCGCGAAGCCGAACCTGCACGCGCTGCATCTGTGCCCGTTGATCGAGGGCATCAATCGAGCCAGAGTTGACACCGATACGCATGGCAATGCCACGCTCTTTACAAGCGGCAACGATCTGCTCAAGCGATTTGCGCCCGTTAATCAGGTTGCCCGGGTTGATGCGGACACAGTCGATCCCCTGGCGAATAGCTTCCAGGGCCAGAGAATGTTTATAGTGAATATCAGCGATCAATGGAATATGAATACGTTTTTTGATCTCGCCGAGTGCAAGGGCATCCACTTCTTCCGGCACAGCCACACGCACCAGTTCACACCCGACGTCTTCCAGGCGATGAATCTGGGCGACCGTACTTTCTACGTCGCGGGTGTAGGTGGTACACATCGACTGTACCGCAATAGGTGCATCAGCACCAATGGCTACCTTACCAACATGAATTTGTCGCGTTTTTCGTCGCATAGTTCAGATCACTCCATTTTCGAGGTGCCCAGGAACAACCACTGGGGTACCTCTATAGCATTTCTAGCCCCAATGCAGGATATCAAAGAAGGTAATCACTGCCATCAGGGTAAGCAGAATCGCCATACCAATAAAGTTAATCACACCCTCCCACTCCGGCTTCAGACGCTTACCGCCACGCAGTATCTCGATCAATACCAGGAAGACGCGCCCACCATCGAGAGCGGGGAAAGGCAAGATGTTAATAATTGCCAGGTTCAGGCTTAATATGGCTGTCAGGCTGAGCAAGGGCCACCAACCATAGTCTGGCACACTCTGGGCCACTTCGCCAGTGATTCTCACAATGCCAACCGGCCCTGCAAGCTGTGGATGGATTGCACCTGCAATCATTAGCCCGATTTGCCTGATAAACTCACCTGTCACGGCAAATGTATGTTGTATGCCCTTTAAAGGTGCCTCCCAGACTGGCGAACTGACAAAGACGATCTTCTCCTCAATCCCCATTGGCCCCTGGCCTGCTGGTGGATGCTCACGCACATTCACTACTGTCGAGACGGCTTGGGATTGTCCGGCATGCCGTATCTGCAAAGAGATTGGTACTGTCGCATGCTTACCGTTATCAGCCGCGATGGCTCGACCAACAATATCCTGTACATCTGTAAACGTTTGCACAGGTTGATTATTGACGGTGACTATTGTATCGCCTGGACGCAGACCAGCGACCGCGGCAGGAGAACCAGGAACGACTTTACCGATCAGAGGTGGGAAGGTTGGTTCACCAAGGCTATAGGCAATGCTAAACAGAAGCATCGCCAGTAAAAAGTTCATTGTGACGCCAGCGCAGAGAACGATGATACGTTTTCCGGCCGACTTGGCTGCAAAACTTTTTGGATCGTATTTGCCACTTTCGTCGTTGGGATCACCATTCTCGCCCGGCATACGCACAAAACCACCGATGGGTAGGAAGTTGAGTGAATAGATAGTATGATCGGAGGTAGCACCTGCTTCTGTACTTACACTGCCACTTGTGCCACTAAAAGGTGTCTGTTTGAGATTAGTATTAGCATATGGGTCTTCTTGATCGCGTTTCCCGCCGAACCAGATGACCTCCCAGCCCCCTTTATCACGCTTCCGAATGCCTACTATCCGTGGTGGAAAGCCTAATCCAAATTCCTCGACGCGAATGCCTGCCCATTTTGCTGTGATAAAGTGGCCAAATTCATGTACCAGGATGAGTAATCCAAATACTGGAATGGCGGCTAGCAAAAACCAATTATTCATAATATCTATTTTCCTTATAAGTTCCCAGCCAGTTCTTGAACTGTCCTGCGCGCCCAGGCGCACATCTCTAAAATGGTGGGGATATCGGGTTGTTCGATTGATTGATGACGCTCTAAGACGGCCTCGATCAGTTCGGCAATGCCGAGCAGGCCGATTTTGCCCTTGAGGAAGAGGGCTACTGCCTCTTCATCAGCACCGACGAGTACCGAGGGATATGTTCCTCCCTGCTCTGCAGCTTCTCGTGCCAGTCGATAACAGGGGAAGCATGCAACGTCAAGCGCTTCAAAATGAAGTTGTCCCACCTCTGCCCAGTGTAGTTCTCGCACCAATCCTGTACCTGTACTGTTCAGTCGCACCGGGTAACTCAAGGCATCCTGGATTGGCAGATGCATGCTCGGCAGGCTTGCCTGCATCTTGAGCGACCCATCAACGAACTCTACCATTGAATGGACGATGCTTTCTGGATGAACGATTACATCGATTCGTTTATAAGGTATATCAAAGAGCCAGTGGGCCTCGATTACCTCCAGACCCTTGTTCATGAGTGTCGCAGAATCTATTGTGATTTTTGGCCCCATACGCCATGTAGGATGAGCTAACGCCTGCTCGACCGTTACCTGCCGCATCTGCTCAAGTGTGGCACGTCGGAATGGGCCACCTGAAGCTGTAAGCAGTAAGCGATCCACTTCTGTTGTCTGTTCTCCACGGAGACACTGCCAGATGGCACTATGTTCGCTATCTATCGGCAAAAGCAAGACGCCTGCACGCTGCACTTCCTGCATCACCAGGTGACCATCCATCACCAGCGTCTCTTTGTTCGCCAGCGCAATGGTTTTGCCCGCATTGATCGCTGCCAATGTTGGCGGCAGCCCAACCAGGCCAGAGGTAGCGGCTACAACAATATCTGCTTCAGCATGTGTCGCCACCTCCAGAAGTCCCTGCTCACCGAGCACAACACCAGGTAAGATTGCTCGTGCTGCCTGCTCTACCTCCGGGGTATCAGCAAAACAAGCTACCACCGATGGGGCAAATTCTTGCACCTGTTCAGCCAGGAGCGCAACATTGCTGCGTGCTGCTAAGCCCACTATATGAAAATGCTCTGGAAAACACCGCACCACATCCAGCGTTTGCTGACCAATAGATCCGGTGCTACCGAGCAATGCGATACGTCTAGGAAAAGTCGCCATTTACCTTTATCCGCAAGCAAAACTTGTTTTTATACACCCCAGCCAATAGGCGCAATGAATTGCGCCCCTACACTCCACTCCTTCAGATTATATCATGGATAGATCAAAGACTGCTGTGAAGAGCTTCACTTTCCGATGATCTGTGCGAACACATAGACGACAATCAATGCAAAAATCAAGCTGTCTATGCGATCGAGCATCCCGCCATGACCAGGCATAATCTGGCCACTATCCTTGACATGGGTTTGCCGCTTAATCAGTGACTCTGCAAGATCACCTGAGACCGCCGCCACTCCAAGCAAGATGCCTAACACGATAGCCAGGTACCAGGGAACTCCCAAGGGGCCAACCGTGAGCACCAGGCTAACAGCGATTGAGAGCACCATGCCCCCGATTACACCCTCCCAGGTTTTGCCGGGGCTGATAGCTGGTGCAAGTTTATGCCGACCAAAGAAGTGTCCCGTGAAGAAAGCTGCCGTATCGAAGCCCCAGACACCTAGCAGTACCAGCAGCAACCACCAGGCACCACGAGGTAAGAACAACCAGGCACCATTGACTCCAGGAAGTGAACCCGGATCATAGCCACGTAGCAATGGGAAAAAGCTCATTGACCAACCAAGGTAAATGGGGAGAGCAAGTGTGAGTGCCCAATCCACCAGGGCACCATCAAGTTTCTTACGGAAGAAGAGCCAGGGAAATGAGATAAGTAGAGACGCTCCTAAGCCAATTTCAAGCACCAGCAGGCGTAGGGATTGGGGCAACATGGCCGCCACAAGAAAAAGGGCATTCAGTCCCAGGCTGACTACGAACAGCGGACGATACCCCGCATGGACCGTCATGTTGTATAACTCAAAAGCTGCTAACACCACCACAAGTGCCGTGCCCGCAAATGTCCACCACCCTCCAAACCAGAGGCAGATGAGAACAAGGCCCATGGCGATAAAGGCCGTAAGCAGCCGTTGACCAACAGACTGGATCCACCGTCTGTTGGCCGTTTCGGCTGCATTCTGGTCTGGCTCTGAGTTTTGTTCAGTTGCGCTTTGCACGCGGTTTATTCCATCTGTGCACCAGTCGTCGAAGGAACTGAGAGACGCCCAAAACGTCTCTGTCTCTGACGATAGCTCTCCAAGGCTGCCTTTAAATCTTCCCGGCCAAAGTCCGGCCAGAGTTTAGGCGTCGCATAATACTCACTATAAGCTGATTGCCAGAGCAGGAAGTTACTGACGCGCATCTCTCCGGCTGTGCGAATCACCATATCAGGGTCTGGCAAATCGCGGGTGTACAGGTAGGAAGCGATCAGCTCTTCCGTAATGCTCTCCGGGCGACGGCCATCAGCGATAATCTGGCGAATAGCATCCACCAGCTCCGCCCGTCCCCCGTAATTAAAGCAGACATTCAGGCCAATGCGAGTATTATTTCGCGTCAATTCTACTGACTCCCGCACTGCCTTCTGAATATCAGGCGGCAGGTCATACAAACGACCAAGATGACGCAGGCGCACTCCCTCGCGGTGTAACTTTTCGATATCCGAGCGGATCGTCTCCCAGAAGAGTTGCATCAGGCCTTCAACCTCAACACGGGGGCGTCCCCAATTCTCGGTTGAAAAGGCATACACGCTCAGCATCTCAATATGTTCATCCACAGCACACTCAAGCACGCGACGCAATGCGTTCACGCCAGCTTTGTGTCCGACCAGGCGAGGCAAATGTCGTTGCTGCGCCCAACGTCCATTGCCATCCATAATGATAGCAAGGTGACGTAGAGTACGCAGCTCCTGAGCATCTGCTTTCTGCCCTGCCCCTACAGATGCGATGGGTTGCGCCTGCACCTTCTCTTTCCCCTGTGATGAGGGAAAAAGATTTCGTATCTTGGCCAACGTTAGACCTCCAGTATCTCCAGTTCCTTGGCCTTACCGACCTTCTCCATCTCATCGATGAAACGGTCGGTGAACTTGTTGAGGCGTTCCGTACTTCGCCTCAAGTCATCCTCGGAAATTTCTTTCTTCTTCTCACTCTCGCGAAGCTTATCAAGCACATCACGGCGAATGTTGCGAACGGCAACTTTATGTTCATCCAACTTCTTATGCAAGGTCTTCACCATCTCACGGCGTCGCTCCTCGTTCAGGGGAGGAATTGCCAGGCGAATCACCTGTCCATCGTTGTTTGGATTGATACCAAGGTCAGATTTTTGAATAGCTTTCTCGATATCCCCCAGTAGTTTGCGATCCCAAGGTTGAATGACCAATAGACGCGCCTCAGGAACGCTAATCGTGGCAACTTGAGTGACCGGGGTCGGTGTGCCATAATAGTCCACCTGAATACGCTCCAACAGTGCCGGGTTCGCACGGCCTGTACGAATCGAGCCCAGGTCATGTCGCAGGGCCTCAACGGCCTTCTGCATACGTCGCTCAGCATCTCCGAAAATATCATCAACCATTGCAATGCTCCCTCTGTAGGGGCATCCACGTGACGTGCTCGATAAATCTCTTACCTCTCCCCCAGAGAGGGTGCTCTACAGATAAATCGGCACTCTACGGGTGCCCCGCTACTGCACTTCCCATCGGGCTTCCTCTAGATCATGAACCAGCGTGCCATACTTCTCACCGCGTATAATCGCCTCAAGCGTCCCTGGAACATTCAAGTCAAAGACTATTATCGGCATATGATTATCCTTGCACAGTGAAAGAGCGGTGCTATCCATAACCTTTAGCCCCATATTCAGTGCCCGCATATAGCTCAATTCCTCGAACTTTTGAGCATCCGGGTTATGCATGGGATCATCGTCATAGACACCATCTACCTTGGTTGCTTTGAGCAAAACTTGAGCATTCAGTTCAACCGCGCGCAGTGCAGCAGCCGTATCGGTCGTGAAAAATGGATTTCCACTTCCGGCAGCCAGGATCACCACTCGCCCCTTCTCCAGGTGGCGTACGGCTCGGCGGCGAATAAACGGTTCGGCCACCGGGGGCATTTCAATGGCGGTCTGCACTCGCGTGACCATACCCAACTTTTCCATTGCATCTTGCATTGCCAGCGAATTCATAACCGTTGCCAGCATTCCCATATAATCGGCTGTGGCACGATCCATACCTGTTGCAGCAGCATCGGCACCACGCCAGATATTTCCACCTCCAACCACCATTGCTACCTGTACACCCAGGTCATGTACCCGCTTGACCTCAGCAGCGATTCGACGCACGGTTTCCGCATCGATGCCATATCCCTGGCGGGAACCCAGTGCCTCGCCACTCAGTTTGAGTAGAATCCGCTGATACCGAAGAGATGAAGTCGTCTGCGACATGTTTAGCACACTCCCATGCATATTGGTTGGCGCAAGATGTCGGGTGCAATTCATTGCGCCCCTACACACCTTGCCCAACACCTCTGCTTGCCTGGTGGGCGCAATGAATTGCGCCCCTACTTACCCAATACCCCTACTTGCCCAGTTCAAAGCGACTGAAGCGCCGCAGTACGACATTCTCGCCAGTTTCAGCGATTACTTTCTTCACGAGATCACCCACTATTATGGACTCATCTTTCACCCATGGCTGCATCATCAAGACCTGGGGACCTAGAGTCTTCTTGAGCTTCCCATTGATGAAATCCTCGCGCTTCTCAGCAGGAATTCGCTCCAGTGCGGGGTCCTCCAGAATCGCCTTGCGTGTCTCACTCACGACTTCAGCAGGCACATCCTCGTAGTTGACGTACCTGGTAGTATCAACCCCGGCAATCTGCAAAGCCAGTTCGTTGGCAAGCTTGCGGAAGCTGTCACTACGCGCAACAAAGTCGGTGCTGCAATTGAGTTCCAGCAGGACACCAACGTTGTGGTTGTGATGAACATAGGAGAAGATGCCACCCTGTTTGGTTTCTCGATTCGCAGCCATCATCTTGTCTGCCTTCCGGCTGGTCCTCGCCTCGAGAATCTTGATGGCCTCTTCCCAACTGTGCGCGTCAGCCAATGCACTCTTGCAATCGGCAAATGTTGCGCCTGTCTCCTCACGCAACTTTTTTACATCTGCAGCAACGTAGTTCATACGTGTTTTTTTCTCCTCAAACCTTCCTGTTTTATCATACTCAGACTAAGGATGGATGTACAATTCCCTCTGTCCACTTTTCCTGGTCTCTGAGTGCTTGACAAATTCGTTTTATTATGTTGACGACAACCATAACCTTGAAGCAGGGGCAGTTCCCCGCTCCAAGGCCTTTCATCATCCCCCTATTACCTGCCGCGCCTCCGGGGGAGGATGAAGCGCCAGGCAGAGTGGCGGAATCCGCAAAGGTACGCCCCTATCATATACGATAGCGCGTTTTTACCGGTTACGCCCGTATATGGTAGGGGCGTACCTTCGCGGTCGCCCTGGCAAAGGAAACCTTAAAGCGCCTCTTTCGCAACAAGTTCAGGCTCAGCAGGCGTTTTTGAAGCCTCTTCCGCCACACCTTCGGCTGGCAGAGCAGGAGGCACATCACTATAAGCAATAGGAGCCATTGCTTCTGCTGTTTCACCAGCTTCACCGACCTCAGCTGCTTCTGTATCCTTCTGCTGGGCCTCCAGTTCACGTCGTCCCTCAATCACGGCATCCGCGATCTTGGAACAGAGCAAACGGACGGCGCGAATAGCGTCATCATTGGCCGGGATTGGATAATCCATTTCGTCAGGATCGCAGTTCGTATCCGCCAGGGCAATGACCGGAATTTCCAGGCGGCGTGCCTCTAAGACTGCTGTGCGTTCCTTGCGGGTATCAATGATAAAGACTGCATTTGGCAGACGCTTCATGTCCTTGATCCCGCCCAGAATGCGCTCCAGGCGCACCATATCGTCCTGCAAACGCTGGACTTCCTTTTTGGGCAGTCGCTCGAAATCGCCACGCTCTTTACGAGCCTCCAGTTCACGGAGATAGCGAATGCGCGACTGAATGGTCTGGAAGTTCGTCAGCATCCCACCAAGCCAGCGCTGGTTAACATAGAACATGCCACAGCGCTTTGCCTCTTCAGCAACAGCTTCCTGAGCCTGCTTCTTCGTCCCAACAAACAGCACCGTCCCGCCCCTGGCAGCCAGGTCTTTTACAAAATTGTACGCCTCGTTGAGACGTGTCACCGTTTGCTGCAGGTCAATGATATGGATGCCGTTCCGATCCATAAAGATAAAGGGCTGCATCTTGGGGTTCCAGCGACGAGTCTGATGACCGAAGTGTACGCCCGCTTCGAGCAGTTGTTTCATTGAAATGATGTTAGCCAAAAGTAGATCCTCCCTTGTTGATCCTCCGCTCTCCTCTTGCCAACGTACATTGTAGTATCCTCAACGAGTCAAAGGAACACCAGGGTTTCCATCGGTCAGAGAGCGTGTGTACTTCATATATGATTAAAAACAATTCTAAGGCGTGCAGAAGACACCTCCTGCTAACTTGAAAGTATAGCATAGCAGAGGGGAAGAAGCAAGAAAAGTAGTCCATTTGATTCCACCACAGATCGGGGTCGGCATCCTCGTGGTTGGGTAGGGGCGAGGGCGGTGCCGTGGGGCGGGGTGGGCCCTTGCGGTCGCCCTTGTTGACCCCTGATTTTTGTGTGGGGCCTGCCTGAATCGCCCCTCGCTTCTTGGAATTGATAGTACACTGTACAGTATATGGATATTTATGGCTACCGGCCTATAGCATTTTTTAAGGGCAGCCAGGTTAGAAATAGAAAGGGGTAGTAAGCGTGGAGAAGGTAAAAATCATGATAGCTGACGACCACATGCTTATTCGTCGTGCTGTCCGTCAAGTGGTCGAGAGGGAAGAGGACATGGAAATCGTGGCGGAGGCTTGTAACGGGTACGAGGCAGCAACGCAGGCAGCACAAGTTCAGCCTGACGTGGTATTGATGGATTTAGACATGCCAGGCTGTGACGGTTTCCAGGCAACCGAACGTGTCTTAGCCTGCTCTCCACACTCTCGCGTCGTCATCTTCACAGCATCTCAGCATGAACAACATGCCATCCATGCCCTACAACTGGGAGCAGTTGGCTATCTCACCAAAGACATTGAACCTGATAACCTGGTCAAGGCCATTCGCCAGGCTGCCCGTGACGAACTGTGTATGCCACGCCCACTGGCAACACGTCTCCTGGCACACCTGCGCTCACTTCCACCGGTCATGGCACCCACAAGGGGTGCCACTACATTTGGTACAGTGCAGAAGCATTCATTTGCTGTCCACAACCAGGACACGCAGAAACCAGCTACACTTTCACCAGAAGCACCAACCTCCACACATCCCCTCACCAGGCGCGAACTCGAAATCATTGCTCTCATACGCAAGGGACACAAAAATCGTGAGATCGCCGGAGAACTCGGCATTGCAGAATCGACGGTGCACAAGCATGTACAGAACATCTTCGAGAAGCTACATGCGCGGAATCGGACAGAGGCAATTTATTTGATGAGTGTGGGAACTGCGAGAGGTTAGAGATTTTGAGCACTGACTACAGAACCAGCGCCCCTACCATCCCAACCACAACCACGACCAACACCAGGTAATCGACAGCTTCAAGCGACTTTTCGTGCAGCAGCGTCTGGCGGCCATCAACCTCGTAGCCGCGTGCCTCCAGTGCCGTCGCCAAATCAGCGGCACGACGCAATGAACCTAGAATAAGTGGCACAAACAGCGTTGCCAGGCTTTGTAGCCGCTCGCGTATTGTGCCATGTACAAGATCCGCGCCGCGGGCAGTCTGGGCCTTTATCAGTTGATCCGCCTCGTCTAGAAGCGTGGGGATAAAGCGGAGCGCAATCAACGTCATCAAGGCGAAATCATCGACCGGCAGTCTCAACCAGCGCAATGGGGTGAGCAAGATGCTCATCCCCTCGATCAAGCCAACAGGCGTGGTTGTCATGGTCAGGAGCAGTGAGAGTGCATAGAGCACCAGGAAGACGGTGAAGACAGTCATCAGCAGCCATACAGTATCATACGTGATTACCATAGGACCAAGTGGGAGGGTTTTGCTAAGAGGAATGTCACGTATGAACGTATGGAACCAGAGGAAAGCCAGGACAACCATTGTGACAAGTATCAGGGGTATCCTGGTTCGCCTTAACCAGCGCTGTTGCCGGAAAGTACGTAATCCTGGCAGAGGCAGAAGTAGCAGGAAGATGTAGACCGTCAACAAAACACCATAAACGATTATGGCCCAGTGGAGCAGTGCATACGAAACCAGAATGGGGCCAATTGTGTAGAGCGGTTTACCCACTGCATCGGGAAAGAGCAGAGTCAAGATGGCACCGAGGATGGCCAGTAGCACCAGTAAACGCATACGTTGCCAGATATGGTGCGGTGAGATACCTGACAGTGCTACACCTGCACAAAGCAGTATGACCGCAACTATGTACGGCGCAAAGTGCCACTGATGCTGGTTTGCTGCCGTCAAGCAGGCTATCAGCAAGAACAAGACAAGCAATTTTGTTCTTGCCTGCAAGCGATGCAAGAGGCTGTTCCCTGGATAATAGACGCCTAATGAGATATTCTTCAACATGTTTTTTCACCCTGACTCATTAAGGGCGACCACAAGGGTCCTACACACTGTCCCCCAGACAGCGTCCCCCCTCTACACCACCCCTACGGGTCCGTCGTTCCCCCGTTCCATTAGGACTCTCTGTAATAATACAAAAGCTTCTTCAAGCGTGAATGTCTCTGCGGGAATTGCTATGCCCTGTTGGCGAAGATGCTGGAGCAATTCACTGAGTGGAGGTGCTGCCAGGCCCCACTGGTGTAGAGCGTCAGCTTGCGAAAAGATACTGCGAGGTGGGTGGGCGTCATTTTTTTGCACGGGGGGTAGCCAAGCAAGGAAAGGAGAGGTAAGATACGAGCAGCCCATGTGCGAGAAAACTAGAGGAGAGAAGATGAAGAAGAACGAGCAAGAAAAGAGCCAAGAGATGTTTGATGAGGTCATCACAGGGATGAAAGAATGGCGTGCCTGTCACCCGAAAGCGACGATGAGAGAGATCGAGTTGGAGGCCAGGCAACGGGTGAGCCGGTTGGAAGCGCATTTGATCGAAGAAAGTGC
>WNGR01003598.1_pt1 | contig 25606 bp, 15 predicted proteins | sample 5407581 | NCBI WGS metagenome assembly WNGR01 (sample SAMN13153383, study PRJNA577476) | soil metagenome | isolation source: 80 cm soil or saprolite under Garry oak tree replicate 2 | place: USA:California | collected 2016-06-15
TTCCAGCGGATGTAGCTCTTGATCCGCGTTTCGAGCCGCCAATCGCCGGGAAACGCCGGTTCCTCCTCGACCGGGATCGTGTTGAGGTAAGGGGTCGTGGTGGTGAGCGGCACCGTGACTCCGGCTTCGCGCAGGCGATCGACCAGGCTCGCCACGAAGTAGGGCGCGTGTTCGGAACCCTGGTTCTTCAGGACGTATTCCAGAACGAATTCCAACGATTTGAACCATTGACGGGTCTCGTGCGAAGGATGGCCGTTTGGGGCGCGCGGATTGGCCCCGGCACGGACCTGGCTCGGAGGCGATTCTTCGGCTTCTTTCGGTTTCGATCTGGCTTTTTCCCGCACCGAGCCATGATAGACAGCGGCCCGACTGAAAGCCAAGGAAGGTTTGGGAGGGAGGCGTTGATTGGAGGCATCATTGTTGAGCATTTTCCGGCTTTCCGACGGTAGAACGGTGGTGCTTCCTTGCGGGAAACAATCCTTTCGCTTCGAGATGAGGGTAGGGATGGCGTGGTGACCCGAGGACGTGCGGAAATATGCGGCGGAGCAAGGCATCGCCGAGGAAGAGGATTTGTAAAAGGAATGGAAGAAGAGTCCCGCGAGTTTACGGAAAAATGCGCGGAGGTTTACGCGAAGGAACGCACAACACTTCTGGGCTTGGGTTGGTCGGGAAATCTGGCTAAAGGAACGCACAACACTTCTGGGCTTGGGTTGGTCGGGAAATCTGGCTAGCTTTTTCAGCATCGGTTGCGGAAACTGGTTGAGGCCGCCGGGTTTACGCTGCCGGTGATTTGCACGCCGGAAGAACTGCTGGAAAACGAAAATGAGCAAAGCGACTGAAATTCAGACCCAGCCGACAGGCGATGTGGTGCTCCGGGAAGTGTGGCGCGCAAAGGACACCCTTTCCGCGCGATACGGTCACGACCTGGACAAATTGTTCGAAGAAACGCGCAAGCGCGAGAAACTGTCCGGCCACCCGTTGGTTGCCCCTCCAAAGCGCCGCAAGGCGTGAAACGTATCGTCGATACTGGCGACGCCGAACGGCAGGGCCAACCCATCGGCCCTTAAGATTTGCTCCTCGCGGGACCGGCGCTCGCCAGCGGCTTGAAACGGGAATCATGGCCGTGAGCAGGCAGGGCGCGCGCACCCTACCATTTATGCGACGAGTTCTACTCTCGCGGCGGATTCGCCGATGCAACTGCTCGATCTGACTTTGCCAACCCCGGCGGAGAACCTCGCCGGTGACGAGGCGTTGTTGGATTGGCGCGAAGCGGAACCCGGCCCGGATATCCTGCGGTTTTGGACGCCCGACCGGCATTTCGTCGTGGTCGGTTACGCCAACAAAGTCGCCCGCGAAGTGGACCTGGCGGCCTGCCGCGCGCGCCAGGTCCCGATCCTGCGTCGGTGCACCGGCGGCGGCGCGGTGCTGCAAGGTCCCGGGTGTCTGAATTATGCGTTGATCCTGAACCTCGAGCGGTGGCCGGGACTGCGCAGCATCACGCAGACAAACTGTTTCATCATGCAACGCCAGGCGCAGGCGCTGTCCTCGCTGCCCGGCAGGCCGGTAATGGTGGAGGGGTTCACCGATCTGGCGGTGAACGGCCTGAAATTTTCCGGCAACGCGCAGCGACGGAAGCGGCGCTGTCTGCTTTTTCACGGCACGTTCCTGCTCGATCTCGACCTTTCCCTGGTGGAGAAAGTCCTCCGTCCGCCTTCCCGCCAGCCGCCTTATCGCGAGAACCGGTCGCACACGGATTTCCTGACCCGGCTCGGTTGCCCGGTCAGTTCCATCAAAGCCGCGCTCCAGAAGGTTTGGAACGCCAAGGAGGCGCTGGAAGTGATCCCCGCCGCCGCCATCAGCCAGCTCGTCCAAGCCAAATACGCAACCGACGAGTGGAACTTAAAATGGTAACGCGAAAAATCCGGTCCAGGAAGACGACGGGCCGCTAACAGCCCGTTTAAAAACTCGCTTGCGACTGTAGCGGCGGTCTGTGACCGCCGCATTTCCGCACAAATAAGCGCGTCGGCGCTCACAGAGCGCCGCTACAAGCCGGCCAAGTTCGGCGTCGCCCCCACCCGGCTTCAGTGCCGCCCATAGGCCAAATACGGGAACGTGGTGAAGTGAAGCGGTTTGTCTTTCGCGTCTTCCACATCTAAGAGCGGGTTAAGAAATGCACGAAAGCGCCGCGTGAGGGCCCGCGGCCTACAGGAAACACCGCGATTCTGGCCCATTGTAGGCCCGGTCCCCTGACCGGGCGATTTTTAAAACAGGCGCAAAAAGCCAGAAACGGATCGCTTCACGGCTTTCGCTCACGCTGTCTTGCCGTTACCCTCTCCAGTATGAGCAAATTCTCCGCCGCCGACACGCTGGAATTGCCCGTGGCCGAACGCCTCAAGCTGGTGGCGGACATCTGGGACACCATCGCTGCCGCGCCGGAAGCCCTGCCGTTGACCGACGAGGACAAACGTCTGACTGACGAACGACTCGAAGCCTGCCGCCGCAATCCAGAGGCCGGCTCGCCCTGGGAAGAAATCTATGCCCGCATTACCTCGCGCCGGAAGTGAGCCACCGCCTCAGCGTCCAGGCCAAGCTTCCTCCGGGCGAACTCGACAGTATCTGCCTCGATGCGGAGCCGAGCTATCCAAAGGAGCATGGCGCAAATGGCCAATTGTTGTGTTCTCATAACATGCCCACTCATGCCTGAGGGGTGAGCGCTGAGCGACAGCCGGGGAAGCCGCGTGCCGAGACAGCCGGCACGCCGGGGCAAGAACCGCGCATCTCACCGCAACGGCTCACGGTTGCTGGCTCTGGCGACGAGTTAGGCCACATTCTTTCCATGTGACTCAATAAGGTCTGACACTCGCTTCCAGTCGATAATCTGTTGACTGACTGGCCAGTTTCGCAGTGAAACCTGGTAGTAGCCGATGTCCCGCAGAAATGCCCCGACGCAGAGGCCAACGCAGACCGAGCCTGCAGCAGCCATCGACGGGACGAGGAACAGATAGGCCGACGCGCCCATCACAGCCAAAAGCAACCACTGTCGCCAGCATGTGCGCAGAAGCTGTCCGGCGCCCAAGCCCGCCGTGTGATAGCGCCAATAAATCTTGAGCACCTTGTACTGGAGTCGTGTGAGTTTCATAGGACGTCTGACGTGGCCCGACGGTGATTGAGTTAAATTCTCACGGCCTAATTCCTTTTGCTTTGGTGAGGATTGGGCTTGGAAAAACGATTTGTCAACAGCCGTTTATGCAGGATTTACTCAGGATTGGGCGGTCGGAAATGCGGGATGAAAGCTTGCCAAGACCGGGGGAACGGCAGAGTAAGACAAGGCAGAATGCAGAATGGGGGAAACGCCCACAGAAGGAAACGAAGGAAACGAAGAAGATTGGGAACTCTTCAAATGGGGAATGCGAAATGCGGAAGCCTGAACGCGAATCCGGACAGCCGAAACTCATAAACTCAGAAAAGGGACGGGGGGGCGCATGGAACCGCCCAGTTGCAGAATGCAGATTGGGGATTGGGGGGTCTCGGGCCATGGGCCTTTTTCACGGCAGTCACGATATTCTTGGCCACGGACGAAGTACGGATGGAATTTGTGCTCAAATGTGAGTTCTTCTAAGCCAACGCCTCGGCCAGCTTCTTCATATATTCGTTCGGCGCGAGTTTGTGGGCTTGAGACAACACCTCAAGCGCATTGGAAGTTAATCGGCATTCTCCATTTTCGATTCTTCGGAGCTGCTTCTCGCTTATCCCCGATACCTCGTCTCGTTTGAGCCCTGCTTGTTCACGAACTTTTTGCACTGCCCTGCCGTAACGCTTATTGAACGCCCGGCTCTTTTGGAATGGTTTGAGGGCTGCTTCGGGATTCACCAATTGTTGCAGTTGCGCCCAACCGAGATGAACGTCGAGCTTAGGCCAGTAAATCAACGAGCCATCCTCATCTATTTGGAATGCTTGAATCTTGGAAGGATCTGCTTTTGTGAATTCCGGAATCTTCGTGATTGGCACATCCAAGCGATTGAAATTTGGTGAAACGAGATGCAGAACTCCGTCCTCGATCCGAGCGTCGAGAATACGCTCCTGTTTATCGTCCGCCGCAAACGCGGATGTCAGGCGCTTGAGGAGAGATTCGACGACGGCCACGTGATGGTGGTTTCCCGAACCAGCCGCGGCGTCGATTACATAGAAACGCTCAGGCGAGCGTATCTGCAGATCCACCATGCGCGAGAGCAGCCTGTCGGTCGATGCACCTTCATTAAGAATAAGCAGCCGCGTGTCCGGAGCGGGTTTCGCGCGGAACATTTCGACGAACGATTGGTCGAGATCCTGAGAGAACGACACAAAGACACGTCGAGGCAATTTCCTTGTTCTCACCCAAGATCCTGAGATTCGGGAATGCCGGCGTAATGTCCGCCAGCCGACCTTCTTTAATCGGGAGCGAATCTCGCCGTAAGGAATATATTCAATGTTAGTTTTCATGACTGAATGGAACCAAAGCTTCAGCCCCGCGATGGCGAATGATTTGAGGATGGCCATTCAATGCACCTCAATCTGCACGCTTTTGGACAGATTGCAACAACTACTATTCATTAAGTGTCCAAAGCGGTTGGCAAAGCCTCATTCGCCGCCACCACTGCGCGTCGAGGCGATGTCGTAGATCATCCGAGGCATCCGTGGTTAAATGTTGCGAAATGCGGAATGCGGATTGGGCGGGCGCGGCAGCGCCGCAATCCCCCAAATAGCTGGGCCAGAGGGGCTTAGCCGTTCGCAAGGAAATCTCTTGACGGTCCCATAAATGTATGATATATCTCTTCCCGTGATGCAAACCATGCAAATGCGGGCGCGGCGCCCGGCCACGGCGGGCGCGGCGCGGGGCCAGGCGCGATTGCAAATTGGGGAGGGTCCGGGCTGTGTCAGCGGGCTTTCAGTTCAGCCGGGAATCATGCTGCTCGTGCCACTCGTGCCATTCGGGCGCCTTCCGCCACATATTTCATATATGACAAAAAGAGCAAGGCCAGTGAGCGGGGTGGTCGAAGGAGGAAATGTTCGCTTATGTTCGCTTAGTGGGAGAAAAATTGTTGAGAGCGCCGAGCGCGGGCGCTGCGTGCGGCCACTACGCGGAATGGGGGAGGGTCCCGGTTGCGCCGACGGACCGCCAGTTCAGCCACGGATGATAACACTCGTAACACTTATTTCATTTGTGACAAACGCTGGTAAAATCCGCCGTCGGCCGCTCGAAGGGTCATTGTGATGGATCAAGGCCGGTTGAAAGATCGCCTGCGCCGGACGCGAACGTCTGGAGCTGGCGGTTGGGCCGAGTTGTTTTTGGGACGCTCGTCCCGTGGTTTCCATCATCGGCGCCCCGTCCGGGGCAAGAATTTGGGCTGTGACGGAATGAGTTTGATGTTATCATTGTGGCCGCATGCAGAGTCAAACGAATGCGGCTGCCTGGCTTGAATCGGGCAGCGGGGACCCGACGCCGATTCGCGGGACCTGTTTCCTCGGCCGCGCCACAAGCAGCAGCCTCGTTTTGCCGAGCGACAAGGTTTCGCGCCGGCATGCGATGGTGCACGCGCAGGGACAAGACGAGTATTGGCTGATCGACCTGGGCAGCGCCAACGGAACCTACCTCAATGGCCGCCGCGTCGGGCAGCCCAGCCGGTTGGCGGATGAGGATCAAATCCAGGTCGCCCATTATACTTTTACGTTTCGACATCCCCGGGTGCGGCCAGCCACCGCGGAAACGATCACCGCCGAGAAGACAATCCAGGAAATCAAGTCATTGAACTGTTGGCTGCTGGTGGCGGACATCGAATCTTCCACTCAATTCACCAAGCGCCTGCCGTTGGAGGAAGCTCCCCGCGTCACCGGGCGCTGGCTCGCGGACTGCAAGCAGATCATCGATGACAGTAGCGGCGCGATAAACAAGTTTCTCGGCGACGGTTTCTTCGCCTACTGGATCGAAGGGGACGACACGGCCGCTTCGGTGGCGCGGGCGCTGGCCGTGCTCAAGGAACAGCAGGTTCGAGAGCAGCCCCGTTTCCGGGTGGTGGTTCATTATGGCAAGGTCTTCGTCGGCGGCGCGGCCTCACTCGGCGAAGAAAGTCTTTTGGGGAACGAGGTGAATTTTGTGTTCCGGATGGAGAAAATGGCGTCCGGCCTCGGCGCCTTGCGTCTCTTGAGCGAGGCGGCCAACGCGCAGATTAAGGCCCTCCTGCCGACGCGCGAGGAGGGACGTCAATCGTTGAACAGCTTCGAAGGAGATTATTTGTTCTTCAGCTTTTAGTTCGAGGGCTTGGCGCCAACGCGCTCTCCTAGACTGTCCCCTCCAGCCCATCCCAACATTTGAGTTTCCAATTGCGTCCTTCGACCGCCAGCGCGGCAGCATAACCGTTGCCTGGTTCCAGGGCCGCGATGGCCCAGTGTTCCGCGGCTTGCGGGTCATCTGCCGCGCTCACCAGCGCCGGAGACTCGCCCGGGGCAAACGCCACGACGAATTGATCGAGCGGCAGCGAAAGCCCCATTCCGCGCGCTTTGATAAACGCTTCCTTGCGCGTCCAGCAGTTGAAGAATGCCACCGGCTGAACCTCGCGGGGCAAAGCACGGAGCACCGCGATTTCCGCGGGCGAAAAAAATCTCGCCGCGATTTCTTCCGTCGCGAAATCGGGACGGATCATCTCGACATCAATTCCGATTTGGCGCCGGCGCGTGAAAGCGTAGAGCGCCAGGCCGCGCGAGTGGGCGAGGTTGAACTGAAGGGCGCCGCTGTTGGCGGGGCTTTGCAACTCCGGTTTGCCGTAAGGGTTGTATGAAAACCGGAGTTGGCCCGGTTCCGTGGCCAGATAGTTGCCCAGGATCGACCGGAGCAGGCCGCGGCCAGCGATATAATGATCACGGTCCCTGGCAAAATGGAAACGCGCCGCCCGGGTCTGCTCATCGGAAGAAAGGGTCTTGGCCAGTCGCTCCAAACGTTCCCGGTCCAGACCCAAGTGCGCGCGCCAGACATGGATCTCGTCTTCCTCCAGGCTCAATTTTGCTGGCGGAGCGTGCAAAAAGGCCGGAGCGCTCATAGTGGCATCTCGCCGAACCTGCCTTGCGGCCGCGGGCGCTGCAACCCTCTTTCCGCATCGGATCTGGTCAGGACTCGGGATTGCGAAACGACTAGTGTGCTTGGCCCGCGTCGCTGGGAAACGCTTGGCAAGCAAGCGTTGTCTCCGTTAGTATTTAGCCGATCCGGCATTGGTGGAAAACATAAGGCCGGCCGCCTCGGTCCGAAAACGCAATGGATGCTCCCGGAAGCAGAGTCTTGATTAGTCTGAATATGTGGTCACGAGTTTTGTCGTTTCTGCTCTTGCTCGTGCCACTCGCGCGCGCTCAAAACGGTGATAAAGCCGGAGAAGCACAACCCGTGCGGATCCCCAGAGAAAAGATCCCACCAGCTCCGCCCCTGTCACCAGCAGTGGCGCTGAAAACATTCCAGCTCCCGCCGGGTTTTCGTATCGAACTGGTCGCGAGCGAACCGCTGGTGGAGATGCCCATCGCGCTGGCCTTTGATCCGGATGGCCGGATCTGGGTGGTAGAAATGCGCGGCTTCATGCCGAACCCGGACGGCAAAGGCGAACAAGCACCGGTGGGTCGCGTGGCGGTTCTGGAGGACATTGACGGTGATGGGCAGATGGACCGGCGGACAATTTTTCTGGACGGACTGATCATGCCCCGGGCCATCTGTCTGGCGCGCGACGGCGCGCTCGTGGCCGAGCCGCCGCACCTGTGGTTCTGCCGGGACACGAACGGCGACGGAATATGCGACGAGAAGACGGCGGTGGCCTCCGATTATGGGGATCAGCGGAACCCCGAGCATAACGCAAACGGCCTGCTTCGGGCGCGCGACAACTGGATTTACAGCCTGTATCACCCCTGGCGCTATCGTAACACCGACGGCAAATGGCGCCGGGAGCCAACGATCAACCGCGTGCAGTGGGGCCTTGCGCAGGACGATTTCGGCCGGCTCTTCTACACCTCTAACAGCGACCAGCTTCGAGGCGATCTGATTCCTTCGCATTACGCAAACAAGCCCGGCGTAACCAACAAGCTCAAGGGTCTCCTGGCGCAGATCGCGACTAACCAATCGGTGTGGCCCCGCCGGATCAATCCCGGCGTCAATCGCGGTTATCAGCCGGAGCAGTTGCGCGCGGACGGCACGCTGGCGACCTTCACCGCCGCCTGCGGCACGGGAATCTATCGCGGCGATAATTTTCCCGCCGACTGCTACGGCAACGCTTTCGTTTGTGAGCCGGCCGGGAATCTGGTCCGCCGCGACCGGCTCTTTGAGCAAGATGGCGTGATCACTGCGACCAACGCTTACGAGAAAGCGGAATTCCTCACCTCCACCGACGAGCGTTTCCGGCCGGTCAACGTTTATACCGGCCCGGACGGCACGCTGTATGTCGTCGATATGTACCACGGCATTATCCAGCACCGCATGTACATGACGAGTTACTTGCGCAAACAGGTCGAGGAGCGCGGCCTCGATCAGCCGCAGAATCAGGGCCGGATCTATCGCGTCGTGCATGAGTCCAAGCCGCCGGGACCGAAGCCGAGCATGTCGAAACAAACCTCCGGCGAGTTGGTGCGGTGCCTGTCGCATCCAAACGGCTGGTGGCGCGACACCGCGCAACGCTTGCTCGTTGAACGGGCGGAGGCGTCCACCGTTCCCGAACTGAAAAAGCTCGCTGCCACGTGTGCCAACCCGTTGGCGCGGCTGCACGCGCTGTGGACACTGGAAGGCATGGATCAGCTCGACGTGGCGACGCTCGTGGCTGCCCTCGACGACGCCCATCCCAAAATTCGCGCGGCCGCCCTGCGACTTTCGGAGGCATTTCTGAAAACTGCCAGCCAGCACTCCGAGGCGGCCGCGTTGAGGGACAAGGTGATGGAGATGGTCAAAGATCCCAGCGCCGACGTGCAACTCCAACTGGCGCTTACTCTCGGTGAGGCCGTACCGGATCAGCGGGTAAAGGGGACGCTGGCAACGATCGCTCGCCAGGGTGTCTCGTCCCTGGCCCGGGAAGCCGCGTTGTTCAGCCTCGCCAGTTTTGAACCGCTCAAAGCCTCTCCCGCGCCCGCCGTCGCCAAAGGCCCGCCGCTGACGGCGGAAGAACAGAAGCGTTTCGAGATGGGCAAGCTCGCTTACGAAGCGACGTGTTTGCCGTGCCACCAACCGCACGGGATGGGCCAGGAGGGATTGGCGCCGCCGCTCGCCGGCTCGGAATGGGTGGCGGGTTCTGACCAGCGGCTGGCGCGCATCGTCCTGCACGGGCTGCGCGGGCCGATCAAGGTCCAGCAGCAGGTCTATGCGTTGGACATGCCCGCGCTGGCAATCGCGCTAGACGACGACCAGGTCGCGGCGGTGCTCACCTACGTGCGGCGACAATGGGGACAGTCGGCGGCGCCGGTCGATCCGGCCATCGTCAAAAAGATCCGCGATGAAACCGCCCAGCGGGAAGATGCCTGGACGGAGGCGGAATTGTTGAAGATCCCTTAGGCCCTGCATGACGCGAACCACTGCGTTTTGCTGCGCCGGTTTGGCAGTCGTGGCGCTTTCCGCCGCGAAAGAATGGGGCCCGCCGAAACCAAGAAAAGTCACCGCGACAAAGACGATTACGGCCATTCCAACTAACGCGCCTCTCACGAATCTTGATGGCTCGACTCTGGCGCAGGAGGCCTCGACCAACATGGCTGGAAGCGCCAAATCTCAGAAGCCGCCCAAGCTCCCCATCATCCCCCTGGCGAAACCGCTCCCCGTGATCGTGCGGGGTCCGTATCTTCAATGCGGCACGACGAACAGCGTGGTCATCCGCTGGCGCACGGACACGCCGGGTCCCAGCGTCGTGCGCTTTGGTTTCTCGCCGACCAATCTAAACAAAACGGCTGCCAGTGCCGGCAGCCTCAGCGAGCATGTAGTCCTGGTACGCGGCTTGAAGCCGGACGCGAAGTACTTTTACGCCATCGGCGCCAACGATTGCCCAATCCTCGCGACGCTCACCAACAACGTTTTGGCGATTCGCACGACCAACGGCGGACTCGCGGTCGGCACGACCCAACGCCTCCAGCTTGCCGCGGCGACCAACGACACGCTGCTCCTGAGTCAGCGGAAAAACATGATCCACATCGGCTGGCCGCAATCCACCAACGTCGTGAACACCAGCAACAGCACCGTGATGGTCAGCACCACGAACAATACGCTGCTCGTCGTCGCGACCAACCGCACGCTGGTAGTCGGCAGCACCAATTTCAGCGCGCGCGACTCGCCGAAAACATTCGTGGTCGGCACGACCAATCTCACGCGCGTGGGTGGCGACACCAACACGTTTTTCTACACGAACCCGCGCATCGGGACACGCCCGCCGGTCCGCGTCTGGGTGGTCGGCGATCCCGGCACGCGCAAGCCTGAACAAAAGCGGGTCCGCGATGCCTATTACCGGTTCACCGGCGATCGCCGCACCGATCTTTGGCTGATGCTCGGGGACAACGCCTACAACGCGGGCACCGACGCGGAATACCAGGGCGCCATTTTCCAAGTGTACGGCGAGCTGCTCAAACGCAGCGTGCTCTGGCCGACGCTCGGCAACCACGACGCCGGCAGCGCGGATTCTCCGACCCAATCAGGTGTGTACTTCGACCTGTTCACTTTGCCGACGCAGGGGCAGGCTGGCGGGGTGATGTCCGGGACGGAGGCCTATTATTCGTTCGATTTCGCCAACATCCATTTCATCTGCCTCGACTCTTCCAACAGCGATCGCTCGACCAACGGCTTGATGCTCCGGTGGCTCCAGGCCGATCTCAGGGCCAACCGCCAGGACTGGTGCGTCGCCTACTGTCATCATCCGCCTTACACCAAAGGCTCGCACGACTCGGACAAGGACAAGGACAGCGAAGGGGCCATGCGCGACATGCGGGGCAAAATCGTGCCGGTGCTGGAGGCGGGGGGCGTCGATCTCGTCCTCAACGGCCACAGCCACGCCTACGAACGCTCCTATCTGCTCGATGGCCACTACAAATATTCCAGCACGCTGGAAGACGCCAAGAATATCATCAGCCCGACGGATGGCCGCGGGGACGGCTGGGGTGTCTATCGCAAATCGACCCTTGGCCCGGCGCCGCATTCGGGTACTATTTACGTGGTGGCCGGCAGCGCCGGCCAGGTCAGCGGTGGCGCGCTGCTCCACCCGGCGATGTATGCCGGGCTGAATATCCACGGCTCGCTGGTGTTGGACTTCAACGGCCCCACGCTGGACGTTTCGTTCATTGATACCAACAGCGCCGTGCGCGATTACTTCACGGTGGAGAAAGGGGTCGCCCGCCCGCAGTTGGAATGGTCCGATCCGGCCGAAGAATTCGTTCCTTGGGCCAATACGAACATTCCGGCCCGCCTGCTGCCCTTGGTCCACGGGAATCGAGGAGGCGCGGACCTGGCCGCGGTGACGAACGCCACGCCGCTGGACCAGGACTTTCTGTTGACGCTGTACGACGAGAGCACCGACCTCGCGCAAAAAACCAACCTGACGTGGGCCTTGGTGTACACCGGTGACGCGGATGTAACGACCAATTTTCTTTACCTGCTCACCCGGCAACACAAGGGGAAGGAAATCAGCTTGGAGGAGGAAGACCTTTTGCTCGAAACCGCGCAAGCGATCGGTTTCCTCGCGGCGCGGTATGAAGCGGCTTTCGATTTTCTAAAGCACTATGTCAACCCGCACCGCTTCCAAACGAACAAACTCTGGCTTTCCGCTCGCGGTCCTTGGTCGGCGGGACTGCTCGCGTCGTGCTGCATCCAGTCCCTGGGGCTGAGCGGCCGGCCCGAGGCGCTGGAAATCTTAACGAGCCTCCAAACGAAGCGGCTGCCGTCCGGCGGCGAAGAGGACCCGGAATATATCCGGTTTTTTGCGGGCGACATCGAACGAGCGCTCAATTATCACGCGGCCTTTCAAAGGCTCGGTTTGATGGCCTTGCAGCGGCAGATTCTGACCGGCCAACTGCCGCGGCCGGCCATCGAGTAAGGCAATCGGCAACGATCCCCCTCAACTCAAAAAAATGAGGCACGGGGACGCCGCCGCTACTTCATCCCCCTCCCATACGAGCCGCCGACGCCGCGCTTGCCCTCCGGAACTAATGGTCTAACATCGCCGCCGTTCATGAATACGCGCTCGCTGCGTCTGGCAATGTGGTCCGGCCCGCGCAACATTTCCACTGCCATGATGCGCTCGTGGGGCAATCGCGCCGACACATTCGTCAGCGACGAACCGCTCTACGCGTACTACCTGGCCCACACCCGTAAGCCTCATCCGGGCGCGGACGAAATCATCGCCCGCTACGAAGGCGATTGGCGCCAGGTCGTCGCGCAACTCACCGGTCCGATTCCCGGCGGCAAAACGATCTGGTTCCAGAAACACATGACGCATCATCTGCTGCCGCACCTCGAGCTGGACTGGATTGACCGATTGACTAATTGCTTCCTGATCCGCGATCCGCGCGAGATGCTCACCTCCTTGCTCCGGGTTTTCCCGGAGGCGAACCTGGCGGACACCGGGTTGGGACAGCAGGTCAGCCTCTTCGAGCGGGTGCGAGCCGCCACTGGAAAAACGCCGCTGGTGCTGGACGCGCGCGACGTGTTGCGCAATCCACGCGGCGAGCTGTCCAAACTCTGCGCCGCGGTCGGAGTGGAGCTGACGGAAGCGATGCTCCATTGGCCCGCAGGGCGCCGCGATACCGATGGCATTTGGGCGAAGCACTGGTACGGCCGCGTGGAACAAACCACCGGCTTCGAACCGCCGGTATCCCGGGACGACCCCGTGCCGGAAGAGCGGAAGGAACTGCTGAAAGAATGCGAAGGCCTTTACCGGACTTTGCACCAACACCGGCTGAAATGAAGCTGGTAATCCGCATGGCCGGCGCGGTCGAATGTTGACGTCGGAAAAGCCCGCGGACCTCTCTCGCCACCGTTTTGAAGCCCTTGCATGCACCAAAAATTCAACGAAAAAAACCGGCACATCCTGGTGAACGTCAATGGCCACCTCGTGCACCGGGATCAGGCCGCCGTCAGCCCCTTTGACTCGGCCGTCCAAGGTGGCGACGCGGTGTGGGAAGGCTTGCGCGTCTATCATGGCCGCATCTTCCGGCTCGAGGAACACCTTGCCCGCTTGCGCGCTTCAGCGCGGGCGCTCGCGTTTCGCGAAATCCCCGCGGACGATTATCTGAAGGAGGAGGTCCGACGAACCCTCCGGGCGAATGAGATGCGGCACGAAATTCACATCCGCCTCACTCTGACGCGCGGCGTCAAGTACACTTCGGGCATGGATCCGCGGTTAAGCACGTCCGGCCCGACGTTGATCATCCTGGCTGAGCACAAACCCCCGGTTTACGACAAAACGGGAATTCGCTTGATCACCTCCGGCGTGCGACGGCCCCCGGCCGACGTGCTCGACTCCAAAATCCATCACACCAACCTGCTTAATTCCATCCTGGCGAAACTCCAGGCCAACGCCGCGGGCGCCGATGACGCGCTGATGCTGGATATGCGCGGCTTCGTCGCGGAGACCAATGCGACTCATCTCTTTCTCGTGACGCGAGGCATGGTGGAAACGCCCGTCTGTGTCGCGTGTCCGGAAGGGATCACGCGCGCGGTCGTGCTCGACTTGTGCCGCGAACACAAGATTCCTCACGGCGAACGCGACATCAGTTTGACCGAAGTTTATCGCGCCGATGAGGCGTTCTGCACCGGAACCATGGGCGAACTGGCGGCGGTAACCGAGGTGGACGGCCGAACGATCGGCACAGGAAAAATTGGGCCTCGCACGCAACGTCTGACGGAATTGTTCGCGGAACTCACCGCGCGCGAAGGCGTGCCGATCGTGTAACAATTCCAACTGCCCGGCCTGGGCGGCCGATTTGCCCAAAGAACGAGGTAAGAAGACCCACGACTCGCCGTGCCTGCGCGCTTTGGCCGGAAGTGCTTTAATGGCGTTCAGCCTCCTTGCGGAGATTGTTTTTCACGGCATCAGGGGTGAGAGCCGAAAGGCCCGTGGGGCGATAGCCCGGCGCCGCCGTAAAGGCAGTAACCAATTTCTGCTCGGCCACGTTCCAGACCCGAACTTCGCCGTCAAAACTCCCGCTGGCGAGCCGGCCCGTTGGATCGTGATAAGCCAGCGCATAGACGAAGTCGGCGTGGCCGGAAAACACGCTGGCCGTTTCCACTTTCTTCGACTTGACAAGGTGATGGCGGGCTTTCATGTCGGCGGAACAACTGAACAGGGAATTACTGTGGGCGATCAACCGATACACCTCGCCGTCGGCGATGGCCACTTCGTCGATTTTCTGGGCGTCCTTCGGATCCCAAAGGTGAAGTTTCTTATCCCGACCGGCGGTGTAAACCCGTTTGCCATCGGGACTAAAGGCGATGGCAAATACCGCTTCGTTATGGCCGACATAGGTGCTCTCCAAATCGCCGTCCCGACTCGCGAAAATTCGGGCGGTTTTGTCGCGGCTGGCCGAGGCGATCCGCGTGCCGTCCTGATTCCACGCCAAACCCATGATCCAATCGGCGTGCTGCTCGATCACCAATTCCGGGTTCCCGGTGGCGGTGTCGAAAACGCGGATCGTATTGTCAGCGCCCCCAGCGGCGAGGCGCGAGCCGTCCGGGTTGAACGCGACCGCCAGCGCGACGTCCGCTGGGGTGGCGAGCGTTTTCACGACGGTTCCGGTCACCGCGTCAAACAAGGTGACTTCGCCCGCCTGGCCGGGTGAGCCGCCGCCGGCAGCCAGCCAGCGGCCCCCTGGATGAAAGGCCAGTGATTGCGTCTGTTGCGCGACATTTTTGATCCGCCGCAGGAGTTTTCCGTCGTCGGGGCTCCAGAGCGTGATCTCATGGTAACCGCCGGCCGCCAGCTCTCTGCCATCCGGACTGAACGCCAATGCCCTGATTGGAATGGGGCGTGGATAAACCTCCGGCGGGTCGGGATGAGGCGTTCGCGGAAGATAGCTCAGCAATGATGCTTTCGCGTCCGGGCCATCGAATTGGGCGCCGTCCCTTATCCAACGCTCGAGCAGGGCCACGGTCGCCTGGGGGAGCGGGTCATCTTTTTGGGGCATGCGGTCATCGACGTCATTGGTGGTGATCAGTTGAAAGAGTTTGCTCCGCGCCGGTTGGCCGGCAATTATCGGCGGCGCTTTGCTTTCGCCGCCAGTCATGAGGGATTCGAAGGTGTGTGTTTGATAACCACCCTTCATTTTTTTCGGGCCGTGACACCCGACGCACTTTTGCGCGAGGATGGGAGCGATCTCCCTGACAAAACTGACGCCGTTAGAGGTATTGCCGCTCTCCGGCGCGGGCGTTGGAGCTGAGACCGCGGCGGTGAGAGGCAGGAAAGCCGGCAGGAGCAGCGCCATGCGGACACACCCCAGCCATGAGCCTCGGCCGTGTCGCCACCGCCTGGACCCACGCCGGCGGCCAAATGTGATCGCGTCGTTTGGCGGCATGGTCGTCGATTTCGACTCTCTGGATACTGCTCCTGACCTCGTTAAGCGAGAAGAAATGGGGCGGGAGGCGCCAGCTTGTGGCCGGACCGCCAGTCAGCGATCCTGAGACCTCCGGCGTGACGATTCGTTCAGGAAATCTCGGTGCGGGCCGGGGAATGTTTCACGCAATCCGTGTTGGCAAAAAGGGCAGTTGTTCAAGACGCCTTGCTGGTGTACATATTACGCACTCCACATGAATCCACCCGGATTCTGGAATGGGAACTTTGCGCCCGGTGGGCTGTAACCGCGTTCCGGGCCGGACCGTCTCGGACAACGGGGCGTCGATGATCGCACGCTGCCTGCTGGCCATGGCGGCTGGCTCGGTTTGGGGTATCGCCGGTGCCTGCCGGTTCTGGTGTGTGCGGCAAGCGGCGGAGCAGTCTTATGAAATGGCTTTGGCTCAGGATGAGCGTCGCGCTGGCTCTGGAAATGGGTGTTCAGGCCCAACCTGAGTCGTACGTGATGGAACTCGCACCGGGCTTCAATGCCGTCGCCAACCATCTCGACCTCGGGGATAATTCCCTGGACGAAATCTTCCCATTGGTTCCCGACGGCGCGCGGCTTTTTAAGTTCGATCACACGACTCAAGCATTCAGTCCGCCGGCCGAGTTTTCTGTGCTGGCCGGTTGGCTTGAGCCGGACACGTTTGTCGCCACGTTGAGTCCGGGGGAAGGCGCGTTTCTCCAGGTTTCGTCGGCTGTTCTGCTGCCAATGTTTGGGGAGTATCATGCGCCCCAGGCGCGGAGCGATGTTGGACCGGGTTACAACTTTGTCAGTTGCCAGACGACGCAGACGTGCGACTTCACGGAGTTAATGGGCGTGTCCCCCATCGTGGGAGATGTGGTTTATAAATTCGACCGCGCCTTCACCAACCCGCCGTCTCATTTATGGCAGGCGGCTTCCAGCGTGAATAAGTTTGGGAGCAACGGCTGGGACGTTGTGCCCGAGTTCACCATCGGGAAGTCGGCTTTTGTCCTGCTTTCCGGCGCGCCACGAATCACGCTGCAGCCGACCAATCAATCGGTGCTTCTCGGCGCCGACGCAACCCTCAGTGGCGAGGCGATGGGCGCCAAGCCATTGTATTTCCAATGGCTATTCCGGGGATTAAGGATTCCGGGCGCAAACGACAAAACGCTGGGCCTGGGCGGCGTCCAACTGTCCGACGCGGGCTATTACTCTTTGGTGATCAGCAATGGATCCGGTGCGGTGACCAGCGCGCCCGCGCTGCTGCGAGTCTTCGCTCCTCCGACCATCATCCAGCAACCGCTGAGCCTGATCGCCATCGCCGGGGAACCGGCGACTCTGGGAGTCAGCGCCGCGGGAACGCCTCCCTTGGAATATCAATGGAACTTCAACGGCGTGGACCTTCCCGGCGCGACCGGCGCCGGCTTGGAATTTCCCAGCGTGCAGCCCGCCGACGCGGGAAATTATTTTGTGTCGGTGACCAATCCCTACGGGGCAGTGTTCAGTGATGTGCTCACCCTGGCGGTCCTGCTGCCGCCGACAATCACCTCGCAACCGAGCAGCCAAACAATCGATGCGGGCAGCACGGTGACCTTGAGCGTGGAGGCCGCCGGCACGGCGCCATTGGTGTATCAGTGGCGGCTCAACGGCGTGAACATTCCGGACGCCACGAATAACACCTTTACGCTCACCAACGCACAGCCGGCCCAGAGCGGCTTTTACCTGGTAACGGTCGCCAACTTCGCCGGAGCGGTGGATAGTCTGCCGGCGATCTTGCGGATCACCGTGCCCAACCTGCCCTTGTCGGACGATTTCGCCGCCAGCGCGGTGGTGGGGAATCCAAGTCGCGTCGGACGCGCCAGCAATGTGGGGGCTACGCAGGAGGCGGGAGAACCCAACCACGCTGGCAAGGTTGGCGGTTCTTCGGTGGGGAGCAGTTGGGTTGCGCCGGCGCAAGGGATCGCCGTTATACCGGCTCACAGGTCTTCAACACGAGCGGCAGCAGCATCGACACGTTGCTGGCGGCTTACCTCGGAATGTCCGTGTCCACCCTGACGGAGGTGGCCAGCGACGATGACAGCGGCGGTTTTCACACCAGCGAGATTTCTTTCAACGCCACGGCCGGCGCCGAATACCACATCGCCGTGGACGGCTTAAACGGCGCGCAGGGGGATGTGCTGTTGAGTTGGGGCCTGGAACGGACGGCGGACAGCTTGCCGCTTATTCTGGAGCAGCCGCAAAGCCAAACCACGGCCTTTGCCAGCGACGCAAGTTTCAGCGTTGTCGCCGCTGGCGATGGGCTGAGCTATCAATGGTTTTTCAATCGCGTGGCCATTCCGGGGGCCGACCAACCGGACCTGCTCGTTAACGTGCAGGACGAGGAGGTCGGCGCCTATTTTGCGCGCGTTTATAGCGGCAACCGCTTCATTGACAGTCGAGAGGCGCTTCTGCAAATCAGCCTCGTCGGTCCTGACCAGCAGGTGCAGGACGTTTTCACGGCGGACAAGTTTGCCGACGTTGTGATCCGTCCGGGCACGGCGCCGTCGCTTGCGTCGCGTCGGAGACTGCCAAAGTCCGGTTCGCTGGTCCTGGGTTATACCGGCTCACAGGTCTTCAACACGAGCGGCCTTACCTCGGGCCGGCGTCGGGCCGATTGTTCTTGAATACAGACGGGAGCACGTTCGATACAGTGCTGGCCGTTTACACCGGCACCGGCACGACCTACGCCAGTCTGATTCCCGTCGTCTGCGACGACAACAGCGGCGCCAATGGCCTGACTAGCGCGCTCAGTTTCCAAGCGAGTGGCGGCGTGATTTATTACATCGTGGTCGATGGCGTCAATGGCGCCACCGGCATCGTCCACTTGAATTACCGCCTGCTCATCCCGATGGTTCTGTCCCATCCGGGTAGGACGAATTCGTTCCGCTTTCGCGTTAGCGCCACCCCCTCGGTTGATTTCACCATCCAGCGATCCAGCGACCTGCAAAACTGGATATCATTGCTGACAACCAACTCGGCTTCCGGCGTTTTCGATTTCCTGGACGAGACGACTTGGACTTGGGAACGTCTCTTCTACCGCACCACGCAAGCGCCATAAGCGAAAGCCACCCCCCTACCCTCCTGCGAGGTGCGATTTGGACTTTCCCATAGGTTGGACGCGCGTCTGGCCACGAACGTCTTAGCCGGCGTCCAGAACCTTAGGACAACGGCCTTCACCCGAGCACCGGAGTTGCAAATCTGAAGAACTCGTGTAATATGGTGGGACCGCGCACGTTGTATCACCGCTTGCAAGAAAAGTTGACGAATGTTCCTAGCGGCGACACGGCGTTCCAAAACCAGCCCCACCGCAGCGGCTCTCCACGCGAGGGAGAAATTTTCCCAGCGGCCGCCGTAAATTCGGATTCAACAAATTTATTTGAACTTCTTTTTGCAGCATCGTGTCAACTGAATGTTCCCGAGCTGAGCAGCTATGAAATACAGTGGAGCAGGGCAGCAGGGTCTTTTTGCGTCTCGGAAGATGAAAACCGCGCCGCGTTGAGTTCGGTCGCGACGGTGGTTCCCTCGTTACACCCTCCCGCTTTACCGCTTGCGCCGAAGGTGAAGGGCTGCAAGCGGTCCGACGGCGGCATGAACCATGGTTTTGGAAATTGGTTGCGGCTCGCGCCGATCGGCTGGCCTGCGCCCCATTGGGGACTGTCTTGAAGACGATGAACAGAAGTAGCCACAACCTTAATCGGCGCATGCGGCGCCACTGCCCGGTTCCGCGGCTCGCGCGGTCCGCCTTATCGTTGCTCGGCGCCACGCTGCTGTGGTCGCGGATTGCGGCGCAGGAAAGCGTTCCCGGTCGGGCCGGCGCGGCCGACCAGCAGGATGCGGGAAATTTTTCCGAATTGGCGCGGCGGGCGAGATTGGCGCCATCGCATCCCCACAAGCGATTCAAAGCTCGCCGTTTGATGCCGAAGAGTTCCTACGCCTTGCCAGTGCCCGCCGGGGCCTCGACTCGCGCGCCGTCGGCCAGTACGGCCCTGGCTGCCTCCGTTTCTCCGAGCAGCGCGACTGCGGCGGACAGCAGCCCGTCCTCGCCGCCCGCTTCGGCGAGTTTTCTGGCCCTCGAGGATGACGGCAGCACGTTCAACCCCGACACCCAGGGAGCGGTCGGCCCGAATCATTTGATGGTCACGCTTAACAGCCAGGTGCGAATTCAGGACCGTTCGGGTGGCACGATCAGCACCGTGCCGCTGAACAGTTTCTGGGCGAGCTTGGGCAAAACCAATGTCTTCGATCCGCGCGTGCTCTTCGATCCTTACAGCCAACGCTGGATTTTTGCCGCCATTAACGACTCAGGCGGGCCGGCGGCCGGTTTGCTCCTGGCCGTGTCTCAGACCAGCGACCCCACCGGCAATTGGAATCGGTACTTCGACACGGGTCCAGGCAAGTTCGTCTTTCCCGATCGGCCCAGTGTCGGCTTCAACAAGGATCGGATCATCGTCCAGGTGGACATGTACTCGACGAATGACTTCTCTTTTTACGGGGCGACCATTTTTGCGTATAACAAAACAAACTTGTATGCCGGCGGCGCCGGTCTGCGGACGCTCTTTTCCTTTCAGGATCTGCCGCCGCCGAACGACGCGAACAACCTCGGCGGCGCCATCATCCCGGCGCTGACCTTCGACAGCACGCTCACGACCAACTACCTGGCGAAAGAATGGAATGGCAACGCCGATGGCTACGGTTTTCTGCGCCTGTTCAGCATCAGCGGCCCTTTGGGCAGCGAGGTGTTTACGCGCGGTAATTTTGTGGTCGATTCCTTCAATGGATTTCCCTGGGAAGAAACCGCGCCAAACGACGCAAACTTCGCCCCGCAGCTCGGCTCAACGAACCTGATCTACATGGGCGACGCGCGCCTGAACAATGTGCTCTTTCGCAACGGCTCGCTTTGGACGGCCCACACCATTTTCGGTCCGACCAACGCGCCCACGCGCAGCGCGGTGCAATGGTGGGAAATTACTCCCGTGGCCGGAGTGATCATTCAGCATGGGGTCATTGATGATCCGAGCGGGAATTTCTTCTACGGTTATCCGAGCATTGGCGTGAACACGAATAACGACGTCGTCGTCGGTTATTCGCGCTTCTCGGCGTCGCAATATCCCAGCGCGAACTATGCTTTTCGCGTCGATCTGGATTTGTTCGGTTCGCTCCGCGCCGACACGGTCTTGAAGGCCGGCGACGCGCCCCATTTTGTGGACGACTCCGGCTTCAATGATTGGGGCGATTATAGCGCCACGGTGGTCGATCCAGCCAACGACACGGACCTGTGGACGATCCAGGAGTACGCCGCTTCGCCGGTCAATGGCACCGACCGCTGGGGCACGTGGTGGGGCCGCATCTCGCCGCCGGCGGACATCGCGGTTTCCCAGACGCATTCGCCTGACCCGGTCGATGCCGGCGCCAATCTGACTTACACGCTGAATGTGGCCAACGTCACCACCGATCGCATAACGATTGCCAGCGGGATCAAACTGACGGACACGCTGGCGCCAGGGGCCGTGCTGGTCTCCGCAACCGCGGCTCACGGAAGCTGCAGTCTGAGCAATGGTGTCGTCACCTGTGATCTGGACTCACTCGCCCCGGGGAGCGCCGTCGCCGTTACGATCGTCGTGACGCCCACTCTGGCGGGCACGATCACGAACCTGGCCACGGTTTCGGCCAATGGTCCCGAGATCAATCCCGCCGACAACTCGTCCTCTGCCACGACGGTGGTCAACCCGAACGCGGACGTCGCGGTGCTCGGCTCTAATGCCCCTAACCCGGTGACGCTGGGCAGCAACTTGACTTACACGGTGACCGTTACCAATCGCGGTCCCTCGCCTGCCACCGGCGTTTTACTGACGAACACGCTGCCGGGATCGGTCACCTTGTTGTCGGCCACGCCCAGCCAGGGCACGTGCGCGAGCGCCGGCAATGTGGTGAGCTGCAACCTCGGTTCGCTCCTTAACCAAGGCCAGGCCACCGTCACCATCGTGGTCACTCCTTCCATCGCCGGCACGATCACCGACCGCATCAATGTGACTACTTCGTCGCCCGATCTGAACTCGGCGAACAACGCGACGACCGTGGTCGCGCGGGTCAACAACCCGCCGACCATTACTCCGCCAACCGCGGTGACGATCAACCAAGACACTGCCAGCGGGCCGGTTGGCTTTTCGGTGTCCGACGTGGAAACGCCCGCGGCGAATCTGATCGTCAGCGCCTCCTCTTCCAACCCCGGGCTGGTGCCGGACTCCAACATCGTGCTGGCTGGCAGCGGCGGCAGCCGCACGGTGAGCCTCACGCCCCTCCCCTTTCAAAGCGGCTCCGCCTTGATCACGCTGACGGTTACGGACGCGGATGGCGGGATGGCGTCGGGGAGTTTTCCGTTGACGGTCAACGCCGTGAACCATCAACCGACCTTGGATCCCATTGGCAGCATCGTCATTGATGAGGACGCCGGAGTGCAAACCGTGAATCTCACCGGTATCAGTTCGGGAGCACCGAACGAACCGCAGACCCTGGCGGTGACCGCCACGTCGAGCAATCCGTCGATCATTCCAAATCCGGCGGTGAACTATCAAAGCCCGAACCCGGCTGGAACACTGACCTTTGCTTCGCTCACGAACGCCAACGGGATGGCAACCATTACGGTCACCGTCAATGACGGAGGTGCCGCGAACAATCTGGTGTCGCGGAGCTTCACGGTGAACGTGAACCCGCAAAACGACGCACCGACGCTCGACCCGATCCCGAATCTGAACATCAGTGAAGACTCTCCCCTGCAAACGGTCAGTCTCACCGGCATCAGTTCCGGCGCACCCAACGAAATACAGGCGCTGACCGTCACCGCCACGTCGAGTAATCCGGGTTTGATCCTCAATCCGTCCGTCGGCTACGTCAGCCCGAACCCAACCGGCACCTTGTCGTTCACGACGGTTCCGAACGGCACCGGCGCCGCTACCATCAGCGTGACGGTCAATGACGGCCAACCGACGAACAACACCGTGACGCGGGCGTTTCTGGTGACCGTCTATGCCGTCAATCATCCGCCGACGCTCGACCCAATCGCCGACGTTAGCATAAGCGAAGACGGACCGCAGCGAACGATCACTCTGACCGGCATCACTTCCGGTTCGACCAATGAACACGATACACTGACCGTCACCGCCGCCTCGAGTAATCCCGGCGTGATTCCCAATCCGACCGTGACCTACAGCAGTCCCAACACCAACGGGACGCTCGCCTTCCAGCCGGTGCCGAAGGCCAACGGCAGCGTGACGATCACGGTCACCGTCAACGACAACCAGCCGAGCAATAACATCGTTACCCGGACTTTCATGGTGACGGTCACCGCCGTGAACGAGCCACCGACGCTCGATCCCATCGCCAATCTGGTCATCGGCGAGAATGCCCCGACGCAGACCGTCAACCTGACGGGCATCACCGCCGGGGCGCCGAATGAGTTTCAGAGCTTGCTGATAACGGCCTCGGTGAACAAGCCTTCCATCATTCCCAGCGTCGCGGTGGCGTACCACAGCCCGGACGCGAACGGCGCACTCACTTTCACGCCGGCCCCCAACGCGTACGGGACCGTGACGATCAACGTCACGGTCGATGATCAGCAATCGGTCAACAACACGCTCACTCGCAGCTTTACGGTCACGGTGGTTCCGGTGAATCACCCGCCGACACTGGATGCGATCGGCAACGTCGTCATCGACGAGAATTCCGGACCGCATCAAGTCACGCTCACGGGCATTAGTTCGGGCGCCACCAACGAATTTGACAGCCTGACGGTCACCGCCACCTCGAGCAATCCCTCGCTCGTTCCCAATCCCACCGTGAATTACACCAGCCCGAACCCGACGGGCATTTTGACGCTCGCGCCGGTTTTCGACGCCAGTGGGACTTCGACCATCACCGCCACCGTCAACGACAATCAGCCGAGCAATAACATCGTTACTCGCACGTTCATTGTCACCGTTAACCCGGTGAACCACGCCCCAACCACCTCGCCGATTTCCGACGTGGACACGGAAGAAAACACCATCCTTGTCATTCCCTTCGCCGTTTCGGATGTGGATACGCCGCTGGCGCAGGTGACCTTGTCCGTCACCTCGTCGAATCAGGCCCTGCTCGCCAACAGCAATCTCGTGCTGGGCGGGACCGCTGCCAATCGCACGCTGACCATGACGCCGGCGGCGCAGCAGCTAGGCACGACGTTGATCAGCCTCATCGCGAGCGACGGTCTGGCCAGCAGCACCAATTCCTTCCTGGTGACTTATGCGCTGTCCAATTCACTGCCGGTGATGTCGGCCCTGGCCGACCTGGCGATCAGCGAAGATACTTCGACCGGCCCGCTGCCTTTCACGGTCGGCGACCCCGCCACCGCCGCGGCGAATTTGGTTGTAACGGGCGCCTCCTCGAACCCGGTCCTGGTTCCCAACGCCAACATTGTGTTCGGCGGCAGTGGCAGCAATCGCACCGTGAATATCACGCCGGCCCCCAACCAATTCGGCACGGCCCGCATCACTCTCACGGTCGCCAACGCGCTCAATGGCAAGCGCCGCGCCACGTTTAGTCTCACGGTGTATGCGGTGAACGATCGGCCCACGATCTCCCCCATCGCCAGTCAGACAATCGCGGAGAATACCTCCACGGTTGCGTTGGCCTTCACCGTGGGCGACGTGGAAACACCGGCCGACGGTTTGACCGTCGCCGGCGCTTCGTCGAACCATGCGCTGGTGCCCGACGCCAACATTGTGTTTGGCGGCAGCGGCGCCAATCGGACGGTGATGGTTATTCCGCTTAGCAATAACGTCGGGACCGCGACGATAACGCTAATGGTCCTCGACGGCGATGGCGGGATGGCGAGCACAAGCTTTTTGCTGACCGTCAACGGCGCGAACCAGGCGCCGACGCTCGATCCCATCGGCGATCTGACGATTGCCGAAAATGCGGGCCGGCAAATCGTCCTGCTGACCGGCATCACGTCCGGCGCTCCGAATGAAAACCAGCCGCTCACGGTGACCGCGGTTTCGAGCAATCCCGCGTTGATCCCCAACCCGACGGTGAGCTACAGCAGCCCTGACACTTACGGAGCACTGACCTTTGCGCCGGCGACATTCGCGAACGGCAGCGCGACGATTACGGTGACGGTGAATGACAGCCAGAGTGTGAACAATACGGTCAGCCGGAGCTTCACAGTGACGGTGACGCTGGTGAATACACCTCCGAGCATCTCCGGTATCGCCGACCAGACGACGAACGAAGGCACGCCGACGGCGGCGATCCCCATCACCATTGGCGACGTGGAAACAGCGGCGACGAGTCTCGCGCTGAGCGCGACCTCCTCCAACACGGGGCTGGTGTCCACCGCCGGCATTGCCTTGGGAGGCAGTGGACCCAGCCGGACCGTAATCATCACTCCCCGGCCCAATCAATTCGGGGCCGCGGTCATCAGCCTCACCGTGACCGATGGCGCCGGCGGCAGCACGAGCACGCGCTTCGTGCTAAATGTCCGTATGGTGAACCAATTGCCGACGCTCACCGCGATCGCCAATCAGACCGTCAACGAAAACAAGCCAACCGCGGCGCTCCCCTTCACGATTGGCGATCTGGAAACCGCGGCAACGGACTTGGTACTGAGCGGTAATTCCTCAAACCCGGCGCTGGTTCCGAATGCGAATATCGTTTTTGGCGGCGCCGCCTCCAATCGAACGGTAACGATCACGCCCGCGGCGAATCAATCCGGCACGACGACAATCACGGTCAGCGTGACGGACACCAACGGAGGCACGGCCAGCACCGCCTTCTCGCTGACCCTCAACGCGGTGAATAATCCGCCGACCATCTCGAGCCTGCCGGACCGGACGATCGCCGAAGACTCCTCGACCGGACCGCTGCCGTTCACGGTGGGCGACGTGGAAACAGCGGCGGCGAGCCTGGCCGTTAGCGCCGTATCCACGAATCAGGCGCTGGTGCCCAGCGCGAATCTGGTGCTGGGCGGCAGCGGACCGAATCGCACCGTGACCATCAC
>WNGR01007166.1_pt1 | contig 25594 bp, 31 predicted proteins | sample 5407581 | NCBI WGS metagenome assembly WNGR01 (sample SAMN13153383, study PRJNA577476) | soil metagenome | isolation source: 80 cm soil or saprolite under Garry oak tree replicate 2 | place: USA:California | collected 2016-06-15
CCCTTGTCTTTGTTAGGTGGCCTAGTCCGAACATGCCCATCTCTTCCGTCACAGCGATCGACTGCCTCTCCCTCTCTGCATTTCTCTATATCCTCTTCGCCTTTCGTCACCACAGAAGGCGAAGGGGCTTCCCGTATCCCCCAGGACCTCCATCTTGGCCTGTCATCGGGAATTTGCTGGATGTCCCAAAGCTCTCTCCCTGGTTAGCCTACGCGAACATGTCTAAGAAATACGGTAGGACCGACCTTTCCTGGTGTTTCTTCTCTGAACCTAGGTTTTTGTCTATTAGGCGACGTCGTGTGCTTTCAAGTTTTTGGCCAAGTAGTTGTCGTCCTGTGTTCGATAACAGCCATCAAGGACTTACTCGAAAAGCGTGGAGAGTTGTATGCAGATCGCACACCATTTCCGATCTTTGAGATGTTCGCCTAATCTTTACCCTTCCATCGCTGTAGGCGCTGATTCCGCTAATGTCCCAGAATGGGTGTGGACTGGGTATTTTTCCTTGCTAGAATGGGAAAATACTGGCGCGAAGGTAGAAAGTTATTAGATCGCAGTCTCCGCCCTGGTGCAACAGCCTCGCATCGGCGTTTGATTGAGGAAAAGACACGCGTGTTTCTTGGCCAGTTACTTGCCACCCCGAAGGCCTTCCGCGAACACATCGATCTGTTGGTCCCGCTGCCACATTTTCCCGATAACTGTTGACTCGCATTGTAGTCTTCAAGGAAAACTTGTCATGCACCTCACCTACGGGTATGACTTAAAAGAGAACGACGATATACTGATACCACCAAAGAGGACTGGTGATATCATGTCACAGTTCGTTTTACCTGGAGCAGCATTAGTAAATCATCTCCCATTTCGTGCGGTTCCTTCATCCCCTACTGTCATTTGAGTGTCTCATGGCTAAATTCAGTCCGACACCTCCCTTCGTGGGTTCCTTGGTTTAAGTATGAACCAGTGGCAAGTGAATGTAGGGAGCTGGCACGGAGAATGAAGAACGAGCCTATCGACTTCGTGAAGAACTCCATGGTATGAATTGGGTAACATTCTGGCAACCTGCCTCTACTGATAGAATGCCAGCGTGAAGGCACCGCGGTACCATCTCTAGCTACTGAATACCTCCAAGAGGCAGACCTTCTGAGTGGTCTAGAACGTCAACAGTCGGTGCAAGCTATCGAAGAGATCCTAGGGACTATGTTCCAAGGTAATTCCCTGCGTTCTCTACGAATGCATGTAGCGCTTACATCGAGCATCAGCCGGTTCAGACACAGCACGTGTTCTCCCTATTCCCGTAGCTTGTTTCTTGGCTGACGCGCAATTTTCAGACCGTTTCTTCAATGTCTTCGCTCTTCCTCGCGCTCATTCTTTATCCCGAGGTACAGAAGCGAGCGCAGGCAGAACTTGACTCGGTCATCTCAAGAGATAGGCTGCCGACATACGATGACAAGCCGCGTCTTCCATACATAGAAGCGATGAGCAAAGAGTTATTGAGGTGGCATATGGTGACGCCACTGGGTGCGGGTTCCTTACTCTCGTCAACAGCGATGTATACTAACATCTAAATGGAGGTGTTCCCCACGCGCCAACTGATGATGACTTCTATAAGGGCTACTTTATTCCAAAAGGTTTGTAAGCACCTTTCCATGTTGGCTGAAGTCGTAATCAAAATCGTTCGTTCTGTAGGTGCTGTAGTCATAGCTAACGCATGGTGCGCGACAATCATATGACGCAGTTGCTCTCCAGAGAGTTCTGAGATGGATTGACAGGGCTGTTCTGCACGACCCGGAGCTATATCCCGACCCAGAGGCATTCAATCCCGATCGCTTCCTCAACGAGGATGGGACCTGCCACGACGATCCGACGATCTCGTTGGCGTTTGGTGCAGGCAGGCGGATATGCCCGGGGCGCCATTTCGCCGACGCGACGCTCTTCGTCGTGACGGCATCGGTGTTGTCCGTGTTCAATGTGACAAGGGCCAAGGACAGGAACGGGAACGAGATTCCGGTCGCAGCGCCGGCCCCCGAGTCGGTTCAGAGCGTTGGTGCCATGTGAGTAATGAAGCCTTCCTATGCCATGGACCTGGTACATTTGTAACTGATCTGGTGAACTCCCTTGAAAGTTATCCGCCGAAGTTTGAGTGTTCTATTACCCCAAGAGATAAGCTCGCAGAGGATTTGATAAGGGCGAGTGCCTTTGCTTGAATGTCACCATGTCACCAGTCCTGTGCATCCTGCAGGCATCTATTCTCCCACTCTGTTGAACCGTAAATTCAGGGGCTGCTGCATCAAGCATCCTAGCAGAGATGGCAGAGTCACTCTTTACGCGCGTGCCGCTATCTGCTCACCAACATTGTCAACAGTCAATAGGTATTCAAATAATAAGTACTATAAGTACTCGATTCGCCTTGATGTATTTAGTCGCCACTGGAAAGGTACAGTATATCGAGAATAAAAGCGTTTTCCAAGAAAGAACACGTTGAGGAATCCGAGTCATTCATTAGATTCGGCCATAATCTCTATCGAACCGGCCTCCATCAACGGCTGAGAACGAGGTTATTACAGCCCATGAATGTTTCTGTGCTTGTATGCTTAAGCAGCTCAACGACTTGTGGTTCGAACGGCCATGCTGATCCGGCGTGGCTTCGGATACTCGTGGAGTAGGTCTCCCTAATACAGTAGCATCTTAGACTGAGTTGAGGGGAAGTTTTTGGCCTCACTTCTCGCCGTTGGGCACGTTTGCATGCGGTTCACTGACAGTCGGTTCCATTCCAGTCAATCTTGAATGAGCAAGCAGCTGCAGATAGTGTAAGCGCACGCCTGACACCGACCGACGCCTTCCTCACACCATCGCCAACGTCAACGCCACCAATCCTCAAGCTGTCACCAACTAGTACGCCCCGCTGTTCCTGATTCCTCTCTTTCGGGTAACTCTCGGGCTCTCGTGCGGAACTCTGTCTCGTAAGCGATTCGAACCGGCGTCCCGGGCCGCCTGCCTCATCGGTAGGTGTGGCTAATCGCATTCCTATTTGCTCTCTTACGTCTACATGTTCCCCTTGGGACGACCCACTTTCTATTCTATCTCGCAGCGACTGTCTACGATGGGTCGCAGATGTCTGTCGGTTATCCGGATCTCGTGTCAAGTGAGGGAGAAATACTACATTGAGAATTAGGTTTATGCCACAGCAGCTATTTATGGGGGCTGTTGTCCAAGCATCTGTCCGACCCAATGTAGTACAGGCGCAAGTGCGGCTATAAAGACTCCTGCTCGTAGTTTTAGTGTCTACTCCAACTCTATTACTTCCTACCCCTTGTCTTTTTTGGGTGACCTAGTTCGACCGTAATGCAGCTCTCTCTCGTCACAGCGATTGACTCTCTCGCCCTCTCTGCATTCCTTTACATTCTCCTCACCTTTCGTGACCACAGAAGGCGAAGGGGTTTCCCATATCCCCCTGGACCTCCATCTTGGCCTGTCATCGGGAATTTATTGGATGTCCCAAATCTCTCTTCCTGGTCAGCCTACGCGGATATGTCTAAGAGATACGGTAAGGCTGACCTACTCCTGATGTTCCTTCTTTGAACCTAGCTTTATCAGGCGATGTCGTATGCCTTCAAGTTTTCGGCCAAACCGTCGTGGTCCTGTGCTCATTGGCAGCCATCAAGGACCTACTCGAAAAGCGCGGAGAGGTGTACTCAGATCGAACACGGTTTCCGATCTTCGAGATGTGCGTTCGGACACTTATCCATTCCTCCCCTTGGGTACCGACGACCCAGATTTCTCAGAATGGGTGTCAATTGGACCTTGCCTTCTGCGAGAAAGGGAAAACCTTGGCGTGATGGTCGCAAGTTATTGGATCGCAGTCTTCGCCCTGGAGGAACAGCCCTACACCTACGTCTGATTGAGGAAAAGACACTCGTATTCCTTGGCCAGCTGCTTTCCACGCCGAAGGACTTCCGTGAACACATCGACCTGTTGGTCCCATCGCTCAATTTGTCCAACAACCGTTGACTCGTTTCCAGCCTTCAAGGAAAACTAATCATGTACCTCACTTACGGGTATGACTTGAAAGAAAACGACGACATTTTGGTGCCAGCAAGGAAGACTGGTGAAATCATGTCGCGTTTTGCCCTGCCTGGGGCGGCACTAGTGAATCATCTCCCATTTCGTACGATTTCTTTAACCCCTATTGCCCTCGAGTATCTCACGACTATATTCAGTCCAGCACCTCCCCTCGTGGGTCCCTTTGTTCAAGTACGAGCCACTGGCGAGTGAATGTAGGGAGTTGGGCTGGAAGATGAAGAACGAGCCTATCGACTTCGTGAGGAACTCTATGGTATGGAATGGGTGACATTCCGGCAATTTGTCTCTACTCATGGACTGCCAGCGAGATGGCACCGCGGTACCATCTCTAGCGAGTGAACATCTCCAAGAGGCAGAGCTTCTGAGTGGTCCTGAACGCCAATGGGCAGAAGAAGTTATCGAAAATACCCTAGGGTCTATGTTCCAAGGTGAATTCATCCATGCGTAGTCTGCCGGGGCCAAGGCACATATCGCTTACGCCGAGCACCAGCTGGTTCAGATACAGCGCGTACTCTCCCTATTCCTGTGGCCTTGCTTCTTGTTTGACGCGCGACTTTCAGGCCGTGTCCTCAATGTCTTCTCTGTTCCTCGCGCTTGTCCTTTATCCAGAGGTACAGAAGCGAGCGCAGGCAGAACTTGACTCGGTCATCTCAAGAGACAGGCTGCCAACGTACGATGACAAGCCGCGTCTCCCATACATAGAAGCGATGAGCAAGGAGTTGTTGAGGTGGCAGATGGTGACGCCAATGGGTGCGGGTCGCCCAATACCCTATATCAATCAGCCCGTTAAATTCCTTCTCAAGGCCTTCCCCATTCCCCAACCGATGACGATGTCTATAGGGGCTACTTCATTCCAAAAGGTTTGTAAGCGTCTCTCAAGGCCGTAATCTAATTGTTTCGCTTGGTAGGTTCTATGGTCATAGCTGACGCATGGTGCGTTTACAATCGTTGTTCTTGAGACCGTTGTGATGAGAATGGGTGACAGGGCCGTCCTGCACGACCCGGAGCTGTACCCGGACCCAGAGGTATTCAAGCCCGAGCGCTTCCTCAACGAGGACGGCACCTTCCGTGACGACCCCGCGATCTCGCTGGCGTTTGGCGTCGGCAGGCGGATCTGCCCGGGGCGCCACTTTGTCGCCGCGACGCTCTTCGTCGTGACGGCGTCGGTGTTGTCCGTGTTTAACGTGGCAAGGGCAAAAGATAAGGATGGGAACGAGATTCCCGTCGCAGTTGCGACCTCGCCGGTCCAGAGCGAAATTTTGATGTGAGTACCGTAGTAGTAAAAGTCCTCCCATTTCTGGTAGAGCTTATCTGGTGAAATCCCACCCTGACAGTCAAGTACCCCAGTTTGAGTGTGCTATCACTCCGAGAGATAATCTAGCAAAGGACTTGATAAGGGCAAGTGCCTTGGCTTGACTGGCACCGTCGGCCCAGGGGCGTCCCGTTCCCATTCATTTTTTGCGCTCTCACTACCCGGGAGTTTGTAATTTTTTTTTGTAGCGCGAATATAGGGATTGCTACTCCAAAGGTTTTCGAACCGTGCGCCTGTTGTATACGCTCGTCCACCGCCACGTATCAGGATCCGAGATGACCCCACTCCAACGGGAGCGAGCGAGCAAGCGAGAGTGCGTACCTCCGGTGGCGAGTATATTTCGGCTCCGAGAACGCCGGGTATAAGTACCGTCACTCAGGCTCACACGATCCTCGCTCGGACACCGCACTGCCCCGACGCTATCACCGAGTCGGTACCTGCGGCGCGTCGTAGTAAGGCCTGTGCCTTCCCCACCTACTCAATGCGAAATTTAATAGTTTAAAATACCGCGACTTGCTCTATCGTATTATCGTATCGCCCGTCCTAAGAATGCAGCGCTTCCTTCATCGGTTGCAAGGGCAAAAAATGTACAAAGCCAATCGACAAACGTAAAGCGAATAAATAATAATTGAAGGAAAAAAGGGGGGGCATTCGAAAACCTGTACTTCAGACTAAATAGAATAGCCGAGGCTCGAGCATCAGTAAAATCATATCATGTATCACTGTCGTATGCGTCCTCACAAGCCCATATCACCGCAACTCCTAGCACCCGGCACCTGCTCGTACCACACGTACATCAAAACAGAAAGGTGGAGAGAGAAAAGGAAAAAAAAGGTAGCACCTGTAAAGAGTGAAAATATAGAAACAAAAAGAGAGCATAAATAAATACGCCGGGGCCCGTCAGCTCCGTCGAGACGACCACCGGCGGCAGCAGCGCGGGGGAGGGGGGGTCATTCAAAACAGATGCACAAAGTTGCTCGGGAAGATATGCCTGCCCGGCACGCGCCGTTTCTCGTCGAGCAGCTCGCCGCTCCACCACCCATCTTCGGGCGTGGCAGTGACGGCGATGATATCGTTCGCCTGGAAGTCGAACTCTTCTGGGATCGTCGCGGTGTAGTCGTACAGCGCCCGCACTACATTTCACCTCAGTACCTCAGGAGAGCAGAGAAAGAAAAAAAAGTTGGCGCACCGTAGAAGAGCACACCCCGCCCGTCCTCCGTGTATTGCTGCGTCGGAGGCTCCGCGAGTGGCTGCGGCTGCGGCTGCGTGAGCGCCATCGGCTGCGGCGACGGGGTCCTGTTGATCGGCCCGGGGCTGACGGACCTGTACCCGCCGCCTCCATACGCGATGTGTTGGTGTTGTTGTTGATACTGCTGCGGGGGCTGCTGCTGGGGCTGCGGCGCGTATCCCGGCTGCCCATAATATTCCCCGCCGCTCGATCCCGTTGCTCCGCGCTGCCGCTGTTGCTGCTGTTGCTGCTGCTGCTGTTGTTGTTGTTGCTGTTGCAGCGACGGCTGCATGCCGTAGCTTACCTGTGGCGGATGGTATACCTGTGATGGAGGCGCGTTCGCATATGGATGTGGGGCTTGCACGTACGCAGGCGAGTGCTGCGGGACCTGCTGTTGCACCGGTGGTGGCGGGACGAACTGCTGCTGAGGCGGAGCGGCGCCAGGCTGCCATGAACCGGGCACACCAAACGAATTGCCGATGCTTGGTTGGCGTTGCGCGGGGGGTCGGGCGCCGACTCCACCGGGTGCTTGCAGTTGTTGTGGCTGGGACGGAGTTTGCTGATACTGGACTGACGCGGATGGTGGCGGCTGCATTGGTGGTGCTTGCGCTTGCTGTACTTGCCTAGCCTGGGCCACTTGTTGCTGCTGTTGGTGCTGCTGTTGGCGATACGCATCCGCCATCGAGTCCACTGCGACGTTTCCATGCGGGTCAAGAGAAATACCGACGCTGTTCGGTGTAGTAGCGCGATACTGTCCTGGACCTTGGTCGCCGCCGGGGTTGGCACTGCCACCGCGTGGCGGCCCGGGCGGAGCGGGAGAGACGCTTCGGGAAGCGGGGTGACTGAGGGATGGACTACGGGAACGACCATTGGCACCGATGCCAGCGTGTCCATCTCGGCTAACCGGGCGGTCCAGATGACTGCCGTGGCCATGGGAAGGCGCAGCTGCCAGTTGCGGCGCGTTGAAGCTCGCGCGACGACTGTTGGACCGGCTACGACGCTCGCCTGGGAAGCTTTGGTGGTACGAATCGATGACAGCATCCACAACAGGCGCGGGTACCTGTGACGGCGGCTGCATGAAGGTGGCGGTCGGCGGCACAGGCGAAGTGGAGCGCGAGCTAGGAGGCTGTGCGGCAGGGTGGGCGCCAACGACGATCTCGGCAGAATTGCGGTAGTCAACATTCCGACTCGGAGAGACGCCAGGGGGCGGTGCGAGTACTTTCGAGGGTGAAGCAGAGGAAGGTCCGCCGGCTGCTGCAGAAGGGTCCGGAGTAATTTTGCGCGTTGCACTGCGCCCGACACTAGCGCCTGCTGCGGTTCGCAAATTGGCCATTGCTTGCACCATAGGGTCGGTCTCATCGCCAACCTTTGAAGCTGCAGCACCGCCACGGGAATTATTACCCTGCTGATCCTTAGAGAGATCGACCTTGTAGGTGTTATCACCTACAACAAGTTCGTGATGTGTCGGGTTGATCGGCTGTGCTGCTACTTGCGCAGCGGCGAAATTACCGGTATTGCGGGATGCGGAGGTCGGCGGGGAAGAGCCGGGAGAAAACCCGTTAGTAGGGCCATTCGCATTGCTGCTACCATTGGTTTGTGGGGCATTGCGGCGTGTGCTTGCCCTTGAGAGGTTGGTCGCACGAACAGCCACGGGGTCGTTGGGACCAGAGGAACGATTACCGGCGCCGACGCCTGCCGTATTGACGAAGGGCTGCTCGTCGTCAGGCTGAGGAGGTGCAGTGGGGAGTCGGTTCATGCGTTGTGTAGCGCGAGCGAACTGAGCGGGACGGCTTGTGACTTTTGAAGCAGAAGACGTGAGAGGAGCCCCGTCAGCGGAAGAGTAGTTGACGAATTGTGGGGGGTCTGGCATGGCGTTCCCAGTGCCATAATCGTGGACAAAATTCTCCTGATCCTTCTCTGGTTCGAATGATTCGAGGGCGAGACGCAAGCGTTCGCAGGACTAAGAGATGATCATGATGATCAACTGATGCCGGAACTTTTATAGGGCAGCGTATTCACCTCATCATCAGAAACGCAAACGATGGAGACGGCGTTGGCATAGGCCCAGACGTTATCTTTTGTGAATTCCATACGCTCCTCCTCGAGATCTTGGCAGCTGTCGCAGAACTGTTTCCATTCCTGTTCCCATTTAGAGACGGTGTCTTGTAGCGCGCGAGCAAAGTTGGAGAATTCGCGTTCGTTTGCGTGGACCGTCTGCTGCGCACGTTCGAGTTTGACGGAAATGCGCTCGAGATCCTTGCCCTGGACGAGGGTGCTCTGGGCGGTGTAGGCGTTGATGCGGAGACAATCCTGCTCGTATTTCTCGCGAGCCTTGTTGACGTGGCCTTCCTGCGCCTGCTTTGTCTTGAATTGTTTCTCGATCGCAGCCTGATAACCTTTACGATGTTGGGCTTGACGAGCGACGAACGCGGCGGCGGGGTTTTCGAGCTCGTTGCGGATCTGCTGAGCGAGTTGCAGATGGAAGGCGGACTGCTTGTCCGTCTCCTGGCGGAGAGTGTCGAGCGAGTTTCGAAACTCGCTTCACGTGGGGGCAGCGTCAGGAGGGGGGGAGGGGGACCAAAAGTTGATGGGAGAACATACCCTATCTCGTCCCTTCCCAAGGTCACTTTGGTGAGTTTGGCGAGGCGTTTCGCGTATTCTTCCTCGATGGCAGCCCTCAAGGAAGAGAGGGAGTCAGATGCGAGAAATGATAACGCGCTAGGGAGTGACACACCTCTCCTTCCAAAAATTACGGAGCTCTTCCATGGTCCTTGCGGCACCGCGCATTCTAGCGAACAACACGTCGACGCCGGCATCACTGGGGCCCCAAAAGGCATTGCAATAGTCAAGAGAGCGAGCAGCAGGATCGGGTGAGCCAGCTCTGGCATATTTTGAAAGGGACGTAGTGGATGCCTGTCGTCGGGCAGACATGGCTGATGGCAAGTGGGACAGACACGCACACCCTCTCACTCCCAACTCAATTATGTAATATTCATCTGACTACATCTGACTACCTAGAGCTGTCCAATCCTCTGTTGCATCTTCTCCTTCACCGTTTGGTAAGCATTCAGTATCGTCTGCTCGTTGATCACAATCTCCGTGCTGTCCGCTCTAGGCCGGCTCACCCGCGACGCGATCGTCGTTGAGTCCGTCTCTACAATGATCCTGTACATAAAATATTATTATTTTAATTAATTCTCCTTGAGCTGGAGGAAAGGGAACGACGCACCCATCGTCTATCGTCTCGTCCAGACAGAGAATAACACAGTCCAGGTTCTCCAGCACCGCCCGCTTCTCGACCTGGTTCCGCAAGAGCAGGTTGATCGCCTCCATAAATGCGGACAGCGCCGAGTGCAGCATCAGTTCGTTCTCCTGCGGGCCCCCAAGGACGTAGACGATGAGGTCCAGCGAGTGTCTGTACACCGCCAGATGTCCGTCGTATAGAATGATATCGCCTGCGCCGCCGCAAATAGACAAATAAATAAATATGAACCCAACCGCGAAAGCTGAATGGAAGACGCACCCCCCGGCTTTTTCGTCTTGGCGAACAATCCCTTCTCGAACGCCCGCTGCTCCTTCAGCGACTGCAAGCCCTTGTTGGGATCAGGGTCCCCCAGCTGCGTCCGTCCCTTTGGCGAGTAGTATTTGGCAAGGACGCGATGCCCGTCCGTATCGAGGACAATGAACGCATTGACGGCGTATAATGTCAGATTCATCGGTTCCTACAGTGTACTTCCACACGTGTGCGGTTGTTTTTTTACGGCAGTCGTAGGTAGCTACTGAGATATGTTCACGCTTTGGCCGAGGACGTCCGAGTCGGGAATGGTGACAACGGAGAGACGTGTGATCGTTACGCCGCGGTTGTGACAGCGCTAATGATGGTTCGGGCCCACCCAACAAGCTATGACCCTACTCGTGCCAGTACTTTTATACAATTACAGAAATACAGAAATCCGTTTATCAGGTACGAGTTTGTAGCAAGAGTAACATAGGTACGGGCGATATTAGTAGAAAACATTCGCCGAATTCATTTATTTTTCTCATTTTCTCATTTCTTTCATGCAGCACCAGTCTCACGCACCGCCCCAGGCTTCTCAGTCGGGGGAGGAACGTTCACGTAATCGGAGGCCTTGCCAGACTGTAGCCCGAAGCCATCGTAGTCAACATCCCGCAGCGAAGCGAGGAGCAAAAAGAGGAACAATGGACCAGCGAAAAGGTCAAGAATGCCGTAGAAGATCATCTCGTGATCGACCGTGAGCACGTTCGCACCCTCGGAGAAGGCCCAGCAGATCGGGTACAGTATCCAGAGGACGACGAGGTAGACAGCGGCGCGGCCGTACAAACTCTTGTGAGTTTCAAGCAGGCGCGACCGCAGTCCGCTGAATAGGACGGAAAAGCTATGTCGTGCACGGTGTCAGCCAACGTAAAATACAGACGATCTGCACATAAACTTACATGACATAGAAGAGCGTCAAAACGCCGAAAACATAGAAACCCCACTTGTACGATGTCGGCGTGAGTGCACCGACGAGTCCGCTCACGACCGTGACGAGGACCATAAATATCGTGAGGAAGAGGTCGGACAATGGAAGACCCGTTATCAGAAGCAACGAGAGGAGAATGAGGGGTGCGTTGATGAACCACTGAATATATCGTACATACTGCACGAGCCGATCAGCACAAAAGAGGACAAGGCCAGAAGAGCGACACGCACAAAGATACTGCGCGTTGGTCCACTCCTAAACTCGGTTCTGACAGGAGTCTGTCCCAAGTTCGATGCCATAGCAAAATAGCTTATAGTGGACACTGTGAGGACAGCTAGAGCAATATGGTGGAACGCCCGTGCTCTGTGCGGTTGCTTTCAAAAGGGGTCCCTCATCAGGATGTGCCAAAACCAAATGGGCGACGAAGAGGGCCATACCACTTTCGCCCAAGCCAGCGTAAATACGGCTGATATGCCCATAATCCCCGTCACGACCCACAACCAATCGGATGCCCCTATCGACAGGCGTCGCACGGCAGTGGTGGGGTTGACGTTTAGAGGGTTCACCATCGTGGCTTGTGCGATAACAAGATGAAAGGGTGTTTGCATTGCAACAAGCCGCAACCCGTTATTTATACGACGGGCCGTTGGCCTTGCTCCTATATGCGCACGGGTCTGGGTCGGTCAGCTTACAGATAGGGGGCATCTGGCTGATCATCGCCGATCCAGTAAGTGGAGAAGGTCAGCGATACGGGTAACAGATGTAGTCCCAAGCCCGTTGCCTTTTGAGGCCTGGCCTGCTGCCGCCAGCTACGCCCATTGCTGCGTCCAGAGCCGAGAGCGAGAGTGTTCCATTCGCTTGCTCGATGCTACTAGACGCACACTTCTCCGTCAGTTGGTAACGGGCAAACTGTTCCGTGCCGAACCTTCTCTGGGCTAGTCTGCATTCCTTGCGCCCCAGCCCGCGAGAGAGAGGGGGGCGGAACGAGTCGGTCGGTGTGGGTGAAACAATGACGTCGACACCGGTGACTTCATCAATAAGGATAAGAGGGGGGTTTAGACGGTGAATGCCGAGCTTCATTTCCGAGATTGCGCATCTCAAACAATGGAATGTTGCTCAGTAAGGGGACGCAAAAGGGAGAATTCTCAGACACGCGCGCATGACCGTCCTGGACAAATTGCCGATTTGAAATTCATCGTCCAGAGAGGGTCTCAGCATGAGCGAAGCACATTGATTTTCCATTATCAGGTTGGTCAGCGGCTTGGCGGAAGCAAGGCCAACAGGCCACTACTAACATACTTGGTAGGGTAAATGACCGTCTGCGAAGCGTTGCATAACACATGTTGATCTGCTTATGACGGGTGGCCGTAGATCGGATCAAACGTAGAGTACGGAAGGTGACTGATCCAATATCTGGACTCGAACTCCTGGGTTTCTCTCCATGGTAAGAAGAACGTTGTGCTTCGAACGTTAGCATGAGACCAGGAGAGCAGAGTTTCAACGAACGTCGAGTATAGGGACCGTATTGCCTGAAGGTAAACGAGGGCTGGGCATCTAGGTTTCGATCAGTGAGATCAAGAGGTTGGAGGTGCAGGTCGGACAGTCAAGTCGCATATATGGCTGAAATGCTTGTATTTTCCCATGTAGAGTGGACAGTCTCTATAAAGTGTGGTGGACGACAAATGGCGACGAAGTCAGGTTGGCGATCTACCCAAGGCGATCAGAGACATCTTGGCTGAACAACGACCGAGAAGGATCCGTTTTAGCTCTCTCATCCTTCAAAAGCCTGCAAAAAGTCATTCAAAAAGCCATATAACCGCGAGAGGAAGGCAACGTACCGCGAATCAATGCGTGCATCCTCGCCCTCGATTCCAATAGCAGCCTGTGGTGTCTTCGCCTCGATAACCTTCAAGGAAAACACGAATCAGCACTGAGATATAGCGATGTCGTGCGACAAGCTCACATAGTGGTTATCGCAATGTGGACAATACTCGTCGCTCTCTTCGTAGGTTGTCATATCCTTGCGGAACGCCTTCTTGCACTTTTTGCAGATAAATGACATCTCCGTCGTCCGGGCAAGCCGGTGAGTCTGCGACTCGGCATGGCACTCGGAGCAGTCATACCATTGCTTGCAGCATGGTGCGCGGATGGAGACTTGGGCGTTCAGGATGTGCTTGCTTTATGGAGGACATCTCCAGGTCAGCGTTCATGCCTGAAATAAAGCACGTAGTATTTGGAGATCTCACCACATTTTACGTCCACACAGAGGCGCACGAGTCGAGAGTAGAAGTTGAGTGCAGTGTGGGCACCGGCTACCGGCCCGTAAATACCGGCAACAGGACGCCGTCCTCTGTGGGTCTTATGGTCCCGTTGATACAACAACATAAGATGTACAAGTACTCGAGCATTTTTTGGGCCGCACGTTTGATTAATAAATGTATTTACATAGCATTAATCAGTCCTCTCAAATAAGCACTCAACAAATCAGGCCACAACAAAGCAGGGAGGTGTGGTGTACGCATCACATCATCCGGTGCTGGATTGGAATTTGCATGGTATTACGGAGCAGCGGAACTAGAAGGTTGAGGGGCCGATGTCGTCGAAGTCGCCGGGGTCGAGCGGAGGCCTGGAACAGAGGTTGGAGGCGATGACACAGAGACGATGTTTGCAGAAGGCCAGAGGCCATCAGGAAAAACCTACTTTGCTAATTTGAGATAATTTGAGATAATTTCCATATTGGGCAAGAATTATTGACATCTTAGTGACAGCTAGCGTTCGCTAGTCTTAATTATCTCAAATTATCTCAAATTAGCAAAGTAGCCGCAGGAACCTGGTACTCGCGAGCAGGGGAGACGATGTTTGCAGAAGACCAGAGCTCGTCAACAGAGGGAGGTGAGGGCTCTGTGGGGGGGACGGCCGCAGGAACCTGGTACTCGTGAGCAGGAGGAGTAGGAGTCGGGGGAATAAAAAGGGAGGAGGGAGGCGGTGGCTGGGTGTATACTGGGTATGGTGTGGGTGCGTACGGTGAAGGTGGGTGCGGACCAGGAAATTGAACTTGGAATGGGGAAGATGGGCGCGAGCCATTATATGGATATGGTGCGGGCGGGTATGGGCCAGGATGTGGATGTGATACGGTCTGTGAGCCATAATACGGGGTGGGTACATATGAATGAGACGGGGCAACAGGAGGAGGTGCTGGGGTAGCGGCAGGGACAGCGCCAGCAGTCGAACCGAAATATGGGTGTTGAGCATGTGACGCAGGGTGTGAGCCATGGCCGGGGGTGCTGCACGGCGGGAAAGAAGATTGCAAAAGTCGAATAAGCTCGTGGTCGGTAGTGGAGTCAGAGAGTGTTGTCGGGGCGGGATGGGCGCTTGGATGCAAGGCGATGTGAGCATGGTGAACATTCATGATAGAAAGCAATCGGACAGGACGCTCGTGGGTGATTGTTGCCATCTTAACGATCCGGTCCCAGAGGGCACAAAATTCGTGCTGCAGCCGAGGAAGAGTAGTTCTGATGTTAAATTTCGAAATCAATTCAAGGATCTTCCGTTCGGGTGTTAGCGTTTCCAAGCCCAAAAGGCGCCCAATGAACATCAAGAATGTCCCGAAGTATGTGGATGCAATTGGCGAGTAAGAGGCTGTCGCCGCGACGAAGGTATTCCTCGAGGACACGCATTGATATACCAAGATGTTCAATAGCGAGTCCAAACTTTTGGCCGTTAAGTTCTTTCCATCTTGCCAACATTATGGCGACCATGCAAGTGGAGTAGTATTTCTGGGTCGGGTCGTCGTGATTAACCCTAAGAAGGTGCCCAAATTCAGCAAAGTTCAGGAGCTCGCCCCACTCTCCGTTGATAATCTTCTGGCAGGTAGACAGGTGGATAGGAAAGGACGCCGTGTGCATCGCTCTCGTATAGATTAGGCTCCGACGCTGTCTATCCAAATCGCTGACCAAATTTGACGCCAAAGAATGCTGCATCAGTACGATCAAAGCTTCAGACAACCTACACTTGTTCGGTTCTATGAATACCCCCAGGGGGTTTGAGACCACATTCGAACTACAGAACCCCGGGATGCCCTCGAAGAACCGTTCTAGTTCGTGGTCTTGGTCTAAGGAGTCGAATGTCCGCATGAGAGCACGAGCGTCGATCTCGGATGAGATATTCAAAGCCGCTTCTTCAGCCTTCTTTTCCATACCCTCCGCAAGGCGCTTGTAATAAAGTCTTTCCAGGTTGTTCACGCGATCGACGATTGTACTGCCCAAACAACCGAAAGCGTTTAACCATCCGAGAATTCGGGTGATCGTAAATCAAGCGGCATGTAGGAGAAACTAGGCCGATGACGAAAGCGGAGCGTAGTAGGGCTGTCGGCCCGAAATATCGGCATGAGGGTGACGCATCCGCATACGGTGGTGCAAAGCCCAACCCACCAAACTACGGTGGAGAAAACCGTGTGGTGGATATTAAATAGGAATATTAGAAGGCCGGCAAAGAAAAGGAAGAGTGAAAGGTGTAGCAAGGTGGGCAACGCTTCGACCGCCCAGGGGAGGTGCAGCTTCTCAACGCCCTCAGCAAAAAAAGCACGAATTCGGGCCCGCTTGTGTGGGCTATACTGTCGCGAGGTACTCTTGACGTATCGGCGTGCCCATTGTTGCAGCAACGTAGCCAGCAGACCGCACGTAAGACTGATGCTCAAACTCAAGAACCAAAGCGAATTCACCCAGATGGCATAATGAGACGGGGAGAATGGGGGTGGATTAGGAAGCGTCGGAGGGATTGAGACGTTGGACCTATTGGAGTCGGCAAGGAGCAGGTAGATATTTTGGAGATAGAACGTAGAGGTATCCTGCGGATCCGGCCGAAGGTCCTGTATTGACACCGAAACCAAAGTGGCGACAGCGGCAGAGAATAGACCAGTCTACGACCCCGTCACATTCAATGCGGCATGTCTAAAGTAATATAGGGACCCACAAAGACGAGGATGCCATCAGCGTCCTCTTTCCAGCTCTCGGTCTTCTTTTCGTCTTCATCTCCAGTCATCTCATTACACATGGTGAAGAGAGGGTCTGACCCGTCGGCAACATTAGCATCTCTTTGATTTTTAGCTGCCTGAGGACTCGGAGGGTACTGGCCACCTATGCATACGGATAATGGGCGAAACTTTGATCAAGTGGAAGGTACAGTACCCGGGACGGTGGTGCCCTCCTCTGGCACACGTCCAGAGTTGAAGGCTACTTATTGGATGAGGACAGAGGCAGCCAAGAAAGAGTTGGCGCGTGCGGCAATTTTGCTGTTCGGTGCGCCAAAAAAGAATGATAAATTTCGAGACGCCCTCTCAAACAAAGAGCATCGTATGTGGCAATAGCGTTGGCACGTTGAGAGATCAATCACAGGACAATTTCCAACCAATTAAACTACCAAACTGTACTGCGCGCTCAACTGGCTTCACCGAGATTTCGCGTTCGGGGTGCCGTACACTGGCGACGACACCTATTGACCTAAGGTCAATAACCTCAATCACCTAGCCCACTCCTACAACCCTTGTTATTCGTGGGGGTGCCTACTTTCAGAAGTGTTTAAGTTATATGCCATGTGCATTAGAAGTCTATGGCAGGATTGTGCGATGACCCGGAGCGTCATAAGTCGGTGGCCCATACGACACCTAATGGAACATTAGCCGGGCGTACAACTAGTATCAAGTGAGTACTCACGCAGAGCATCAGTGTACCGCCGTTTCGACATCTTCTCAGGTCGCAACCGCTTTAGACTGCGTCTCCAAAAGGTGCAGGTGTCCCATCCCGCAGGCCCCGCGTTCCAAATCACGAACGAGCCTGTACTTCCTTGTGGCCGTACACCCGTCGACGTTGCAAACGGCTGGTGCTCGCGGCTTTGGAAGCCGCTCCTGCGCCTCCATGTTGACATCATCACCGTCGACCATCACCTGGTGCGGCGTCGGTAGTAGCGACGCGGGCACCGAGAACGACAGTGCCATCTTTTCCTCCCCCAGCAGGGCATCGGGGGCGGGTCGCGTGGTCGAAATCCACCTGTAGGACGTTGGAACAACCTCAATGATTGGCACCGCCGCAACCTCGCCGTTCTCTTCCTCCTCGGGGTCGCCCTCCGCCGGTGTGCCATTGCCGGTTTGAGTGGCGGGCGTGCGATCCTCCGCGCTGGCGAGCGCGTTCCGCCTATTCCGCGTCCCAGACTTTTTCTTGAGGAGACGGTTGATTGTTTCTGCCTGTAGACGGCGCGTGCGTAATATGAGGAACAGAGCGGGGATCAGCGGTGTATTATATGCACACCTTCTCGTCTTCTAGCTTTTTCTCGGAGAGGTGCTTGCGCTTACGCGCAGTCTCTTCGCGTCTGAGTGCGATTTCGGCCTCGTTCAGTTGCTTTTTCTTGCGCGAAGTCTCATCTACACCAACGATATAAGCGCGAGACGCTTCGTGCAGTTAACAGAGAACGCACCCAATGAAACGTGAGATGACCCAACTACGCTCGCGAGTACGGCTTGACGCGTGGTTAGAGGCCGTTTGGCTCCGCCGCGGGGCTGATCGTCGTCGTCTTCAGACTCAACGGCGCTGTCAGGATCTTTGTCCTTGTGAGCGGCGCGACGCACACGCGCTGGTTTCTGAGTGGGGAGCTTGAGCGTGATTTTGAGGCGCGACGTGCGAGAGGGCACGGTCTGCGCTGGCGGAGGGGACGCCGACGGTGAAGACAGCTCATCCAGGTCCGACTGACGACAGCGAAAGATGAGGGAATATTTCAGCGGGGCGAGAAGTCAGAGAAAGATACGTTGCGCACCTCCTGCACCGCGTCGCCATCGCCATCGTCAGCGGCTTCCTCGTCCTCTCCCTCCTCCTCAGCTTCGTCCGCTTCTTCTCCCTCCTCCTCAGGCTCATCGCCCTCTTCTCCTTCTTCGCCTTCGTCACCTTCCTCGGCTTCCTCCTCTACTTCTTCCTCTCCTTCCTCCTCTTCTTCCAGCTCGACTTCAGGCTCTTCTTCTACGTCGGGTGCGATGGAGAGCGCCTCGGACTCGCTCTCCGGGTCCATCGAGACATCGGAATGGATGATGTTTCTGGGCATTGCACGAAACTGTGTCGGGGAGCCTGGTGCTACTGGCGTTAGTTCAAGGGCGCTTCTCTGCTGTTGACCGTCACCGCGTCCCGTCACGGCAGTAACCGACAGAATGAGTCTGCCAAGTGTCTGCCAGACACACTCGTTCAACGTTCAACGTACGTTCAATGTTGGTATATTATCTGTCTGCCACTTCTTTCTGTGCGTCTCGTATGTTTACCTACAGTTATCAAATAGCACGCTCATGAACGTTTGACCTGATCAATGGCCCAGCATTCCTCAACCTCGTGACACTGGCACATTGCGACTCGGAACGAGAGCTCGCAAGTAGGTTCCATGACGCCGCTCTACCGAGACGAGGATCCGCGCGCCAACAGTGACTCCCTGGAGAGGGGAGCACGCCCCCTTTGTGGCAGCAAGATGGTATAACACTTAACAGGTGTTGGGGGCTAGCGAGACGGAAGGTGCGCTCATCGATAATTTGGCGTAATGTCCCCATAACTATGTATATAAGACCCCCTTCTCCGTTATTGAGGAGTAGAACGTGACAGCCGCTGTCGAGTAGCAGCGAGTACGTTCACGGTGGCGTCAGGCTGGGCATGCCTGCTCACCTGTCTGCTAAGACCTCACAGTTTCAGAAGAGAAAGGACGCAATTCACCAAGCAGAAAGACCCTTTGGTACCGTGTTGTGGTGGTACACTACCCTATCGCCCACGCGGGTCGTTCCATGCTGACTGCACCCTTTGTTCCAATGCGGCCAATCCTGAGCGTCTTCATTCACATCCATCGTTCTTGGCAAGGTCCTTGGCAATCAAGGGAGACAGAGGATGAAGACCCAAATTGGCATAGTGGGCACCGAATCCATGGGACCACTAGTGATCATTCGGATGACATCCGCCAGAGCTGTCCAAGAAACTCGGTCATTCAGGGGGACCAGGACCCACAAAGTCGTGCAAAACCCCTGCCAACCCCGTGACCGGCATCGAAACCACCTTGCATGTGAATCGGAAAGAGTCCCAGGATACGGTCATCAACACGGGTACCAGTGCCCGCATCACCGCATGGTCCTGCGAGAAAGTTCGGAACTGATCGTAGTGCAACAGCGCTGGCTTTCCAGGAAGGAAGGCATACTGTAGCTGGAATACAAGCGGACTGCCCAAAAATGCAGTAACATTGACAAGTGGTGCAGAGTGTGTAAGCGTTGCATGGCTGCGATAGGTACTCTTGGTTACAGTGGCACATCATAGACATGCACATCTGACGCTCAACTGGGTGAGTCTTGGGAGCCTGAGTAGACTGCCATTGGACTGACAACGTGAGTGTAGATAGTCCTCAGGGTGCCTGATGCCGGCCGGAACCAATGGAGCGCCTACTCTACGACGTCTAGCGCAAGTCCAGTGGAGCACCCGTGAGGCGCCCAGTTTGGGTGACAAAAGCACGAGGTCCCACACTATAAGCTGATTTACGTACAGTACTAGGCTCTGACAGGTGCCAGAACGGGCGTCCTCCCTGGTATGAGATCGATTTACTGTACATTCGGAACTCTCAGGGCGCAAATCCGAGTCACCCTCCGTGCAGAAAACTTTGCACCATTTTCCCCACAGCTCCAATTCCTCGTCATTTGTGCAGATGGGTACACCGCGATGGTTGGATAACGTCGGATCGCCCAACGCTGTGCCGATAGGGCAACAGGGATCATCACACTATCGTACCTTATCAGTCTCGATGACAGCATCCGACGCCCACAGGTGTGAATCACACAGCACAGACAATCAGCACAGACAATCAAACTACGGCCCCCTCGGCCTCGATCACGGTGGCATAACACAATAAGTTAGCACCCTGGGGACTGAGTGCGCAACTCTGGGCGGTGTTCGACTGATCACAGCCTAACAACGTACGGCACTAAATTCTTACAGGAAGTCATCCAACTGGGACTCTACCGTTTTTGTTATTTGTGGTGCTTTTGGTCTTGGATTATTTCGTCTCGGGTTCTCCGGCTCGGAGCGGAGGTAGAAGCGAGGTATCGTCGCCCGTCCGCGGAGCAACGAGCCCGAGTCAACGACAGTGATAATCTACTATCAAACAAATCACGAACACAGGACGGACGGAGTACAGTTATTATCTCAGAAGCACAAACAGTACTGTAGTCTGTAGCCAAGTTACTCTGATGTGCTATCTAACACCCCCATAACAAGGGTAATACACGCAAGGATAGTACTACACGTTGCAACCGTGTGGCACTCTTCACACTCAACATTTCACCAGCCTCACTGGTCGCGCACAAGCCGTCCGTCCATGATCGTTGCTTCTCGTGCGCTACGGCAGAATTAGTAACCCAGGACCCAGGGAAGTCGAATCGAACCGAATCAAAAATCCGTTCAACAGGCCGCAACCAGGCAAGCCAAGTCCAGAGTAAACTTTGCGCAGGGAGGACAACCAACGATTTAAGCAATCGTGGGGCCTCCGTCTCGCTTCTGATAATTGCGGCGTAGATTCGGCTCGGAGTAGATCCGGGGCGCTAATGATATCGATACAAAAGGAGGGCTGGGTGTAGACTGTGAGCACAGGTCGCCCGTCATGTCAAGCATGTCAAGTGCAGCGCCTGATGGTACTATCAACTATACATTCTCCTGAAGGCGATGCACCAGGGTGACGCATTGGGCGCTCATGGGGGGGGGAACACAATATGCTAGTGGAGCTGCATACTGTACATGTGTTACAGTCGTGCCCATTGTTCTTGCGGCCTTGTTCCGTAATGAATTACGCGACAACAAACAAAAATCGGTTTGGTAAAATGAAAAGGACATTCGACATGTCGGCACTCGCACTTCCCGTCGCAACTCAGAACGCAAGATATGTTTTCATAGCCAGCACTTTACGAATCTACTTTTCCTCGGGGATGGGTTATTAGTCAAACAAATTTTGCCTTTTCTGGCAAATACACACAGCTGGCATGCTTATCTCATTTATCTGATTGCCCCCGTGCTTCGCCAGGCACAGCGCCGTGCACCAGGTCAATTAGCCTTACCAACACAAAAAAAATGCACGAGGACGCGAGGATTACTGTAAGAAAAAGTGGGCAGAGATGTATTCCAGAGAGTGGAGGGAGTGCGGTGAGAACTTTTATTCCACCCACCCGACCTTACTAGCTAGTGAGTCGTCGCGGAATAATGGTGGTGGCGGCTTTTGGTTCAAGTTGATGGACACGTCGAACACGGACATGATATGACCGATGATGCCCACGCGGGGAGTCGGAGATGTGGAGTGATGCTGCTTCTTTCTCCATGTGGGCTCAGTAGTGTTCCTAATGCCCCATACCGTTAGCTCTCGGCAGTTGCTGTGCCATCAAACAAGTAGCGTACGCAACGTACAGCGAGAGAGAGGGGGGGGGGAGAAAAATCCGTGAATCGGACTATGTAATACAGGTGGGTCCAAGTCCAATGGTTTTTGAGTGTATGACACGACCTGCGAGAATACTTGTATAAAGGCCACGAAAAATGCAGTGGTGAGAGATGGGGGAGCGGGATCCGTCCGTCCCGTAGACTACTGTATGTCACGAGCGAGTGTGGGCGTAGTGCAGTACTACATGTATGGTGTATGGCTCGCTGCAGAGCTTCCGCCCAGCTCTCAGGCAGGGCTAGGACCCAAAGCGAGCCGAAGCTGGTGAGAGCCGTAAGAAAAAGGAGGGTATTAGTTGGCCTTTCGGTGACCCTCTTTATGAGTGGATACAATGGTATGAAGTTAGTGAGTGAGAGTGGTATGATATAATGATATGGATCAAAAAACCGAGCGCGCGGATGTCCATCCGGATCGTCATTTTTGCCGGACCTCTCTCATCTCGGGATGCTCGCTGGTAAAGAGTGTGCGATCACCGCCATGGTCGCCCACGCAGATCTGGAAAAAGCACGCAGGTACGTGTCGGTCGGTCAGTCAAAACGCTCCTGACGAGCTCGCGGCGCCTTTTGCGGCTCGGAACACGCACCGATCGGCGTACGGAAGGTGGGTTTCATCCCCGAGACCTTCATAGCCGGGTTATGGAACCGGTCGACGCTATCGGACGAAGGTTTTCCCGTCGCGCGCACCTCATTGTTAGGAGATGGCGCGCGGCGATTCGGGATGAGGCGTATGGGCTCCATAGACAGCCGGGGCGGGTGTAGCTGTGCGTGTGGCGGCTGCGGCTGCGACTGCGACTGTGACGACCGCGTATGCGTATGCGTCGTTATGGAAAACGCCTTCGAAGGGAGTACAGGCACTGGGATCGGCGAGAGGGTGGCTGGGGAAACGCCCTTGCTGTCGATCTGCCCGTCTTCGAAGTCGTACGTGCCGAAAATCTCCTGCTCTTGCGAGACGAAGGTGAGGTGGTGGCGCGAGCTGAAGAGGCCGCGGCTTCGGGTCCCTGTTTCGTGCGCGACTATCTCGTTCTCGATAGAGCGGGGGAAGAAGATCTGCGTGATATATGTTAGGTCATGCAGAGCCCCGACCCGACGAGAGACATGGCGGACGCACCACAAGCGTGATACCAGATGAGATGACGACGCCGAACCCAGCGGTTATCGCAAGGAACTCTTTTTAAACACAGTAATTATTGGGGCTGGTCTTTCCTTTGCGATATCGTAGGGCACGTACCAGTTCCGAACCTGTCACATGAGGAAAGAAGAATCAGCATGAGACAAAGAACCGCCATCGGCATTACATACATAGTATCGTTTATGTGTTGGTGGGGCCGAACGCCGTCGATGGCCAAGATACAAAGGGGTACCGCGAAGAGAAGGCGGAAAACGACACGGATTGTCTGGAGTGGGAACGTGATTAGGGGACGACACGTCACAAGACGTTACGTACATTGAGCTCGTGGAACTTGGTCAGCCGAATGACAGTGTTCGTATCAACTCCTTCCCTTCTCTGAGGAGCAGTTAGCTATATGAAGATCGAGTCGCAATGCCGTGGACTGACCAGTCCACCTAAGAAGGGTTGGAAGAGATGTCTGGAGACATAGTGAGTACAATGATTTGGTTAAAGGGCGGGAGCACTTACAGGACTGGAAGGAACCACAACGTAAGCGAGAGGCTTCCCAGACTACCAGCAAGGAACGTGTATGCTTCGCACTTTGTTGATGGAATCAGCACGGAGCCTTCCAAAATTCGCAGGGAATGACACCGCACCTTAAGAGGATCCGAATGTGTGAAGAGAGTCACCATTGGCATGTAAAGGATGGCAATGATGGAGCCCACGATCCACGTTTTGAAGTACAGACTCCGGAACCAATCCTTCTGCATTGGCCCCGCGTTGACAACGAAGAGCCAAAAACAGAGTTCTGTGCAGGAGGGGTTCGTTCACGGGAGCTCACGGACTAAATTGACGCCTTACCTTCAAGATGGGTAACCCTGAGAGCGGGATAGACAGCAGCCTGATAAGACACCCATTTGCGGATATTTTGCGAGGGCGACTCACATTTCGAGTCCCCAGGCCCATGCGAGGCACAAATACAAGGGCAAGATGGCTTTTCTGTGAGCGGGTGTCCACAGTTGGTAGGGAGTAGGGACGACTGGGACGACTGAGCGAGCGAAGAGAGGGGGGAGGATGGGTAGACGTACCCCCGAATAAAGGGAGGGTCATATATCCCTCCTTATACTTGATGATACAGAAGCCCACGGCGTACGCTATTGTTAACGGTACGCTCAGCAGGTACGAGTACTATAAAAGCCAATCAGACGAAGGGGGATACACGTCGTTGAAACGTCACGAACGGTCATTACACGCTTGAAGGTCCCTTGCGAGCCCTGGTTCCAGCTAATAGGAGGGAAGAAGCTCGAGGTGGTAGACAAATGCGAAGGATGGGTACTCACCGCAAGCACTTGAAGCGGTCAAAACACCATAGGTGATAAACCAGAAAAACGCCCAGCTATCCATCGATTCAGGTAACCAACGTCGTCGTCAGACTTGCTTTTCGGGGACGGCCGCAGTAGTACAGAAGCACTCACCAGACATGAGAGCATAGACCAGACGAGATACGTAGGAGGGGTAGAATGGGACATAGCTACCAACAGCTCTGCGACGCCGCGGGCGGGAACGGGCTAGGCCACACCAAGGTTATAGTATCAGGCCGGAGACTTGGAGGGGGAAAACGGTGAAAGAAGGGACAGATCCATTTTTAAGTATACCTACAATTACAGTTTTGTTCAGGACCATCACTGGAGCACATGGTCTATCCAGACTGGATACGGTTTTCGGTGTGCGCCACAGTGTGAGCGTGAGAGGAACAGTTTCTGGTAATGGTAACGGCAGGGGCACCAGAATGGAAGGGAACAGATACGATCGTTTGGATAGATCAGAGAATCTGCATGAACGCTTATCCCAGTTCGCTTGCTTGTTAGCTTCCTGGCAACGAAATAATGGAGATTTGATGTACTTTACTGCGCTCGAGTAGGTAATCACTCATTCTTAGAGTTGTCCCGTGGACCCTTGCGGGGACAGCTCGGATGCTGTTGCCACCGGTTCAATCCTGATTCCGAACCGGACCATCCCGACCCGACATTTCCGAACCTCGGCCAAATTCTACTTCCCGTGCTCCGTTCACGTTCGAGTCTAGCTCTTGACCATTCAAGACAAGCATTGATAGCTAACACTCGCATTTGTATTTCAACATTCAGATTATGGACGATCACTCTAACCCGAACACGCCGTCCCTTGAGGACACAGAAGAGCTTCTCCTCTCTTGTCGTTACGGAGATGTCGACGACCTCAAGTCATTCATGGAACGTTTCGGCACAGACTCCGTTGGTAATGCGCGCGACGAAAACAGAAACACCGTCCTACACATGCGCGACGAAAACAGAAACACCGTCCTACACATGGCTTCAGCCAACGGCCACACCGGTGAGTTTTGTGTTCGTGAGAACAAAAATCAAGACATTCCATCGATCACCGCTGATGCCCGGCTCGTAAGGGCGTTCGCAGAGCTGCTCGACATCCTCCTGCCCGTAGTGCCCTCCTCCCTCTTATCTGCGCAGAACAGCGCGGGCTCGACAGCGCTGCACTGGGCTGCGGTCAACGCGCAGCTCGGCACCGCCCGCGCCCTCGTCGACTTCCCCGGTGGCCCGGGCGCAGACCTGATAGACATTAAGAATGCCGCGGGCCGTTCGCCGCTCGGCGAGGCGGAGGCGGCCGGGTGGGACGACGGTGCCAAGTGGATGGTCGAGGTAATGCGTCTGGATGACGCGAGCGCCGCACCCGGTGAGGAAGAAGAAGATACAGAGGCTCAGAAGGAGGTCCGAGACGCCGACGGTCGGGTCGCACACACGTCCCTGTCCGCAGCTGAGATGCCCGAGGGCGGGGGGAATCTAGCTTCGTCATGACGACTCGTAAGTCCTTCTTTTACTCTCAAGGAACTCGTTTCATCTCTATCGTCTCCGC
>WNGR01004720.1_pt1 | contig 25590 bp, 27 predicted proteins | sample 5407581 | NCBI WGS metagenome assembly WNGR01 (sample SAMN13153383, study PRJNA577476) | soil metagenome | isolation source: 80 cm soil or saprolite under Garry oak tree replicate 2 | place: USA:California | collected 2016-06-15
CGAGCGCGGCCGGGGCCGGGCGCCGGGCGCCGATCGCGCGGCTGGTGTGCACGCCGGCCCGACCGACCCGCCACGCCGCCAGTACCGACAGCCCGAGCGGTACCAGCCCGAAGCGCCCGGCACCGGTGGACAGCGGTACCCCGTGGGCGAGCAGCCAGGCCCCGGTACCGACCGGAAACTCCGCGCGGCCCGCAACCAGGCTGACCGCGGCGACCACGGGAACGTAGGAGACCAGCGCGGCCCACGTCGTCGTCACGGTCGCGGCCAGCAGGACCGGCGCCCGGCGCCGGGCCGCGGCCGCCGTCGCGGAGGCGGTATCCAGCTTGGTGGTAGGGGTGCCAGCCATCGCCCTCGACTCTCTCAGACGTCGCTGGCTACCGCACTCAGCGCGCCGTGACCACCTCGCGCATGAGGCGCGCGGTCTCGCTCGGCGTCTTGCCGACCTTCACCCCGGCCGCTTCCAGCGCGACCTTCTTGGCGTCCGCAGTACCCGACGAGCCCGAGATGATCGCCCCCGCGTGCCCCATGGTCTTGCCCGGCGGCGCAGTGAACCCGGCGATGTACCCGACGACCGGCTTGGTCACGTTGGCCTTGACGAACTCGGCCGCCCGCTCCTCGGCGTCGCCGCCGATCTCGCCGATCATCACGATCGCATCGGTGTCCGGGTCGTTCTGGAAGGCGGCCAGCGCGTCGATATGGGTGGTACCGATCACCGGGTCGCCGCCGATCCCGACGCACGTGGAGAAGCCGATATCGCGCAGCTCGTACATCATCTGGTACGTCAGCGTGCCGGACTTGCTGACCAGGCCGATGCGGCCCGGCCCGGTGATGTCGGCCGGAATGATGCCGGCGTTGGACTGGCCCGGCGAGGCGACGCCCGGGCAGTTCGGCCCGACGATCCGGGTCTTGTTGCCGTGCCTGACGTTGTACGCCCAGGCCGCGGTCGTGTCGTGTACCGGGATGCCCTCGGTGATCACGACGGCGAGCGGGATCTGCGCGTCGATCGCCTCGGTCATCGCCGACTTCGCGAAGGCCGGCGGGACGAAGATGACCGACACGTCCGCGCCGGTCTCCTTCATCGCCTCGGCGACCCCGGCGAAGACCGGTACCTTGACGCCGTCGAAGTCCACCTGCTGCCCGGCCTTGCGCGGGTTGGTACCGCCGACGATGTTCGTACCGGCGCGAAGCATCCGGCGGGTGTGCCTGGAGCCCTCGGAGCCGGTCACGCCCTGGACGATGACCCGGGAGTCCTTGGTGAGCCAGATCGCCATGTCATGCTCCTTGGGAAGCCAGCTCGGCCGCGCGGGCGGCGGCACCGTCCATCGTGTCCACCCGCTCGACCAGCGGGTTGTTCGCACTGTCCAGGATCCGCCGGCCCTCTTCGGCGTTGTTGCCGTCCAGCCGTACCACCAGCGGCTTGTCCAGTGTCTCCCCGCGCTCGCCGAGCAGCGCGAATGCGTGGAGGATGCCGTTGGCGACCGCGTCGCAGGCGGTGATGCCGCCGAACACGTTGACGAACACGGTCTTGACCGACGGATCGGACAGGACGATCTCCAGCCCGTTCGCCATCACCTCGGCGCTCGCGCCGCCGCCGATGTCGAGGAAGTTGGCCGGGCGTACCCCGCCGAAGTTCTCGCCCGCGTACGCCACCACGTCGAGGGTGGACATGACGAGGCCGGCGCCGTTGCCGATGATGCCGACCTCGCCGTCGAGCTTGACGTAGTTGAGGTCGCGCTCCTTGGCCCGCTGCTCCAGCGGGTCCACCGCGGACCGGTCCGCCCAGGCCTCGTGATCGGTGTGCCGGAACGTCGCGTTGTCGTCGAAGGTCACCTTCGCGTCGAGCAGCAGGACGCGACCATCGGCGACCTTCGCCAAAGGATTTACTTCTATCAAGGTGGCGTCCTCGTCGACGAAGGCCTGCCAGAGCTTGACCGCGATCGCGGTCACCTGGTCGGCCACCTCGGCCGGACGGCCCGCCAAGGACCACTGCGCCCGGGTCACGATATCGCGGGCCTTGGCCTCGTCAACGCCGGCGGTCGCGTCGATCGGCTCCTTTACCACCTTCTCCGGCGTCTCGTGCGCGACCTGCTCGATCTCCATCCCGCCGGCGGTACTGGCGATGCACAGGAAGGTACGGTTCGCACGGTCGAGCAGATAGGAGAAGTAATACTCCTCGTCGATGTCCGCGGTCGTGGTCACCATCACCTTGTGGACGGTGTGGCCCTTGATGTCCATGCCGAGGATGTCCCCGGCCCGCGCCTGCGCCTCCTCGACGCCGTCGGCCAACTTGACGCCACCGGCCTTGCCGCGGCCGCCGACCTTCACCTGGGCCTTGACCACCACCTGCCCGCCGAGCCGCTCGGCGATCGCGCGGGCCTCCTCGGGAGTGGTGGCGACCCCGCCGTCCAGCACCGGCAGCCCGTGCCGGGCGAACAGCTCGCGCCCCTGGTACTCGTACAGGTCCACTTAAGAACCCTTCCCGTCGCGTTGCGCATCCCTGCGGCGCAGCCTAATCGCCGGTACGCTGCGCACATTCAGCCGGGTACTGCCGTGAATTTCGTGGGCCGGCACTTGGGCCGGACCAGTAAGACGGCGATTTTCTGCAAAAGCCGACGTAACCCCCGGCAGGCGGCCTCGTTGAGCAGCATGTCGGCATCGTGTGACGATGCCGACACCAAAAGCGGCCGATGCCCTGTCGGTCGAGGGGTGGCGGCGGGGCGTCGTGCATGAGTGGCCGGGCGTGTGAGGGGTGCGTCCGGCCACTCCCTATTTCTCGGGGTCGTCCCGGCTTCTTCAGGTCGTCTCGGCCGGCCGGCCGACGTTGCCCCGGACCCATTCCACAATCGACTGGGTCGATGCGCCCGGGGTGAACACCTTCGGTACGCCCAGCCGGGCCAGTTCCGGGATGTCGGCGTCCGGGATGATGCCGCCGCCGAACACCACGATGTCCTCGGCCCCCCGCTCCCGCAACAACTCGACCACCCGGCGGAAGAGGGTCATGTGCGCCCCGGACAGGACGGACAGCCCCACGACGTCGGCGTCCTCCTGGATCGCGGTCTCCACGATCTGCTCCGGGGTCTGGTGCAGCCCGGTGTAGATGACCTCCATCCCCGCGTCCCGCAGGGCCCGGGCGACCACCTTCGCCCCCCGGTCGTGGCCGTCGAGCCCCGGCTTCGCGACAACCACCCGAATGCGCGAGGCCATGTGTCCACCCCTTTACTCCATGTGTGCTTGAACGAACGGTAACCCGTTGCGGCGTGTTGCGATGTGGCCGGCCCCACAGAAGTCCGACAACGATAAGTGCATGCGCGATAACACAAAGCGTTGCCCTCTAACGAAGTCGCGATCTCAAAGGTAACGAACCCGGCGTGTCGCCTCGGTTGACACCAGGAAATCCCCCAGTCGGCTTGTGGGGCCGGTAACGGATTAGCTACGGTGTCCCGTGTTGCCATTCCGGCCACCGCCGAATGTCGACGGCCAGCGGGCCGCCGGGCCCCAACCCCAACTCCGTCCGGCACCGCCCCGCGGCTGGCTCAACTCGGATTTCGGAGGGTGTGCGTGTCTTCTCGGGAAGATCGCGGCCGCTATCGTGGGCGCCGTCGGGCGCCCACTCCCCCGTACACCCGGTACGCCGTGGTGGTCACCGGTGCGTTCCTGGGCGCCGGTGTGGTGGCGACGGGGGCGGGGGCGGCGCGTACCGGCACGACCGGGGACTCCGGGCTGACCGCAGCCAGCGCGAGTGGTGCGGTCACCACTGCCGACCTGGGCGCCCGCCAAGCGGCCGCCGACCGGGCCAACCGCGCGGCCGACCGGGCCAACCGCGCGGCCGACCGGGCCAACCCGGCCGCCCCCGACGCCGTCGACGCGAACCTGTGGCTGTTGCCGCTGCGCAACTACACGGTCGCGGCGCCGTTCGGCACCCACGCGGCTGCGGTACACCCGGGCATCACGCTCACCGCCCAGGAGGGCGCCCCGTTCGTCGCCGCGCACAGCGGCAAGGTGGTCCTCGCCCGCTACTCCGGCGGCCTCGGGCTCACCGTCGTCATCGACACCGGCAACGGCACCACGATCACCTACGGGCACGCCTCGCGACTGCTCGTCAAGGAAGGCCAGCACGTCGAGGCCGGTGACCTGATCGGTCTGGTGGGCAGCTCCGGGTACGCCTACGGCAGCTCCCTCTACTACGAGGTGCAGCGCGACGGCAAGCCGCTCGACACGGTCGCCTTCATGCTGACCAAGGGCGTCGACCTCACCAAGGCGACGTCGGCGCTCGACTCATAACTTCTCGATGGGTGCGTGCCGCAGCACGATCCACATCGTCTGGTCGCCGAAGTCAACCTGCGCCTGGGCACGCGCGCCCGTGCCCTCGACCGCGAGTACCCGGCCGATGCCCCACCGCTGATGGTTGACCCGGTCTCCCGGAACCAGGCTGGGTACCTTCGCCAGCTCGCTCGCGGTGGTCAGGCCGGCTGCGCCGACGCCCAGCCGCGCTGCCAGCTCGGCCGCCTTCGGCGAGTTGCCGGCGAGCCCCTGGCGACCCGCCCGCCCGCCGACCCCGCCGCCGGTGCCCGACCACGAGGTGTACGCCGATCCGGTGCGCTCCCACCGCAGCAGGTCCTCGGGTAGCTCCTCGAGGAACCGGGACGCCGGGTTGTACTGCGGCTGCCCCCAGGCGCCGCGGGTGACCGCGCGGGACATGTACAGGCGCTGCTGGGCCCGGGTGATCCCGACGTAGGCCAGCCGCCGCTCCTCCTCCAACTCCCGGTTGTCCCCGAGCGACCGCAGGTGCGGGAACACCCCGTCCTCCAGCCCGGTGAGGAACACGACCGGGAACTCCAGGCCCTTGGCCGTGTGCAGGGTCATCAACGTCACCACGCCCTGGTGGTCCGGGTCGTCGGACGGTACCTGGTCGGCATCGGCGACCAGCGCGACCTGCTCCAGGAAGCCCTGCACGTTCGGGGCGGCCGCCGTCTCGTCCTCGGCCAGCGCCGCGGCGGTCAGGGTGCGTTCGGTGTACTCCCGCGCGACGCTGACCAGCTCCTGCATGTTCTCCACCCGCCCGGCGTCCTGCGGGTCGAGGCTGTCCTCCAGCTCGGACAGGTATCCGGAGCGCTGCAGCGCCGCCTCCAGTACCTCCTCGGGCAGCGCCGTCTCGGCCAGCTCCCGCAGCCCGTCCATCAGTGCGACGAAGTCGGCGATCGCGGCCGCCGACCGGGGCGCGATACCGGGCGCATCGGCGGCCCGGCGCAGCGCGGTGCTGAACGGGATGCGGTCCCTTGTGGACAGTGCCTCCAGGCAGGCCTCGGCGCGGTCGCCGATCCCCCGGCGCGGGGTGTTGAGGATGCGCCGGATGCTCACCGTGTCGTCGGGATTGGCCACCGCCCGCAGGTAGGCCAGCGCGTCGCGGACCTCCTTGCGCTCGTAGAAGCGCACCCCACCGACCACCTTGTACGGCAGGCCGGTGCGGATGAACACCTCCTCGAAGACCCGGGACTGCGCGTTGGTGCGGTAGAAGACCGCCACCTCGCCCGGCCGGGCCTGACCCGCCCGGCACAGCCGGTCGATCTCCCGCGCGACCCAGTCGGCCTCGGCGTGCTCGGTGTCCGCGACGTATCCGACGATCTGCTCGCCGGCACCCGCATCGCTCCACAGCCGCTTGGGCTTGCGCTCGGTGTTGCGGTCGATGACCGCGTTGGCGGCGTTGAGGATCGTCTGCGTCGAGCGGTAGTTCTGCTCGAGCAGGATCGTGGTCGCGTTGGGGAAGTCCCGCTCGAACTCCAGGATGTTGCGGATGGTCGCCCCGCGGAACGCGTAGATCGACTGGTCCGCGTCACCGACCACGCACAGCTCTCCGGTATCGCCGACCAACTCCTTGACCAGCGTGTACTGAGCCTGGTTGGTGTCCTGGTACTCGTCGACCAGCACGTGCTTGAACCGGCGCCGGTACTTCTCCGCCACCGCCGGGAACGCCTGCAACAGGTGGACGGTCGCCATGATGAGGTCGTCGAAGTCCAGCGCCTGCGCCTCACGCAGCCGCCGCTGGTACATCGTGTAGGCCTCGGCGACCGTGCGCTCGATCGGGCCCCTGGCCCGGGCGGCGAACGACTCCGGATCGACCAGCTCGTTCTTCAGGTTCGACACCTGCGCGGCCAGCGAGCGGGGCGGGTAGCGCTTCGGGTCGAGGTCGAGCTCCCGGGCAACCAGCTGCATGAGCCGCCGGGAGTCGTCGGCGTCGTAGATGGAGAAGGTCGACTTCAGCCCGGCGTGCTCGTGCTCGGCCCGCAGGATGCGTACGCACGCCGAGTGGAAGGTGGACACCCACATCAGCCGGGCCCGGTTGCCGACCAGTACGGCGACCCGCTCCTTCATCTCGCCGGCCGCCTTGTTGGTGAACGTGATCGCGATGATCTCGCCGGGATGGACGTTGCGGGCGGCCAGCAGGTAGGCGATCCGGTGGGTGAGCACCCGGGTCTTGCCCGAGCCGGCACCGGCCACGATCAGCAACGGCGACCCGCTGTGCAGCACCGCGGCGCGCTGGGGCTCGTTGAGGCCGGACAACAACTTCTCCGGGTCGCTGCGCCGCTTGGGCGCCTCGGTGGCCCGGGCGGCGGGGGGGACTTCGGAAACGGCAGCCATCGCGGGACCGAGTCTATGCCGACCGACCGACAGGACCCGGTACGCCGGTCCGGCGCCGCCGGTTCCGGCCGGGATCATAGAGTGTCCGGCATGCCGCCGCAGTCTCTCGGTACCGCCGTCACCGTCGCCGCGCTGCTGCTGGCGACGTGGAGCCTGGTACCGGTGATCCGTAACCGGCCGGTCGGCCCGACCCACCTTGCCGGCCTGGCGATCGTCCAGGCATTCGTGGTCGCCGAGGTGGTGTGCGCCGTCGGGCACCTCGCCAACGGGGCGCACCCGCGCGAGTACGTGACGTTCATCGGGTACCTTGTGGCACTGTTCCTGGTCATGCCGCTGGCGACGCTGCTGGCCCGGCTGGAGCCGACCCGGTGGGGCGCGTTGATCGTCACCGTGGCGGCACTCGTGATCCCCGTACTGATCCTGCGGGTCAACCAAGTCTGGAGCGGCGGTGCCTGACCGGAACATCAACACCGGACCCGGCCGGGTCCTCATCGCCGTGTACGGGCTGTTCGCGCTGTCCGCCACCGCGCGGGCCACGGTACAGCTGGCGACGCAGTTCTCCCAGGCGCCCCTCGCGTACCTGCTGTCCGCGCTCTCCGGCGTGATCTACATCGTCGCGACCGTGGCGCTGGCCCGGTCGCGCCGGCGCCTCGCGCTGGTCTGCTGCTCGATCGAGCTGGTGGGGGTACTCGCGGTGGGTACCGCCAGCCTGGCCGACCCGGGCGCCTTTCCGAAGGCGACGGTCTGGTCGCTGTACGGCATCGGGTACGGCTTCGTCCCGCTGATCCTGCCCGTCCTGGGCCTGCTGTGGCTGCGCCGGCGGCGCCCGCGCCGGGATACGACAGAACTCGCGGCTTGACGGATACCGGCCCCGGGATGGCATACTCGTGAGCGTGATCCATCAGGTGCGATTTTTCTACTACGGCTCCGGGAGTCCGGCAGCCGTAGGTCGCGCCTGAGAAACCACAGACCTGCGAACGCCCCGGGCTCCACGAGCCCGGGGCGTTTCGGTGCTCCCGGGCGAACGGACCCCCACCGACCCGAAGGAGCACTAAAATGAACGGCACGATGCTGGGCGACTCCCCCTCCGCGGCGACGGGCGCCAAGACGCCCGATGATCCGCAAGCCCGAATCGCGGCACTGCGCAACCGGATCGACGAGATCGACGCCACCCTGATCCAGCTCTGGCAGGAACGCGCGGCGATCTCGCAGGAGGTCGGCGTGACCCGGGTGGCATCCGGCGGTACGCGCCTGGTGCTGTCCCGCGAGCGGGAGATCCTCGACCGGTTCCGCAGCGCCCTCGGCGCCGACGGCACCCAACTCGCCCTCCTCGTCCTGCGCGCCGGCCGCGGGCCCCTGTGAGCTTTCCGCCCTCGGTCGAGCCGCTGTCCGACGTGGCACGGGTGCTCGTCGTCGTCGCGCACCCGGATGACGTCGACTTCGGCGCCGCCGGTACCGTCGCCCGCTGGGTCGACGAGGGCCTCGACGTGGCCTACCTGATCGTCACGCGGGGCGACGCGGGCGGCTTCGACGACACCCCGCGCGACCAGATGCCGGTGCTGCGCGAGGCCGAGCAGCGCGCGGCTGCCAAGGCCGTCGGGGTCGAGCAGGTGGACTTCCTCGACGGGTACCGGGACGGCACGCTCACCCCGTCGCTGGACCTGCGCCGGGACATCACCCGGGCGATCCGCCGATATCGCCCCGACCGGATCCTCACCACCTCGCCGATCCGCCGCTGGGACCGCATCGCCGGCCCCGGCCACCCTGACCATCTCGCCGTCGGTGAGGCCACCACCTGCGCGATCTATCCGGACGCGCGCAACCCGTTCGCCTTTCCCGAACTGCTGCGCGCGGAGGGGCTCCAGCCGTGGGTGGTCCGCGAGGTCTGGTACCAGGGCGGCCCCAACCCGGACCACGCGGTCGACATCACTGCCACCTACTCGCGTAAGCTCGCCGCCCTCGCCGCGCACGTGACGCAGACCTCGCACGAGGACGTGGAGGCGCGGATGCGCCCGGTCTTCGAGCTCAACGCCCGTAACGCCGGGCTACCCGAGGGCTCCCTCGCCGAAGCCTTCACCGTCCTGCGGACCGGTTAGACCGGACCGGTCAGACCAGCCGCCGGTCGGCGGCCCAGCGGGACAGCTCGTACCGGTTGGACATCTGCAGCTTGCGCAGCACGTTGGAGACGTGGGTCTCGACCGTCTTGATCGAGATGAAGAGCTCCTTGGCGATCTCCTTGTACGCGTACCCCCGGGCCAGCAGCCGCAGCACCTCGCGCTCCCGGTTGGTCAGCTGATCCAGCTCCGGGTCGGCCACCGGCGTGTCCGGCCGCGCGGCGAACGCGTCGAGCACGAACCCGGCCAGCCGCGGGCTGAACACCGCGTCGCCCTCGGCCACCCGCCGGATCGCGTCGGCGAGGTCCTCCGCCGCGATGGTCTTCGTCACGTACCCCCGCGCACCGGCCCGGATCAGCCCGATCACGTCCTCGGCGGCGTCGGACACCGACAGCGCGAGGAACCTGACCTCCGGGTGGGACTTGCGGACCGACTCCAGTACCGCGCGGCCGCCACCGTCGGGCATGTGCACGTCGAGCAGCACCACGTCGGGCTGGACGGCAGCGATCGCGGTCACCGCCTGGCCGACCGTACTGGCCTCGCCCACCACATCGACGTACGCGCCCAGTTCGCTGCGTACCCCGGCGCGGAACATCGCGTGGTCGTCGACGAGGAACACCCGCAGTCGGGGTTGCTCATCCATGTCGTTCTCTCCCTTCCGCGGTCGGCATGGAAAGCTGTACCTCCGTGCCGCTCCCCGGTTCGCTGCGGATCTCGGCCGTACCGCCGTGCCGCTCCATCCGGCCCACGATCGAGCCGCGTACCCCGTGCCGGTCCGGCCCGACCGCGGCCGGCTCGAACCCGACCCCGCGGTCCCGGACGAACACGCTGACCGCCTCGGACTCCACCTCGGCGTACAGGGACACCGAGGTCACCTTGGCATGCCGGGCGGCGTTGACCAGCGCCTCGCGGAAGGCGGCGACGAGTGCCGCGACCCGTTCGCTGACGTCGATGTCCCCGACGACCACCGACTCGACCACGACCGCGTAGGTGTCCTCGACCTCGGCCACGACCTCCTCGACGGCCGCGCTGAACCGCTCGGTCGGCGAGGCGGTCGGCTTGTAGAGCCAGTTGCGCAGGGTGCGCTCCTGGCCGCGGGCCAGCCGTACCACTTCCTTGGCGTCACTGGACTTGCGCTGGATCAGCGCCAGGGTATGCAGTACCTGGTCGTGTACCATCGCCGCGATCTCGGCGCGTTCCTGCTCGCGGATCCGGCCGACCCGCTCGGCGCGCAACTGGCCGAAGGTCCGCCACAGCAGCGGCGCGATCACCAGTGCCACCCCGGCCAGGGCGACCAGCGCGTACAGCAGGCCGCCGAGCAGCACCCCGAAGCCGATACCCGAGTTCGGCCCGAGCACCAGGGCGATGCCGATGACCCCCACGATCACGCAGGCCCCGCCACCGACGATCCGTAGCAGGTAGCTGCGCCGGTCGCCCTCGTCGACGACCGCGCCCAGCCAGGCCGTGTTCGGCACGGTGGTGGTGGTCCAGCGGCGGCGCCGGAAGGGGTCGGCCAGATGCCAGATGATGCCCGCACCGATCGCGATCACCGCGATCAACCAGCCGATGGCACCGCCGCCGCCACCGCCGAGCCCGGTCAGCTGCTGGACCAGCAGGACGCCGACCGCGAGGGCCAGGTACGCGAACATCTGGCGCTTGTCCCGCTTGGCCGGCGCGGCACCGGGCGGCCAGCGCAGGACCGCCCAGAATACGGCGTACAGCAGCGCGCCGAGCCCGCTGAACGGCAGCAGCGCGATGAACCCGATCCGGACAGCGAACGTCGATATGCCCAGATGCCCGGCGATCCCGGACGCGACTCCGGCAACCAGGCGGTGGCCCGGGTCGCGGTACAGCCGGCGCACGGTGGTCGTCAACGAGGGCATCCTTGTCGGGTGGTAGGCGGGTGACGCTCCGATCGTCACACGGTACGGCGGCCGCGACCACGGGGACGACCCGGACATTGCCCCGCAAGAACTCAGGGTCGGGTCAGGGTCGGCGCCCGAGGTATCTCAGCAGCCCGGGGCGCGACGATGGGGGCCATGAGCGAGGAAAACGACGCCACTGCCCGGGTGCCGGGCCCCGACGAACGCCGCCTTGCTGGTCCGGCCCAAGTGCCGGCCCACGACGAACGCCGCCTTGCTGGTCCGGCCCAAGTGCCGGCCCACGACGAACGCCGCCTTGCTGGTCCGGCCCCAGTGCCGGCCCACGACGAACGCCGCCTTGCTGGTCCGGCCCAAGTGCCGGCCCACGAGCAGGAGGCCACGGCGCACCTACCCGCCGACGAGCCACCGGCCCGACCGCGCCGCCGCCCCCGCCCCCGGGTGGGGCCGGGTTCCCGTCGGGCGGGGCGGGCTTCCCGCCACCCGGTGGGTTCCCGCCGCCTCCGCCGGGGACGTCGGGTTGGGCGACCCGGTACGGGCTGGTCCGCCCGGCGCGCGGCCGGGTCCTGGCCGGGGTGTGCGCGGCCATCGCCCGCGCCACCAACACCGACCCGGTGCTGTGGCGGGTGCTGTTCGCCGTACTGACGCTCGCCGGCGGCGTGAGCGTGGTCGTCTACCTGATCGCCTGGCTGCTCATCCCGGCCGAGGGCGACACCGGGTCACCGCTGGAGGCGCTGCTCGGCCGGGGCCGGTCCAGCACCTCCCCGATCCTGGTCGTCATCGTGGGCATCATCGCCGCACTGTCCATCGGGTCGGTCCTGTCCGGCCACGGCACCGCCTGGTTCGTCGTCGCCGCGCTGGTCGTTGGCGCGATCATGCTGGCCAACCGGGGCCGGTCCAGGACGCCGGTGCCACCGCCTCCGGCCGGCGAAGCCCCGACACCGTTCGGTGCCGTACCGCCGCCGGCGTTCGCCGCGCCGGCCGACCCGGCCATGGGCGCCGGCACCGACCCCGGGACCGGGTACCGGCCGCCGTTCGCGCCGCACGGACCGTACGTGAGCAGCCCGTACCCGTACCCCGGCCTCGGCGCACCGCCGCCCCCGCCGCTGGTCAAGCCGCGCCGCGAGCCGTCCCGGCTGGGCCGCCTCACGCTCTCGGTGGCCGTGCTGGGGATCGGCCTGCTCGCGCTGATCGACGTCCTCGTCCACGGCCGGGTACCGTTCCCGGCCTACGTCGCCATCGCGCTCGCCTCGGTCGGCGCCGGCCTCCTGATCGGCGCATGGTTCGGGCGCGCCCGCTGGCTGATCGCGCTCGGCGCGGTACTCGCGCTGGTCCTGGCCGGTAGCAGCGCCGCCGGGGACCTCGGCTCCTGGCGCGGCTCGGCCGGCGACATCACCTGGGCCCCGGCCAGCATGGCCGAACTGTCGGACAGCTACAAGCACGGTGTCGGCAACGCCGACCTCGACCTCACCCAGCTGAGTTTCGACAAGCTGGACAAGCACGTATCGGTCACCATCAACGCCGGCAACCTGCACGTGATCGTCCCGCCCAAGGTCGACGTCGTGGTACACGCCAAGGTCAACGTCGGCGACGCGAACGTCTTCAACACGCGCTGGGACGGCGTGAACAACCCGGAGCGCACGATCACCGACAACGACACCGACGGCACAGGACCCGGACATCTCACCCTTGACCTGCGCCTCGGCGTCGGCGACCTGGAGGTATCCCGATGAAGCCGCACCGTACCGACGCCGTTTCGCTGGCCTTCGGCGCGGTCTTCCTGCTGATCGCCGGCTGGTGGCTGATCGGGCAGCGGATCGACCTCGGCCTGCCCCAGCTGGGCTGGGCGCTCGCCCTCGGCCTGATCGGGGTCGGCGTCCTCGGCCTGATCGGCGCCATGCGCGGGCATCGCGAACCCGCCCGCAGCGGCACCGAACAGCCGCCGCTCTGGCCCGACGAGGACGACCACTGACAGGCGCCGCCTATCTATGCTGGGCGGCATGACCCAACCCCCCCGCCGTCCCATCCCGCTGCTCGGCGAGGTCCGCCTGGGTGCCCGGGCCGCCCGCGCGCTCACCACGGAACTGGCCCGCCACGCCGGCCCGAAGACCGGGCTGCTGGTCGCCGTCACCGCGCAGTCCCAGGTACTGGCCGCCGCCCTGGACGGACTGCGGCCGGGGGACACGCTCACCGCGGTGCCGCTGCTCGGGGCCGCCGACGAGCTGCGGGGACACCTGGCCGGCAGGCCGGTGCGGGTGGTCGACACCCTCGCCGAGGCCGACCCGGCGGACGTGGTCGTGCTGGCCGAGCCGCTCGCCGGCAGCGCCGAGAACATCCGGGGGTACCTGGACGAGCTGGCCAAGCACCTGACGCCGGGCGGGGTCCTGGCGGTGGCCGCGCTGGCCCTGCCCAGCCCGCTCGACGGCGCCGCCGAGGAACTGGGCCGGCAGTCCGCGTTCTCCGGCGTGGGTACCGACCTGGTGCTGCGCAACACCCCGCCGGTACGGGTGCACCGGCTGCGGTACACCTCGGCCGACGCAGGCGTCGCGAGCAAGCTCGCCCCCGCGTACCGGCCGTCGAGCGTCCCGCTCACCGCGACCATGCACATCGACTCCAACGGCGTCGCCGCGGCCGGCCTCGCGCTCGGCATGGCCGGCGCGCTGCGGGTCCTGCGGCCCGGCTCGCGGCTCTGGTTGCTACCGGCGCTCGCGGCCGCCCCGCTCGCCGCGTTCTTCCGGGACCCCGAGCGGGAGGTACCGGCCGACCCCGGCGCGGTCGTCGCCGCCAGCGACGGTACCGTCCTGTCGGTCGAGCGGTTGACCGATTCCCGCCTCGGCGAGGGGGAACTGCTCCGGGTCGCGGTGTTCCTGTCGGTACTCGACGTGCACGTCAACCGCTCCCCGGTCGCCGGCAAAGTCGTCGAGCACTGGGTCGAGGACGGCGGGTACGCACCGGCGATGAACCCCGCGGCCGAGCACAACGTCGCGGCGTACACGGTCCTGGAGACCGCGCACGGCCGGGTCACGGTGGCGCAGCGCACCGGTCTGCTCGCGCGGCGGATCGTGCAGCGGGCGCCGGTCGGTTCCCTGCTCGCCCGCGGCGAGCGCTTCGGGCTGATCCGCTTCGGCTCGCGTACCGACGTCTACCTGCCTGCGGCGGCCGCGGACCCGGCGGTCGCCCCCGGCGAGAAGGTCACCGGGGGCGATACGGTCATCGCCCGCTGGCGGCGGTGACCCCGCGCCGGCGCAGCCAGACGGCCGGGCCGCTGAGCAGGTAGGCCGCGACCAGCACGGCGAAGGTCACCCGGTAGTCCACCAGGACGCCGACCACGGCCGGCAGCCAGAACCACGGCGGCAGCGTGGCGATCCGGGCCAGCTTCGCGTACGGGAAGCTGGACACCATCGCGACCGCCAGGACGGCGAGCGCGGCGACGGCGACCGGGCCGGGCAGCCGCAGTCCGATCAGGATCCCGAGGCTGAGCACTGCCGCGGCCATCGTCGTCGGTACCCCGCAGAAGAACCGGCCGTCCTTCGGCGAGACGTTGAACCGGGCGAGCCGGATCGCGGCGCTGATCGCGACGAGGGCACAGGCGGCGGCGACCACGGCGCCGGGCGCGGTGCTGTGGATCGAGGTGAACACCACGACCGGCGCGGCGATGCCGAACGAGCACATGTCGGCCAGCGAGTCCATCTGCGCGCCGAACGGGCTGCATACCCCGAGCCGGCGGGCCAGCGCACCGTCGAGACCGTCGAACGTCACGCAGCCGACCAGGCACGCAGCGGCCCAGCGGGCCTGGCCGTACATGCTCAGGAAGATCGCGGACATGCCCAGCAGGAGGCTGCCCACGGTGCACGCCTGGACCAGGGCGAACCGGATCCGCCGGGCCCGGGTGTGCGCGCCGGGCAGCAACGGTACCGATGTCGATACCGCTCCGGGCGGCGCCGGACTGACCGGCGCGAGAAGGCGGGGGTCGAGATCGGCCGCGACGATCAGCCGACTGCCGTCCAGGCGGCTATTGTGCCCGTCCTGGGCGTCCGGCCGGCCGGGCAGCAGCACGCCACCGGAGCGGCGCCGACGGCCGACCCGGACGAGCAGCACCCGCCGCGCGCTGCGACGCAGCCGGCCGGCCCAGCGCCGGCCTCTCGGTCGGGGGCTGTCGGTCGTCCGGCGCCGACCCCACGGGGTTCTCGGCACGCTGTCTCCTCCTGAAGGAACGGTGGTCCGGCGAATTGCGACCAACACCATCGCACACGAGGGCGCTCGTTGGCGATATGCCGACCCGCAGTACAGCGTACCCACCGCTAGCCAAGGTGGTGGGCGATCGCCCGTCGAGCGAATTCGTTGAGCACTACTTTTCCCAGGTCAGGGCGGCTGAACCAGCGGGCTTCCGCGGTGGAGCCACCGGCCGCCTCGACCACGCTGGGTACACCTGGGGCATCGACGACCACCCGGTACAGCGCCCGTACCGTGTGCCAGTCCATCGGGTGGCCCTCCGGCCCCATCGCCCCGGGATTGTGGTAGTGAGTGACGTCCAGCAGTCCGGTCACCCGGCCGTACTGCGCGGTCTCCTCGACAAGCTCGCGGAGCAGGCCGGCGTCGGGGCGCTCGCCGAAGTCGGTCCCGCCGCCGGGCAGGTGCCACGTGTTCGCGCCGGGGTACCCGGTGGCGATCCGGGTCAGCAGGAGCCGCCCGGCCGGGTCGGTGGTCAGCCCGTACGCGGCGAAGCGCTGCATCTGCGTCGCGGCCGGGTCGCGGAACGCCTCCGCGACCGGAATCTCCGGATCGTCGGTGACCGGCCGGCCGAACAGCCGGGCCGTGAACGGCAGCAGCGGCAGGTCCGCAACATCCAGCCAGGCCGCTCCGTTGCGGGGCGCCCTACCGGCGACCCGGACGTCGTACAGGATGCGGTCGGTGTGCACGACCTCCCGCTGGTCGGGGTCGACCGCGAGGTCGGTCACCACATCCCGGAGCGCCACGATCTTCGCAGCCAGCCCGGTCTCCTCGGCGAACCCGCGCACCACCGCCTGGCTCGGGTGCTCGCCCTGGCCAACCCGGCCGCCGGGCAGCTCCCAGGCACCGTTCGCCGATGGGGTGAGCAGCATCCGGCCGGCCCGGTCGCGGCACACCCCGTAGGCCGCGATCCTCCGCCGTTGCCGCATGCTCAGGACGCTAGCTGCGCGAGTACCTCGGCGGTGACCTCGGTCAGATCGAGAGCGTCCAACTCAGTCCGGGTGAACCAGCGCGCCTCGGCCGTCGAGCCACCGACGTCGTGCACGGTCGGGTCGCTCGGCCGGTCGACGGCGACCCGGTAGAACGCGCGTACCCCGTGCCAGTCGATCGGGTACCCCTCCGGGCCGAGCGAGGCGGCATCCCGGTGGCTGGCCACGCCGAGCAGTTCGCCGAGCCGGCCGTGCTGACCGGTCTCCTCCAGCAGCTCCCGGATCAGCGCGACGCCGGGCTGCTCGCCGTAGTCGGTACCGCCGCCGGGCAGGTGCCAGTGCCCGCCGCCCGGGTACCCGTCGGCGATGCGGGTGAGCAGGATCCGGCCGGCCGGGTCGGTGGCCGCCGCGTAGGCGGCGAAGCGCTGCGCCCGGGGCAGGCCGTCCGGTCCCGGTACCGCGTGGAAGGACGGGAAGTCCGGCGGCTCGTCCGGGCGCAGGTCCACCGGTGCCGGCGGGAGCCCGAGCGCGACCGACGTGAACGGCCGCAGCGGCAGCTCCGCGGCCTCGTCCTGGCCCACCCACCGGGCCAGGTCGGTGGGCTGCCCGATCCGGCTGATCAGCCCGCCGCCGCGCAGGGTGACCTCGTAGAGCAGCCGGTCGGTGTGGATGGTGACGCCGCGATGCGGCAGCGCGCGCATGTCGGCGTGCACGTCGACGAGCCGCCCGACGGCGACGGACAGCCCGGTCTCGGCGGCGGTCTCCCGTACCACCGTGTCGCGCGGGTTCTCCCCGTGGTCGACGGCGCCACCGGGCAGCGACCACACACCCGGGGTACCGGACCGGACGGAATGCCGGACGAGAAGCACCTGACCAGCGGAATCACGACATAACGCGTACGCGGCGATGCGCCGGAGGGGTTCGAGCGCGGGGGTCACAGATGGCCATTCTGCCCGGTTTATGCAGCCTTGCAAGATGATTTGTCGGGTTCCTGACAGATCACGTCAGGGTCGGTCATCCGGGACGGGTCAGGGGTCGGATCCGGGGAGTCACCGAAGCGGAGACTACCGGTTGGACCGCATCGTAGAGGCATGACTGAGACGACCTACAAGCCGCTCCGCCGCTCGCGAACCGACCGGATGCTGGGCGGTGTCTGCGCCGGGTTCGCCCGATACCTCGGGATCGACCCGGTGGCCGCCCGCGTCCTGTACCTCCTGCTGACCTTCGCCACCGGTGGCGCGCTGCTCATCGCGTACGCCATCTTCTGGATCGTGATGCCGGAAGAGCCGGCCGCCGCCGCGCCGGCCTGGCCGACCAACCCGGTACCCCCCGCCGCCTGAGCCTTACCCGCCGCCTACCCGCGACCTCCAGGCCCGCCTGGAGGTCGCCTGCTTTCGGAGTGCTCCGAACGGTTGCAGACAAGGCTCGAGAATCGCGCTACTGCATCGGTCATGGGACCGTGCGGACTCACGGCTCCGGGCCAGGCGGCAATGGCGTCCGCCGTGTCACCCGCGTCAGGTTCTCCGCCAATCCCTCGGTCGCGGCCAGACGTTCGAGGAAATCTGGTTCCGCGATCATGTCTCATCGTTGGACGGCTAGCCGAAGTTATCAGCGATCGTCCCGAGCGAGGTAATGAATTACTTCCGCCTACGGCACACCCGTCCAGCCCCACGGCCGAGGTCCACACTCACCCCGCACACAGGCCAGCCGATACTTTGCTTGCTCGGCAATGTCCGGACGCTGCCCAGCCATCTGCACAGCGAAGGTAACCTTGCGCAGCTCGCGGATGTCGCGTAACACCTCGAATCCCCTCCAGGTGGTGACGTCCTGGCCGTAACGCTCACAGAAGGCCACCCACTCCTCAGCCGACACGTTGCCGAACGTCGTGTAGTTGACGGCCACTGAGGCGAGATCCCACTCCGGTGGCCCGTAGGCGAAGCGCTCCAGGTCGAGCAGCACCGGGCCGTCATTGGTGACAGCGACATTCCCGCGCCAGGCGTCGCCGTGAACGGCGCACCACGGCCGTCCTGGTGGCAGCTTGGCGTACTGCTCCTGGAGATCGGTGAGGCGGCGCAGCAGCCAGTCGCGGTCGTGGGCCGCCAGCGAGGTTGCTTCCTCGATGCGCTCACCCAGCCGCACGAACGGCGCCAGCGGCGGCAGCTCGAAATCTGGCGCCGGCACGGCGTGGAGCTGCCGCAGCAGATCGGCAAGCTCCGTCAGATTGCCCCGGCGATGCGGCGGCAGCTCGCGCCAGAAGGTGACGGCTCGGCCGTTTACTTCCACAGGCTGGTCGACGTCGGTCAGCGCCACAACGACCGGGACGCCGAGGCCGACCAGCCAACGCGAAACGCGAACCTCCTTGGCCGCAGCGGCGAGCTGCCCCTCGCGTGTCACCCGGGCGACGACGCTTCCGGCCAGCCAGTACAACATGTTCTCGCCGGCGCGGATCAGTTCGACGTGTGTCGCGTCCAGACCGACGCGAGCGCAAGCTTCGACCAGCACAGCCTCGACCGCTGCTGTCACCGGGTGTCCAGCGTCTCGGTAATGCGCTCGCGTAGTTCCACGGCTTCGGGGATGGCCGGGTGCCGTCCAGCGAGCCGGTGCAGTTCCCAGAGGTCGTCGATGGCCCGACGCGAGCGCACACTACCGGCCGAGTCGAGCGCCTTCTGCCCAATGGCAGCTGCCTGGCGCGGGTCGCCGGTCGCCATGAGCAGGCTGGCGAGCTTGGTACGGGAGATGGCCCGCGAGCGAGCGAAGGCCGGTGCGTGGTGCGCTACGGAGTAGGCCAGGCGTTGCGCCGCTTGCGTCCGACGGCCCTGGATCGACAGGTCGAACAAGGCGTGCCCGGTGTCGCCGTGGTGCTGGGCATGGTCGTAGAAGGCCATCCAGGGCGGGTCAACGGCCTGGTTGGCATGGGCGAAGGCTTCGTCGGCCGCGCCGACCGCTGCCAAGCACTCCTGTGCGTGGCGCAGTTTGGCGAACGCCCGCGCCCGGAGGGTGTGCAGCGAGGCCCGTTCGGTGGCTGTCAGGCGGTCGTTGCGCACCAAGGCCATCTCGACGTAGGTCAGGCCGTCGTCGGGCTGGCCACACCAAACGGCTTGCCGGGCCATCATGTTGAGCAGCCGGGCGCGTAGGTGCCAGTTCCCGGATTGCTCGGCACACGCCAAGCTGAAGCGGAATGAACGCCGGGCGTCCTCGTGCGCGTAGGCATCGAAGGCCATGAAGCCCGCCACGCTACCCAACCGGGCGACGGCCGCGAATAGCTCGGGCCTCAGTTGCTCGGGATAGGCAGCCTCCAGCAGTTGAGCCGACCACCGGAGCTGGGCGAAGACTGCCTCGCGGGCCAGGCCACCGCCGTAGGTGTTGTCCCAGGTCGAGAAGACGGTGGCCGCGGTGCGTACCTGGTCGATTTCGACCGGCGTCACCCTGGTCGGAACCGGCGTCGGCGTGGTCGGCGTGAACAGCTCCAGCCACGGCAGTGCCAGACCGTGCCAGCGGCGCGGAGGAACTGCTGCCGGTTCACCTCAGTTACGGTAGCCGACCGTCGTCGTCGCCCGTGGAACCCAAGCTGCGCATCACTTTCGACGCGCAACACAGCGCGGAAGGCTTCCCGGTACTGCTTGCTCGGCCAACGGATGATGCCGCGTTCCAACTTGCCGACGTAGTTGGCGTCCAGCTCGACGCGCTTCTTGGTGCGGTCGTACAGCCACCCGTTGACCAGCTCAGCGACTTCTTGCCGGGACAGGCACTCGCCCGGCATGTGCCGGGATGGTAGCTGTTCCCGAGCCTGCCGAGCTGCTCGTTCGGTTGGTGCACGCCGCACTCCCATGGGCTTTTCCTGGTGCAACACATCGTGGCACGAATCGGGACAACGTTGGTACGCCCTGACCCGCTCAGTCTCCCGGTAACTCTCCCCTTGACATCCCCCGTTGTAGCCGTTCTCGCAAGCGGCTACTCCCTCCAGGCTGGGAGCTGGCACCGGGGCGGCGCACAGATGGCGGCCAGCCTCGGGTTGGGGTTGGTGGCTGGCTGCGCTCCTTTGCCCTTCAGCCGTCCCGGTGCCCCTGAAGGCGGCCCCGACCGGACGTGACCGTGCCTCCGTCCGGTCGGGTGCACTCGTTGCAGCGCCGAGCGTGCAAGGGAGTCTCGCGGTGGAAGCGCCGAACGTAGTCACGGTTAGCCGGAGTGTCGAAGGCTGGCAGGCGGTGGTGGCCGGGCATGGTGTGGTGGCGGCACGCAGTCTGCAAGCGCTGGATAGGCGGGTACGGGGACTGCTAGGTCACCAGCCGCTGAGCTACCAGTTCCGTACCGGCAATGACGAGCTGGATCGGCTGGTGCGGCGGCTCAGGATTACCAAGGCGGCGGCACGACTGTACGACGACAAAGCGCGGCGGCTGGTTGACCAAGTGGTGTTGCTGCGAGCCGGGTTGTCGCAGAGAGACATGAGCGTGCTGGTGGATTTGTCGCATCAGCGGGTGTACCAGCTCAGGGCGCGGCTGAGATCAAACGGCGCGGGTGGTTCATGGCGCGCTAACAACGACTGAGCCGTTCCCAAGCCTGGAGGGGCTGTCGTGGTCGGCTATCCGGCGGGGGAATACCGATCACGACACCCCAGACAAGAACCGGCCAGGTCTCGTGCGTACGCCAACCGGCCCCGTCCCTCGGGGTTCCCGGCGGGGCAACCATGGCTTGAAGGGCAGGAGCACCGCCGGGAACACACTGATCGTGGACGCTTCGGCCGGGTGCGAACGGACAACGGAGGGACAACGCTCGCCCCGCGCTTCGCGGGGTGGCAGGCTGGAACCATGGACTCCGAGAGTATCGGCGCACGGATCCGTACGCTGCGGAAGCTGCGCGGCGTCACGCAGCGGCAACTCGCCGACCGCACGCACTTCTCGGAGTCGTTGGTAAAGAAGGTCGAGCAGGGATCAGTCCCACCGAGTGCCGCGTTCGTCGCCGTCACAGCAAGGGTGCTGCAGGTCAGACCGTCATACCTTTACGGGACCGAGGAGCGAGAGCTTGCCCACCAGCCAGCCGTCGAGGCGGCCGGCATTGCTGATCTACGTGTAGCGCTCGACGGTTACGACGATGCTCAACCCGAAGGCGAGCCGTTGACCATCCGCCAAGCCATCTCGCAGCTTCAGGCGATCGCGCGTAGTGTGTACCGGCTGAAGTATGACGATGCGGCACACACACTTCCAGTTATACTGCCTCACCTGTACGTTCTCGCTATGCAGGACGGCGTTCCTGGAGAACAGGCGCGGGCAACTCTTCATGACGCCTACCGCCTTGCAGCAAGCATCGCGGGTCAATTTCGCCAAGCCGACTTGGCCGCTATCGCGTCGGAGCGGCACGTAGCATTAGCACCCCTGACAGGCGACCCGTTGCGGTTGGCCATCTCGGCCTATCACCGGGCGTCACGTCATTTACAGAACGGGGACTACAGCCTCGGGATGCGCATCGTGGAACGCGCCCACCAGAACATTGGCACCGGCCCGATCGACCGAGCGGTCGCGATACAGCTTCATCTACGATCAGCGATACTGGCGGCGCGAGCCGGCGATCGGGCACGAGGCGACGACCACATCGCCGAAGCGCGCGACCTGTCCCAACGGTTCGATCCGCCAGCCGTGCCGTACTACAACATCGACGCGAGCAGGCTGAACATCGATGTTCACTGGTGCGCGGTGCCGGTGGAGAACTACGACGGCACCGAGTCCGTGCGGCGGGCTGGACTGGTTCATGTGGTGGACCCAGCGCGTCCGGAACGAGTTGGACACCATCACGTTGATGTAGCGCGAGCATGGTTGCTGCATGGCGATCGGGAGATGGCGTTGGCTAGCCTTAACGCCGCTCGCCGAATAGCGCCGAACCGGATCCGGCACCATCCTCAGGTATTGGCTACTGTGCGGGCATTAGCCGAGTCAGATCGTCGGGTCACTGACTCGTTGGCAGGCTTCGCCCGCTGGGCCGGGATTTCTCTCTAGAGCACCGTTGCCGGAGGCTCACTCCCACTCGATGGTGCCCGGCGGCTTGCTCGTGACGTCGAGGACGAGCCGGTTCACTTCCGGTACCTCGTTGGTGATGCGGGTCGAGATGCGGGCGATGACGTCGTAGGGCAGCCGGGACCAGTCCGCGGTCATCGCGTCGTCGCTGGACACCGGCCGGAGCACAATCGGGTGCCCGTACGTGCGGCCGTCACCCTGCACGCCGACCGACCGGACGTCGGCGAGCAGTACCACCGGGAACTGCCACACCGAGCGGTCCAGTCCCGCGGCGGTCAGCTCCTCGCGGGCGATCCGGTCCGCGGCGCGCAGGATGGCGAGCCGGTCCGGGGTCACCGCGCCGATGATCCGGATCGCGAGGCCCGGCCCGGGGAACGGGTGCCGCCAGACCATCGCATCGGGCAGGCCGAGCTGGGCGCCGATCGCGCGTACCTCGTCCTTGAACAGCGTCCGCAGCGGTTCGACGAGCGCGAAGGCCAGGTCGTCGGGCAGGCCGCCGACGTTGTGGTGCGACTTGATGTTGGCGGTACCGGTACCGCCGCCGGACTCCACGACATCCGGGTACAGCGTTCCCTGTACCAGGAACCGCGCGTCGCCCGACGCGGCGATCTCCCGCGCCGCGGCCTCGAACACCCGGATGAACTCGCGCCCGATGATCTTCCGCTTGTCCTCCGGGTCGGTGACCCCGGCCAGCGCGGCGAGGAACCGGTCCGCGGCGTCGACCACGTGCAGCCGGATCCCGGTGGCTTTGACGTAGTCGGTTTCGACCTGCTCGGCTTCGCCGGCGCGCAGCAGCCCGTGGTCGACGAACACGCAGGTGAGCTGGTCGCCGACGGCCTCGTGGACGAGCGCGGCGGCGACCGCCGAGTCGACTCCGCCGGACAGGCCGCAGATGACCTGCTTGTCACCGACCTGGGCGCGGATCGCGGCGACCTGTTCCTCGATGATGTTCGCTTTGGTCCAGGTCGGCTCGATGCCGGCGAGGTTGTACAGGAACCGGGTGAGCATGGTCTGCCCGTTCCTGGTGTGCGCGACCTCGGGGTGGAACTGGACGCCGGCGAGCCGCTCGGTCGGGTTCTCGAAGGCGGCGACCGGGGCGGCGGGCGACGCGGCGGTGACGGCGAACCCGGGCGGCGCGGCGGAGACGCAGTCGCCGTGGCTCATCCACACGTCCTGCCGGGCCGGCAGGCCGGCGAAGAGGGTGCTCTCGGGCATGAGCGTCACGGACGTATTGCCGAACTCCCGCGCACCGGTGTGGGCGACCTCGCCACCGAGCGCGCGGGCCATCGCCTGGAAGCCGTAGCAGATGCCGAGGACGGGTATGCCGGCGGTGAACAGGGCCGGGTCGACCTGCGGGGCGCCCGGCTCGTACACGCTGGCCGGGCCGCCAGACAGGATGATGGCGGCCGGGTTCCTCGCGAGCATCTCGGCGAGCGGCATCGAATGCGGCACGATCTCCGAGTAGACCTGCGCCTCGCGTACCCGGCGGGCGATCAGCTGTGCGTACTGGGCACCGAAGTCCACGACGAGCACGGGGTTGTCCATGCCGCGAGCCTAGTCGGTCGGTCACCAGGCGAAGGGCACGCCGTGCGCCCGGTTGAAGGGACGGGTCCACGTATCCGGTACCCCGTCGGCGAACGGGCCGCCCGGGTTGTCCACGACCCACACGTGCATCATCAGCGGCAGCGCCGCCTTCACGGCAAAGGGCGGGCAGCCGCCGTACGCGTCGACGAGCGAGAAACCGGGCGGGAGCACAGCGCAGGGGATGTTCCGGTCCGGGTGTTGCGCGCCGGCCTTGCGGCAGATCTCGTGCGCCAGCTCGCCCACGTCCACTGTGGACGCTCGCAGCGGCATACCGCCGCCTGCGCGGGCCAGCGTCAGCAGATCCTCGACGAGCCGGCTCATCCGGACCGCCTCGGCGTCGAGGTCGGCGAGCCCCGGTCCGGCGTGGCATCCCGCGCGGTCAGCATCAGGACCATCGGGTCGGCGACGGCCGGACCGGCACGCAGCGCCCGGCAGACCCCGTAGTAATAACAGCGCCGCGAAGCGAGCGGACGGGGCACCATGTAACCGTGAAGACCTACGTGGCGCTCCTGCGCGGCATCAACCTCGGTCGCGCCCGGAAGGTGGCGATGGCCGACCTCCGCAAGTGGCTGGAGGGTCTGGGTTACGGCGACGTGCGTACCCTCCTGCAGAGCGGCAACGCCGTGTTCACCAGCGACCGCAGGCCGGCGCAGCTGGAGCGGGAGATCGGCGCGCGACTGACGGAGGAGACCGGGTTCGAGGTGCGCTGCCTGATCCGCGACCACAAGGAACTCCAGCGGGTGGTCGACGCGGATCCCTTCGCGGACGTCGCGACGAACCACTCCCGGTACGCGGTCGCGTTCCTGTCGGCGCCGCCGGCCAAGTCCCGGCTCGCCACCCTCGCGCCGGACGCTTTCGCGCCGGAACTGTTCCACCTCGGCAAGCGGGAGATCTACCTCTGGTACCCGGGCGGCATCCACCAGTCGAAGCTCAACAACGAGCTGGCCGACCGGAAGCTGGGCGTCATGGCGACCGTGCGGAACTGGAACACGGTGCGCAAGCTCGCCGAGATGTCAGCGGACTGATCAGTCGAGCTCACCGGCGAGGATCGCCGCTTCGGTAGTCCGCAGCGCGCGGCCGGGTGCGAGACGCCGACTCCTCCGGTCTCACCTGAGCCGTTCGGGTTGCCCGCCGGACCCGCACGGGGTGGACTGGTAGGCATGGGCAAGATCCTGGTCGGCACCGCCTCCTGGACGGACAAGACGCTGCTCGCCTCAGGCTGGTACCCGGAGTCGGCGAACACCGCCGAGAAGCGGCTGCAGTACTACGCCCGCAAGTTCCCGCTCGTCGAGGTCGACGCGACGTACTACTCGCCACCGGCCGAGTCCACCGCACAGCTCTGGGCGCAGCGCAGCCCGGCCGACTTCACCTTCAACATCAAGGCGTTCAGCCTCCTCACCGGCCACCCGACCAAGGTGTCCGCGATCTACAAGGACCTGCGCCCGGAGACCGACAAGAAGAACGTGTACCCCGGCGACCTCACGCCGCAGGCGTACGAGGACGTGTGGACCCGGTTCCTGTCGGCCCTCGACCCGCTGGTCGACGCCGGCAAGCTCGGCGTGCTGCTGTTCCAGTTCCCGCCCTGGTTCACCATCCGCCGCGCCAACAAGCAGTACCTGCTGGAGGTGGCCAAGCGGTGCAGCCCGCTACGGGTCGCGGTGGAGTTGCGCCACGAGAGCTGGTTCACCGGCGACAACCAGGCCGAGACACTGGAGTTCCTGCGCAAGCACCACCTGCCGTTCGTGAGCGTGGACATGCCGCAGGGCCACAAGTCGTCGATCCCGCCGATCCTCGAAGCGACCAGCGACCTGGCCGTGGTCCGGTTCCACGGGCACAGCGAACACTGGACGAGCAAGGACATCTACGAGAAGTTCGGGTACCTCTACCCCGACAAGGAACTGAAGTCCTGGGTGCCGAAGCTGGAAGAGCTCGCCCAGGAGACCGCGCAGACGCACGTGCTGATGAACAACTGCCGGGGCGATTTCGCGCAACGCAATGCGGAAACGCTGATGGACTTCCTAGGCATCGACCGCTAGGTGGCTGGTGTGATTCGGCGCGTCCCGGGGCCGCCGCTGCGGGTGGTGGGGCACCCCGACGGCCTCAGTGAGGCGGTGAGTGTTGTTTCGGCGGTTGGGGTTGGTGTTCCTGCCGGGTCTGTGTTCCATGGGTGGATTGTTGCCACGGGTCGTGTGGAGCGTTGTGGCTGCCGTGC
>WNGR01001558.1_pt1 | contig 25582 bp, 23 predicted proteins | sample 5407581 | NCBI WGS metagenome assembly WNGR01 (sample SAMN13153383, study PRJNA577476) | soil metagenome | isolation source: 80 cm soil or saprolite under Garry oak tree replicate 2 | place: USA:California | collected 2016-06-15
CCATGCTTGATCTCCGCTCGCGTGGTCAGGTCTTTCCGAACCCGCGCTCGAAACCAGCATTCCAGCGCGGCGTCCACCATGTTCCGCGTTACGGCTCGCATTAACGCGCAGCGAGGATCTAAGTTCCTGCAGTATTTTGGGTTTTGCCAAAACCGCAACGTCAACGGGGCAGCAAAACGGGTGTTTTTCAGGCCAGCAACCGGCGCACTGCCGAGGCCCAATCCGCCAATTTGCGTGCGCGCTCTGCCGCATCCATTTGCGGCGCAAAGCGGCGTTCCAAGCGCCAATGGTCGAAGAACCGGTCGGGTTCGGGAAAGAACCCGGTCTGCAATCCGGCCAAGTAGGCCGCGCCGAGCGCGGTGGTTTCCTTGACTTGCGGCCGATCGACCGCGCTGTCGAGAATGTCGGCGAGCCGCTGCATGGTCCAGTCGGAGCTTGCCATGCCGCCATCGACACGAAGCGTCTTCATTGCGCTGGCGGCGTCGCGCCAATCGGCCTTCATTGCGGTGAGGAGATCGGCGGTCTGAAAGCACACGCTCTCGAGCGCAGCGCGTGCCAGTTCGCGCGGCCCGGTAGCGCGCGTCAAGCCGAACAGCGCACCGCGCGCGTCAGGCCGCCAATGCGGCGCCCCTAGTCCGACAAAGGCCGGAACCAGGATGACGTCCTGCGACGGATCTGCTTCCTGCGCGAGCACTCCGCTCTCTTCCGCGCTTTTGATGATTTTGAGACCATCGCGTAGCCATTGCACGGCCGCGCCGGCAACAAAGATCGAGCCCTCGAGCGCGTAGCTGCGCACGCTGCCGAGCTGATAAGCGACCGTGGTGACGAGCCTGTGGTTTGAGGCGACCGGAGTGCGGCCGGTGTTGAGAAGAACGAAACAGCCGGTGCCGTAGGTCGCCTTCATCATGCCTGGCGCGAAACAGGCTTGCCCCACCAAAGCGGCTTGCTGATCGCCGGCGATTCCACAAATCGGGATTGCGCCGCCGAACAGTTCCGGCTGCGTCGTGCCGAAGGCCGCGGACGAATCCATGACGTCGGGCAGCACCGATCGCGGCACGCCGAATAGCGCGAGCAACGCATCGTCCCAGCGCCCGGCGTGAATATCATAGAGCAGCGTGCGCGATGCGTTGGTGGCGTCGGTGGCGTGAACACGGCCACCAGTCAGGCGCCATAGCAAATAAGTATCCACCGTGCCGAAGGCGAGTTGCCCGCGCGCCGCCCGCTCGCGGGCATCGGCGACGTTGTCGAGCAGCCAGGCGAGTTTCGTTCCTGAAAAATAAGGATCGAGCAGCAGCCCTGTTTTGGCCGTCAATGCGGCCTCATGGCCGGCCGATTTGAGCCGCGCGCACAGATCGGCAGTGCGCCGGTCCTGCCAGACGATGGCGCGGTGGACCGGCCGCCCGCTGGCGCGGTCCCACAATAATGTCGTCTCGCGCTGATTGGCGATGCCGACGGCAGCGATATCGCGGGCTGTGGCGCCTGCCTGGTGGAGCGCGTCGCGGCAGGTTGCCCAGGTCGAGGACCACAGATCGTCGGGCTCATGCTCGACCTCGCCATCGGCTGGAAAATGCTGCGGGAATTCCTCTTGCGCGACGGCCGCGATCGAGGTGTCGGGGCGGAACAGAATGGCCCGAGTCGATGTCGTACCCTGATCGATTGCGAGGACGTAGGAGGCCAAGCGTTGTTCCCGGATTGCGATGGTGGCCTTCCGGCGGACCAGTTCCCGTTAGCTGCCAGCGGCTGGCGAGGCGAGCCGTTCTTTGGCAGCCGGAATGGACAGGTGCCGCAGCCATCGCTCGCAGGAGGTGACGGTATTGATCAGCAGCATGGAGACGGTCATCGGACCGACGCCGCCCGGCACCGGTGTGATGTAGGAGGCTTTGGCCGCGACGCCGGCAAAATCGACGTCGCCGACCAGCCTGCCGTCGGCGAGCCGGTTGATGCCGACGTCGATCACAACAGCGCCGGTCCGCACCATCTGCGGCAAGATGAGGTTGGGATAGCCGGCGGCCACGACCAGCACGTCGGCAAGCAGCGTAAACTGCGCCAGATCGCGGGTCTTGGCATGGCAGATGCACACGGTCGCCTCGTGCTGCATGAGCATCAACGCCATCGGCTTGCCGACGATATTGCTCGCTCCAACAACAACAACGTTTTTGCCCTCGAGCGAAATGTTCTCGTGTTGCAGGAGTTTCAGGACGCCATAGGGCGTGCATGGCGGGAAAACCGTGCCGCCGACGACGAGCCCCCCGACATTATAAAGGTGAAAGCCGTCGACATCCTTGTCCGCCGATATGGCGCGCAAGATGCGAGCCATGTCGAACGAAGCCGGCAATGGCAACTGAACCAAAGTGCCGTGCACCGCCGGATCTTCGTTGAGCTCGACGATCTTGGCAACGACTTCGTCCTGTTTCACATCGACCGGATAATCAAAGCGGAACGAACGGATGCCAACGTCGATGCAGGCGCGGATCTTGTTTTTCACATAGATCCTCGAAGCCGGATCGGAGCCGACGACAATGACGGCGAGACCCGGCGGCACGCCCGATTGCGCGATAATACGCTGCACGCGCTGCCGGCATTCGTCCCGGATGCTGCGGGCGACCGCGTTGCCATCGATGATCTTTGCGGTCATGCGTGCCCCAATGCGATGCCAGTAGCCAAGGCGCCGGTCCTCTATTCCTTGACCATGCGTCGCGAATAAGCGTCGATGAAATCGGCGGCGGCCTTGCTGCCGCGCGCGAAGGATTTCATCGCTTCTTCGTGCAGCAGGCCCAGCGCCTTCATTTTTATGGCATTGGCGGCATCGTTCTCGGTAATGTCTTCGATGTGACGAGGCCGCGGCAGATCGACATCAATCACGGCCCGCACCTGGGTCGGGATATTGGTCATGATCAGGATGCGGTCGGCCAGATAGATCGCTTCGTCGATGTCGGTGGTGACGAAGAAAGTGGTGCGCCGGAATTCCTCGTAGAGATTGGCGTAGTATTCCTGCATCAGATGCTTGGTCATGGCATCGAGGCCGCGGAACGGCTCGTCGAGGATCATCACATCCGGTTTGTTGATCATTGAGCGCGCCAGCTCAGCGCGCCGCTGCATGCCGCCGGACAGTTGCGAGGGATATTTCCTGCGAAACCCGTCCAAGCCGACCTTCTGCAGCAGCAGTTCGGCAAAAGAGCGCATTTCGAGCGTGTCTTCGCCGCGCGCGCGCGGACCGAACATGATGTTGTCGTAGGTCGACATCCAGGGAAACAGCGCGCTTTCCTGGAACACGACCATGCGATCGAGGCCGGGACCGGTGACTGGTTTGCCGCCGATCGTGATCGCGCCGCTGCTTGGGCGTTCAAAACCGGCGAGCAAACGGATGAGCGTGCTCTTGCCGCAGCCTGACGGGCCAATCATCACCGTCAGCTTGCCGCTCTCGATGGTGAAACTGCAGTTTTGTACGACCTGCTTGGTAAATTCGCCGGCGCCGTACGACTTGCTGACATTCGTGGCGGCCATGCCTGTTCCCGTTCCAGTAAGCGGAACGGAGCCCAGCGGCGAAGTCGACGGAATGTGTTGTGGCATGTGTTGCGGCATGTGTTGCATATACATCTTAGATCAATTTTCGTTCAGCCACGGCGTCATCCAATTTCCGATCTTGCGCAGTGCCGCGCTTGAAACGTAACCGGCGATGCCGATGCTGATCATTCCCGCAACGATCTGCGTATAGGAGCCGCCGACATAAGAGTTCCAAATGAAGAAGCCCAATCCGCCACCGGCCGCGCCACCCATCGAGCCGGCGCTCCCGCCGCCGGAGATCATCTCGGCCGCGACGACGACTGCCCAGGTGATGCCGACGCCAACGGTGGCGCCGACCACGATTGACGGCAGAGTGCCGGGTAGAATGATGCGACGAAAAATATCCCAGGTCGAAGAGCCCATCGAGCGCGCTGCTTGAAAATATCGCACATCGATGGCGCGGGCGCCGCCGATCACGTTGATGACGATCGTGAAGAACGCGCCGAGGAAGGTGACGAAGGCAATCGATAATTCCTGTGTGGGCCAGAAAATAATGGACGCCGGGACCCAGGCAAGCGGCGGTATCGGCCGCAAAACCTCGAACACAGGAAAACTAATGCCGAAGAAGGTTCGACTGACCGCCATGGCCAAACCGAGCGGAATGCCGATCAGCATCGCCGCAAAGAATCCTTCGAAGACGCGCAACGTGCTCAGAAACGTGCTGTTCCAGAAACTCGGCTCCTGAACGAGCCTGAACATCGCCTGCAGCACGGCGCTCGGCGCCGGCACCTGCGAGACCCAGGGAAAAGAAAATCCGAACCACGCATGTGAGCGCGAGCCGACTTCCCAGAAGATCAGGAAGGCCGCAATCGCGACCACGCCGCGCCAGAAGTCGTCGCCAGCGACAAAACCGGTGACCCTGGCAGATATCGCCTTCGCGGCTACCAGCATGCTCAGCGCTCCTTCTCACCAGCAGCGAAGGCTTTGATCGCCTCCTCGTGCACGGCAGCCACGGTTTCCTCCATGAACTCGCGAAATCGCTTGGTAGTCAGAACGCTGTAATCTCGCGGGTGCGGAATATCGATATCGAGGATCTTCTTGGGCCGGCACGGCCGTGTGGTCATGATCACCACTTTGTGGCCGAGAAAAATCGCTTCTTCGAGATCATGAGTAATGAAAAAGATGGAAACGCGATTCTTATAAAAGATTTCGAGCAGCGCCTCATGCATGACCGACTTCGTCAGCGAGTCGAGTGCGCGATAGGGCTCGTCCAAAAGCAAAATCTTCGGATTGTTCATTAGCGCACGGACGATTTCGACGCGGCGTCGCACGCCTGAGGAAATTTCGCCGGGATAGTTATGCTCGATGCCGCGCAAGCCCGCGTCGGCCATCATGGCGCGCGCCTTGTCGTAAGCCTCCGCGCGCGTCATCACGCCCTGCATGATCGGGCCAAACGTTATGTTCTCGATGTTGGTCTTCCACGGAAACAGCGCGCCATTTTGAAACACCACGATACGGTCCGGGCCTGGCTGCGCCTTAAGCTTGCCCGGCCCGCACAACATCTCGTCGTCAAGATAGATGCTGCCGGATGTAATGCTATGGAAGCCGGCAATGGCATTGAGCAGCGTTGTCTTGCCGCAGCCGGAAGGTCCGACGCAAACCGTGATTTCGCCCGGCGGCACTTCGAATGTGCAGTGATCGACGGCTAGGATGCCAGTATCCCTGGCGCCATAAATCTTGACAACGTCATTGATGCGAACGCCGCCTTGGCGCACCGGCTGCGCGACCGCCGAACGGCTCCGCATCACCGCCGGCTCGGCGCTCACCGATCGCCTCCCAGCGCAAGCTCGCGGGTGCGCCATTGCATCAGGTAATCACCCACCAAGCGAACCGCGGCGCTTGTGACGTAGCCGACCAGGCCCAATGTCGCCATGCCGATAATGATCGTCGGATAGCGCACCATCGTGTACGAGGTGTTGATCACATAGCCGAGGCCGTATTGTCCCGACACCATCTCGCCGGCGACCAGAGAGAACCAGGCGACACCAACCGAAATTTGTAGGCCAGTGAAGATGAACGGCATCGCGCCGGGCACGATCACGTGCCGGAACACCTGCCAGCGGGTCGCGCCGAGGCAATTGGCCGCGCGGACATAGGAGACGTCGATCGATTCGACGCCGAGCATGGTATTCAGCGCGGTCGCATAGAACGAGGCGAGAAAGGTCAAGAATATGACTGGCGTCTCCGATCCCTTGAACATCACGATCGCTAGCGGCACCCAGGCGAGCGGCGGCACAGGACGCAGAAACTCAAAAACAGGAAAGACGAATTGCTTGAACCGTTCCGACCAGCCAAGAAACAATCCAAGCGGGACGCCGATGACGGTTGCGAGAAAGAAGGCGATCACGATGCGCTGGGTGCTGACCCAGATATGCATGTAATATTCAGGGACAAAGATCGATAGACCGTAGGTCGGATCCTTGCTGAACCACTCGTGCAAGACCTCGGTCGGACCGGGCATCTGGGAGAAGCGCGGCAGTTTCCAAATCTCGACCGAAAGGTACCAAAAGCCCATAAACCCGGCGAAGCCGATCAGCATCAAATAAGGTCGCGAGCTTTTGAGCCACAGCGACAAGCGATGCTTCGTGAACACCAGCGATGCGCCGGCGCGCGAGTCCGCCGCAATTGCGCGTGGCACCTCGGTTCTCAGCACCTGAACCGGACTGGTTTCGGTCATGACAAAGATCGAATCGTTCGCCGCGCGGCTGCGCCGCGCAGCTTGCACATGGAATGGACGTCGCTACTTGATCGGCATTCGGCGTAATGCGGCACGGTCATGGGCCGTTCATCATGGGCCGGTCGTCATGGGCCGGTATAGGCCGAATCCGGCAGTGCTTTGACTTCTCCGACCGGCGCGCTCAATCCGCGCGCCTTGAGAATATCGGCAGTGAATTGCGGCATTACCGCATCCGGCCGAATTTCGGCACTGATGCTTTTGATCTCGACCAGAAACTTCGACGCCTTTTGGATGAGCTCCGTCGCATCCGGCGTGAAACCGTAAGCCAGCGTGATCCGCGTATCCGTGCCGCCGCTCGCCTTCGACGTGGTGCCGAAGGCGGATTCCCAAAGCGCCTTTTGCGGGAAGCCGGTGGTTTGCGATGTGGCCATGCTTGCAATTTCCATGGCGTTTTTCGGATCGGCGAAATAAGTCTCGGCGTCCAATTCCGCCTGCAGCCACGCCTTTACGATGTCCGGGCGCTGGGCGATGAGCGCTTGCGGCATGACCATGAAGCCGCCGTCGCGTTCATTGACCGAGGCACCGGTCGCCACTTTGCGTGCCAATTTCTCAAGAATGAGGCGAGATGCCGTCGGCTCCCAGATCACCGCTGCGTCGAGCTTGTTGGCGCGAAAGCCGCTGGTGATTACCTCGATGCTCTGATTGAGATATTCGGACGGCGCGATGTTGAAACGTTTGAAGACCGCTTGGGCAAATCGGTCGGTGCAACTGCCTTTAGGCACCGCAACGGTCTTGCCGTCGAGCCATTTGATGGCTTCTTCCGGCGATTTGAACTCGGGAGCGTCGGTCCGCACCAAGAACACATTGCATTGGTCGTAGCCGACCCCGAGCACCGAGACGATTCGAATGTCACGGACATCGGCATGGCTGGTGGACACAATGGCCGGCATATCGCCGACGTAACCGATATCGACTTTGCCGGCGAGCATCCCATTCACGATGATCGCGCCCTGCAGGCCGACCTGGAAGTTAATTGTCGATCCCTTCGGCAGGTATTTTTCATAGAATTTCTTGTCCCGCATGATCAGGCCGGACCACGATTCGGTGTAGTAGGGCTGGTAACCGATGACCAAGTCGACGGCGTCGCCTTGTTTGCCGTAATCTTTTTCCGCGGCGGCGCGCACCGGCGCCGCGCCTAAAAGACCCGCGGTAAATATCACAAATGCCAATAATGTGCCGAACAGCGGCGCGGCAGCCTGGCAGTTCCTTGTTGCGTCCCTGTCGTAGATCCGTGTCATCGCCACCTCCCCTGAATGACTGATTTTCCGCTAAAGTCGCAAAGTTCGGTCAAGCTATGCTCTTCGCTCAGTCCCGCTCGGCTGGCCTCCACGACGAGAGTGACCGCACTATACCGCCGCGCTCGGTTTCGGAGAACGGCCCCGCAGCCGCAGCCGGATACGCCCGGTGGTCGAGTTTCTTCCCGCTCGCCCGATTGCAGGCCTGCGATTGCTGCCTGCCCATCGCTACCTTGTGAGAGAAAGTCACCGTTTGGCGCCCTGCACTGGGTCATGGTGCCGAATAACGGCACCGGACAATGGCAACGGCTTAGTGGATGCCTGTAAAATAGTTACTGCAAATGGTACGATAGGTTGTCCTAATGGTGCGAGCACACGTGCGGAGCCCGTTCGCACACAAACTCATTAATGCGGCCGTTATTGAACTGCTATCGCTGAATCTATTGATAGATAAGAAAATTCGATTTCCCCGCTCTGGCATTTGTGGCCTACGGAGCCATTTTAGCCTATAGAATGTTCAGCTTTCGCTTGTAGATAAAGTTTGATCCGTCACGCATTTCGCAGGAGCAAACGCCGTGGCAGCGAAAAATCACCGGCAATGGCTGGCGGAGCCCGGCCTTAAGTCAAACGAGTGGGTGGACAGCCGCATCTATTCCGATCCGGGCCTCTTCGAGGAAGAGCTCGAGAAGATATTCAAAAAGGCCTGGATTCCGGTCTGCCACGAATCGGAGCTGGCGAAGCCCTACGACTTCCGCACCACAACCATTGCCCGCGAGCCGATCATCGTATGCCGCGGTCCCGACAACGAGGTACGCGCCTTCCTTAATGTCTGCCCGCACCGCGGCATGATCATCGAGCGCCGGCCTTCGGGAAGCTTCCTGGAGGGACAGCCTTCGGGCAATCCCAAGCGGATGACCTGCATGTTCCACGCCTGGCAGTACGACCTGCGCGGTAACTCCGTCTATATCAGCCGCGAGAAGGAAGGTTATCAGGAAAGGCTACGCAAAGAAGACGTCGGCTTGCGCCGCTTGCGCTGCGAGGTGAAGTTTGGCGGATTCGTCTGGGTCACTCTCGACGACAATCCGCAAGTATCATTGGAAGATTGGGCGGGTCCAGCGTTTACCTGTCTGCGTAAGACCCTGGAAGCCGAACCACTCGAGGTCTTCCACTATCACAAGGCCATCGTAAACGCGAACTACAAGCTGTGGCACGATACCAATTGCGAGTTCTATCACGACTTCATGCATTACCATAACCGCGTTACCGGCTTTAATGACGCTTACTTCGCACGCAAGAACGAATCGTTCGAGCACGGCCACATCGTCGTCGGCACTTTTGAAGTCAAATACGAAAATTATGAAGGCTTCCAGAGCCGCGCCGCTTTGTCATTCCCGTATCTGCCGCCGAACCAGTGGTACATGATCGACATGTTCCCTGGCATGAACTTCAACTTGCGCGGTTCGGCCTTGCGTTGCGACGTCGTCACCCCGCTTGCGCCAGACAAGGTGATGATCGAATTCCGCGGCTTGGGGCTCAAGCGCGACACCGCGGAGGAGCGCCAGACCCGAGTCAATCACCACAACTCGATCTGGGGTCCATTCGGCCGCAACTTGCACGAGGATCTGCTCGGCGTGCAGGGCCAGGGCACCACGATGCTGCCCGGGTCGGAGCCTCGCCGTATCCTTCATGGCCGTCATGAAAACCAGACGATTCATGACGAGAACGGCATGCGGCACTATTATCAAGAGTGGGGCCGCTGGATGAACCGGCGGCCGAGCAACCCCGATCTGCCTTACGCAGAACCGATGTCGGTTGCTGCGGAATAACGAACTCGCACGGCGGACCTGTCCGGCTGTCGAGTTCTTGCTTCGGCAAGTCTGCGCTGCGCGGACCGACCTCGCGCGGCGTGATCAGTCGAAGCGCTTCCAAATGGGAGACCAAACGTGGACGCCGCCGCACTCGTTCGTGACACGATCTATCGTTCCACCGTCCTGCTCGATCGACAGGACTGGAATGAGTGGCTGGCGCACTGCGATGATGGTTTTCAATATGCCATTCGCGCCTTTAGTCCTGAAATCAATAAGGACGTGACCTACCTGGCGCTGGACCGCGAGGGTCTGGCAAGTCTGGTCAAGCTGTTGCCCAAGCACAACACCGACCATTCACCGCTGACCCGCCACACCTCCGTCTATACTGTCGATGTCGATGAGCAGGCGCATTCGGCCAAAGCGATAAGCTCGGTCATCGTCTATCAAAACCTGTTGGACGGCATCAATTCGCACATCGACGCCGGCGAGAGCCGGCTGTTCCTGGTCGGGAAATATCTCGACGCGTTCAAGATCGAGAACAACAAGGCGAAATTTGTTAGCCGCGAAGTACGGATCGAGAATCGGCGGCTCGACAAAGGATCGCATTGGCCGATTTGAACGAAGCAGAGAGAGAACGCAACGCCGCCGTTTCCTGGTGGCGCGCCCGAACCGATCAGTAATAACCGATCAGCCATGACCGATCAGCAATGACCTGGAAGCGCATATGCGAGGCCGCCGAGATCCCCGAGAATTCGGTTAAGAAATTCGAGGTCGATGGCATTGCGCTCGTGGTGGTCAATTATGGCGAGGGCTTTCGCGCCATACCGCCGATCTGTCCGCATATGGAAGAGCCGCTGGCAGAATCAGGCGTGGTGGCCCGCTGCATTTTGACCTGCACCAAGCATCTGTGGGCTTGGGATCTGCGGACGCTGGAAATGCAAGGCGAGACGGAACGGCCGCTCAAGACCTACGAGGTCAAACAGGAGAATGGAACATTGCTGGCGAACATCGAAGGCGAATTGACCTATGACTTCGACGACGCGGCCGGAGATTCGGACGACGACGATTTCTTCAAATAACCGTGGCCATTGGCTCTCGAGCCATGAATGCGCATGAACGCGCCATGAAAATTACCGTCCAGAACAAGAGTGGCGAACTCACCTTCGACTGCGGCGAGCGCGAATCCATTCTCTATGCCGGCCTGCGGCAAGGCATCAATTTGCCGTTCGAATGCGCGACTGGCACCTGCGGGACGTGCCGTGCGCGGGTGACGTCTGGCGATGTCGATGTGCGTTGGAAGGACGCGCCCGGCGGAGCGCGGCTCAAGCCCGACAAGGGCGATGTTCTCATGTGTCAAACCAGGGCGCGCTCGGATTGCCTGCTGCGGGTGCCTTCCGAACTCGTCGTTTCAGACAACGCGGGCCCGGCAATGCGCCAGGGCATCATCCGTGGGCTGCGGCCGCTGACCAGGGACGTCATGCGCTTCGATCTGCACCTGACGAGCCCGATGAGTTTTCAGGCCGGACAATTCGTGGTGCTCGAAGCCGCCGGGATCGCCGGCGGCCGCGCCTATTCCATGGTCAATTTCGAAAACGACGTCGAGCGGCTCGCGCTCGTCGTCAAACGCAAGCCGGGCGGCCGCTTTGGCGACTGGCTGTTCGATAACCTGTCGGGCGAGGCAGAGGTCGAGGTCTTCGGCCCGCTGGGCCGCGCGGTGTTTCGCCCGGAGGAAAATCGCAACTTTGTCTGCATTGCCGGCGGTTCCGGGATCGCGGGTATGATGTCGATTCTGGAATGCGCGACGCAGGCCGATTATTTTTGCAACCATAGCGCTGCCGTGTTCTTCGGCGTGCGCACGCTCGCCGATGCATTCTATCTCGAACAGTTGTCGCGCTATGCCGCAGCCTCGCATGGCAATCTCGATGTGACTGTTGCTTTGTCCGACGAAGCGATCGGCGCAAAGCTGCACGCTGAATTTCCAATCCTCAAGCTTGCCAACGGCATGGTCCATGAAGCCGCCGCCAAGGGCATGGCGGAACGAGATCGCAATGTAATCGCCTATGTCGCGGGTCCGCCAATCATGGTCGACAGCACGATCCGCTCCCTGGTCGTCGCCGGGATCCCAATAAAAGACATCCGCTATGACAAATTCTCCTGACCGGAACGGGGCTTCAGGCGCAATAGAAAGGTCTAATTTTGCCAGCGACGATCTTACCGAACTCGCGCGCGCCCGCAGCGAAGCGATCAATCTGGTGCAGTGGCCGGCGCGCGTCGCGTACAGCTATCTAACTAGCGGCGTTCCCGAGCGGCGCACCGACCTCGAGTTTCGCGCAGCGGACGCCGCATTGGTGACCCGCCAATTTGCCGACGGCGTGGCGCTCGAAATGCGCCTGCCAGATCTGCACTTGCAATTTCTTCAAAACGGCAGGCCGATGCCGCACGTTTTCGATCCGCAGGAGCGCTCGCCAGCTGAAGCCGAAGCGTGGATTTTGGTCGAACTCCTGCATCGAGGCATCGATCGCGAGAAATTCTCCAAAAAATTGCTCTATGCGATCCCAGGCCTGTTGACCGGCGATGCCGAAGATTATGCGCCACAGGCTTGCCGAAAGGGCCTCATCCAGCTTACCGACTGGTTTGGCAAGGCCGCGGCCGTACTTGAGGCGGGCGCGCACGCCCGCGGCGTGCACGAGGTCCATATCATTTGTCTGCCGCAGACGCTTGATCTCACGCTCGCCCCGCTCTCCGGCGCCAAATCTATCCAACTCGGATTCTCACTAGGCGATACCGAGAACCCCGAGCCGTATTTCTATGCTGGTGGCGAGCCCAACCCGACGTCGTCAAAGCCGCCCCGCGCCATCGTGAGTGGGAGTAAACTACTCGCGCAAAGCGATCCCGCCGGCGCGGCAGCGATGCTGTTGAAAATGGCCGCAGGCTGAGCCGCGATAATACTGAAAAACCTTCAGGCGTGTTCGAGCCGCTTTCGCCCGCCGGTCGGCGCGTCGGCGGCGATTTGATGATCGCCCTCCAGGCGCTGGCGAATATCGCCTGATTTACTGAGCTTTTGCACGATCGAGACGAAAGCATTGGCCATCGGCAGGACGATTTCGCCTTCCGCCCAGAACAGCCCGACCTCCTGCGTGACCACCGGATCGATCAAGGCAAGCGCGCGCGTGCCGCGGTGGAGTCCCGGCGCGTGGACGAAGTGCGAGGGAATGATCGTGCACAGGTCGGTGAACTGCACCTGAAACATCAGATGCAGGATCGATTCGGATTCGACCTTGGCCACCGGTGAGCAGCCGACGCTCTTGAAAACTTGATCGACGAACCGGCGCTCATGCATCGAGGAGCGCAGCATCGCCAAAGGCAGCTGCGCGGCTTCCCGCCAGCTGATCTTGGTGCGGCCACGGAATTCGTCCCGGTCGGGAACCAAGAGACTCAATTGCTCGGTATAGATCGGCAGCGTGTTCTTGCGGCCTAGATCGGCCTTGTCGAGATAGGTTAGCGCGACGTCGAGCGAGAAATTGTTCAGCCCGAGCTTCATCGCTTCGTTGCCGATGAACTGCACATCCACACGCACGCCGGGATATTTCTTGCGCACCGTTTCCAGGAGAAACGGCAAGACCGGAGACATCGACGGCATGGCACCGACCCGCAGATGCCCGGTGAGGTCGTTCTGCATCAGCGCGACTTCTTTGCGCATGGCGTCGCAATAGGCCAGCACCGCACGCGACCATGCCGCCACGCGCTCGCCCTCCGCGGTCAAGCCATGGAAACGTTGGCCGCGCCCGCGCAGAAAGATCGGCACACCAAGTTCGAGTTCCAGCTGTTTGATGCCACTGGACAGGCTTGGCTGCGTGACATTGCAGCGTTGTGCCGCCCGTCCGAAATGGCGTTCTTCCGCGACGGCGACGAGATAGCGAAATTGCCTGATGAACATGCCACACACTCGCGACGTTCGGGGACAGAGGCCTTGCCGTATCCTAGCCGGAAAATAGACGCCGCTTAAAGAAAATCTTAAATTCACCATCGCACCGGCAGGTCGCGTTTTTGGTGCGCCGCACAATAAATCCTCCACCACTGCGCCAGAGCCTGCAGATTCAACGGCGCAACATCGGGTGAGCCGCGTGGCGATATCGGAACTGGTCTGGATCGCGCTCCTTGGCACGGTGTCCGGACTGATGATCGGATGCATCGGCATCGGGGGTGTGATTTTGGTGCCGGCGCTGGTGTTTCTGGCCGGCATCGCCATCCACATCGCCATCCCGGCGGCGATGTCCGCCTACATCCTTTCAGGATTGGTGGCCACGATCGTATTTGCCCGCAACAAATCGATCGATTGGGGCATGGCGCTCTGGCTGTGCGTCGGCGGTGCGCCAGCGGCATTTGCCGGCGCATGGGCCGTCAGCGTTTTCGACAGCCGCTTGCTGGCCGGCTGTCTTGGCCTGCTTACGCTGTTGTCTGGAATCAACTCGCTGCGGCGGCAGAACTTTGCCGAGCCGGGCAATGTCAAAATATCGCGCAGCGTTCTGCTTATTGTCGGTATCGTGACCGGTTTTCTGTCCTCGCTTACTGGAACGGGTGGCCCGCTGGTGCTCGTGCCGATATTGATCTCGATGCGGCTTGCCGTGCTGACCAGCGTCGGATTGAGTCAGATTTTTCAGCTACCGGTGGCGATTGCCGCGACTGCAGGCAACCTTGTCTACGGCAAGCTTGACTTGGCGCTGAGCGCCATCCTCGTCGTCAGCCTGAGCGGCGGCTCGTGGGTTGGTGCAACGCTTGCGCATGCCGTGCCCCGTACCATCTTGCGCGGCATTGTCTCCGCCGCACTCGTGCTAATCGGTGTGCTCATTCTCGGCAATGTTGGCTGGCGGCTGATGGGATGAGCCGCTACGATGGCGCTGGCCGATTTCCAACGCATTGATCACTTCGGCGACCCGGCAGCCGAAGCGAGGGCGTGCCGCAGCGCCTGCGCGCTGTTTGACTTTTCGTTCCTGGAATCCGCTCGAATCTCCGGCGGCAGAGCGCGGCCAGTCGTCGAGGCGTTCACCGGGCGATCGTTAGATGGATTACCGGTCGGCAAGATCGTGTACGCCCTGCGCCTCGGCGCTGCCGGCGAGGTTGTCGCCGATCTGACGATCTGGCGGATCGATGCCGAAACATTCGAAGTGATGAGCGGACGGCACGAGGACATTGCCGACTTGGCCGGTTGTGCCGGGCCCAGCGTCGCCGTGAGCGAAGTTGCCAATCGCGCGACCTTCGCGGTGCAGGGCCCCGCCTCGCTCGATGCCTTGCACCGGCTCGGGGTGATCGATGCGATCGCGGCGCTGCCCTATTTTGGCTTCACTGACACATCGCTCGATGGCATCCCCTGCAGGGTCGGCCGGCTTGGTTACACGGGAGAGACCGGATTCGAGGTCGTTTGCGACCGCAGCGATGCCGAGCGCCTGTGGCAGGCAATTGCGCTTTACGCGCGGCCCGCCGGTTTCATCGCGCTCGACATGTTGCGCATCGAAGCCGGCTTTGTGCTGTTCAGAAATGAATTCCGCCTGCGCGCAACGCCTGCCGAAGCGCGACTAAGCAAGTTTTATCAAGCCGCACGCCTGCCTTCCCCCAAGATCGCACTCGTTTCGTTTGTGGCCGATGCCGATCGGCTCGCTTGGCCATGGCAGCCCAGGGGGCCGTGCGAGCGACCGTCAATGCCCGGAGAAATCGTGGTGACCTCGGCCTGCGAAAGCATCGTGGCTGGCGGCATTCTCGGTCTGGGTTACGTGCTCGCCGGCCATGAAGCTGAAGATGGCGCCGGAGCTGAAGCTGGACCGGGTAAGTCGTTGCGTGACCCAACCGAAATATTTCGCAACATCCGGCAAACGCCCCTACCCTATTACGACACGGCCAAGCGCCGCCCGCGGCTGCCATGGCGTCAGGTCTCAGATCGCGGAGCCGGATCGACGTAAGTGGCCGAATGAAAATAGCCAGTCATAGCCATAAGCGAATATAAGATAGCTGGCGCGTATTTGACTGTCCGTGGTACAGAGCGCCCCATGCAATGCACCACCAAAGAACGGCTAAGCGGCTCATTCCGTTGCCGGTCTCGCCTTGGTCCGTTCATTCTTTGTCAACGAAGGGATTAGTCATGGCAGACGCCCCCGCGCGTAAGAAAATCACCATTAATACCTTGAATGCCAAAATGAAGAGGCGTGAGCCGATCACCCAACTTGCTGCCTATGACTATCGCACCGCTGTGATCTCCGATCGGCTCGGCATGGACATCCTTTGTGTCTCCGACACCGGAGGCATGATCCTGTTCGGCCATCAGAGCACGGTGACGGTCAGCTTCGACGAGGTGATGATGATGGCAAAGGCAATCGACCGCGGTTCGAAATACGGGCTGCGCATGGTCGACATGCCGTATTGGAGCTTCCACGTCTCGCCCGAACAGGCGGTCGCGAATGCGGGGCGCTTCGTCCACGAGGCCAACGCCGAAGTGATGAAATGCGAAGGCAACAAATATCACGCGAAAAACATCGAAGCGATCGTGCGGGCCGGTATTCCTGTGCAGGGCCACATTGGCATCACGCCGATGCGCATGCCGCAGTTGGGCGGATTTATCGCGCAAGGCAAGACCTCGAAGCGAGCCAAGGAATTGGTCGAGGACGCCAAAGCGATGGTCGATGCCGGCTGCTTCTCGATTCTGTGCGAAGTTACGACTTCGGAGGTGGCCGAATATCTGGCGCAGACGCTGCCGGTGCCGGTGATCAGTCTAGGCGCCGGCAATTGCGCGCACGGCGTGCACATCATCTCGTCTGACTTGTTCCATCTGTGGGAGGAGCACGTTCCGCGCCATTCGCGGATCTACACCGATCTCATCCCGATCATGGAAGACGTCATTTCGCGCTACATGAAGGACGTCGTGAACCGCGCCTATCCAGCCGAAAAAGAAACCGTCTTCATGACTCCAGAAGAGTGCAAGGCATTCGCGACCGAAATGAAATGGGACCGCAAGCTGGAAGAGCTTGAATCCCGCCAGTTGAAGACAGCCTGAGGCTGCATCGGTGTGCAGCCGCGCCCGCAACGAACGAAACGGGGCCTGATGCTTTTGCAGGGCGCTTTTACACCACCGGACGCGCCGATTTGAAGGCACAGCTGAAGCGGGTCATTAGTTAGAGATGCGACACCCAATGATGCTCAATTACGCACTCGCCAGGGGCTCTCATCAAGCGCACGGTGCGCAGTGATCGCGCTGATCGCCAGGGTCGGGAATCCGTTAGAGATCCCGCGACGGCTGCGAGCGGTCGTAAGAGCGCGAGAATCGAGCCTCATCCTGCTTGCGGTGCTGGTCGGAGTGCTGGGCGGGCTGGTCGTCGCGGCGATGGGCACCTGCGTCGACCTTTTGCACGAGTGGCTGTTTCGGCTCGAGCCCGGCGAACGTTTGTCGGCACGGTTTACCCTCGATCCACTGTTGGCGATTTCGGTTCCGGTGCTTGGCGGCCTGTTGTTCGGCATTGGCAGCGAAATTCTCAGCCGCTGGCGTCCGGAAAGGGAAATCGACCCGATCGAGGCGAATGCGCTACACGGCGGCCGCATGTCGCTATTGGGCAGCGTCATCGTCGCTGTACAGACAATATGGTCGAGCGGGGTCGGGGCTTCGGTCGGTCTTGAAGCCGGCTATACGCAATTCGCCAGCGGCATCGCCTCGCGGATCGGCATGGCGTTTCGGCTGCGCCGCGGCGATCTTCGCATCCTGGTCGGTTGCGGCGCCGCTGCCGGAATTGCCGGTGCTTTCGGCGCGCCGCTGGCCGGCGCTTTTTATGGCTTCGAATTGATCATCGGCAGCTATGCGCCTGCAAGTCTGGCGCCGGTCGGGATTTCGGCGCTGATTGGCTATCTGGTAGCGCGATCGGTCGAGCCTGCCGACCTCGGCGTCGTTGCCCCCGATAAAACCGTTCTCGTCACCCACGATCTCGTGCTTGCCGCGATCCTCGGACTGCTCTCGGCGGTTCTGGGAATCATACTTATGCGCGGGGTGGCTTTATGCGAAACCCTGTTCGTGCGCATGCGGCTGCGGCCGGTGCTGCGGACCATGGCCGGCGGCCTAATGGTCGGGCTCATGGCCTTGGTGTCCCCGCAGGTGATGTCGTCCGGGCATGGTGCGTTGCGGATCATCGGCACGCTCGATCTTTCGGTGCGCACCGTGGCGATTGTCTTTCTTCTCAAGATCGTTGCGTCGATCGCCTCGCTCGGCTCCGGATTCCGCGGCGGTTTGTTTTTTTCTTCACTTCTGATCGGCGCGCTCGGCGGGCATCTGTTGGCCGAAGCGATCACCATGACCTGGCCGACCATGGATTTCGACACCAATGCCTCATCGGTGATCGGCATGAGCGCTTTGTCGGCGTCCGTCATCGGTGGACCGCTGACCATGACCTTCATTGCGCTGGAAACAACCGGCGACCTGTGGCTGACCACTGCTGTGCTGATTGCGGTGATCATCGCAGCGCAGGTCACGCGCGAAGGGTTCGGCTATTCGTTCGCAACCTGGCGTTTCCATCTGCGCGGCGAAACGATCCGCAGCGCAGCCGATATCGGCTGGATGCGCGATCTCACCGTCGAAAAGATGATGCGCCAAGACGTTGAGACAACCAAGGCGACGACCACAATTGCCCAGTTCCGCGAAGCGTTTCCGCTCGGCTCCACGGCCTATGTGGTGGCGGTCGATGACCTCGACCGTTACGTCGGACTTGTCTTGGTCGCCGAGGCCCATACCGCGGAAGTCGCACCGGAGAAGGCTGTCAAGGATCTTCTCCACTTTCCCGACGAAATGCTGCTGCCCGAAATGGCGGTCAAGGAGGCGGTGCTGGCCTTTGACCGCGCCGAGGCGGAGGCTCTGGTCGTCGTGGATTCTTTCCTCGATCGTCGCTTGGTCGGACTCCTCACCGAAGCGTACGTGCTGCGCCGTTACGCTGCGGCATTGGAAGGCCGCCGCCGCGATCTGACGGGGGAGTAGAAAAAGACAAAGCTTGCGATGTTCGACGACGGCGGGTCGGCAAGAGCTTTGCCGGCAAGCGCTGTGAGAACCTGCACTGCCACGTTCAATCAATGGGCCGCGTTTATGAATATATTGATGGGAAGATATTGTCTTCAATCCAACCTGGGGCTTTGCTAGGAGAACTTTGCTAGGAGGATATGGCGCAATGGACCGGGCGATGACACTTTCGAAACTCCTTCCAAACCAGCTCTGATCAGGCTGCTATGTTCAGCAACCCCTTCGCCGAGCTCTCCGCATCCGTACCACCGGCGATAATGCAGACATACGTCGTCGTTATGGCTCTCCTCGTAGCGGCGGGCACGCTTTTCGACGTCATTCATAAAAAGAGCGCCAGGTACTTTTTTAACAACTGGCGAACGTTCAAGAGCAAAGCGAAGCGACACGTCGGCAGCGGCGAGATGGCCTCGTTAGCGATTCAAACCGCCGTGATTGACGTGATGGCGTCGGGCGAGTTCTGCAACATGCGGCGCAGATTAGCCCATCTGCTCACGATGTATGGTTTTGTGATTTACGTGGTTACCACCGTCATTATGGTGTTCGCCTATCCAACGCCTGCCACGCCCACGCCCGTTAGTGTTCCAACACTGTGGTACGCCGGGGCTCTCCTGGTTTGCCTCGGCGGCTATTGGTTCTGGTTTTTCATCAGGGTCGACGTTGTCGCCGAGGGTAATACGCCGTTTCGTTTTGTTCGCGCCGATTTGTTTATCGTTGCGCTCGTCTTAAGCGTCACCTTTGGCTTGTTGTGGGCGGTCCTGCAGACGACGGGCAATACGGGCTGGAGCTATGCGTTCCTCGGTCTGTATCTCCTCGCTACAACCGTACTATTTGGATCCATCCCGTGGTCAAAATTCTCTCACATGTTTTTCAAGCCTGCTGCCGCCCTGGAAAAAAGAGTAGCCGAAGCAAACGGGACGATGAGCAACCTGCCGCCTCCGGCCGATGCGCCAAGAAAATACGGTGGCGGCCTCAAGCATGCCCGGCACTACTGAGTCCTCGCATCGGCTCGCATACAGGAGATAAGGACACACCATGCCGACCTTCGTTTACATGACGCGTTGCGACGGCTGTGGGCATTGTGTCGATATCTGCCCATCCGACATCATGCACATCGACACCACCTATCGGCGCGCCTTCAACATCGAACCCAATATGTGTTGGGAGTGCTACTGCTGCGTAAAGGCCTGTCCGCAATTGGCGATCGACTGCCGCGGCTATGCCGACTTCGCGCCGCTCGGCCACAGCGTTCGCGTGCGCCGGGAAGAAGACAAAGCGACCATCTCTTGGAAAATAAAATTCCGCGATGGACGCGAGAAGAATTTCGTTTCTCCGATCAGAACCACGGCATGGGGTTCGATCAAATCCCCGGCCGACTATGCACCGCCCAGCGCGGACGCCATGAAATCCCAGCAGCTCGCGCACGAACCTGAGGCGCTCAAAGTCGATGCGCTGCCGGCGCTCTCCCCGCATCGCTTCAAACAAGGGTTGGTGTAATGCGCCGGCGCAAGACCGTCTTTGTGGATGCCGACATTCTCGTCGTCGGCGGCGGCATGGGCGGGTGCGGGGCTACTTACGAGTCAAGGTATTGGGGCCGTGACCTGAAGATCGTGTGCGTCGAGAAAGCCAATATCGAGCGCAGCGGCGCGGTCGCGCAGGGCCTGTATGCGATCAACTGCTACATGGGGATGCACTGGAACGAAAATCAGCCCGAAGACCATGTGCGCTACGCGCGCAATGACCTGATGGGCCTCGTTCGCGAGGATCTGGGCTACGACATCGCTCGCCACGTCGACTCCACGGTGCACAAGTTTGAGGAATGGGGTCTGCCTATCATGCGCGACCCCGAGACGGGGAGATACCAGCGCGAAGGCAAATGGCAGATCATGATCCACGGCGAAAGCTATAAGCCGATTGTCGCCGAAGCCGCGCGCAAAGCCGCCAGTGAGGTCTACAACCGGATCATGGTCACGCACCTGCTGATGGACAAACAGCGGGCCAATCGCGTCGCCGGCGCTGTCGGTTTCAACGTTCGCACTGGCGATTTCTACGTGTTCCGCGCCAAGGCGGTGATCGTGGCGGCCGGCGGCGCATCGCACATCTTCAAACCTCGCGCCGTCGGCGAAGGCATGGGGCGAACTTGGTATGCGCCATGGAGCAGCGCCTCGGCCTACGCATTGCCGATCCTGGCCGGCGCGAAGATGACGCAGATGGAAAACCGGATCGTCCTCACCCGCTTTAAGGACGGTTATGGTCCGGTCGGCGCCTACTTTCTGCATCTTAAGACCTACACGCAAAACGCCTACGGCCAGGATTATGAGGCGTTCTGGCGCGATTCGATCGAGAAGCTGGTCGGCGACTACGTTAATCGGCATCCCGTGCCGACCTGCCTGCGCAACCACGCGCTGCTCGAGGAGGTCAAAGCCGGCCGCGGCCCCATTCGCATGGTCACCAAAGAAGCGTTCCAAGACCCGCACAACGAGACAGTCGGCTGGGAAAACTTTCTCGGCATGACCATCGGCCAGGCCGTGGTCTGGGCTTCGCAAAATATCGATCCCAAGGAGATAAATCCCGAACTGACCACGTCGGAGCCCTATGTCATGGGCTCACACGCAACGTGTTCGGGCGCCTGGGCGAGCGGACCGGAAGACTACGCACCCGCAGACTATCAGTGGGGCTATAACCGGATGATGACCATCGAGGGCCTGTTCGGCGCCGGCGATGCGATCGGCGGCACCGCCCACAAGTTCTCATCGGGGTCTTTCACCGAAGGCCGGATCGCCGCCAAGGCCGCGGTCAAATACGTCAACGAAGCCGGCAAACAGTGGCCCGAAGTCAGCGAAGCGGAATACCAAGATCTCAAGACGCTCATCTATCAGCCGCTGGAAAACTATCAGATCGGGCGCAACGAAATCGTCGCCGGGACCGTATCGCCGAGTTACCTGCTGCCGCTCCACGGTCTGCAGCGCCTCGAAAAAATCATGGACGAATATGTCGGCGGTATCAGCGCGCACTATACGACCAATGAGCCGCTACTCACCCGCGGCCTCGAATTGTTGCAAATGCTGAAGGAAGATCTTGATCATTTGGGCGCCGAAGATCTGCACCAGCTGCAGCGCGCCTGGGAGCTTCATCATCGGGTGCTGGCTTCAGAATGCGTCACGCAGCACACGTTGTTTCGGACGGAAACCCGCTGGCCGGGCTATTACTACCGGGCCGACCATCCGAGGCTCGATGACAACGATTGGCATTGCTTCACCCTGTCCCGCTACGATCGCGAGTCCGGAAAGTGGGCGATGGAGAAGGCTCCGGTCTATCACATCGTAGATTGATACCGGGTGTTTTGGGGCGCTGCGCCCGTCGGACCGTGCGTCTCTCAGAAAGCAATCGGAAATGGCCCAACTCGTGCCGCCGCACAATTCCGAGCAGGTCAAACCCTTGCTGCTGCCGGAGGCGCAGCGGGATGAGGAACACAAGCGAGCCGAAAAACTCAGAAAAATTCTCCTCGATTCGCGTACGGTCTCCGACCTCTTCATGCTGGCAATGGGCGCCTATACGCCGCTCGACGGCTTCATGGGTCAGGACGACTGGCGGGGTTCATGCCTCGATATGAAACTGAGCAGCGGCGTGTTCTGGCCGATTCCGATCACGCTGTCCGTCGACAAGGATCTTGCCAATAGCATCCATGCCGAAGAGGAAGTCGCGCTTATCGACGCGGAGACTGGTGACATTCTCGCAGTCATGGAGGTTCATGAGAAATACTTGATCGATAAGAAACTCGAGGCCGAGCACGTTTATCGCACCGCCGACCCGAAGCATCCCGGCGTCGCGAAAGTGCTGCAGCAGGGCGATGTCAACTTGGCTGGACCGGTCTTCGTACTGAGCGAAGGCGAATATCCAAACAAATATCCGAACTTGTACATCCGGCCCGCGCAGGCCCGGGCGATGTTTTTGGAACACGGCTGGTCGAATGTCGCCGCCTTTCAAACCCGCAATCCCATGCACCGCAGCCACGAGCACCTCGTCAAGATTGCCGTAGAGGTTTCAGACGGCGTTTTCATTCATCAGGTACTCGGGAAATTAAAAGCCGGCGACATTCCCGCCGATGTCCGTACCCGGGCAATTCAGGCAATGATCGACAATTATTTCCGGCCGGGAACGGTTATTCAGGCGGGCTATCCGATCGAGATGCGCTATGCCGGACCGCGCGAGGCGTTGCTTCACGCCCTCATTCGCCAGAACTTTGGCTGCTCGCACCTCATCGTCGGGCGCGATCATGCCGGCGTGGGCGATTACTACGGACCGTTCGATGCCCACCACATTTTCGATCAGCTATGGCCCGGCGCGTTGCATACCAAGCCGCTGAAGATCGACGTCACTTTTTATTGCCGTAAATGCTACGGCATGGCGACGGCGAAAACCTGTCCGCACGATCCGCAGTATCACATTTCGATCTCCGGCACGCAGCAACGCGAGATGCTCTCAAGCAATGCCGACATACCGCCTGAGTTCAGCCGCCCGGAGGTGGTGGCGATCCTCAAAGAATATTATGCAGGGCTGGGATCACCGGGCCAGAAACGGGCGCCATGATAATCGCGCAGATCTCCGACACGCATCTGACGCTCGATACGCCCGATGCCAACCAGAGAATGCGCGACTTCGCGCTGACGATTGCAGACATAAACGCGCTTGATCCCCCACCCCAGGCAATCGTTCATACCGGCGATATCGTCCATAACGGCCGGCGAGACGAATATGCGGAAGCCGCATCCATACTCGCGGCGGCACGCGCGCCGGTCTATGTCCTCGCCGGCAATAAGGATGAGAGAGCCAACCTGCGGGCGGCTTTTGCCGCAGGCAGTTACCTCACGCCCGGTTCTGGCTTTGTCGATTATGCGGTTGAAGATTTTCCGGTAAGGCTGATTGCACTCGACACACTCAGCCCGGAAAATGGCAAGGGTGAATTTCGCTCTGAACAGGTGAAAGATTTGATCGATCGGATCGACGCCGAAACGACCAAGCCGATTGCGGCTTTCACCCACCATCCGCCGTTTGAAGTCACTGTCGGGCCGGACCGGCTCCATTTCGAAACACCGGATAGCATGTCGCGGCTGCGCGATGCCTTGCAGCGCTCCGGGCGGGTCGTTGCCGTGTTCAGCGGCCATGTTCATCGTGCGGCCGCCGGTCATGTCGGCACCATCCCGGCAAGCGTGGTGCCATGCATCGCGACGACGCTGCGCAAGGGGGAGTATCCACCTCACATGAGGACGCGCCCGGTCTATCACGTGCATCGGTTCGATCCGGCTTGGGGCTTTGCGACCGAAACTCGCATTGTAGGGTCAGAGCCATCGACGGCAGGTGCGCCAAGGGCCGCTTCGACTGCAGCCGAATCCGTAGCGGGCGGCTGACAAACCGACGCGAGGGGACGATCGCCTCCTCCATTGGCCGCATCAATTACTCCATAGACCGGACGACAGAGATTTCCTTCTCGTTTCGGCTAAGCTTTCGGAAAATACTTCTGTCGAGCTCGCGACCGGCAGAAGTCGAATCACAGGGAGGGAAACGTGGCCTCAGTCATCTATGACGAGAAATCGCGGCGCATGGCCGAGGAAATGGTCATGGCCGAGGCGCGGCAGCTTGCGCAGCGAGAAGCGCAGGATTGCGACTGCAAGGATGGAATGTTTCCGCGCTCGCCCGCTAGCCGCCGCAAGTTCTTGTTTGCCGCCGGTTCGGCCGCAAGCCTTGCCGGCTCGACCGCCGCGCTGGCCCAGAAGGCGCCGCCGGGTGCGGTCTATTACGACGTCCCCGCCGATCCGACCAAGGAACTAGGCCGCGCGGTCACGGCCGACGGCGGCTACGGTTCGCGCTCGCAATTCGAGACCGAAGTGCGCACGCGTTTTCCAACTGCAAATGAATATACGTCGTGGAGCTTCACGCCGCTCGACAAGATGGTCGGTAATCTCACCGCCTCGGGCCTGCACTTCGAACGCCATCACGGCGGCACACCGACCATCGATCCGGCCAATCACTCGCTGGTCGTCCACGGCATGGTCAGTACGCCGAAGAAATTCACGATGGCGGACCTCAAACGGTTTCCTTCGGTGACCCGCAAGCACTTCATTGAGTGTTCAGGTAACGGTCTTACTGAATGGAACAAGCCGACATTGAAAACCGTGCAGGGCACCCATGGCTTGCTCAGCACCTCGGAATGGACCGGCGTGCAGTTCGCGACGATCGCGCGCGAGGTCGGCCTCAAGGACGGTTCGAGCTGGGTACTGGCGGAAGGCGCCGACGCAGCAGTCATGACGCGCAGTATCCCGATCGAGAAGATGCTCAAGGACGCACTGCTCGTTTACGGCCAGAACGGCGAAGCCATCCGCCCTGAGCAAGGCTATCCGCTGCGGCTGTTGCTGCCCGGTTATGAAGGCAACACGCATATCAAATGGCTGCGCCGGCTCGAGGTCAGTGACAAGCCGTTCATGACCCGCGAAGAGACGTCCAAATACACCGACCTGCTGGCGAACGGTAAAGCCCGGCAATTCAGCATGGAGATGGAAGCAAAGTCGGTGGTCACCTTCCCGTCCGGCGAGATGAAGCTGCCGGGACCTGGTTTCTACAACGTCAGCGGACTCGCCTGGAGCGGCCGCGGCCGCGTGCAGTCGGTCGACGTGTCGGTCGACGGCGGCCAGAGCTGGCGGCCGGCGCAGCTCAACGTCACGCCGGACCCGGTCTGCACCGTTCGCTTCAGCTATCCGTAGATGTGGGATGGCAAGGCCGCCATCCTGCAGAGCCGCTGCACCGACGAGACCGGCTACATTCAGCCGACGCTCAAGCAACTGATCGCCATCCGCGGATCGCACGGGCCGTTCGGCTCGATCTATCACCTTAATGCGATCCAGAGCTGGGCGATCGACGAAACCGGGAGCGTCGCCAATGTTCACGCGTAAGCACATCCTGCAAGCGGCCGGGATATTGGTTGCAGTCTCGGCGGCTGCGGCGGCTTCGCCGGCCTTGGCGCAAAGCCAAGACCGTTTTGGCTTTGGCACGCCGATCAGCCCGCAAGAACTGGCAAAATTCTCGGCCATTCCGGCCGACGGTACCGGGCTGCCGCCGGGCAGCGGCACGACGGCAGCCGGCGCGAAAGTGTTCGCCGATAGTTGCGCCGCCTGCCACGGCGACAAAGGCCAGGGCAATCCGGCGA
>WNGR01001633.1_pt1 | contig 25579 bp, 25 predicted proteins | sample 5407581 | NCBI WGS metagenome assembly WNGR01 (sample SAMN13153383, study PRJNA577476) | soil metagenome | isolation source: 80 cm soil or saprolite under Garry oak tree replicate 2 | place: USA:California | collected 2016-06-15
CACGCCGGGAATGGTGTCGGCGCGCAAGGCCGTGATCTATCTCGCCGGCGACAAGGAGGCCTGCGCCAAGGCCGAGCGCTTCATCGGCGGATTCGCCGATTCCTGCCTCTATTTCGGGCCCTTCGGCGCCGCCAGCCGCGTGAAGCTCGTCAACAATCTGCTCGTGGCCATCAACATCGCCGCGACCGCGGAAGCGATGGCGCTGGGCTTGAAAGCCGGCGTCGACATCGATCTGATGATCAAGGCCATCGCCACCGGCAGCGGCGGCTCGACCCAGTTCGGCATCCGCGCCCCTTGGATGGCGCAGCGGCGCTTCCTTCCCGCGCAAGGCACGGCGCCCGCCTTGCAGCACTATTTCGACATGATCGGCGAGTTCGCCGCCAGCGTGGGCGTTGCCACGCCCATGCTCGACCGCGCGATCGAGCTCTACGACAAGTTCATGGCCATGGGTTTCGGCGAGAAGGATGTCGCCGCCATGGTCGACGTCGTCAGCGCGCTGCCGCGCGCCAAGGCCTGACTTTCAAGGGAAACAAGCAACAACGGAGGTCCCCATGATCCGCGTCAAGAAGATCGCCCACGCCGTTTACGAAATGCCCGACGTCGACAAGCAGAGCGAATACTACACCGAGGTGCTCGGCCTCACGGTGACCGACAAAGGAAAGGACGCCGTCTATCTCGCCTCGACCGTCGACCATCACTCGGTGGTGTTGCGCAAGGGCTCGCAGGCGAAATGCGTGCGCCTGGGCTTCCAGATCACGCCGGAGGACGATCTCGGCGCGTTCGAGAAACAGGTCCAAGGCCACGGCATCAAAACCCAGCGCCGGAAGGATCCCGAGCCCTCGATCTCGGACATGGTCACGTTCGAAGACCCGAAGGGAACGGTGATGGAGGTCTTCAAGCGGCGGATTTCTTCTCGTTCCTGCGCTGCGGGCGCGACCACCACACCATCAATCTGATGCAGACCGACGCGAACCGGCATTTTCACACCGCATTCGAGCTGCGCGATTGGGCCCATCTGCAGACCGCGTGCGATTTTCTCAGCCTCAACGGCTACAAGCTGATCTGGGGGCCGGGCCGGCACGGCATCGGCCACAACCTCTTCGCCTATCACCGCGCGCCGAACGGATTGATCACCGAGCTGTTCGCCGAGCTCGATCAGGTGAACGAGGAGCTCGGCTATTTCGAGCCGCGGCCGTGGCACCGCGACCATCCGCAGAAACCGAAAGTGTGGCCCAAGGACCCATCGGCTTCGAATCTGTGGGGCATCACGCCGCCGGACGAGATGATGAAATAGGCGGCCGTGAGCATGATACGGCGTCGACACGTCTATCACGTGGCGGGATACGACCCGATCGACGCCAGCGCGCAATACCGGCGGTTCGCGCGCCAGCTCGACGTGTTCCGACGCACCTGGAACGTCGACGCCACGTTGTCCGCGCTCGAGCAGCCGAACGCGCAGTCGCGCGCCTGGTGGACCGTCAGCGCGCGGGCTGCCAACTGGCAGGTCGAGGCGGTGCACGAAGCGCTGCTCTGGGACGACATCGTGCGCGGCGATTTCGCCCGACCGTTCCCGGTGCGGCTCTTCGAGGCCGCGCGCGCATATCTCGACTTCGTCGTTACCGGCACGATGTTTCGCTACATCATCGCGAACCAGCGCTACACCACCTTTTTCCTGTTTCCGATGCTTTCGCTCGTTTTGTTCGCCGCCGGTGGATGGCTCGCCGCGCGTCTATTGACCGCGTTCCTCGGCCTCGAAGGCCTCAGCGCCGCCGCCGTCGGCCTACCAATTGGCATCGCTGTCTTTCTCGTGCTGCTGCGCTGGCCCGGACGGCGCTGGCGCGTGCAGCAACTGCTCGACGATTGGATCTGCGCCCACGACTACATTCACGGCCGCCGGCCGGACATCGATGCGCGCCTCGATCGTTTTGCCGAGACGCTGCTCGCGCGTGCGCGTGAGGGCGCGGTGGACGAAATCGTGGTCGTCGGCCACAGCCTCGGCGCGATGCTCGTGCTCGATGTGCTCGTCCGCGCCCTGGCGCGGGACGCCGATTTCGGCCGTCGCGGCGCGGCTATTTCCGTGCTCACCATCGGCGCAACCATCCCGAAATTCGCGCTGCACCCGCGCGCGCAGGGTCTCCGCCGCAAGATCGCGCGCATCGTGGCCGAGCCCTCGATCGGCTGGGTCGAATATCAATCGCGCGCCGATGCCATCAGCTTCTACAAATTCGATCCGGTCTCGCTGCGGCACATTCCCGACGACCGGCTCGACGGCAAGCCGGTGATCCGACGCGTGCAGATCCACGATATGCTGCTGCCCGAAACGTTTGCGCGCGCCCGCCGCAGCGTTTTGCGACTGCACTATCGCTCGGTCATGGCTAACGACAGGCGCGCGCCTTACGATTATTTTCTGATGGTGTGCGGCCCGCTCCCATTCAGCGACTGGACGCTATCGCCGCTGGGGTTCCTGGATTTTATCGCGCAGGACGGCACGTGCCGCGACCCGTCGCGGCCGCGCACCATGGTGGCGCACCCGTCACTATGACGCTCATTGTCGCCAAGGCAATCTGGATTGTCGGCGTCGTCGGCTGGTGCATCATCCGGTACCCTCATGGCCGTCGCGCGCGGCGCACGCCGAAAGTGCGGCGCAGCGATCGCGGCCGCGAAATCGTGCTGATGGCAATCTCGGCCACCGGGCTGGGCGTGCTTCCTTCGATTTACGTCATCGCTAGCGCGCCGGCTTTCGCCAATTACGCCCTCCGGCCATGGCAGCCGTGGCTCGGCGCCGCGGTGTTCGCGGCCGCCCTTTGGCTGTTCCACCGCACGCACAAGGATCTCGGGCGCAATTGGTCGGTGACGCTGGAAGTGCGCGATCAGCACACCTTGGTGACGAACGGCGTCTACAGCCGCGTGCGGCATCCGATGTATTTGGCGTTCTGGCTGTGGGCGGTGGCGCAGGCCTTGCTGCTACCGAATTGGATCGCAGGACCGGCCGGCCTGATCGGCTTCGGCACGCTGTTCTTTCTGCGCGTCGGGCGCGAGGAGGCGCTGATGACCGAGACCTTCGGCGACGAGTACCGCCGCTATATGGCGCGAACCTCGCGCATCTTACCCGGCATCTATTAGCGGCATCGCCCCTGCTTCACGCGTGGGCTTCGGCCCTCGCGGGTTTGTGGGCGTGGGTGAGCTGGTCGATCTTATGCGCATGCGCCACAGCCTGGCGCGCGGCATCGCTGTGGGTGAACAGTTCGAGCTTCTCGGTCTCGTCCTCGGTCACGGGTGTCATCGCCAGATCGGTGTACTTGTACCGATTCGGGTCCCTCTGCAGGCGCCGGTTGGTCCGGTGCAGCCACAGCAACAGGCGCACCGCACGGGAATATTTGCTCATGAAGTCCCACGCGAATTTCGGATAGAACGACCAGATCGGCTCGATCGGCATTCCGGGACGGCGATCGCGCCGATATTTCCGGCGCAGCAGACCGCCTTGCAGCGGGTGGGCATTTTCTAGCGGCACCGACGAGCAGAACAGGAATACGAAACTCACGAGGCGCGACATGCTGCAGCTGGTGGCGGCGCCGCGCCGCAGGATCGTTTCCATGTGCTCGGGCGTGTAATACATCTCCCAGGCCGAGCGGTAGACCTGCTCCCACTCGTCCTTGCTCATCTTGGGATGATGCGAGACGGCGTGCTCGCCGTCGTAGAGGTTCATGTCTTCGTGCATCCACTCCCCTTTCTGCCACAGGACCTTGTGGTCCTCCGACCCCGGGAGCGGGGTCAGGCAGAAGAATTCGAGGATGTCGAGCGGCAGCTCCTTCTGGATGATCGCGATGTCTTCGCGGATCGATTCGGGCGTGTCGAAGGGAAATCCGAGGATATAGCCGGCCGTGGTGATCGCCCCCGCGTTCTTCCAGGCGAGCAGCATCGCGCGGTATTCCGTAATCTTGTTCTGGCGCTTCTTCGCCGCGAGCAGGTTTGCCGCATTGATGCTTTCGAGGCCGACCAGCACGCGGTTGGTGCCGGCGCGGGCGGCTTTCTCGATGAAGTTGGGAATCTTGTGGCACAGCGTGTCGACCTGGACCATCAGCCGAATGTTCATGTTCTCGCGTTCGCGCAGCGCGATGATCCGGTCGAAGATCGGCTCCCAATCCTTGTTGCGGGCGAGATTGTCGTCGGTGATGAAGAAGTGCCGGATGCCCTCGACATAGTGCTCGCGGATCGTCCGCTCGACGTCGTCGGCCGAACGGCGCCGCGATTTCCTGCCCTGCACGTTGATGATGGTGCAGAACGAGCACTGATAGGGACAGCCGCGGCCGGCATCGAAGCTGGCCAAGGCCTGGAAGGTTTTTCTCAAATGCTCGACGGGGAGGATCGGGGTCGGCTCCGATTCGAGCGACGGCAGGTCCTTGAGGTAGTTGTAGATCGGCTCGAGCGTGCCGTTCGCTGCGTCCTGCAGGATGCGGTCCATCCGCCCTTCCAGCTCGCCGGCAAACAAGCTGACGCCCATGTCGAGCGCTTGCTTAAGGTTGTCCGGCATTTCCGGCAGCATGGCGAGACAGCCGGATACGTGAAATCCGCCAATCATCACCGGCACGCCCGCCGCGCGGAACGGGCGGGCGATATCGAGCGCGCGGGGGTACTGATTCGACTGCACGCCGACGATTCCCAACAAGCCGAACCCGCCGTGGCGGCGAAACCGAGCGAGCAGCTGCCCGATTTTGACGCGCGTGTGGATCTCGTCGATCACCGCGATGTCGATGGCGGTGTCGTCTCCGAGCACAGCCCGTTGCGCCGAATCGCGCCCCAGGCTGTAGAGAACCGCCAGCGTGTTCGAGGGGACGTACGCGCGCACCCACTGGATGACGTAGCCATCGTCGTCGTAATGCGACGGCTTGATCAGAACGAGCTGGAAGCGCCGCTTTGGCTGCGCCAATGCACCCACCATGCCGATAAATCCCGCTCCCCGCCGACGCGCCGGAGATGCATACATCAATCGCAGCAACTTTAACATGGCAGTGCGCTGCGAAAAAGGCCGGAACTCGCGGTAAATTTGGAGGCGGACCGCGGGCAAGACCCTGTCGCGGACCGGAAAAGTTCCGCGTTGCCAGGGCTCGCTGCTCCAATGCAAAAGCGGAGGCGTTCACGCCTCCGCTCTAAGCTGCGCTAACCTCAGTCAGCGACGTGTCAATAGCTGGCCGATGCGTATCCAGAGGTCGCAGGCTTCTGCGCCGAAGCGGAGGGCTTGGAAGAGGCCTGCGCGACCGCGGGACTCGACATATAGCGCCGTCCGCCATTGAGCTCCTTGAGACGGTTGACCCAGTCCTCCGGATACAACAACCAGTTCCCGGGAACCTGCAGGCCCATGTAGCGCGCGATGTCTTGGATGAACGCGACACAGTTATAGGTAGCGGCGTTCCACAGCGGCGAAGTGTCCTGCAGATGCTTGATGTAAGCGAACACCCGCTGTGCCTCGGCCTCGTTCATGTAGATGCGGTAGCTCGCGGTCAAATACTCGTCGTCGAGGTCGCCGTAACTCTTGCCCGTTTCGGACGGGACCGGCAGAACGTGCCCGATGATATAGGGAATGACGCTCTCGGAAGCGGGATGGAGGCCGGCGACTTCAATCTGCTTCTGGTCGGCGCGTCCATACCACACGAAGGCATGGCCATAGGTGGCGGCGGTCCGCGCGCGGAAATCGACGTAATAGACGCCCCTGGTCGCTGTCTGCGGCTTGGCGCTGGTCGGCGTCGCGGCGGCTTTGTCCTGCGCGCTGGCCGCCTGAATTTGCAGCCCCGCGGCGAGCGCGACGGCATACAAGCCCACCCTGAAGGCGAGGCCGCGCCTCTTCGTCCGGAGATGTCGCATTGGTGGCTCCCCTAATCATGATCACTTCAGCAACGGCTGAAGCGGTCGGCGCTTTGCACTGCTGGAGACAATGTCCGGGGGGTGCTCGCGACGATTCTGCGCGCGAGCACCCCGTCGGTGACACTGTGAGTTAGCCCTTGGTCACAACGGGCTGTGGATATTTGCCGACTGGATACTTGCCGACCGGATATTTGCCGATCGGAGCCTTGCCAACCGGAGGCGCCGGAGGCGGCGGCTCCTTACGCGGCAGGTCGGCGGCGGCGGCAGCGCTCAGCATGGCCAAGGATGCAGCCGTAGCGAGTACAACGATCTTCATCATGACTATTCCCCTTGTGTCTGGACAGCATCGCCTTCCGGAAGCCCCAGAGATAGAGCAACCGAAGAGGGACGCCCCCCTCTTCCCATCACCACTTAGCCAGAGCGGTTTCCACCGCTGCACGATTAACGATGCTCTAACCGCACTCACGACACAACCAAAAAGCGCCTGTAACGCCTGCACCGTTGATCCTTTTCGGGAGAGTGTTGCACGAATAGCACGCACTCGAGCCGCAGAAGCCGTCCGGATCGCGGTTTTGCAAACGACGGTACCTGAATCCGGCATTGCGGCGGTCAGCGGGCCGCTTTTCGGTGATGTTTTACGAGGGGCCTGAAGCCAGCCTCGATTCGAATTTTCTTCAAAATTTCTCGAATCGGCAGCTCTGCAATCCGGCACACGGTGCGATAGGAACGGAAGGCCCGGTTGCGTCCACGGATGAGGCCGTATTTGGGCGGTTCTGGGTCGCTGACATGGAGGATGCCGCATTCTCGGACTCGACCGCGATTCGGGCATGCGCCTTCAGGCATCACCGATGATGCCGTGACCTCTTGGTCAGGCGGACGCGGCAAATCAGCCGCCTGTGATGAAGAGGGTGTCGCGCCGTAGCGGGCCGCGTTAGACTTTGCCGATGCGACCAGAAGCGCGAAGCGCCAAGCGGTCGCTGCCGTCACCGGCGCGGGCGGAGGAATCAGCCGATGTTTGCCACCACACGACGCGCCGTTTCGTGCGCCTTGCTCGCAATTTTGTTCGCCGTCGTCCTGGGCGCCATGGCGCCGGCGCGCGCGGCCGATCCGATCAAGGTCGGCTTCAGCATGGCGCTGACGGGCGCGGTTGCGCCCAATGGCAAGCAAAATCTCCTGGCGCTGGAAATTTGGCGCGACGACGTCAACGCCAAAGGCGGACTCTTGGGACGTCCCGTCGAGCTCGTTTATTACGACGACCAGAGCAATCCCAACAACGTGCCCGGCATCTACACCAAGCTCATCAGCGTCGACAAAGTCGACCTGCTGATCGGGCCCTATGCCACCAACATGATCGCGCCGGCAATGCCGGTGATCATGCAGGCAAACAAGATGACGATCGGCATGCTCGGCGTGAACGTCAATCGCCAATTCAACTATTCGAGATATTTCTCGATGGTGCCGGGCGGCGATGAAGGGACGCTGGCCTTTTCGAGGGGTTGGTTCGAGATTGCGGCCGCGCAGACGCCGAAGCCCAAGACCGTGGCGCTGATCGCGGCCGACGCCGAATTCGGCAAGACCGCCTGCGACGGCGCGCGCGAGAATGCCAAGGCCGGCGGCTTCGAAATCGTCTACGACAAGAGCTATCCCCCGGGCACCACCGACATGGTGCCTCGTGCGGGCTATTCAGGCGACCAATCCGGATCTCGTTTTCGCCTGCGCCTATCCGCCCGATACGGTGGGCATCGTCCGCGCCGCGAACGAGATCGGCTTGAACACGAAGATGTTCGGCGGGGCGATGATTGGTCTGCTCGCCACGCCGATCAAGGTGCAGCTCGGCCCGCTGATGAACGGCTTGGTCATCATGGAAAGTTTCATCCCCGCGCCGACGCTCGATTTCCCGGGCCTCAAGGCGATGCTGGACAAATATCAGGCCAAGGCGCCCTCGCTCGGCATCGATCCCTTGGGCTATGGGTTTACGCCCTTCGCCTACGCCGCCGGCCAGGTGCTGGCGCAAGCGGTCGAGGCGACGAAAAGCCTCGACCACGACAAGCTCGCGAACTACATCCATGCCCACAAATTCTCGACCGTGGCCGGCGAAATCGCATTCGGGAAGGACGGCGAATGGACGAAGTCACGGCAGTTCTTCACCCAATTTCAGGGCGTGAGCGGGAACGATCTCGCGCAGTTCCGCGATACCACGCACCAGGTGATCCTGTGGCCGCCGGAATATAAGACCGGCAACATCATCTATCCCTACCAAGACGCAAAGAAGAAATAGGACCGAATTTCGGTTGGCCCCGCTACGGCAGGTCGGTGCGCGACGGTGAGCGCGCGCCGCCCGGCCATCGCTCATGGGTGAGGGGAACGGTCAGCCGCGCATGCAATCCCTCCGCTGCGAAGGATTGCTCCACCTGGCCGTTGAGCTGACGTTCGATCACCATGTTGATCAGCCGCGAGCCGAAACCCGCTCGCCGCGTCCGCCTGGGCGCGGGCCCGCGGCTTTCCTTCCAATCGAGGACGAGGGTGAGGCCTTGCTGCGTACGCGTGACCGACCAGGACAGCACGACGCGGCCGGACGCGCTCGAAAGGCTGCCGTGCTTGCTGGCATTGGTCGCAAGCTCGTGCACCGCCATGCTGAGCCCGAAGGTCGGATCGGGCTCGAGGAAGACGTTGGGTCCGCTGAACGAGATGCGGTCGAGGAACGGAGCGAGCAGCGTGTTGAGCAGCTCGCTGAGCGAGGTTGATTTCCAGCCGCCCTCGGTAATGAGGCGATGGGCATTCGCCAGCGCCAGAACGCGGGCCTCGTATTTGGCCACAAGGTCGGCGACACCGCGCGAATTCTTGGCGGTCTGCGAGAACAGGGCAAGCAACTGTGAAAAGAGGTTGCCGGAGCGGTGGCGCAACTCACGGATCATCAGTTCATGGCGTTGATCCAGTTGCCGGCGCTGGATGGCGCCTGCCACCACGTTCGCAACCGCCGCGAGAAATGCCACGTCGTAGTCGTTGAACTTGCGCCGCTTAGCCGTGTGCGCGCCGAGCACGCCGTAGGCGCGGCCATCGCGCCCCGCGATCGGCGTGGTGAGCCCGCTCACGACACCGTGCTGTTTCAGCAGCGGCGCGCCCGTGAACCTGGTCTCCGACGCCAGATCCTCCACGATCACCGGGCGGCCGGACGCGAGCGTATAGCCGGCTTGCGTGTCGCGGCCGGTCGAAACGTTGGCGGTGCCGACCAGCCCCGCTTGCCAGCCGATGCCGGCCCTGAGCAGGAGCTCGGCATCGCCCGGGACCAGTTCGAGTATTTTCGCCATTTCGACGTCGAGAATCTCGCCGACAGTGGTGACCACTTCGTTGAGGAATTTCTGCAAGTCGCCTTCGGTCAGCGCCCGTTCGCCGAGCCGCGCGAGGGTCTCCTGCTGGCGCGCACGGACACGGACCTCGCGATTGACGCGCAGGCGTTCGGTCACGTCTCGGCACATGCCGAGCAGTTGCACCGCCGCGCCGTCCTGCACGATGGCGGTGACTGAGGCTTCGAACCAGCGCTCCTCGTGCTCCGATCGTCCCGGCAGGCGGTACTCCAGACGACACGGCTCGTGCGTCTGCAAGGTTTTGCAGATCGCCGCCAGCACGCCTGTCGCGTCCTGCGCTTCCAAGTCCTGCGGGACGATCGAGAGCGTGCCCTCGAGAGTGCCCTCGGGACGGCCGTGGACGTCTTCGAGGTTGGTCGACCATGCCATCTGATGGGAGCGAAGATCCCACGACCATAGGCCGACGCGGCCGGCATCGAGCGCCGATCGAAACGACTCAAGATCGGAAGGGGAAGGCGACGCTCGTTCGCAAACAGGAGTGTCGCCCGTTTCACCTTTGTCTTGCGCTTGAGGCACTTTCACATCCACGGTGCGACGGTTCTATTTGATCCGCAGCGGAGGTTCCGGGCGCGCTGGCAACGCAGCAGTTCGCCGACGAGGGGACCGTGCATGCGAATTCTTCCTTCGGGTCCGGTTGAGTCAAGCGTTGGCTCGGGGCTTGCAAGCAGCCTTTCTTGTTGCGTGCACGCGTGAGACGTCGAGGACGACCACAGCGGATTCATTCACTTGGTACTGCCTGCGGCGCGACTGGTTCAGATCGCGGCCCGACAGTGATTGTCCAGGCGCAAGGAAGCGGACGGCGAACGGGGATCGCCGCCCCCATCAGGCCGACAGTGTGCCAGAAGCAAATCGCGCAGCCTCCATTGCCCGTCTCCCTCTATAAGCCGCTGGTATTTCGAAGGTTCCGTGCTGGGGCGCGGTGGCGCTCGGCAGTTTCGGCGGCGGGTTCTCGGGCCGACGGCCATATGCGCCCTGGCCACGGCGCGACCGCGCGGGGCGCAAAAAAGCTTCGATGTCCGAGAAGGGGACCTGCCGGGATGCTTACGATACGCAGCGGCCCGGGATCTGTGCCAACGGCGAGTGTCCGATCGCGCTGACCACCGGCTCGCAGCCATCGAGCAGTTTGGGCTTGGGCGCGGGCGCCGGCGGGGCTTTCATTTCGGCCGGACCGTTCACCGCATTGCGGCTCTTGGTCGAAACGAGAGGCATACGGTCGCTCTTGAGCGTCCGGTTCACCATTGGCGCGCTCCGCGCGACCGACGGCGCAGCGGTGGTGGACGAAACTTCCAGACCAACGAGGAAGATCGCGATGGCGAAAACCGCGCCGCCGCAGCCGACGAGATATCCCGAATAACGCCGCATGGGTTGCTCCCCACGATCCCTGTCCCCATTAGTCGCGCTAACCCTCGCTTAGGTTCATCCGCCGCGCTGCGATTTGTGCAGAGGTGTCGACCGGGATGGCTCCCGCGGCTAACGCCTTGGCAGAAAATGAGTTTCTCCGCCGAACCGGGCGAGGCTTCCAAGCCGGGATAGGGCCGGCGATGGCTCGCGGCAGGGGCGTTTGCGGCAATGCCAGCGTTGAGAAATTCGCTGTTCCAATTGCCGCGTCTTCGGCGTTCCGGCCGATCCCCAGGAACCAATCGACGCGACACGCATTGTCAGGGGTAGCCGGCCGCCCATTTCCCCCTCCCCGTGCTCGGCCGGTTAGCTAGGGCGTAGTCGACACAGAGGTCGGCTACGCCCCCGTCTTTTGCAGGGACGGCACGGCGTTGGAGCACGCATCGCGCATCGGAACTTTTGCTGCGCGCTGGGTTCTCCGGCTGGACATTCCAGCGACGGGGACGAAGCAAACAGGAGCGGAGCGATGAATTGGGATCGTGTCGAAGGCAATTGGAAAGAGTTCAAAGGCAAGGTTCAGCAGAAGTGGGGCAAGCTCACCAACGATGATGTCGACGTCATCGAGGGTAAGCGCATGCAACTCACCGGCCGGCTTCAGCAGCGCTACGGGGTGGCGAAGGACGAGGCCGAGCGCCAAATCGACAGCTGGCTCAAGAGCGTGAATTGACGACGACAACCCTGCAGCAGGCGTCGGCGCTGGGTGAAAGCATGTTTCCTCGATCGGGATATTCTCGCGCGATCTCCGCCGAATTTGGTGAGATCGAGCAGCGCTTGCGCGCATTGGAGCGGCAACTCGAGCGCGTCGGCGGCCGCTCCGCGGCGAGCGCTGCGCAGGCCGCCGACCGGGTCGGCGAGACCATCGCTTCGGCGTTGAACGGCATGGCCGAACGATTTCGCGGCGGTGCCAACTCCATGCGCGATGAAGCGGCGAAAATCGGCAGCGAGGCGGCAAAGCTCGGCAACGCTGCGCTGCGGCGCCTGTCCAACGAGGTCGAGCATCGCCCGCTGGTCACGCTTGCAGTTGCGGTTGGCGTTGGACTTCTCGTCGGCCTGGCGAGCCAGCGCCGCGCTAGCCGCACTCGCCCTCGGCGTCGTTGACGCCGCCTGCCGTCGCTGACCGCTTTGCAGTTACGCCGTGACGCGCCGGTCGCGGCGTTTTGCCGTGCGCTCGAAGAACAGCGCCTGGCTCGCCACCGCCGAGACCGTCGCCGGCTGGAACGGCTTGGCGATCAGGAACGCCGGCTCGGGCCGCTCACCGGTCAGGAAGCGCTCGGGATAGGCGGTGATGAAGATCACCGGCGCCTCGAAAGATGCGAGCAACTCGTTGACCGCCTCGAGCCCCGAACTGCCGTCGGCGAGCTGGATGTCCGCGAGGATCAGCCCGGGCCGCTTGTTCTTGGTCAGCGCGAGAGCCTCCGCGTGGGTGCGCGCAACACCGAGCACCCGGTGACCGAGACCTTCCACCAGGGTTTCGAGCTCCATCGCGATGAACGTGTCATCCTCGATGATCAGAACGTCGGTTGCGATCTCGGCCGCAAGCTCGCGACCGGATTCTTCGACCAGCCCGCGTAGCTTCATCACATCGATGTCGAGCACACGCGCGGCATCCGGCTCCGAGAAGCCTTCGAGCGCGACCAGGAGAAAAGCCTGGCGGGGGAGGGGCGTGATGTTGGCGAGCTTTTGCTCTCCAGGGAGCACGCCTTCGCCGGAGGTGGCGGCGCCGTTGACCGCCACCGAGTTCCAGATTTTTGTGAATAGGCGATAGAGGGCAACACGCGGCCCCCTGGGGTCTTCGATCACGGCGCGATCCGCGATCAAGGCCTCGAGCGTGGCAGCGACATAGGCGTCCCCGGACGCCTGATTTCCGGTCAGGGCTCTTGCATAACGTCGCAAAAATGGCAGGTATTGGGCTACCGCAGCGGACGAATTGGGCACGGAACCCTCCCGTTCGATTGCTAAGCTTACGCGGCAAAAACAGGTTTGCGGGAAAAAAGTTCCATGTCACGGAACGAACCGTTCTGCGTCACGTTATGCTGAGATAAAGCACTGAGGGGCCCGGGCGGGGGGATTTCGCCCGGGAACAAGAGAATGAGCGAACGCAAGCCGGTTCGGGCGGCCATGGCGGGGGAAAAGGCTGTGCGGCCGGACGCGATGCAACCCAAGCCCCCGAGGTCAGAGGCGAGCATGCATACCGACGCGCAAGTGAGAAAGGCTGGGGGGCGCCTCAGCCGCGAGGACCAGCGAAGGCTGGGCGACATCCTTCAGCGCGTCTACGACGAGGTGTTGCGCCAAGGCGTCCCCGACCGGTTCAAGCACCTGCTGGACCAGTTCGACAAAGACGTTGGCGTCGCCGAGACGATGCGCGGGCAAAGCGGGCGGGAGGACGATCATCTCGTTAGGGCCAAGGCATTCGACAACAAGGGGTCGAGATCATGACGATGCGATCATCCGTACGTGACGCGATGCTCGCAGCGGTGCCGAGCTTGCGCGCGTTTGCCATCTCGCTCTGCGGCAATGTGGATCGCGCCGACGACCTGGTGCAGGAAACTCTGCTGCGTGCCATGGCGAATATCGATTCGTTCCAACCGGGAACGAACATGTCGGCGTGGCTGTTCACCATTCTGCGCAACCTGTTCCGCTCCGAATATCGCAAGCGCCGTCGCGAAGTCGAGGATACCGACGGAAGCTATGCCGAGAGCCTGAAATCGCATCCCGAACAGCACAGTCGGGTGGAATTCGAGGAATTCCGCGTGGCGCTCAGCAAGCTGCCGGCGGACCAGCGGGAAGCGCTGATCCTCGTCGGCGCATCGGGCTTCTCGTATGAAGAGGCGGCCGCCATCTGCGATTGCGCGGTGGGAACGATCAAGAGCCGGGTCAATCGTGCACGAACTCGGCTGTCGGACCTGCTCTCCATCGACGGTGCCGACGACTTCGGTCCGGATCATACGACGCGCGCAATTCTGTCCGCGGGCGGGCGCGGCTGAACCGCCTCGCGCCATCCGGCATCAATTCAGGACAAGGAAGAAGCTCTCGCCCGGCCAAACCCGGGCGAAAGCACGCGTGAAAACTATGCGGAAGCTTACTCAAGGAACCGTCGGCGAACGGCCCCGAATGAGGGCGACGACGGCGGAGATCGCGAACAGGATGATCGCAACGAAGAAGATGATTTTTGCGATCTCGACCGCGAAACCTGCGATCCCGCCAAAGCCGAGTACGGCCGCAATCAGCGCAACGACCAGAAACGTCAAAGCCCAACCAAGCATGGCAGTGCTCCGTCATTGTCGCAGCGCGCGCCGCGTTCTGCGATCTGCGCGCAACGCTGTTCAATAAACGGCCAAAACGCTGGAATGTTCCGGCGAGGCCCCGTTGTGGGGACGGTGCGGACCCACCTCACGGATTAGGGATGCACGTCCTCGGTGAACCAGTCGGTCGGCACGTCATGGCCGAGGCCGCACTCCTTCGCCTTGCGGTAGACCACGGACCCCGCGGCCGCGAATTGATAGCCGAGTCCGATATTGTTGATGAAGCAGGTGACGTCGGCGTCCGACTTGCGACCTTCGACCCGGCCGACGACGAGCTGCGGCAAGGTCGGAAGCTTGTCGAAGTCGATCTCTTCGGCTAGCTGCCATCCGCGGCCCGCCACCTTCTCCTCGATCACGACGTCCTTGGCGGCGACGTGGATCGGAGTCGGATCGTTCCAGTGAATGATGACGCGATCGGCGCGCTTGACGGCCTTGACCTCGATTTCCGGCCGTTTGATCGAGCTCAGATGCATCCCGGGTTCGATCCAGCGTTCGAAAAAAACGTGATCGATGGAATTGGTCGCGCACATGACGATGTCGGCGCCCTGGATCGCCTCCTCCGGCAGGCCGACGGGCATGACTTCGACACCGAGCACCGCGCGCATGGCCAGGGCGAAGGCTTCGCGACTTTGCGGATTGGGGCTGAAGCAACGGATCGTCTCGATGTCGCGCACGGCGCAGGCGGCCATCAGCTGCGCCCCCGCCTGCCAGCCGGAGCCTAGAATACCGACGCTATTCGCATTCTTGCGGGCAAGGTACTTGATGCCGAGCCCATTGGCGGCGCCGACGCGCATGCGCTGCATGACGCCGTCGGGCAGGATCGCGAGCGGCTCGCCGTTCTCCACCGAAAACAGCAGCACCAGTCCGACATAGCGGTTGTTGGGCGCGGCCGCGACCTTCTCGCGCCGCATGGTGTTGCCGCGCCTGGGCCAAGTAATGATGTCGGAGTTGATGCGGACCGCGCCGACGCCGAACTTCGGAGCCACGCCGTCCATGGATTTGAGGCTGTAGAGCGCGTCCGCCTGCGCCGTGGGCGTGAAGCAGTCGGAGCGGGTGCGCGACACACCGCGTCCATCGGCCAATTCGACATAGGCCTCCTCCATGACCGCGATGCATTCATGCATCGTGAGGAGCTTCTCGACGTCGTCGTTGGAGAGGATCAGCGTCATGGGCATCGCGCCTGTGATGGCTGTGACAGCATAGCAGTGATTTCCTCATTCCGGATCGCGCCATCGATTGCCGGCGCGGCGCTATGATAGCCCTCCCCCGAGGTTTGCGCGCCCAGAGCTGGAGTGCCCTACAAGACGCTCGCGTCAGGCCCGGAAAATGTTTCAGAATGGATCGGGGCGCCGTGCCCGTCCGCTTTGCAAGGAATGAGCTCATGAGCGTCGACACTCATGTTACCACGCTGAGCGCGGCCTTCGACGATTACCCGCACACGCTGCCGCTCAAGCGCGGCGAGATCAACTCGCCGCGCGTCGCGTTCGCCTTCTCCGACATCAAGCCGGCGAACCGGTTCTTCAAGCCCATGGTGCGCGAGCTCAAGTTCGACGTCAGCGAGATGGCGATTGCGACCTATGTGCAGGCCAAGGCCTACGGCAAGCCGCTCGTTCTCATGCCTGCGACCATGATGGGGCGGTTCCAGCACGGCACCATCCTGTGCAACGCGGCGCGCCCGCTCACGCCGGCCGAGCTTGCCGGCAAACGCATCGGCGTTCGCTCCTACAGCCAGACCACGGCGGTGTGGGTGCGCGGCATCCTCGAGAACGACTATGGCGTCGACCTCGACAAGGTGCGCTGGGTCACGTTCGAAGATGGCCACGTCGCCGAGTACCACGAGCCGGAGCGCGTCGAACGCGCGGGCGCCGACAAGAATCTCCTCAAAATGCTGCGCGCGGGCGAGCTCGACGCCGCAATCTACGGCGCCGACCTGCCCAATGACCCCACGCTGAAAAGCCTGATCCCGGATGCCGAGTCCTCGGCGCAGAGATGGTACGCGCGGCATAAGGTGGTGCCGATCAACCACATGGTGGTGGTGACGGAAAAACTCGCAAAGTCGAACCCGCAAACGGTGAAGGAAATTTATCGGCTGTTGCTGCAAGCCAAGAAGGCCGCCGGGCTGCCCAAGGCGGGCGCGATCGATTTTCTTCCGTTCGGCCTCAAGGCCTGCCGGCCAGCGCTGCAGACCATCATCACTTACGCGCTGCAGCAGCGACTCATTCCGCGAAAAATCGAGGTCGAAGACCTGTTCGACGATACCACCCGCGCGCTCGAGAGCTGAGCGAACCCTTCGATCGGTTTACTCCGTTACCTCAACCGAGTGATTGGCGGCTCTCTGCGAGCGCGCCGGCTTAGCGATTGTTTACCGAATCAGAAGAGCCTCGACGTCGCGCGTCTTGCGATGCCGACGAGTTCATCGACTTCGCGCGCGCAACACCTATGTCTACAGGGAGCATGGGCAAACCCGGAGCTGCCTGAAAATCCAACAATCAGGAGAACCGTTTGGTGAAATTCACGGGGACCGCCCCGCTGGCACCCGGCCGTTGTGGGCTTGAGGCGCTGCGCATCGCGCTGGTCTCGGGCGCGGCGTGGGGCTGCCTTGTGGGCTGGGCGAGTTTAGCGGACGCGGCCACGCCCGGGATGGGCGCCCCCTACGGCTGGTACGACGGCTGGTACGCTCCGCCGGCGGCGGCAAGGCCCGCTCGCAAGGCCAGGGTTGCGCCCACGAGAAAGGACAAGGCCGAGCCTAAGAAGGATGCGGGCTTTGGCCAAATGCCGAAAGGTCCGCTGCAGATCGTCGTGTCGATCGGCACCCAGAAAGTGACGCTCTTCAGCAATGGGGTGCGCGTGGCGCAGGGGCCGGTCTCCACCGGCGTGCCCGGCCATCCGACGCCGACGGGCGTCTTCAGCATCATCGAGAAGGACCGTTACCACCACTCCAACCTCTACAGCAACGCGCCGATGCCATACATGCAGCGCATCACCTGGTCGGGGGTGGCGCTGCACGAAGGCGTGCTGCCGGGCTATCCGGCCTCGCACGGCTGCATTCGCATGTCGCACGACTTCGCGCAGAAGCTGTGGCCCATCACCAACCTCGGCGTACGAGTCATCGTCGCTCACCACGAGCTCGCCCCGGTCGAATTCGAGCATCCCAAGCTGTTCGCGCCGAAGCCGAAACCGCCCGCGCCCGCAATCGCGATGGACGGAAGGACCGACGGGCGCGATGTCGTGCCGGCAATCGTGCTGGCGCAGGCGACAATCCCGGACGCGGCAATCGATGCGATTGACGCGGCGCCGCAAGCTGAGGCAACCACGCCGGCTTGGCCCGCGACCGACGACCGCAAGGCTGCCCAGGTGGCAATACCTCCGGCGCCGATGACGGGGCCTCGCGCGGACCTCGTGGCGACCGAGGCGCAGCCCGCTCAAGCCGGCGACGACGCGAAGGCGTCCGATCTGCCCGAGCTCATCCGATCCATGGAGGTCGCGGCTCCCGTCGCGCCGAGCGGTGCGGGCGACACTCCCGAGACGCCGCAGAGGAGCGAGCCGGCGGCGCCGGCGCAGATGGTGCCCGCCGTCGCCGAGCCGCGGCCGGCCGAGGCAGCGCCCGGCGGCAGCGACGTTGTCAAGCCCACCCCGACCGTCGATCCGGCGAAACCGGTTGCGCCGCCGATCAAGGCGGCCGAGCAGCCGATCAAACGCGCCGGTCAGGTCGCGGTGTTCGTCAGCCGCAAGGAACAAAAGATTTTCGTTCGACAGGGCTTCGTGCCGCTGTTCGACATGCCGGTCGTGATCGATCAGCCCGATCAGCCGCTCGGCACGCACGTGTTCACCGCCATGGAAGTGACCGACAACGGCAGCGGCATGCGCTGGAATGTGATGACCGTCCCGACCGAACCGTCGGCGTCCGCGGAGCAAAGGGACGCCAGGAAGAAATCCAAGGACGCGCCCAAGCCCGCCGCACGTTCGAAGCCGCCGGCGACCGCGGCGGAAGCGCTCAACCGCATCCAGATCCCGCAGGAGGCGGCCGACCGCATCGGCGAAATCTTGATTCCGGGCTCGTCGCTGGTGGTCTCCGACGAGGGCCTCGGTCCGGAAACCGGCCGCTACACGGAATTCATCGTGCTTTCCCGCTAGCGCAGGCCGTTTGTGATTGATGCGCCACGGCTGCGCGCATTTGGTGCGCCGCCTCGCCCTACATAGCGAGAAGAGGCCGCGCAGATCGAGTTTTCCGCTCGTGTTGCTTGCGCACTCATGCGATACGCGAACCATCGCCTTGACGGTGGTGGTGCGAAAAGCGATCGGCTAGGCTCATGCGGCCGCCAGTCGGCGTCGTTGCATGCCTCGGCGGGCACGGGAGGGACGACAGCGTGCACAGACGCAAAGCATGCGGATTGGCTGCGCTTGCCGCGATGGCGGCCACCGCATCCGTGTGGACGATGGTTGGGCCGCTCACGGCGCAGACGGCCAAGGTTTGGCCGACCAAGCGGGTCCAGATCATCGTGCCATTCTCTCCCGGCAGCGCCACCGACCTGCTTCCGCGAACGGTGTTCGAGCACGTCGCGGCCAACGTCGGTCAGACCATCATCATCGAAAACCGACCGGGCGGGGGCGGGGCCATCGGCGTCAGCGCCGTTGCCAAGGCGGATCCGGACGGCCATACGATCCTGGTCCATTCCAACGCGCTGGTGACCGCGCCGGCGATCCAGCACATGCCCTATGATCCGGTGCAGGACTTTGCCGGCGTCACGACGCTCGGCAACGTGCCTTTGGTGCTGGTGATCTCGCCGGACAAGAACATCAAAACGGTCAAGGAGCTCGTCGCCGCCGCCAAGGCCAAGCCGGGCTCGATCAACTACGCCGCCGCAGGGATCGGGACCCCGCCCCATTTGACCGCCGAGCGCTTTCGCCTCGCCGCCCAGTTCGAGGGTCAGCTGGTTCCTTTCAAGGGCGCTCCGGAAGCGCTGACGGAAGTGATCACCGGAAGAGTGGACTTCTACTTCTGTCCGCTCACGGTGGCGATGCCCTTCATCCGCGAGGGCAAGGTCCTGGCGCTCGCGGTGGGCGGCTCGAAGCGCGCGTCGGCCCTGCCGGAGGTGCCGACCACGCTCGAGGCTGGTTTTCCCGAGTCCGACTTCGATTTCTGGATCGGGATGATGGTGCCGAAGAAGACCCCGCGCGACATCGTCGCTCGCATTCACCAGGAGACCGTGAAGGGGCTGCAAGATCCGTCGGTGAAGGAGAAGCTCTCCAAGCTCGGCGTCGAGGAGATGATCATGCAGCCGGACGATTTCGACGCGCGCATCGCCCGGGAGGCGCCGATCGCCGTAGCGCTCGCCAGGGCCGCCGGCATCGCGGCGAAGTGATCTTCGCGCCGCCCGGACGATGGCGGCGCAGCAAGACGTGCATCGGATGTTCGAAGGCTTCACCCGCACCGAAATCAAGACCAGCGGCGCGCGGATCGTCACGGTGCGCGGCGGCGACGGACCGCCGCTTTTGCTCCTGCACGGCAATCCGTTCTCCCACCTGTCCTGGCACAAAGTCGCGCCGCGTTTGGCGAGCGAATTCACCGTGGTGGCCACCGACCTGCGCGGCTACGGGGATTCGGAAAAGCCGCCGGGCGGGAAGGATCATAGCGGCTACTCGTTCCGCGCCATGGCGCAGGACCAAGTCGAGGTGATGGCCTCGCTCGGTTTCGAGCGCTTCTACGCCGCCGGCCATGATCGCGGTGCCCGCGTGCTCCACCGCATGTGCCTCGATCATCCGCAAAAGGTCGCGCGCGCGGCCATCCTCGACATCATCCCGCAGCATCATCTGCTCAACAACGTGACGCGTCAGTGGGGCACCTTCTCCTGGCACTGGTTCTTCATGATCCAGCCTTACGATTTTCCCGAGCGGCTGATGGGCGCCGATCCCGACTATTTCATCGAGAAGAAGCTCGCCAAGACCGAGCAGGGCCTGAGCTTCTTCGACCCGGCGGCGCTCGCCGAATACAAGCGCTATTTCCGCAATCCCGCGACCATTCACGCCATGTGCGAGGACTACCGCGCCACCCACGGCGTCGACCTCGCCATGGACAGCGAGGATTTCGCCGCCGGACGCAAGATTGCCTGTCCGGTGCTGCTGTTGTGGGGCGCGACCGGCGGCGTCGGCCGCAACCACAAGTCGATGGAGATTTGGCCGCGCTATGCATCGGACATTCGCGCCGGCAAGGCGCTTCCTTGCGGGCACTATCTTTCGGACGAAGCGCCGGAAGAAACCTGTCGCGAGCTGCGCGAGTTCTTTGCGGCGGCGGAGCCGGGGAAGGCTTAAGGCACGCGCGCCGCTAGTCGTGGCCGGGTCAAATGAATACTGCGGCATGCCGCAGTATTCACATCATTTGGTGCGTTCAGCTGCGGGAGGTAGCTATGGCGACAACACCGACAACGACGGTCAATGTCCGCTATATGGTCGATGACGTCGACGCGGCGGTCGCGTGGTACACCCAACACCTCGGCTTCAAGCTCCTCTCCAACGCAGCGCCGGCGTTTGCCGACGTCACGCTGGGATCGCTGCGGCTCTTGCTCAGCGGGCCGAAAAGCTCGGCCGGACGGCCGATGCCCGATGGCCATCGGCCCGGTCCCGGCGGGTGGAACCGCATTCATCTCATCGTCGATGATATTTCGGCCGAGGTCGCCCGGTTGCGCGCCGCCGGCGTCGAGTTCCGCAACGACATCGTGAGCGGGCCGGGCGGATCGCAGATCCTGCTGAAGGACCCCTCCGGCAATCTCGTCGAGCTGTTTCAGCCGGCTCGCCGCTGACCGCACGCGCGCAGCCACCGATGAAGCTGGATAAGCGAATCAACTGGCGACCGCCGTCGGCGCGGCGAGGAAGTTGCGCGTCGCGTACCAGAGCAGGTGCCGGTTGTTGCTGTATCCCGGGCTGTGCGCGGTGTGCGGCAGGATCACGAACTGGCGGTCGCCGTTGGGTAATTGCCGAAAGAAGTCGATGAGGTCCTCGGTGGTCGAGTTGCCGTCATGGACCCCGCGGATCATGAGCACCGGCGAGAGCACCTTCTTGGGATCGACCAGCGGCAGATTGGCGGCCATGTCGAGATAGGTCCCGGTCGGGACCTGTTCGCCGAACTTGAGTTCCACGGCGGCGATGGCCTCGGGCACGGCCATGTCGTAGCTCGCGGCGTGGCCGTCGCGGGTGAAGATCGAGCGGATCATGGCCGCGTCGCGCTTGCGGCGATTGTTGTTGCGGTAGAACTCGACCTGCTGCTCCCGCCTGCCGATCTCCGGCGCGCCGGTGCCTTTGTAGGTGAAGGCGACCAGCACCAGCCGGTCCACCCGCTCGGGCTCGGCCTGCGCGAACGCGGCGGCGCGGATGGCACCGGAGGAGGTGCCGTAGAAATGCATCTTCGCCCGCCCGGTCTCCCGCGCCACCACCGGCACCGCGGCTTTGAGGTCCTCGACGCTGCTGGCGACGTCGGAATTGTTTCCGGAACTGCCGGAATGGCCATAGCCGTCGTGGTCCATGGTCCACACGTCGTAGCCGTAGCGCGCGAATACGTTCATGAGCGAGTACTCGCCCTTGCCCGGCACGGTGAGGTCGTAGGATGAGCGGGCGGAGTTCGAGGAGCCGTGCACCAGAAATAGCAGCGGAAGCGGCGGCTCGCCCGGTTTCGGCGCGCCGACGCGCTTGCGCCAGAGGTTGAGTGCAACGTCACCCTTTTTGGCCCAGTATTCGGCGCTCCAGATCGCCCCGTCGCTCGCTTGCGCCACCCCCGCGCCCGAGGTCTGCGCCTGCGCGGTGAGGGCGGACACGAGCCCCGCCCCGATGCCGAGGCTTGCTCCCTTGAGGATGGCGCGGCGCGCAAGCGCGTGATCGGGCGGCAACGAGCTTTCGGTCATGGCGTCCTCCGATTTTCGGCGCGAGCGCGCTGCCCATCGCATGACTGCCAGGGGCGCTCGGCATTCTCAGGCCACTCCTGGGTCGGCACGCGACCTTATCAGATCGCCAAAGACCGCCAAGGCGGCGGACCGATGCGCCGAGCACATCCCGATCGCGGCCAAGCCACCTGCCGCCGCGCAAGCCCTCGCGCGCCTGCGCGCAGTTTGCTAGTCGTTATCGGCCATCGGCTCGAAACGCCCACGCGAGGGGCCGTCGCAACGGCGGGATTGGACTCGGACGTTGCAACGACGATATGGGAGTGCGGGAAGTCGCGTTACGGGTCGATCGATGGAGCCCAGAACACGGGATCGTGAGCGCAGAGTGCTCGACGCGCTGCATCGGGCGGCGGTGTTCTGCGACCAAAGGATCGGCTGGAACCGGATCGGCCTCGCGCTCAGCATCGCCATCATCACGGTCGCGGCGGTGGCGCTCTATCGCATCTTGCGCACGATCGACCCCAGCGAGGTCGTCGAAGCGCTGGTGACCACGGATTTGCGCCACATCACGCTCGCCGCCGTGTTCGTCGCCGGGGGATACTTCACGCTGACCTTCTATGACCTTTTTGCCCTGCGCACGATCAGGCGGAACGACGTGCCGTATTGGGCGGCCGCGCTCGCCGCCTTTACCAGCTATTCCGTCGGTCACAATGTCGGCGCGAGCGTATTCACCGGCGGCGCGGTCCGCTACCGCATTTATTCAGCCTGGGGGCTGACCGCCATCGAGGTCGCGAAAATCTGTTTTGTGGCCGGGCTGACCTTCTGGCTCGGGAATGCCACCGTGCTCGGGCTCGGCATTCTCTATGCGCCGCTCGCCGCCACGGCCATCGACCAATTGCCCGCATGGCTCAACCGCGGTGGAGCGGTCCTGATTGTGATCGTGCTGGCGCTCTATGTCGGCTGGGTATGGCGGCGGCCGCGCGTCGTCGGCCGGGAGGGCTGGCGCGTCACCCTGCCCGGCGGGCCGCTCACGCTGTTGCAGATCGGCATCGGCATCGTCGACCTCGGCTTCTGTGCGCTGGCGATGTACATGCTGGTGCCGGACGAGCCCAATATCGGCTTCGTTACGCTCGCCGTCATCTTCGTCTCCGCCACGCTGCTCGGCTTTGCCAGCCATGCGCCGGGAGGCATCGGCGTCTTCGATGCGGCCATGCTGGTCGCGCTGTGGCAGTTCGACAAGGAAGACGTGCTTGCCGGAGTGCTCTTGTTCCGGCTGCTCTACTACATCGTTCCGTTCGCGCTTTCGCTTGTGATTCTCGGCGGCCGTGAACTGGTGCTGGCGCTGCGGGGCGCTCCTCCGCCGCACATCGAGCGGCTTCCGTCTTTGGCGCCGACCGAGGTGGCGACGCGACCCGAAGCGGGTGAAGAGAAGGCCGGCTGAGCCAAGCTATCGCCCGCCGTGTGCCGCACACCTTTCGTCGCTCGCCGATGGAAACGAGCCTCGAGTGCTTGACACCTCGCCGCCGCCACCTTGACAATATCGATCCGGAAGCCGCGGCTGCCTGATCCGGGGGCGGGTCGGGGGCAAAACACTCGATTTGAGTTGCGATCGGTGGCAGGTGAGCCGCAGATGACGATGCGCAGCGCACCGCAGCCGCCGAACTTGGACTGATGACGTGCACGGAAGAGGATCGTCGCTATGATCGCAGAGGCACCGCGGCCCTGGCAGTCTAGTCGTCGCGCTGTCGAGTTAGGCCTGGCTTTGTGTCTAACCGTCTTGCTGTGCGGCTCCGTTGCCCGTGCGCAGTCCGTCGCGTTCATCAATCCTGGAAAGTCTGGCGAGATTTACTGGGTGACCGCCACGCAAGCCATGCAGGCCGCCGCCCACAGCCTCGGCATGACGTTCGAAGTGCAGTATGCGCAGCGTGAGCCTCTCAAGACGCTCGAAATCGCCCGCGAAATGGTCGCACGGCCCGCCGGCAAGCGGCCCGAATATATCGTAGTCACGGACGACTATTCCGTGGCCGACCGGCTCTTGGCGATCATCGACCCTGCCGGCGTGAAGACTTTTCTCGCCTATAGCTCGATCCCCGTCGATCAGCGTGGCGGCATCGGGTCGCCGCGCGGCAAGTACAAGGGCTGGCTCGGCTCGCTGGAGCCGCAGGCGGAGGACGCCGGCTATCTGACGGCGCGTGCGCTGATCGAGCGCGGCAAGAGAGAAAAAGCATTCGGGCCCGATGGCAAGCTTCACATGCTGGCGATCGCCGGCGATCGCTCCACACCCTCCTCGATCAATCGCAACCAGGGCATGCGCCGCGCGGTCGCCGAAGCCCCGATGGTCGTTCTCGAGGAGGAGGTTTACGCGGCGTGGGCGCGCGAGAACGCCGCTCAGCAAGCCGAGTCGCTCTACCGGCGCTATCCCGAGGTCAAGCTCGTCTGGGCGGGCAACGATCTGATGGCCTTCGGCGCCATGGCCGCCTGGGAAAAGCGCGGCGGCAAGCCCGGCGTGGACGCGTGGTTCAGCGGCGTCAACACCTCGACCGAGGCGCTCGAAGCGGTGAAATCGGGACGGCTGACCTCGCTCGCCGGCGGCCATTTCATCACCGGCGCGTGGGCGCTGGTGATGATCTACGACTACCATCACGGCCGCGATTTCGCCGACGAAGGGCTCGAGCTGCGGCGGCCGATGTTCGCAGAGTTCACGCCGTTGCTTGCCGACCGCTACATCGAGCGTTTCAGCGGCGGCTTTGATGGCGTCGACTTCAGCCGCTACAGCAAGGTCAAGAATCTGAAACTCAGGCGCTACAACTTCGGCTTTGCGCAACTGCTGGAGCCGCAGTCCTGAGCAGCGTGGCGGTCTGGACCAGTCTGGCGCTTTGCGGTTTCGTGTTGATCAGGGACCGATTGTCTTACTACCGCGCGCGACCGGCGTTTAGCCCGCGCCTACTCGCGCGCCCGCGCGCAGTCGAATTGATCGATAGGGTCCGGCCGACTGGACCAAGTCCACCGGATGAGCGCTCCGCAACGGGGCGGTTTTGGTGAGGTTCAATTCGACTGCGACTCCGAACGCTTGCGTTCGCGGACGCGGTCGCGTTGGCTAGCCCAGGCCGAATCCCAGAGCGCTCGCGTGCAATCGGACGACCGCATTTTCCAAAGCCGCCACCTATTGCGGTCGCCGAGGTCGCTCGCCGACGTGGCGAGCAGCCACAATTCGCGCAGGCCAAGCAACAGGGCGGCGAGAGAAAGCGGAAGAACGAAATACAGAAAGCGGAAGATCAGCAGCGATGCCAGCAGCTCCTCCTTGGGGAATTGCGGAAGCCCGACCAGCATCGCCACTTCAATGACGCCGAGACTTCCTGGCGCGTGGCTTAAGAATCCGAGCAGAATCGCCGTGACGAACACCACGAGCAAAGTGATGAAATCGATCGCAGGATGCGCCGGAAGCAAGGTATACATCGCGATCGCTCCCGCGCCGAGATCCAAAACCCCGATCCCGATCTGCACGAGAGTCAAGCGCGGGCTCGGTAGAACGATTTGCCAACTCGAGCGGCCGATCACCCGCGGCCGTGGCATCAGCCAGAGCAGGTAACCGAAAATGATGATCAGGCCCGACACGCCGATCAGCCGGTTGATCCACGGCGGCAATTGATCGACTGCGCTCGCGGCCGCCGGCGCGTATGCCATGCCGCCCCCGAGCACAAACGCATTGCCGAGCCAGAACGTCAGTCCCGTGACGAAGGCGATCTTGACGATGTCGATGACGCTCAGGCCCCAGGCGGAATAGATC
>WNGR01006155.1_pt1 | contig 25576 bp, 25 predicted proteins | sample 5407581 | NCBI WGS metagenome assembly WNGR01 (sample SAMN13153383, study PRJNA577476) | soil metagenome | isolation source: 80 cm soil or saprolite under Garry oak tree replicate 2 | place: USA:California | collected 2016-06-15
TCCCAGTTCCCTCGGGTGTGCGCCGGCCGGCTGGGCGTCGCGAGCGTCGCTTCGGCAAGCGTCCCCCCATCTCAAGTGGAAGCTCTGGCTTCGACAGACGTATTATCAGTTTTTCACCCACACTGCGCCACGCCTTCACTGGAGCCGTTGGGAGCTCTTCCTGGGACGAGACTTCACAGCCGAAGAAGCTCGGCTCGGCAACGTCGATCACTTCCGGGCAGCCCTTGAACGTCAAGACTGCGCGCTCAGCCAGATCCACACGGCGATCGGCGTGGTGAAGACCGTGTACAACTGGGGCCAGCGCCGCGAGCTCCTCGGCATGAACCGGCTCGCGCTGTACCGGTTCAAAGTGGCGAAGGATCTCCGCCCTGAGCCGCCGGCCGAATACGCTCGCGAGGAGCGGGATGCAATCCTCCAAGCGCTGCGTCCCGATCGGCACACGGAATGGCGCGCGTGGACTGCCGTCGCGATCGCTGCCTACCAGGGTGCTCGGATGAGAGCGATCCTGCACCTCCAGTGGAGGGATCTCGACTTCAAACGCGGCGAGATTGCCTGGCGCGCGCGGTGGGACAAGACCGGCCGAGAGCGCGTGCAGCCGATGACCGACGGTGCCCGGGTGGCCCTAGTCGTGTCGAGGCAATGGCGCGAACGCGATGGCTACGCGGGGCCCTGGGTCTTCTATACGCCGCACCGTCAGCGATGGAACGGGGCGGATGACGAGCGAGCCGCCTGGACCGCCCAGGCGCTCTGGCTCGCGCTAACGAAGGCGGAGCGCCGCGCCGGCGTCCGGCATCTTCCGTATCGCGCGATGCACGGCTTCCGTCGCGCGATCGCCGGGGATGTGCTCGAGCTCACGCGGGATCTGAAGCTCGCGCTCGATTGGATCGGGGACGTGGATCTCGGGATGGCCCGTCGCTATTTGCGCCCCCGCGACCCGCGGCTCGAAGAAGCCGCCACAGCCGTGGATCGACTCTTGGGCGAGATCGGCGACCGAAACCGTCACGCAACCGTCACGGGCTCACCCGAGTCGTGGGACAGCGAAGCGGAAGCATCAGGCGAGCTTGAACTTGCAGAACTGGGGCGGGTGGATTCGAACCACCAACTTCCCGGTTAACAGCCGGGCGGTCTGCCAGTTGACCTACACCCCAGAGCACCGCACCGCACCCCCACACCGTATACAGCCGCCAGGCACGAGACGCTCAGACGCCCAGCGGTGAACAGGTGTGCGGAGCAAGAAAAACATAAGCCCCCGGGACCGCTCGGTGCCGGGGGCGGGCGCGTCAGCGAACGGAGACGCTACGCCGCCCCGCGCTTGTGATGCGCGCTCCGGTTGCGATTCGAGAGCAGATCGGCGAACGTCCTCATGGTGCCTAGAGTACCACGGCCCTGTGCCGTGGGCAAGGGGACCCCATGACGACGATCGCCGCCGCAACGTCCGCCGACCTTCCTGCCCTTCTCGAGCTGCTCGGACAGAGCGCCCTCCCCACGGCCGGGCTCGCAGATCACCTCGACACGACGCTCGTGGCCCACGAGGCAGGCCACGTCGTCGGCAGCGCCGCCCTCGAGCTGTACGGCACTACGGCGCTGCTCCGCTCAGTGGCGGTCGCGCCCGGACTGCGTGGCCGGGGGCTGGGCCAGGAACTCACCCGCCACGCACTCGCGCTCGCGCGCCGCCGCAAGATCCGGACGGTGTACCTGCTCACGGAAACGGCTGGAGGGTTCTTCCCGCGCTTCGGGTTCCGGGCCATCTCCCGCGACGCGGTGGACCCCGCCGTGCAGCGATCGGTGGAGTTCACGAGCGCTTGTCCGACGAGCGCGCTCGCGATGGCGGCGGAGCTGGAGCGTCGCGCTAGTACTTGAGCCCCGCCTTTTCCGCGAAGGCCCGCACGACCTGTTGCTGCTCCGGCGTGAGCCGGTCCGGGATCTCGACCCGCACTTCCACGTATTGATCGCCGCGACGGCCGTTCTTCTCGATGCCCTGGCCCGCGATGCGGAACCTCTGCCCGTGCGGCGTGCCGGGCGGCACCTTCAGCAGGACGTGACGCCCCTCCAACGTGCGCACCTTGATCTTCGAGCCGAGTAGCGCCTGCGCCAGATTGATGGGGACCGTGCAGACCACGTCCAGGCCCTCGCGCCGGAAGAACCGGTCCGGCTCGACCTGGAACTGGACCACGACGTCACCCTTGCCTTTTGCGCCCTGGCCCTTGAGGCGCATGCGCGTGCCGTCCTCGGTCCCCGGCGGCACGGTGATGATCAAGCGCTTCTCGACCCGGACCTCGCCCGCGCCCTGGCAGGTCCCGCACCGCGTCGAGGGCACGCGGCCCTTGCCGCGGCACACGGGGCACGGCCGGTTGACCGCGAAGCCGCCCTGCCCGAAGGAGATCGTTCCCCGGCCGTTGCACTCGGGGCAGACCGAGATGGTGGCCCCGGGCGCGGCCCCGTCGCCGCCGCACGTGGGGCACACTTCGGCCATCGGCAGCGTGACCGGCACCTTGCCGCCCAGCGCAGCCACCCGGAACGGAATCGAGACCGTCGCCTCGACTTCGTCCTCCGCCTCTTCCATCCGGCCCTCGCCCCGCTTCCCGAAGATCGAGGAGAACAGGTCCCCCAGCCCCCCGAACGAGCCGAGGTCCGACAGATCGAACTCGATGCCCGAGTCCGCGCCCCCGCCCCCTCTGCCCGGCCCCCGCCCCGCGCCGCCGTAACGGCCCGCCCCGGCGAAGGCCCCATACTTGCGGAGCTGATCGTACTGTTTCCGCTTCGCAGGGTCGCTGAGCACGTCGTGCGCTTCGTTGATCTCCTTGAAGCGCTCAGCCGCCTGTGGCTTGCCGGGATTGCGGTCCGGATGGTGCTGCTTGGCCAGCCGTCGGAAGGCGCGCTTGATCTCGTCGACGGTTGCGGTCTCCGGGACGCCGAGGACCTGGTAGTAGTCCTTCGTCGCAGCCATCAGCCGCGCTCGCCCTCGGTTGCCCCGCCCCCGCCCCCGCCCCGCCCGTGGCCGCCTTGCCACGTCAGCACCGTCACGCGCGCAGGTCGGATGAGCGCTCCCCCGAGCTGATAGCCCGCCTGCAGCACCGCGCCCACCGTGTGGTCCTCCTCGGGCGCCGACGCGGGCGCCGTGGTCACGGCTTCGTGTTGGCTCGGATCGAACGGCACCCCGACCTCATCCACCCGTCGCACGCCAGCCGCCTCGAGCTCCTTCCAGATCTTGCGCTCCACGAGATCGACTCCCTCGTGGATCGTCCTCGCCGTCTCGGCGCTGGGCTCGATGTGCGCGAAGCGGGCGAGGTCGTCCAGTGCGTCCACGAGACGCTGCACCAGGTCCGCCTGAGCCTTCGACCACAGCTCAGTACGCTCCTTGAGCGTGCGCTTGCGGAAGTTGTCGTACTCGGCGGCGAGCCGAAGGTATGTGTCCTTGGGCACCATCTCCGCCGGTGCCGCGACGGCCGCTTCGGATGCAAGGTCGCCAACCGGCGTCGGGGCGGCCCGCTCAGCCGCATCGTCGGCTGCGGGACTTGGCTGCTCGGTCGGTCGAGGCCGCTTGGGTTTATCGTCCATGGCGCTCCGCGTTCAAGCAACGAGCATGCCGCCCGCTGTACGCCGTTTTGACGGCCCTCCCGCCGCTGTGGCGGCGGAAATTGCTACCGGGCAAGAACATAGCCGTGTGCGGCGGTCTAGGCGAGGCCGTGCGACGACAGGAAGGCCACGATGTCGCTCATTACCGAGTCCCGCTGCGGGTCGTTGAGCACCTCGTGGTACATCTCAGCGTACCAGCGCACCTGGACCGGCGCCTTGAGGCCGTCGGCGAACGCGCGCGCGAGCTGGGCGTCCACCACCCGATCCTCCCCGGCGAGCAGGAAGAGCAGCGGGCACTCGATGCGATTCCCGTCGGCGACCACGGAACGCTGAGCCCAGCGGATCTCGCGCCACGCGCCCGGCGTCATCACGCGATGCACGGCAGGATCACGCTGGTATGCTTCGCTCACGGTAGGGTCGCGGCTCAAGTGGTCGAGATCCAGGTCGACCGCGAAGGGAAGCGTGGGCCAGAGATCGGCCAGCAGCCGCGCGGCGATGCGCTTCCACGCGGCCGGCGCCCTCGCGAGCCCGAGCCAGGGCGAGGAGATCACCGCGGCCGCCACGGGGTCGCTCGGCTGGGTCTCGAGGTATGGTCGAGCGCGTAGGCGGCGACGCCCGCGCGCTGCAGCGCTTCCCCCACGTGACGCCAGCGGCCCGCGTGGTCGGACCAGCCATGAAGGAAGAGGGCGGCCGCCTTGGGCTGCGGCGGCTCGTACGCGTCATAGGTGAGCTGGGTGCCGTCCGGCGCGGTGAGGGACGGCATCACGCAGGCGCCAGCGTGCGACGCAGCAGATCGAGCGCGGCCTGGGCGGCGCGGCGCCGCACCTCCTCGCGGTCGCCCGGGAACAGGCGCCTGAGCGCCCGCAGCTTGGTGTCCACGGCCACGGCGAGCCACACGGTGCCGACGGGCTTGTCGGCGGTGCCGCCCGTGGGCCCTGCGATTCCCGTGACCGCGACCGTGCAGTCGGCCGAGAACAGGCGCTGGGCGCCCACGGCCATGGCGCGCACCGTCTCCTCCGACACCGCGCCGTGCGCCTGCAGGACCTCGAGCGGCACCTTGAGGGCCGCCGTTTTCATCACGTCGGCGTAGGCGACGACCCCGCCGACGAACGTGTCCGAGGCCCCCGGCACGGCCGTGACGCGCTGGGCGACGAGTCCGCCGGTGCACGACTCCGCCACGCCCAGGCGGTGGCGCCCCCGGCGCAGCGCCGCGAGCACGACCGCCGCCAGGTCCGTCCCGTCCTCGCCGTAGCAGTCCTCACCCACGATCGCCCGCAGGCGGCGTATCGCGGCGGCGAGGCGGGCTTCTGCCTCCCCTTGCTCGAGCCCCCAGGCGGTGAGCCGCAGGTCGACGCCGTCGGGCGAGGGGAGATATGCGAGCGTCAGCGGCGCCAGCTCCTCGTCGAGCCGCCCGATGCGCTCAGCCAGCGACGACTCCGCGACGCCCGTGGTGCGCAGCGTGCGCGACTGCACGACCCGCGGCCGGTCGGCGCCGTCCCGTTGCGCGAGCCGCGGCAGCACCTGCTCCGCCAGGAGCCCGCGCATCTCGCTCGGCACGCCGGGCAGGAGGACCACGAGTCGCCCGCGCTCGTCCTCGAGCCACAGGCCCGGAGCCGTGCCCCGCGGGTTCGGCAGGACCGTCGCCCCTTCGGGGACCTCGGCCTGCGAGCGGTTGCTCTCGGGCATGGGCCAGCGGCCCAGCTGCTTGAAGCGCGCCTCGATCGCGGACAGCACGACGGCGTCGAGCACGAGCCGCTTCCCGCAGAGCTCCGCCACCACTCGTTTGGTGACGTCGTCGCGCGTGGGACCGAGGCCGCCGGTGGTGACGACCATGCCGGTGCGCTCGAGCGCGTCCGCGACCGCGGCGCGGATCGCCTCGGGGCGGTCGGCGACCGTGGTGCGGCGCACCACCTCGATCCCGGCGGCGGCGAGCGCGCGCCCGAGCTCGGCGGCGTTGGTGTCGACGGTGTAGCCCAGCAGCAGTTCGGTGCCGACGGTGACGACTTCGAGCTTCACTTCAAGAGCTGGCGGTAGCGGTACAGGTACACGCCCAGCGAGTAGACGGTGAGCAGGATGGCGCCCGCGAGCGTGAGCGCCACGACCGCGCCGTGGAACTGGTCCCAGAAGGTGCGGAACCACCCCGCGAACGGATGCGTGGCGAGCGCATCCTTCCAGGCGAACCAGAAGAGGGTGGCGCCGATGAAGACGTTCTGCACAACGGCCTTCAGCTTCCCCGCGCCCACGGCGGGGATCACCACGCCGCGCCGCTTGGCGAAGAAGCGGAACGCGGTCATCAGCAGCTCCCGCCCCACGAGCAGCAGCGCCACCCAGACCGGGAAACTGCCCCACCACGGGATGCGGTAATCGACCAGGATCGTGGGATGGCGGGTGAGCCAGAAGATCGGAATCAGGGTGGCGAAGAGGAGCAGCTTGTCGGCGATCGGGTCCAGCAGCTGCCCGAGCTCGGAGATCTGGTTGTGGCGGCGCGCGAGGTAGCCGTCGATCACGTCGGAGAAGGCGGCCACGAGGAAGATCACGAAGGCGATCACCTTGGGCCAGTAGCCCTGAATGAACGGCAGCAGGGCGATGACCGGCGTGAGGCAGATGCGGGCGAGGGTGAGGATGTTGGGCAAGGTCCACCGCATCGCGCCCCCGTCAGCTCAGCGTCTTGAGAACCAGCTTGCTCACGCTCTTCAGGGTGTCGAACACGCCGTCGCCCCGGGTCGCGACCGCCTCGACGTAGGAGGCGTGGCCCACCCACTGCCCCCCGGCCTGCTCGACCAGATGCTCGCCCGGATGGGCGGGGTCCGGCGTCACCTTCTGCTGAGCCGCGTCGTCGATCGGCCACCCGGGATTCAACGCGGCCTGGAGGTCCTTGATCGGGGCGGCGTTCGGGAGGTCGCGCTTGTTGTACTGGATGACGAAGGGGATCCTGGTCAGGTCGTAGCCGTACTCCGCCATGTTGTCGTACAGGTTCTGCATCGACTCGACGTTCGCTTCCATGCGCTCGATCTGGCTGTCGGCCACGAAGACGAGGCCGTCCACGCCCTTGAGGATGAGCTTGCGGCTGGCGTTGTAGTACACCTGTCCCGGCACGGTGTAGAGATGAAACCGCGTCTTGAAGCCGCGAATCGTGCCGAGGTCCACGGGCAGGAAATCGAAGAACAGCGTGCGCTCGGTCTCGGTGGCGAGCGAGATCATCTTGCCCCGGGTGTTGGGCGACACCTTGCCGTAGATGTGCTCCAGGTTGGTGGTCTTGCCCCCCAGGCCGGGGCCGTAGTAGACCAGCTTGCAGTTGATCTCGCGGGACGCGTAGTTGATCATCGACATAGGGCGCGCGTCCCCCTAACCGAAGAGTTTGTCAATTTCGTCTTCCGCGCCCTCGAGCAGGCCCTTTTGCGGGGCCGGCCCCGTCCCCACGCGGTTGAACATCTCCTCGAACACCTTGTTCAGCTTCTCGACCGCGGACTTCCCCTTGAGCTTGACCAGCCCCAGGGTGGTGCGCTGGTCGAACAGCACGACCAGGATGACGCGCTTCGCGACGTCGGCGAGGTACATGGACTCCTTCTCGCCCTGATGGACGAGCGAGGCGAATTCGGCTTCGCCGATCATCTTCGCGAGCTGGTCGTTGGCGCTGAAGTCGGCGGCGGTGAGCGAAGCGAAGGCCGTGGAGTCGAACTGGGGGGGGTCGCCGACGGTGGCGACGAGCTGGCCGGCGCGGTCGACCAGCAGCGCGCAGCGGGCGTTCGACTCGCGGAGGAACGCCTGCAAGTGCTGCTGGATCTGCTTGAAGTCGTTCTCGGAGAACGACCAGCTCGCCGCACCCGCCATCGCGTCCCTCGGTCAGTCGGCTTCGGACATGTCGCGCCGCGCCAGCAGCGCCTGCGCGATGGTCACACCGTCGGCGTACTCGAGATCCCCACCCACCGGCAGACCCCGCGCGATCCGCGTCACCCGCACGCCGCTCGGCCGCAGCACCTGCTGCAGATAGGTCGCCGTGACCTCGCCTTCCATCGAAGGGTTCGTCGCGATGATGACCTCGCGCACCCCCGACCCGTCACCCACTCGCCCGAGCAGGTGCTCGAGGTGCAGCGCCTCGGGACCGACGCCCTCGAGCGGGGACAAGCGGCCTCCCAGCACGTGATAGCGGCCGCGAAACCGCCCCGCCCGCTCGATCGCGCCCACGTCCGCCGATTCCTCCACGACGCACACCACGCTCGGGTCGCGGCGGGGATCGCTACAGATGACGCAGGGATCGTCGTCCGTGAGCATCCCGCACACGCCGCAGGCCTTCACCCGGTCGCGCACCGCGCGGATCGCGTCCGCGAGGCGCCTGGCCGTCTCCACCGGCTGCTTCAACAGGTAAAACGTGAGCCGCTGCGCCGTCTTGCGACCGATCCCGGGGAGCTGGGACAGCTCCGTCACGAGATCTTCGATGGCCGACACGGCGAACTACAGGGGCAGCTGAAACGGGAGCGGCAGGCCCGAAGCGAGCTTCTTCACTTCCGCCTGGTAGAGCTCGGCGGCGCGCTGCTGCGCCTGTGACACCGCCGCGAGCACGAGATCCTCCAGCATCTCGATGTCCCCCTGCTGCACGGCCTGAGGGTCGATCTTGATCGCCCGGATCTGGCCGCGCCCGTCGGCGGTCGCCTGCACCATCCCCCCGCCCGCCGAGCAGGTTACCGTCTGCTGCGCCAGCTGCGACTGGATCTCGGATAGCCGGAACTGCATCTGCTGCCCCAGCTGGAGCAGGCTGGATAAATCCGCCATACGTCGAAAGTTACCCCCCACCCCCCCGAGGTGCAAGCTATTCCAACAGCTCCAGGTCCAACGCGTCCACTGCGGCGCTGAGGCTCGGATCTTTGGCGCGCAACGCCCGCAGCCGCTCCTGCCGCGCGCCCTCCTCCGTCATCCGCGCCGCGCGCTGCGGGGACCGCTCCCCGCTCCCTGCCCCCTCCAACGTGATGCGCACGGGCTCGGTCACGTAACGCCCCACCAGCTGCGCCAGCGCATCCCGCTGCCGCTCGATGCCCTCGGCGTGCACCGCGTTGGTATCGAGCAGGCGGATGCCCACCGTGGCGCCCTGCACCACGGCAACCTCGGTGACGGCGAGCAACGCGCCGAGCAACGGGCTCCGCGCCCGCGCGTCCTCGATGATGCGGGGCCACAGCGCGCGCAGGCGGTCCAGCTCGAGGGGGCCTTTCTCGGGGACAACGGCCGGGGAAGGGGGAGGGGGGACGGGTGATGCCGGTGCGGCATCTCGCAGCACGGGCGTGGAGCCACTCGTCCCCCTTCCCCCTTCCCCCTTCCCCAGCTCCTTCCCGAGAGCCCTGAGCACCGCTTGGAGCTCGACCGTGCGATCCATCATCGCCCAGCGGAGCAGCAGCACCTCGACAATGAGCCGCTGGTTTCCGCTCGCGCGCAGCTGAACCTCCATCTCGCCGAGCATCGTCAGCAGACGGACGATGTCGGCGGGCGGCAGGCGGTCCGCGTGCTCCCGCACCAGCGCCTGCAGACCCTCGGTCATCCCCTCCGCTTCGCCCCCCACGCCGACCGCGAGGACCGCCCGCAGCGTCTCGCCCGCCCCGCTCACGAACTCCCCCAGGTCCGCGCCCGCTTCGACCAGGCGGTCGACGAGCGGGAACACCCCCGTGACGTCCCGCTCGGCGACGACCCGCAGCAGCTCACCGTACAGCTCGTCGGAGATGAGGCCGAGCACCTCCCGCACCCGTCCGGCGGTGAGGGGCCCTTCGCCGAAGGAGAGCACCTGGTCCAGGATGGACAGGGCGTCCCGCATCCCACCGTCGGCGCTCTTCGCGATGAGGTGGAAGGCGTCGTCCTCCACGGCGAGCCCCTCGGCGGCCGCGACGTGGCGCAGGCGCTCCACGATCGCGTGCGGTCCGATGCGCCGAAAGTCGAAGCGCTGCAGCCGGGACAGGATCGGCGCGGCGCTGAGGGCGATCTTCTGCGGCTCGGTGGTCGCGAACACGAACGCGACCCCCGGCGGCGGCTCCTCGAGGATCTTGAGGAGGGCATTCCACGCCTCGCGGGTCAGCATGTGCGCCTCGTCCACGATGTAGACCTTGTGGCGCCCTTCGGCGCTGGCGGCGTACATCGCGCGCTCGCGCAACTCGCGTGCGTCGTCCACGCCGCGGTTCGACGCGGCATCGAGCTCGACGACGTCGAGGTTGGCGGCGCCGGTCCAGATGCGGGTGCACGAGTCGCACGCGCCGCAGGGCTCTCCCGTGCCGGCCGCGCGCCGCTCGCAATTGAGCGCCATGGCGAGGATTCTCGCGGCGGTCGTCTTACCCACACCCCGGGGACCCGCGAACAGATAGCCGTGCGCCGTGCGGCCATGGGCCACCGCGCCACGCAGCGCCGCCGCCACGTGGTCTTGCACGATGAGGTCGGCGAACTGCTTGGGACGGTACTTGCGGGCGAGGGCGATCATGACAGGAAATTTGGGTGGTCAAACCGTAGGCGCGCCCAGTGCACAAGGCCGCGTTGAACCGCCTGGCAACCGAACCGGTTACCGGCGAGTAGGGCGAGGGAAAGCTAGCCTGTTACGACGCGGGCGCCAACAGGGCGTCCGTACCTCACCGGCTGGGCACGACGTCCACCTCGACGCTCGCCGAGCTGCCGGCTGCCGTGATCTTCAGGCTCGTGCTTCCCAAGGCGACCGACTGGAACGTCATGATCGCGCCCGGTCCTCCGGGGCGAATGCGGCTGAGCCGCAAGGGGCCCCGCTGCGCATTAAACCGCCCGCGCGTGCCTTCGAGCATCTGGGGCAGCGAGCGCACGGGCACGACATTGCCATATCCATCCCGGGCCTTCACCGTGAGCTCGAAGGATGTGTCGAGCGCGACGAGGATGTGCCCGCTCTCGACGCGCAGGCCGTCCCGCTCGAGGATGAACTCGACCGGGGGTCCCGGTTCCACGAGGAGAGTGGTCTTCTGCTCCACAGAATCCACGGAGGCGGTGATGTCGGCAACTCCCGCTTGGGTCCCCAGCGTCACGTCTACCGGAACTCGGCCAGCCGAGTCGGTGACGGCGCTGTCCGAGGCAAGCGTGGCGTTCCGGGCCCGGAGCGAAACGACCCGACCAGCGAGCGCCCCCCCCGACGGCCCCCGCACCTGGAAGACGAGCGGTTGCGGGAGGTGGTGGCGGACTACGCCCCGCAGCGAGTCTTTCGGAACGAACCCCGTGCCAGTGCTCGCCGCACGCTCTGGCCCTGCCAAGGCCACGTCCAGCGCCGCGATGCGTCGCCCGCGCGCCCAGAGGTCGAGCGTCCCGGAGTGCCGCACGGCGGCCCGGTCGATCACGAAACTCGCGCCACCCAGGGAATCGGTGGAGCGCTGCTGCCCTGGTATACCGAGTTCCGCGCTGGCCGGACGTAGCCAGAGCGCCTCGGCCGGTATCGGATTGCTGAAGGAGTCCTTGAGGGCCACGACGAGAGCGAGCGGGCCGGTCTCGCCTGGCGTGACGGTCACTCGATCCGGGCGGAACTCGGCAACCGTGGGCTGGGCTGGGCCAACGCCAAGCTCGACGGCCGGTCTCCCGGGCAGCTCCGCGCCCGAGCCGGTTACGACGTCGAAGTGGTACGTCGCGACCGTGCGACCCGCTGGCACCCGGAACACCGCGAGGCCGCTGTCATCCGTGCTCGCTTCGGCGTCACGTGGCGATCCACCGGGGATACGCGAGCTCCCCCGGAGCACGAGCGCGAGGCCTGCCTGCCGCAACTTGCCCCGGCTCACCCGGACCTCGACCACCGCATCCGTGCCGGCCGCTGCCACGACCGGTGCGGCGGACGGCACGACGCTCACCGCCTCCAGCGCCAGGGCGGCGCGCGGCGCGGGCGGGGCCGCTCTCGTGGTGCACGCCCCGACGCTACTCAGCACGTCGACGTCCGCACCCAGGGTCCGGAGATCGGACCAGTCCCGCTCCGTCGGCCGGAAGGCCAGACAGTTCCGGCGAATCAGGTCTGCGACCTCACCCTTGTGGATCAGCGGGCTCGCGAGCAAGCGCACGAGGTCGCTCTTGTGCAGGGGCTCAACGCCTTGGGTCGCAGCGCTGCCCGCGGCCCCGAACATGAAGAGTGCTACGAACGCAGCTGGCGCGCGAACCCGCTGCGCGCACGCCCAACGCTCGGCGCGGCCGCCGCTCATCGGATCAGGGGCGCGGGCACGGTGAACGCTCGAAGCGACGCTCGGCGGCGTCGACGGTGGTGTACAAGCCCGCGTCCCTCGTGTTGCTCGCCGCATCGAACGTCCCCAACGCGCCCTTGCGCGCGATGTTGTAGGCCATCCAGCGCTCCTCCAACTCGACAAGGCCACGCGACAAGTCAGCGCACGCCATCTGACGGCGCTCGAACATCCGCACCCGCAGGTCAAAGGCAACCAGCGCGAGCGCGACCGTGTCGGCAAGCTGATCGACTCGTGGAGACGACACGCCACCCGCTGCAACGGCGGCGGGCTGGCTGCCCGCCGGAGCGGCTGCGAGCGTGGCGAGTTGCACCAGGCCCCAGAGCGCGAGCAGGCCGACGACGCCGTAAGCCACCAGGCGGGGAGCGCGCCGGCGCAGCACGTCGAGCGTGCTCGAGCGCGGTCGCTTCCCGACGTCGTCCTCGTCGTCGAACTCATCGGGAACGAGCAGCCGGGGCAGCGGCGCGGGGTCCGGGCGTGTGGCCCGTCCCTTGGGGACCGCCGCGATCGGCGCGACCGCGTCGCCCGCACGGTAGGTCCACCACGCCAAAACGGTGCGCTTCTCGCCGGCGGGGCCAGGGCGACCCTCATCGAGCAACTCGTAGAAGCCGAGCGGCTCTTGCCGCCATGTGGCGCTTGAAGACTTGCGGAAAAGGGCCCCGGCCGCCCCGGAATCGGAACGCACGAGCAGCGCCACGTCCCATGGATGCGACAATAACGCGCTATGCAGCTCCGCATCCCTGGGCGAGAGTCCGGCCTCCGGAGAGGGGGAGCTCCGGTACCAACCGAGCAACCGGTCGCCGTTCTGGGCCAACTCGCTCTGGGCCACTTCGCGGGTCAACTCCGCGATGGGCTTCTGATCATCACCCGCGATCGGCCAGGGGACGCGGAAAGTCGAAGCGATGACGACGTACGGCACGCCCGTCGCCGAGCACCTGTACAGCTGGCCTGTCAAAAAACCGAGCCGACCGTCGCTCGCCGCGCAGTGCTCATGCACCGCTCTGAGAGTGCCCTGGGTGATGTCGCCGCAGCCATCGGCATCGGGCGCTCGGCGCAACCGCCCACGCCCGGGTGAACGGTCCCGGCCGACAGCGGGAAGTTGTCAAGAACCCGGGTGGGAGAGATCGTCCCCTGAGCCTCGTCCGTCACGCGCCAGCTCCTCGCCCGAGACCGCGAGAAGGGGTCAAGAAACATGCCGGCGGACAAGGCGGGCGGCTTGCGACGGCCATCGCTCAGATTGTGGCAATCGTGTTACACATCTTCATCGACGCTGGAGCAATATTTCCGAGACACCGCCGGCCCCGCTTGCAGGACGAGGACCATCCGCTAGGGTCGCGGGCATCCCGTTCGGTCGAAGCCCCGTTCCACCGAATCGACGCTCGCGTAGAGCGATCGCTCGGTCGCGGCGCGCGCGGGGTCGAGCGCCGCCCGCACCGCGCGGCGCTCGGCGCTGTAGCCGAGCCAGCGGCTCTCCACTGCCGCCAGTTCGCGAGCGAGCCCTGCGCAGTCGAGACGTCGTTGCGCGAACAGATCGGCCTGCCCCTGGTAGCCGCGCAGCGCCCGCGCCACTGAGTCCGCCACCACATCGAGCTTCGGCCTCTGCGCCGCAGGACGGGGAGCGGGAAGCGGGGGCGGGGACGCGGTCGGGGGCGGGGGCGGGGGCGGGGGCGGGGCGGGCTGGGTGATCGGAGCGGGCTGCGGGGTCGGGGCGGGCCGCTGGGGCGCCGGCCTGGCGGTGCGCGGCGGTGGCGCAGCCCGCCGGCCCGACGGTGCGGCCGGGCGGGCGACGAGCGCGGCCGCGCGGTCGAACAGGGCAACCGCGCGCTCGGCGAGCCCCACGGCGACCTTCGTGATTCGCTCTCCGACCTGCGCGGGCGTCAGGTGAACGAAGCGCCAATAGGCTCCCGCAGCCGCGAGCGCCACGATTATGGCGATCGCTCCCTTCCAGACTGCGCGGGGCACACGCAGCTTGCGTCGCCGCCTGACCTTCTTGCGTTCCTGCTTCGCTGGACGGGCCTCGGACGGAGCCGATGGGAACGGGGGGAGCGGCTGCGGTGCCGCCTCCTCGATCGTCTCCGCAACCGAATCCTCGAGCGACAGGAATGGGAGGTCAGAAGGCGAGGAGGCAATTGGCTGGGGCGGCGTGTGTCGTGCGGCGCGTGGCGGCCGGGGCGGCGGGGGCGGCGGGGGCGGCTCGGGCGGCTCGGGCGGCTCGGGAGCCTCCTCGCTCGGGGCGGGAGCCTCGTCGCTCGCGGCGGGAGCCGTGGGCTCCCCCAGGTCCGGTATGGCCGAGGGCTCGTGCCAGGACTCGAGCGAGGGCAAGGTGGGGAGCGAGAGCTCCGGCCTGGGCCCGCTCTTGCGCTCCTTCGGAGCAGCCGCCTTCGGGTCGACGGCGCGGTAGTTCTTCCAGGGGACGCCGGAGCCCTGCTTGCCGCCCTGCGCGAGCGGGTCCTCCGGCAACAGCTCGTAGAACGGCAGGCACAGGTCCGTTCCGGACTCGCTCCCGGGCCGGTAGAACCCGGCCGCCGGCTCGTCATCGAGCGTCCCCAGCACCAATGCCACGTGCCACTGTTCGTCGAAGTACTGCTCGTGGGTCGCGACGTCCTCGGACGTGAGCTCGATGCCGCGTGGCGGATGGCTGTGGTACCAGCCGATCAGCCGCGCCTGGCTGCGGGCGAGCTGCCGTTGCACGGGATCCCACAGCTTGCCGACCACGACGCCGGTGCGGTCCCCGAACACCGCCTGCTTGAACCGCACGCACGCGTCAATCATGAAGTAGGGCGCACCGGTCTCCGGATCCTCGGCCACGTCTCCGATCAGGAACCCGAGGACGCCGCCGCCCTTGGCCTCGGCCGCGGCGGCGACCGTCGCGAGGTGGTCGTAGAGCGCCGCGAGGGCGGCCGGGCCGAAAAACAGGGGGTCGACGAGGTCCGCGGCGGGGGGAGGTCCGCCGCTCGCGGGTCGCCACAGGATGGAGCGCGCGAGGGGGAACGGTTTGCCCACGCCCACAAGATATGCTCCGGCCCCGTTGCGCGCCCTAAGCGAGGACGCGGCGGATGACCGCGGCCGCCCGCTCCACCTCGTCGCGGCCGACGTCGAGGTGGGTGACGGCCCGCAACCGCCGCGGACCGAACGGAACGAGCAGCACGCCCGCCTGGGTGAGCTTGGGGAGCACGGCGTCCACCGTGTCCCGTTCCCGCACGAGATCGATCATCACGATGTTCGTCTCCGGCGCGGATGGGCGGACAGCCGGACAGTCCGCCACTCGTTCGGCGAGCAGCTTGGCGTGCGCGTGGTCCTGCTGCAGCCGTCCGAGATGGTGATCGAGCGCGTAGAGCGCCGCTGCGGCAAGAATGCCGGACTGCCGCATGCCGCCGCCGAGGCGCTTGCGGATCTCCCAGGCGAGCGCCCGGTCCGCAGCGCGGAAGGCCAGGCACGAGCCCGCAGGACAGCCCAGCCCCTTGGAGAAACTCACCATCACCGTCCCCGCCCCCGCGGCGAGGCGCGTCAGCGGGACGCCGGTCGCGGCGGCGGCGTTCCAGAGCCGCGCGCCGTCGAGGTGCAGCCCCAGGCCGGCCTGCGTGGCCACCGTGGCGATTCCGGCCATGACCTCGGGCGACATCACCTTGCCGCCTGCCGCGTTGTGCGTGTTCTCCACTGCGACAGCCGTGGCGCGCGGCACGTGAGGGGACGCGGGTCGGAGCGCCGCGCGCACCAGTTCCGCCGTCAGCAGCCCGTCCGGCGTGGTCACGGGGCGGATTTGCGCCCCCGACAGGGCCGCCACGCCGGCGAGCTCGTAATGCACCAGGTGCGCGTTGGCCTCGAGGATGAGCTCCGTGCCGGGCCGCGTCTGCAGCGCGACGCCGGTCTGGTTCGCCTGGGTTCCCGACGGAAAGAACAGCGAGTCCTCCTTGCCGAGGAGCTCCGCCACGCGCCGCTCGAGCAGGCGCGTGGTCGGGTCCCCATCGAGCACGTCGTCGCCCACCACGGCCTCGGCGATGGCGCGGCGCATGGCGGCGGACGGCTTGGTGACCGTGTCCGAGCGCAGGTCGATGACCGTCATCCCAGCTGGACCCGCTGGCTGCGGCGCATGCGGACGAGGTCGTAAGTCTCCGCCACCTCGCCGCCGAGCAGGAACAGGTAGGCCGTGTAGTAGACCCACAGCAGGAACAGGAACAGCGCGACGACGTTGGCGTCCGAGGCGACGCGGTCGAAGGTGACGAACTTCGCCACGTACAGCGCGTACAGCCGCTTCGCTACTTCGAAGCCGAGCGAGCAGAACACGGCGGCCACGAGCGCCGTCTGCCACTGGATGCGCCGACTGGGGAGGATCTTGAAAATCAGGAAGAACAGCAGGACGCCGAGCGCGAACGCCACCGTCTCCATGCTGAAGCGCCAGAACCAATCCAGCGCGAAGCTGCCGCTCATCACCCCCGCGTTGCGGGCCTCGTAAGCCGCGACCAGCGCATTCGCGACCAGCACGGCGCCGGTGGCGAACACCATCGTCAGGTCGATCAGCTTGGCGATCGGCCAGGGGCGGATCTCGTCGGTGTCGAACACCTCGTTGAGGGCCGCGCGCAGGCCCCCGAAGAGGCGCGTCGAGAACCACAGGAACAGCGGCAGTCCCACCAAGGTGAGCCGGCCGCGATGGCGCACGATGCCCGACAGCGCGCTCTCCACCTGCTCGAAGGCACCCACGCCGCCGCCGGTCGCGCCGCTGGGCAGAAAGCGGGCGAGCAACTCGTGCAGCTGGACCTGATGGGTCGTGACCTGGTGCTGGACGAGGTAGCCGACGACCGCGAGCAGCAGAATGACGAACGGGAGGGTGGTGAGGAGCAGGTCGAAGGAGAGCGCGCTGGCGAGAAACGGAATGTTGTCTTCGAAGGCCGCCTCCAACGTGCGCCGCACGACGCCGGTGACGGACCGATGCCACCCGCCTTCGTGCCTCACGCGAGCGGCTCGTCCTCCTCCTCGGCCGTGGCCCCGCCGCGGCGCGCCGCCCCGATGGCGTGCCGGCGGCGCCGCGCGTCGAGCACCCGGCGCTTCACCTCCGCCCGCGCTGCGGACACGGCCTCGGCGTCGGCGCGCGCCTCGTCCACCAGCTCGCCCAGTTGTCCAGCCTTGTCGGCCGCGAGGTCACGCAGCTCCCGCAGCTTCCCGGCCAGCCGACGGCGCGAGCCCGTGCCCGCTTCGGGCGCGAACAGGAAACCGATCGCCGCCCCGACGGCCAAGCCGAGCAGGAACCCGCCGAACCCCGAGCCGCCCCCGCCCCCACCTCCGGCGCTGTCCGCACCGCTGTCACGCTCGCTCATTCGCCCGCCTCCAGGTCATCCGGCGCCGCGACCGCCACCGCCCGTGGCGCGGCATGCGACTGGAGCGGCGGCTTCACGTGGCGGTCCACGACGGCGCGCGTGTCGGCGACGCGCAGCTGCTCGAACAGGAACGCGAACGTCCGCTCGAGGTCGGCGGCGATCGCGCCGCGCGCGCCTTCGGGAAGATCCCACAGCCGCCGCTTGAACGGTCCGATCGCCTTCTTGCGGCTCTTGTAGATGAACTGCTGCTCGGTGTCGCCCTGCTTCCACTCGTCCTGACATTCGGCCTTCACCCAGGCGTTGAGCTCGGCCCGCAGATCGGCCGGGAGGCGCGGGTGGTCGAAGACGATGTTCTGGAAGTTCGTCGCGAGATGAATCTCGATCGCTTCGCAAGCCGGGAAGTGCCCGAACGCTTCCGCCGGGAGCGTGGAGGCCCCGTGCTGCACCGCGCCGCCCAGCCCGTAGACCGTCCGCGCCTCGAGCGAGAGCGCCCGCAGCGCCTCCAGGTCGATCTGCACCTTGGCCATCGACCCGTCGGGCAGGACCACGCCGCCGTGACTCGTGCCCGTCTGCACGGAGATCTTGCTGATCCCCGCGTAGCGCCCCAGGCGCCGCAGCGTTCGGGCGTAGCCCTCCATGAACGCCCGCAGCTCGTGCACATCGGAGTTTTTCCCGCCCACTTCGCCGATCTCGGCTCCGACCGACACCGTGACACCCTGAGGCTCGCGGTCGCGAATGAATGCCGTCAGCTCCGCGGCCCGCTCGTAGTTCGTGCGCTGCTGCTCGTCGAGGGTCGGCTTGGAGAGATCCACCAGGGTGGACGTGTCGACGTCGATGTTGTAGAAGCCGGCCTGGAGCTCCTCCTCGATGAGCGCGCGGATGGCGGTGAGCTCGGCTGTCGCGTCGGCCGCGTACTTCTTCGCGTTCACCTGCACGTGGTCGCCCTGGATGAAGAGCGGCCCCGTGAAGCCCTCCCGGAGCGCCGCGGCCGTCATGACAGCGACGTACTCCGCCGGCCGCTGGTCGGTGTAGCCGATCTCGCTGCGCGCGATCTCGCAAATCACGGCACCCACGTCGAGCCGCCGGGCCGCCCGGAACACGGCGCGGCCGGAGTCATACGCGAGCACGCGCACGTTGATCGCCGGCGTGGTGAAGGCCCGCACCTCCCCACGACCGCGCGCCAGATACAGCTCGTGGATCGACGCGGGGCGGACGCCCGCGGGCTGCCCGATCTCCCAGATGAGCCAGCGCGCCTGGTCCCGCTCCTCCGGCGTCCCGAACACCGCCTGCCGCACGAGATGATCCATCTCGGCGCTCTGCCGCACGGCGGGGCTGCGGAAGCGTCGCAGGGTCGCTTCGACGTCGTTGGACATGAACGGGCCCTCCCTGCGGCGGAATCTAGGCCGCGCCCACCTCGATGACCAGGCCGTCGTACGCCGGGGCGATCCCCGCCGGCAGACTCGCCGCGAGCTCGGCGTGCGGCGTCTCGTGCGTCAGATGCGTGAGGAAGGTGCGCCGCGCGCCCAGCTGTTGCGCGACGGCGACGGCCTCGGGAATCGACAGGTGCAACGGATGCGGCCGCGGCAGCAGTGCGTTCAACACCAGCACCTCGAGCCCCGTGAGCGCCGGGCGCACGTCTTCGGGAATCGCCTTCGCGTCGGTGAGGTAGGCGATCGGCCCTACACGGTAGCCGAACACCGCACGGTCCCCGTGCGGCAGCGGCAGCGGGCGCACCGCTATCCCGGCGATCTCCGTCTCCCGGTCCGCCGCGAGTGGATGGGCCACGAGCTCGGGCTTGCTCGTCCCGGGCTGGACCCGCACCGCCGGATCGAAGATGTAGGAAAACCGCGTTGCGAGCTCGCTGAGCGTCGCGGGTGGACCGTATGCCGCGACCGCGGCGTGGTGCTTCACCGAGATCGCTCGCAGGTCGTCGATGCCGTGCACGTGATCGGCGTGGGCGTGCGTGAACAACACGGCGTCGATCCCGGTCACGCCCGCCGCCACGAGCTGCAGGCGCAGCTCGGGGGGAGTGTCGATCAGCAGCCGCCGGCCCCTCGACTCGATCACCGCGGCGGTGCGGGTGCGCTTGTCCCGCGGGTCGGTCGAGGTGCAGGTACGGCAGCGGCAGCCGATCTGCGGCACCCCATAAGACGTGCCCGTGCCGAGGAAGGTCAGTCGCACGTCAGACGACCTCGACCTTGAGCAGGTTCGTGGTCCCCGACACCTCCCACGGCACGCCGGCGGTCATCACGATACGATCACCGGGGCGAGCGAGCCCCCGCTTCAGGATCAGGTCCCGCACGACTTCCAGCATTGCATCGTAGCCGGGCACGTGGTCCACCACGACCGGCGCCACGCCCCACACGAGCGCGAGCTGTCGGAACGCACTCGCCTCCGTCGTGACCGCGAGGATCGGTACGGGCGGCCGGAGGGCCGCGACCTTGCGGGCCGTGAACCCCCCTTTCGTGAGCGTCACGATCAGCGGCGTGCGGAGCATCCGCGCCACCGCGTGCGTGCCGATCGCGATCGCGTCCTCCACGGAGACTTCCTCCTGCTCCCCCATGCGCCGCCCCTCGCGGGCCGCCCCGCTGCTCTGCCGCTCGGTCTCGCGGATGATCCGATCCATGGCGCGCACCGCCTCCAGCGGGTACTCCCCCGTCGCGGTTTCGGCCGAGAGCATCACGGCGTCCGTGCCGTCGAGGATGGCGTTCGCCACGTCCGAGGCCTCGGCGCGCGTGGGCCGTGGATGGTTGACCATCGACTCGAGCATCTGCGTGGCGGTGATGACCGGCTTGCCGCGCCGGTTCGCCTCCCGGATGAGGCGCTTCTGCACGATGGGGACTTCCTCGAACGGCAGCTCCACGCCCAGGTCGCCCCGTGCCACCATCACGGCGTCGCACGCGGCGAGGATGCGGTCCAGGTCTTCCAGGGCCGTCGCCTTCTCGATCTTCGCCACGATCTGCACCGTCGGCGGCACGAGCCGCCGCAGCTCGGCGAGGTCCTCGGCCCGCCGCACGAACGAGAGCGCGACGTAATCGACGCCGCGCGCCACGGCGTCGCGGACGTCCTCGCGGTCCTTGTCGGTCAGCGCGGGCGCGCTCACCTGGAGGCCGGGCAGGTTCATGCCCTTGTGCGACGTCAGGGAGCCCCCGTCCACCACCAGCGCGCGCACCCGCGGCGGCGCGACCTCCGTTACCTCGACGGCGAGCAGTCCGTCGTTGAGGAGAATCCGCGCGCCCGGCCGGGCGTCGCGGGCGAGGTCCGCATAGGTCGTGGGAATCTCCTCGCCGGTCGCGAGCTCCTGCGGCGCGAACACCACCACCGCGCCGGGGCGGAGCACGCGGCTCGAGGCGAGCTCGCCCACGCGGATCCGCGGGCCCTGCAGGTCCACGAGCACCGCCACCGGCACGCCCGCGCCGTCGGCGGCGCGCCGCACGACCTCGATCCACCGCCCCCGCGTCTCCGCCGTACCGTGCGAGGCGTTCACCCGGATGACGTTCGCGCCCCCCTCGATCAGCGCGGCGATGCGGTCGGGCGTCCCGGTGGCGGGTCCGAGCGTGGCGACGATCTTGGCCCTGCGCATCACGTCCTCCGCCTAGTGGACCACGCTGATCTGCTTCTCGTCGAGGCGACGCTTGAACTCCTGCAGGGTGTGGACGCCGCGGCTGATGGTCGTGGCGGGCATTCCCTCGATCGCCCGCGCCGCAAGCCGCCGCTCCAGCTGGCCGACCCGTAGCAGCACTTCCAGGCCGCGCCGGGTGAGGGTCACGCGCACGCCGCGGTCGTCCTCCAGGTCGGGCGTCGTCTCGACGAGCCCCTTCGCCTCGAGCCGCTGCACGAACGTCGTGGCGGCGGCCCGCGACACGCCGAGGGACTCCGCGATCTCCTTCGGACGGGCACCGTCGCCGCCCCCCCGGTCGACCGCCGTGAGGGCGGCGTGGGCGCGGTGCGATAGCCCGAAGGCACGAAACGCCCGATCCCCCGCCCGCTGGATGGCGGTGTAGGCGGCGCCCACGGCGTCGCTGAGTTGCAGGGCCAGCTCGGAGCGGTCGGTCATAGCGACAGCCGTCCGCTTTCAGCTATCAGCCGTCAGTGGGCAACAAATTAACATATTGATAATTAACATACTAATTTGTTCACCGTCTTGCAATAGCCCCGCTGGACTCACCTGAGGAGCGGTGTCGCAGGAAAGCGGAGGGCTGAAGGCGGACGGCTGATCGCGCCGTGGCAGTCAACAGGTCTCCGACCAGTCCACCGACGACGTGCGGCCGCAGCGCCGGCAGATCATCGTGTCGGGCTTGCCGCTGAAGTCCTGGCGCTCGTGGCAGTGGGGGCACACGGCGTACGTCGTCACCACCTCCATCCCCTTCCCTCCCAGGGTCGGCCGGAGGACGCCGGTGCGGACCACGATGCTCCAGTCCGTGGGGGCGTCGGGGCGCATGCGCACGTCGTGCCGGCTGAGCCGGACCCGCTGATCGCGCACCGACACGACGAGGTGGCCGTCGCCCGTCTCCTCCACGACCGCATACCACGCCCCCCGGCGGAGAATGTCCGCCACGTTGTCGAGGCACCTCGCCCAACCGAGCTTGCCCATGGGTCAGAGCCACCATGATATCACTTTTCGTTAGGTTTCGTTATGCGCGAGATCGGCGCCGTCGTCCGCCTGCAGATCCAACGCTCGTCCTTGAAGACGGGCGAGAAGCCCCACCGCGTGTACGACCCCTCGCCCGTCCTCGCGGTGCGGCGCCTGGCCGTGGGTGGAGACGGCGTGCTGGGCGAGGGCGAGGACCGGTCGTGGATCGTGGACGTGCACCATCGCGCGCATCCGCAAACCAAGAACCCGGACGGGATGCACGGCGTCTCGGTCGGGTTCACGTCCCACTACGACGCAATGCAGCAGCGCTTCAGCGCCCGCATCACCCTCGGGTGCGCGGGGGAGAACATCATCGTGGAGACGAGCCGACGGTTCACGCTGGAGGACCTCGCGGCAGGCCTGGTATGCGTCCGCGCGGGCGGGTCGGAGGTCGCGCGCTTCAACGTGCTCGACGTCGCTCACCCCTGCAGGCCGTTCACCGGCTGGGCCCTGGGGAACCTGGTGGAGAGCGAGGTCCTCAAGTCCCACCTCCAGTTCCTGGACGGAGGGACGCGGGGGTTCTACTGCCGCGGTGAGGGTTCGGGAATCGTTTCCCTGGGCGACCGTTTGGTACTCGTGGAAGGTTGAAAGGCCGGGGGAAATGGGAAGGGGGAAGGGTTGCGGCCCCTTCCCCCTTCGCTCTTCCCCGGCCTCTTCCCGGCCGTTAACTCAGCTCATCCCAGGCCAGCCCCGCGCTCTTGTGGCAGCGGTCGCAGGTGAGCTCCTTCGCATCCCCGTCGAACGCCTGCCGGTGACGGCAGCTCGGGCACACGCCGTAGGTGAGCGGGAACGGCCGGCCCACGCGCTGGATCTCACGCGGCTCGCAGCGCACGATGCTCCAGCGCTCGGGCGGGTGATAGCGGATCTCGAGAAACCGGCGGTCGACGGGAACGTTGCGGCGATTCACGTCGAGCACGACGATGTGACTGGAGGAGATGCGCACGACGGGGTACCAGGCGCCGCGGCGCAACAGGTGAGCGCCCGCTCTGCCCACGCGCGCCCATCCCTTGGCCTGAATCCGAGTGGGAGTGATGTGGCCGGTCGTCATGCTCTAATGGCTAACGTCCAGTCCCATAAAGTGTCGTGATTCGAGTCACAGCAGGCATGGTCAGCGCTCGATGGCCGACTGCGGCGGGCGCGCAGCACCGGCCCGCCGCTCACCCGCACTCGCTGTAGCCGCAGACGTGACACTTGGCGCACCCCTCAGCGAACGTCAGCTGGGAACCGCAATCCGGGCAGGCGCCCAGGAACTCCTGCTCCCGGCCCCGCTCCCCGAACAGCTCGCGGGCGTCGACCGACTCCCGAACCGGCGCGGCGACGCCGGGAGCGGCGGCGGCCGTACCCAGCAAATCCTGCTGGATGCCCTGCTTGTCCCGCATCCACTTCTCGAACGCGATCCCGATCGCGTCGGGCACGGACAACACCTTGTGAGGCCCGAGGCCGACGGCGCGGTCAGACGAGATGCCGCGCAGCTGTCGGTAGATCTCCTTCAGTGGAATGCCGGAGCGCAAGGCGAGCGAGATGAGTCGCCCGATCGCTTCGACGTCGGCCATGAGGGCGCCGCCCGCCTTGCCGAGGGAGATGAACACCTCGAACGGCTGGCCCCGGTCGTCCTCCGTGATGGTGACGTACATCGTGCCGAGCGGCGTTTCCACCCGCCTGGTCGAGCCCTTGAGCAGCTCGGGACGCGAGCGCTTGGCGCGACGCTGCAGGTTCTCCGCCTCCACCTCGTGCAGCTGGTCGCGCGTGCGCGCCAGCTCGGCGTCGAGCTCGGCGATGCGCCCGAGCGCCTCGGCCAGGGCGCCCTGCCCGCCCGTCGGCGCCGCTTTCTCCTGCACCTGCTTCGCGGTCGAGCCGGTCGAGAGCACCTGACCCTCGCGGGCGCCGTCGCGGTAGACGGTCACGCCCTTGCACCCGAGCGCGAAGGCGAGGCGGTAGATCTGCTCGACGTCGGCCTCCGTGGCGTCGTGCGGGAAGTTGCACGTCTTGGAGATCGCCGAGTCCGTGAACTCCTGGAAGGCGGCCTGCATCCGGATGTGCCACTCCGGCGTGACGTCGTGCGCCGTGACGAAGACGCGCCGCCACCTGCCCGGGACCTCGTCGAAGTGGATGTGGCCCGCCGCGGCGATCCGCTGCACCAGATCGTCCGAGTACCAGCCCTCGCGCCGCGCGATCGCCACGAAGTCCTCGTTCACGTCGGGCATCAGCACGCCGGCCTGGTTCCGCATGAACGCGACGGCGAAGAGCGGCTCGATGCCGGAGGCGCACCCGGCGATGATGGAGATCGTGCCCGTCGGCGCCACGGTGGTGAGGTTGCAGTTCCGCAGCCGCCGCATCGGACGGATGCGCTCCCCCGTAGGCGCCCGGGCGCACGTGGCGTCCGGCCCCCAGATCGACCGCTCCCACTCGGGGAAGACGCCCCGCTGCTCCGCCAGCTTCTCCGAGGCGACCTTCGCCTCTTCGTCCACGAATTGCATCATGCGGCGGCCGAGCGCCACCGCCTCCTCCGAGTTGTAGGGGATCCCCAGGCGCACCAGCAGGTCCGCCCACCCCATGATGCCGAGCCCGATGCGGCGGATGCGCTGCGCCAGATCGTCGATCTCGGCGAGCGGATACTTGTTCGCATCGATGACGTTGTCGAGGAAGTGCGTGCACAGGTGCACGACGGCGCGGAGCCGCTCCCAATCGACGTCCCGCCCCTCCCCGCTCCCTTCCCCCTCCCGCACGAACAGCCCGACGTTGATCGACCCGAGGTTGCAGACGTCATACGGGAGGAGCGGCTGCTCCCCGCAGGGGTTCGTCGCCTCGTAGCTGCCGAGGTGGGGAATGGGGTTGTAGTGGTTCGCCCGGTCGATGAAGTACACCCCCGGCTCGCCGGTCTTCCAGGCGCCGTGCACGATCGTGCGGAACACGTCCCGGGCGTCGAGCTGGCCGACGACCTGCGTGGTGCGAGGGTGGAGCAGGTCGTAGCTCGTCCCCTGCTCCAGCGCCCGCATGAACGCGTCGGTGACCGCGACGGAGATGTTGAAGTTCGTGACCTGGGTGAGATCGTCCTTGCAGGTGATGAACTCGAGAATGTCGGGGTGGTCGACCCGCAGGATGCCCATGTTGGCGCCGCGGCGCGTGCCGCCCTGCTTGACCACGTCGGTGGACGCGTCGTACAGCTTCATGAAGGAGACCGGACCCGAGGCGACGCCCATCGTGGAGCGCACCACGTCGTTCTTGGGCCGCAACCGGGAGAACGAGAAGCCCGTACCGCCGCCCGACTGATGCACGAGCGCCATGGCGCGGAGGGTGTCGTAGATCCCGCTCTTGCCGTCCGAGAGACAGTCATCCACCGGCAGCACGAAGCAGGCCGACAGCTGGCCGAGCGGGCGGCCGGCGTTCATGAGCGTGGGCGAGTTCGGCATCCACACGCGGGTCGCCATCAGCTCGAAGAAGGCCTCGGCCACGGTCTCGACCGCTCCAGCCGACGCCCCGTACCGCTCGTCGGGCGCGGCGACGGTGCGGGCGACCCGCCAGAACAGGTCCTCGGGCCCTTCGACCGGGGCCCCGTGGTCGTCTTTGACCAGGTAGCGCCGCTCGAGCACGGTGATGGCGTTCGGGGTCAGATCCAGCATCCCCTTGCGGGTGGCAGCGGTCATGCTTGCTCGTCCCTCTGCGGTAAGAGCGGCCCGAGGACTGCTCGTGCGTCCGTGTGGTGAATTTAACTACGCGCGGACCGGCGCGACGGCGCGGAGGGTCAAGGTAGACAGGCCGCTCCCGTGGGGCAAGCCGCGAGAGGAGCCGCGCGGTGTCGAGTCGTTCCGGTATTCACATCACAAACCTGTTCTCGCGATCGGGAAGTTCCCGGC
>WNGR01001560.1_pt1 | contig 25567 bp, 27 predicted proteins | sample 5407581 | NCBI WGS metagenome assembly WNGR01 (sample SAMN13153383, study PRJNA577476) | soil metagenome | isolation source: 80 cm soil or saprolite under Garry oak tree replicate 2 | place: USA:California | collected 2016-06-15
AATTAGCTAAGAAGGAGTATTTGCAGAACCCCATGCCAAAGACAACAAAACGTGCTGCCAGCAAACGCGCAGCAAGAATAGCGAAAGCTCATGCAACTGAACTACCAAAATTAGATGTCAAAGAAGCGCCTGTTAGACGGCGTACACCTGGCTATAAACCACCTGCAAGGGGCATAGCTCGCTATCCCTGGGCAACTATATTCTTAACCATACTCGTCCTTGGATTGGGTACCTGGACGCTCTACTTCTATCACTTAGGCCCATTTGCGCTACCACCTGTCAAGGCTCCAGCTACAGCAGCCCCTTCACCTTGTTTGAAGCTTGTCAGCAAGCTGACAGATACCGCTCCACCCCCGAGTGCGGCAGCTTTTAAGCAAATCCAGCATACCTACAAGCAGCCTCCTGCCACGATCATTGATACACACAAGGTCTATTGTGCAGGAATCAATACCAATCGTGGCTTGATCGTCTTAGAACTTGACCCACAACTGGCACCGAAGACCGTCAATAACTTCGTGTTCCTGGCGCAGCATCATTTCTATGATGGCCTGAAATTTCACCGTGTCGTTGCTCATTTTATTATCCAGACCGGCGATCCTCTAGGCAACGGTACGGGCGGACCTGGCTATAAGTTCAACGACGAGCGTGTGCAGGGAAATTACACTCAAGGCTGTGTCGCTATGGCTAACTCTGGCGCCAACACCAATGGTAGCCAGTTCTTCATCTGTACTGCTGACGACACAAAGGCATTGCAGAAGTCGTATAATCTGTTTGGGCATGTCGTGAAGGGTATGGATATCGCTCTCAAGATTCAAGGCCCCGGCGACGATGCATCCACGAAGAATATTAAACCAGATGTCATAGACCATGTGATTGTGGTTGCGGCATAGTAGTAAGTAGAAGAAAGGACATTGTATTCATGGCACAGAAGCGCTATAGCGGTCCACCGCCTATGGTAATTGATCCCTCGAAGAAGTACTTTGCAACATTCCACACGGAAGTCGGAGATTTTCAGGTGGAGTTATTTGCACCCCAGGCTCCCCAAACCGTCAACAACTTCGTGTTTTTGGCACGCGAAGGCTATTACAACGGAACAACTTTCCATCGCGTCATTCGCGATTTCATGGCCCAGGGCGGCGACCCCACGGGAACAGGAATGGGTGGACCGGGATATAAGTTTGCGGATGAGCCCGGCGCTCTTGCCCTCAAACACGACCAGCCTGGTATTCTGTCGATGGCAAACGCCGGTCCCAACACTAATGGCTCCCAGTTTTTCATCACCTTCGGCCCCACGCCCCACCTGAACGGTAAGCACGGTGTCTTTGGCGTAGTGATTTCGGGCATGGATGTCGTCCGGTCGATTCGCGAGCGCGACCCGCAGCGAGCCCGCGAACCCGGCATAAGAATCATTTCACTAGATATTTCCGAAGGCTAAACGGGAGTAATCAAGGATGAGCGCGACAGAGATTGTTAAAACCTTTATAACGGCATTGCAGTCAGGAGACATGGAGGTAGCTGCGAACTACATGTCCGACGACTTTGTAGTTCGGGGCTGGACGCCTTATCCTCTAGACAAAGCGAAATTTCTTGCCACACAAAGCGCGCTGCTCGACGCCATGCCAGACTTCTCTTATAACCTGAGCGATGTGCATAAAGCAGGAAATGAGGTGGAGGCTCTCATCCAGGTCACCGGCACCCAGACCGGTGACCTCGCTTTACCCATGCATGGTATGCCACCGTTCCCCGCTGCCGGCCTCGCCGTCGATCTCCCCCAGGTACAAACAAGGTTTGTCCTCAAAGATAACAAAGTCTCGGAGATGAACATCGAAAGCGTCCCGGGCGGTGGTCTGGCCGGCCTACTTCAACAAATAAGTACCGAATTGCCGGTAGCCCCGCGCCTGGACGAGCAATTTCAAACGGGCTTCTAAGGTCGATTTATCATAACAAACTCAGACTCAATTTTAATGCCACATCAACGCGGCTGAGCTCCTCAGAGTTGATAGAGCCACGACGACGAATCAGGCGCGACTTCTCAATTGTCATAATTTGTTCGCACTTCACGTCGGTGAAGTCGCTCAAACCGTTCTCCTCGGAGGGCGCGATACGCACATGCAGGGGGAGTTCGCGTTCTGTACGGCTCATCGAGGCAACAATAGTCAGGGGATACGAGAGAGAAGCATTGCCGCGATCATTTTGAATGATCAAAGCGGGACGGGTACCTTTTTGTTCGGCTCCACGGCCTGGGGACCAATTAACATCCCAAATCTCGCCACGCCTGGGGCTCGGAGGAGACGATGGGGGAGTATTTGTTTCTATTTGTTTAGATTGTTGAGGGCCGGGCGGTGAGCGCCTCGCCTCACTACTCATGTAAACGTACCTTACTAATTACGCAATCACGCAACCATACCTTCATGGGCCACCTCAAAAAAGAAGCGAGCATCATCGAGTGTTTCTGGGAGGGAACCGAGGTAGTCGTAGGCTTCATCGAGTGAGTAGGTGAGGGAGGAGAGTTCTCGTTCGCGTTTCTGAAGGATTGCTGTCTTTACCTGTTGATAATTATCTTGCTGCATTAGTTCCATAATGGTCTCCACAACGTCTCCTAACGAAGATTCTAATTCAACGGCCAGAGCCTTCAACTCTTTATGCTGCGTCGAAGGAATTTGTATAGATTTGCGGATGAGGTTCTCATGACGATAAAAGTCAGGATTCACAACAGCCATGAAACTGCCTCCTAAATCATATGCGTGTGCGTGAAGCCTCCGAGTCTTTTCTAATTGTAGTCTCTCCCTCCAAATTTGTCAATAAAATGAATGGGTGTTAGATTAGAAAAATTGAAAAATGTAAAAATCTAAAAAACCAGTTTCCCAAAATCATCCCAATCCGCCTTTTACCGTCACTTTAGGTCATACCTTTTTCTCGATTATGACGCTTTGACAGCTATTTTGACAGCTATTGGCCTGTAAGTGCTATATTGACCAAAAGATACGATGTGCCATATAACTACGATTGAGCTAATGTATGAAGTGCCTCTAGAGGCTCTCGTACATATCTTGAAGATCTTTAGTTCGCTACACGAGACACGGCATTCAATGTGAGGCGTTCTGAACGGCAAATCCCTTCTACCAATGAAGAACAACCTGCTTTTACATGCACGAAAGCTGAAAAAGAGCAAGCTCATCCTCAGTTATATGGCACGTCGTACTTTCTCGTCAGAAAGACACCGACAGGCCTAAAGTGGCGAGAGATCCGCAATCCGTTATAATTGCTGTCTAAAAAAGCTATCCATTTTATCCATTGCCTCTTGTTGCATGGAAGGAAGCACATGAGAATAGTTATTCATCGTTGTGCCGAAGTTGCTATGGCCTAGAATTTCCTGAACAACCTTAGCAGGTACTCCCAAACTGAGCAAGAGTGTTGCGGCACTATGCCTCAAGTCGTGAAAACGTATGTGAGGTAGACCTGCCTCTTCAAGCAACTGAAAAAAATGATTGGAAAGCGTCATAGGAACAATAAACCCTCCGCGCTTGTTGGAAAACACAAGGTCATTGTCAACCCATGCCGCGCCAGCTTGCAACCGCATTTCCAGTTGCGTCATGCGATGCCGTTTGAACGTCTCAACCACAAACTGAGGTAGCACGATTTTGCGCTTACTCTTCTCTGTTTTCGGATCACCTTCGATAAATCTACCACGGCCCCTATAATTGACGGTGCGACGTATTTGCAGATCGCCTTTTTGCAGGTCAATATCTTGCCAGCGTAGAGCAAGTATTTCGCCTTTTCTCATTCCCGTCGTAAGTGCCAACGTGAGCAACGCCTCTAGACGATGCTCACGTACCTTCTGCAAAAGCACCTGAGCTTGCTCAGGTGTCAGCGGCTGCATCTCTTGTTGTGCCTGCCGTGGTAGCTCCTCCACATCATCACAAACGTTGCTGCCAACTAGCCTTATACGCTTTGCATGGCTTAATGCCTTATGAAGCACCGCATGAATGGTTCTTACTCTCTCAGATGAAAACCCTTCTTTCAGTTTCTTCATATAGAAGGATTGCACTTGTTGCGTTGTAAGCCTCTGTAACTTAATATGCCCAAGTTCAGGAATAAGATGATTGTCAAGGATAATACGGTACACCTCATATGTTCCTGCACGAATACTGACCTTATGTACATCCTCCAGCCAGTATTCTAGGAACTGCTTTACTGTCTGCTGCGGTCCCGTTGCAAGTATGCCTTGCTTTTGCTCAAGTTGCGCCTGCTGAAGCTTGGCATAGGCTTCTTTTTCTGTCTTCGCATACAGTTCTTTCCACTTGCCTGTCTCTTCCACTTTGAATTTTGCGACCCATCGCCCGTCACTCTTACGCTGATAGACGGAGCCGCTACCGTGTATGCTTCGTTTTCGTTTTGCCATGATTGTACCCTCTTCACACAAAAAGCCTCGATGCAGGTCCGCTACACCGAGGCAGAAAACAATCTACGCCTATGCACTTTGTTGCTCACACTGCTTGAGCCATTCTTGCAGTGAAGCAGGATGCACACGGCGTACACCCCCGAGCAGCACGGATGGCAAGCCACTATGATAGATCAAGTTGTACACCGTGTTCCGACACACTCCTAGCTGGATTGCCACATCAGGAATAGTCAGCAACAATGGTTGTGCTACCGGTTGTCTCTTCCGTCGCGCCATCTCTTTTACCCTTCTTTCCACATGCTCCCTACCAGCAGAACCAGGAAACTCACTCCTCCCCAACACTGCTACGAACCCTGTTTCCTCTAGTTGCGCTAATAGCTTAACCATTAAAAACCTGCACATGCTACAAGCATGTCATTAAAACAAAAATGATACTCAAAGCATAGTTTTGCGCTGAGGAGTATGTACCACAGCAGCTATGCTATCTATTTCGTCCCCTCCTAGAAAACAAAAAAGCCAGGAGCAAACCTATTTGCTCCTGACTTTTTTCAAAAGAGCCGAGTCTATGCTCAATCAACTCAATACCCAGGTTGAAACGCTCTTGCTTCATGTTCCCAATTGATGACCTCATACGCACTCTGGAGAAGGTTATTGACCACCGCCGAGATCGTCGCATTGCGCAGGCGACGAACCGCAGAGGCATCTATCTGTAAATTTTGGAATTCCGTGAGCGGAAATACAATAAATCGGTGAGCGGCAAAACGAGCAGAAACGGATAGACTGTTTTCTGAGCAATGCCGTATGTGATCTCTTTCCGCTCTGCTCGCTGTTTCTGACGGCTTTCTTTTCCGCCCACATCGTTTCACTTTTTTCACAATTCGCCCATCTAGGCCCAAAACTTACAGTTTGAGGATGCGAAGGCCCTCCTCGCATTAGCGAACGAAAAAGACTATAGGTACTCAATTTGGATGATCTACCCGGAGCAGTTTTGGGATGAAACATTCTCATAAATATGAGAAAAATTAAAAACAGTATTTTACGATATGAAATCATTTTATGCAAATTATGCAAAAGATGATAAAGTGTAATATCCGGCACCCGAAAATGAATGGTCTCACACCTGGAAGCCCGCTATCCAGAGAGATCGCCCTGACTGCTGTGGGAAATGAACTGCGCGAACGGTCCATGGATGTTCACGAGCAGTCGCTCCCACAGCGTTTTTGAGAAGGAAAGCGGTTATAGACGGATCAGGTGTGAAGCAAAGGTACTTCCACCAACAACCATGCCTGCTCTTTCCTGTACAATTGATAAACTGGTATCAGCCGTACCATCCTCTTGTGGAGGAATCAGTGGAGGAATCAGCCGTACCATCACCTGGAGAGCCTGCGCAACGTCTGCTATGTGTGCGTCCCTGTCCTGATTATCGACGAGATAGAAGGGAGATGAGCCGTCATAGAGTGCCCTGTCCGGGTCTATCCCGAACTTGCTGTCAAGGCTTTTCTGATCATTTGCGGATAGCGAGATGCGAGTCATCCCCTGCGTCTGTAGATTGTCCGGTGTCCCCTTCGGGAACAGCAGGGCCAGAGTCCAGCCGTTCCCTTGTGATTTGGGAATAGTAATGGTATAGGGCGAGCCAGAATCGCCAGAGAAGCGCAAAGGGGTCCAGTAGATCGTTCCCAGTTTGCCAGGAGAGAGATTGACGGGATGGACGTTTTTCAGACCAACACGGTTTGTATTGGCAATCAAGGTCGCCACCTGCAAGACTTTCTTTTCATCTGGAATGGGATCGGATGGATGATCTATCACGACCAGGTAACAGAAATGATCTGTGAGTGTGACAGGTGTGTGCCATCCCCACTCCAGAACAGCGGGCTTTGCTGGCGAAAGCAATGGGATCGTCTGCGCGCTGCCAACTGGCTTCCAGGAGGCATGCGGGGCAAAGTCAGCAGGGAACGCAGTCCAGAAATCCTCTGGCAGATCGGGCAGCCCGGCGGCAGCTTCCGTGTAGAACACTTTGACCCTGACATCATGGGCGGGCTGAACACCACGATTGTGAACCTGCACATAGAGGCGGTTGATGCGTCCAGGGTAAGGACTGCGATGTTCAAGCCCGCGTTCAAAGACGACATAATCTACCTCACCAACCTTCGCCTGCAAATCACCCAGGAGAAGACCCTCCGGGGTGAGATACTTGGGAGCGTCGATTTTGATATCGGCGCAGTGCCACCACTGCATGGAATCGCTGAGTGCGACATGTTGAAGCCGATCTGCAAACGCGGCGACCTCAGCGGAGAATGACGACGATCTACCTGTTTGCATCAGGTGATCCCGTACAAAGATGTCTACGTCAGGTCTGGCCGTGTCCAGTTGCCGTTCCCAGACACCACGACCATGTGTCGCCACGCGTAAGAGGCGCTTACTTTGATGAACGCGCATATCATAGACCGCGCAATTGGGAAGGCCCTGGCTGTAGTTGGTCCAGCTTATTCCACCATCAGTCGTGTAGAAGACTCCTGCATCGGTTCCAATATACATGGCATCTCGATCAACAACGAGTGCATTCACAGGAATGTCAGGCAAGCGTCCGCTGCTGGTTCCACTGATAGCCTTCCACCCCCATGCCGCAGCCCCACTCACAGCAACATCTCCCTGCCAGACATGGGCAGTCCCAAAGCCCGACAGAACCACAATGACTCTGTTATCGTTATCCGGGAACGGAGCGATATCCCAGATCCAGCGTAGAGGCAGTGGTTTGGCGGAAATGAGAGCTGGAACCCAGTTGTTTCCACTCCTTGTCAGACGATAGACTTTTCCCTTGGTCGTGCCAACATAAATGAGATCGGAGTGCGTATAATTGATCGCTGAAACGAACTCGTTCGCCTCCAGAAAGGGGAGGGGTACAGATTGTAGCCATCCCCCCTTGCCTTGCTGATCATCCAGGAAAACTTGAGTGCCTCCCATCGCGCTGTTATTCGGATGCGACTGGTCAAGAGCCAGAGGTGAGTAGAAAAGTGAAGACCCGGACGGTACCCTGGCTAACTTCCCCCACACGATTTCCCAACTGGAAAAAGCGCCCCCCTGGGTAGAGAGTCGCGGAGTCAGCCTGACGTATGTGCCCAAAATATTCTCCGGGTGGTCTTGATCAATAGCGACAAAGCCAGCATCACCATCAAGGGCATGGTAAAACACCGGGCTGTTGCGATACTGCTCGACGCCGTTATCCTGTGTCCCAATGAAGATCACCGCATCTGAAGTGGGGTGCTGGTCCATGAACTCACATTGAGTAATACAGAGACCCTGGTTCAGGGAGTCACTCCAGCTGATACCCCCATCATTGGAAGTATAAATGCCTCCATCGCAGCCTGTATAGATTTGCAGGTTATCCACTGGATCAAATGCAAAGGCATGGTGGTCTGGATGGATCGTTTGACCAATATCACTAAATGTCCAGACCCCGCTTTTCGCATGGTAGATGGCTTTCCATAAGGAGACCGCGCTGAGGTACACAATATCTGGAGTTGTTGGATCTACCGCAACATTGAGGTTGTAGTTTCCCTGCCCCCACAGCCTGGACGAGTCATCATCAGCAATTGGCAAGTCAATAGATTGCCATGTCTTCCCTCCGTCCTTTGAGCGATAAAACCCAATAATAAGGGAATCACTATCATTGGCTAGTAGCGCATAGAGTATTTGCGGATCTGAGGGGGCCAGGCCGAGGGCAATACGCGAGAAACCACCAGGTGGCAGTCCATGAGCTAGGCGCGTCCACTCTGGATTAGCAGCGCGAGCATTGTCTGTGCGATAAATACCTTTTCCCATAATTGCGGCATACACTGTTTGTGGGAACTGGGGATTTATCATCACATCCGTCGCTCCACCCTGCGTTCCTGGCAAAAGAGAAGGCAAACCATTCGTCATCGGCGACCAGCTTGCTCCCCCATCTATGCTGCGGTACACTCCTCCTTCGAACACAGGGTCTGACCCTGATACTGTTGCAGCAAAGAGGGTGGTGGAAGTGGTAGGGTCGAGGATAGGGGGAGTGGTAGGGTCGATGACAATGCGGCAGAGACGTGCGCGTGTGAATGGTTCTGCGCCTAATCGAGTCCACGAATTTCCGCCATCGATGGTTTTGAGGATACCGAGGCCATAATAGCTGTCCCCAGAAAAGTTTCCTTCGCCGGTGCCTGCATAGAGTGTCTGGGGATTGCCAGGATCGATGGCTAACGCGCCAATCGCCAGAGAAGCTTCGTTGTCTGATAGCGGCCTCCAGGTTTTGCCTCGATCGGTTGTTTTCCAGACCCCGCCCTGAGCAGCGCCTGCGTAGATCGTGTTGGAGTTGGTTGGATCTACCACAATACTGGTAATTCTCCCCGTTACCAGAACTCTTGTCCCGCCGTAGGTCTGCCCTCCGGGAATAGCCGTAGGTCCGAGTTGGACCCACTGGCCTTCCCCGGAAGTTGGCATCGCACGAGCATGTTCCAGGGCAGCCAATCGCAAATGGGCCAGAGACTGCCCCTCGCTGCCAAACTCGCGATCAACTTTAAGTCCTTCATGGCGCCCCAGCGGATCATCTGGAAAAGAGAATGGTTCTGATACCTTCCTGGCTTCTTTGTATGCTTCCATTTCTTTCTCCTGAAAAGGATAACTGGTATCTCCAGACTTCCTGGCTCTACTGCACACCAGAAATCTCTGGCGAATTCAGGCAACGACAGCTCTGGTTCGGCGCCACTCATAGCCTGCCAGAGCGAAAAGGGTGATGGTCACTCCCAGCAAAATTCCGACAATCAGCCACTCAAGAGTTCCATTCCCCTGATCTGGATCGACACCGAAGACAGTCTCGATCCAATCTTTCCAGACAAACGTGATCACCAACACCATACTGGTCACAATTGCGATGCTCGTTTCAAGCCAAAAGCGCCTTCTCAATGGATTTCTCATTGATTCAATCTCGTCTTTCGCAAAGCAGCACTATTTTTATCCACTATCAGAAATAGAACGGCCATTGAAAGTATACTCTATTTAAATCTGATTATCAAGAATAAACATAGAACCAGACTCCTACTCTTTTGCTCGTAGTTTTGGCAGGCATCTCCTATGTCCAGTCTCCAGAATCCTAGACATCAAAACAGGGTAATCGAAGGAACAGCAGGCAACCCGTGAGCCTTCGCAAATTGGTCGGGCGAACGATAGTCCAGGCTTTCATGAGGCCGGGTCGTATGGTAGAACTGCACCCAGTCTTGAGCCGCGCGCAGAAACTCTCCCAAGGTCTGGTAAGAACATCGCTCAGCGACAGCCAGCTTGAAGAGACCGACGAAGCGCTCCGCATACCCATTGTCTGTTGGTTAACCTAAGCGAAGAAGTCGCCTTCTCCACTCGGCTTCAAAACCGTGCTTGAGACATTAGCCTCACACGACGCCTCAGTCAGATAGCTCCTGTCATGAGTATCAGGTGATGAATCACCTGCCTCGAAAGTTGTTCGTTTGGTGCCGTAGCCAGTCACTCGCCTACTGTTGCTTCCTTGCGGACCGATCTGCTCAATGACGATTGGATGACACCTCAGCGGTTGCACGCTTTTCCGTAAAGCAACCCTGGGTTTTGGTTAGAACCAATATCGAATAGCGAGAAATGCTCAGGCAGTGAAGATCAATTGGGGCCGTCCGCATCGCGGAAGCGCATCACGCAGCGAGTCCCAACGTTCAGCAGGAAAGTCTGATCCACCACCGCTTTTTCGCGTGGGGTGAACGACAGTGGTTGAGGAGCCGATTCACGCCAAGGAGCAACCTCGTTGCGCAACCCGTGGGACAGAGGTTGCCCCACACCAAAAGACAAGCCATACACACCCGAAACTCCGATCCACGAAAGTTACTGCTACAGCTAGGGCAAAACCAGCCACCACAACCCGCACACTGATACCGCTCATCGTTGATGCACACTCCGCATTCCTCGTTTTCGCAGTACCACCTCTGCACTGGTTCCACTTCTACCTGCTCCTCATCAGGAGGTTGGGGATTACACCCAGAACACAGACACACATGGTCATGGGAGTTACTGCCATGAGGAGCAGACTTGCATGTCGTCATCCATCGTCACCTTTCGCGTACGCTCATCCGGTTGAGCGTGTGGATTTCTGCCATTTATCTATACTGACCCTCGCATTCTTCCCGCTCAAGTACACGCCAACATCGACTACAACTCACATAGTTCTTTGGCAGTTCGCGCAACTCCCAACCTCGATCAGATGTACCCCGATGAAGACCAGGAGCATCAGAACGATAGCCACAAAGCGTTTGCCTACCTACGGCGACGTGATAGACTACCCCATCGGAAGTGTTCCAATCACCACTCATGTAACCAAGTTTCCGTGTATAATGTGCTAAAACTTGCACTTTACTCTCCTCTCCATTTAGTCAAGGGGCTTTCCACGCACTCCTCCGGATAGCCTCGAGTCCTTGTGTGATGTATCCTTCTCGAGAGTCGAGGTAACGATACATGATATGGATCAGCAAGGCAGATAAAGCCACACCTTCTCTACGTCCACCTATGAGGCTTGCAAGCCAAGCTTGATGCGCTTGCGTCTCACTTCCGCGCCAAAATCCATGTCCTTGTTGAGCATATGCTGGCTAGCAGCCTCAGCAAACCAGTGCAGAAACAGCGTGATATCGGCATCAGGATCAGCCAAATCACCACCGACCCAGGCAGACAGGGACGTTCCATACCCGAGCGCCGCCTCCACACCCTTTTGAATATGGTGTTGTTCCTTGCGCTGGCGAATAATTTTGCCAAAGTGTTCAGGCCGTTCAGGGTCAACGAGATACGCCCGCTGTACTTCCACCCAAGCCGGATGTGGCGGCCAGCGCGAGCGCGTCTTATCCTCATCTGAAGGAAGCACCAAGCGCAGCCAGCCATCAGGAGAGCCATCCTCACCACCTTCCACATGCCCAGCCGCATAGGCCCACAGGACTTTCAGGCGTTCGGGCAATGCGTAAGCATCTTCAACACCATGGAACAGCCCTTCGGCCTTCAATTCATGGAGCGCTTCTCGCTTGAAACGAAACTCGACCCGCCACACGGTTTGCCCATCTTCCCATCCGTTCTGTGCCCATAAGTCCTCAAACCAGATCTTGCCCGATCTTTTGAGTTCACGAGTCTTGTCATAGATGCAGCACGACATCGGCCCACGTGCCGAGAAGTCGAGACCCGAGCGCTGCAAGCCATAGGAATAGCTACGCACATCGAGATCCGTTTCTTCATGACCACCCCGCTTACGCGAGCGCGACACAAACTCGTGCAGATAGTCCACCTGAGCGACATCCCATCCCATCACATCAGCACACAGATGCACTTCGGACACTTGCAGGTACATGTCACAGCCGAAGAGCTCATAGAGAAAGGCATTGACCTTCACGATGGCCACTTCCAGGTTCTGGCATGACCACAGGTATTCTGAAGAGCAGCGCACCATGGCCACACAGTTGAGCCGGCCACGCGAGACGCAGAGGTTGATGAGATCAGACGTGAGCAGCCAGCGCCATTGCCCACGACCGGCACCATGCGGATACATCTGCAAATTGGCTCCCTCGAAGACCCAGGGCACCACAATCGGCCCTTCTGCCTCAATGGCACCTTGTTTCCAGACGTCCAGCCGTTCTACGAGTCCAGTGGGGAGATCGCGCTTGATCGATTTGCCTTGCTCATCCATGTAATACACATTGAGCAAGAGGGTATCCACCCCACGACCCACGAGTTTCACTCCTGACATACCCATCACGCTTCTTCCTTATATGCTGTTTAAGGGGCGCGGTATACTTGGTCCGCGCCCAGGCGGTGAGGCCGCGTCCGGCGGGGCCCCAACCCCACCGGCGCGTCCTCACCGTCCCCAGGACCGCCACCACCACTCCCCACCCTCTCAAGGAGAACGGAGCACCGGGAGGGCTCGGAGGAAGACGTGGGCACTAGGGCGAGAGATCAGGCCTCCCCCTACGGGCCACCACTCCCCCCACCACGATCACCCGCCCTCGTTCACACGAGTGCTCCTTGCCGGAGCCGCTCCCAGGCCTCTTGCGGCGTGATCTGGTAGTACACACACAGGAAATCGAACAGATCACCGGCACGCCCCCAGGTATAGCAATACCAATGCGGGTCATGGCCCCCAAAGACCTGGAAGCTCGGATGCTTATCTCCTCGATAATGATGCTCCTTGAAGGGGCAAGACCCGATCCCTCGACGATCCAGTGCCACATACCGACCAATCACTCCCAGGATATCCTGAGAGCAGCACCACGCCCGAATACTCCCACGACCAGAGCGAGCCATCCCCTCATGGCTAGCCATGAACATCTCATCCCTCGACACGAACCCCTCATGGCTAGCCATGAGCGCATCATCTTGCACCACTTCAGGAACCGCCACCCGCTGCACAGCCTGGCACACCCAGGCGCAGCATTCCGCTACCGTTTCCCCAACCGGCACCCATTCCCCATCCGAAGCTATTGCCACAAAGGGGTACCATCCTCGACTTTGCCGATGGATCCCCAACGGCAGGCGAATGAGCGAAGACGCCCCACCAGGCCCCAGTCTCTCCTGTTTGGGATACAACTCGACACCCAGCGCCAGCGCATAAGGTAAGAGCCAGGCGCGTACCACATGCGCCAGCGTCGGTTCAGCGAAATGCACCCAGAGATGGCCACCACGCCGACTCGCTTCTAACACGGTTGGGATACCTTGCCTTGCCAGTTCCACCGCGAGGCCAAGCAATTGCCAGACTCCATCACCACCATCCGCATCAAAGACCGCAAACGAGCATTGACACTGCTCATCCAGCAGGTACGTCCCCAGCGTCCAGCGTCCCTCAAGATGCGCTGAGATCAGCGGCAAGGTCAGCGGCTCCACGACCCGCCAGTAGGAACCATCTCGCTGCTGCACGGCATACTGCGACCAGCAGTGCACAAACAGCGAAGCATACGCCCCCACCAGTTCACCAGGCACACCCGGCATGACCATCCCTCCCATCCACCGGCCACCACAGCCTGAGCGGCTTGCCACACTGAGGACACCCATAGAGAGCCAGCAAGGAGACCTCCTCGCTGGCACCGCGATACGCCACCACCACCACGCTCTTCCCGTCAACTCCCTCAAGATGAGTCAAGACCTGGGCCCACAACGGATAGCCACAGCGATGCTGTACGCACACGCGCGGCAGCTCACCCTCTCCAGACTCCCTCATCCACCCACCTGCGATCTCACGCAATCCGCTCATACGACCACCTCCCCAGCGCGCCAGGTCGTGACCGCCTGCTCAATCACGTCAATGTACGCCACAACATCATTGCCATCACTGCTGGGTGCATACTTGGGAATGATCTGTTCCACCGTGGTCAGGTGCCACTGCTCGATGTAGAGGTGCAGGATAAGCCCATACCAGTGATCGAACCCATCCTGCCAACTCGCCATCTGGGCGTACCCTCCCTGGTCCTGATCGACACACGGACGATCTGGTAGGCAGCGCTCATTACCCAGGGACAGCGTTTTCCTGGCCTCGCCGGTGGTACCAAACGCGCTTTCGTACATGAAGAAGGCCAACGCATACACCGGGTCAATGCCGTACTGTATCCCATCATCGTAGAGCACCTGGCCGAGTCCCTCAGCTGGCGAGTGGTACGCCGCCAGCACCTGATTGATGAACGCCGCTGAGATCGTGGGCGGCCCAAGCACCGAAGAGGATGTATTGGCTTGCACCACCACCGGAAGCTGCCCCACGAGACCTGGTTGCGAGACCACCCACCAGAAGAAAAGGAGCACCAGTAGGCACAGCCCGACCAAGCACCGCCTCAACGCACACCTCCTCCTACGGAAAGCCCACCAGACCTCACAAAAGACCGGCAGGCTCACGCCCCACCTCACGAGGCTTTGCCCTGGAAGACTTTATACGCCTCCAGTTGTTCCAGGTAGTTCCGGCCACTGTCATAGAGACCATCCCCGATCTCCCCATAGCATTCCGGCTGAGGTAGAGGGTAATACCCCAAATCCGGTACTGAGACATCGAGCTCCTGACGCATGGCTTGCCATAGGCCTTGCACGCGCTGGGTATAGCCGGCCATGCGCCCTTCAAACTCGCGTTGCAGCTGCTCATACTCCGAGCGTACGGCCTCGACATCGTCAGCATAGCGGCCCGCCACCTGTTGCCACACCACCCCAAGATCGTTCTCGAGTGCCGCCCGCGCTTGTGCAATGCGCTCATCAAGCGAGCTATCGTAGTAGCACTCGATGTAGCGGCTGAGCACCGCTTGCAGTTCGCCAGGATAGAGCGCTTCCAACGCATCGAGCTCGACCGCCCCCTCACCATGGCGGCTTTCAAAACCCATACGCCGCCGTTCCGTCTCTTTGATCGGCGTACGTGGCAGGCTATAGTACTGGATCTGTTCCAGGGTGAGCACCACTGGAAAGACCCGCACGTCCACCTCCAGGCCGAGCGTGCGCACAAAGTACTCGATCTTGCGCGCCACGGCCACCGGCATGGATTGACCAGCCGGATCAAAGTCCGAGACGTACAGGATACGAGCAGGCGTATTGGCTTGCTGTAAGCGCTGACAACAAGCGAGCGTCGCGGTGATTGAGAGCTCTCCCAGGCCGGTTTGCAAGTTGGCACGATAGTGCTCACACAACGGCTTGAGCACATCATTCATGGTGGACTTCTCACACCACACTTCCAGGTGATAGGGTTGCGATCCCCTGTAGCCACTCACCTGGTATGACGGCAGGTTGGGAAAATTCGGCAAGCGGAACTGGTGTCCCCACAAACCGCTACTGGTGTACACCTCTGGCTCGTACACCTCGTGGGAGGCATAGACCACCGGATCAGGGTTGCGCCGGTCATGAAAGGATGCCGGATCCACCAGCCCCAGGTAGCGTGCCGCCTTGGAAGCCAGGTTGAGGATATCCCAACACTCGACGGTATTCTCATAAGGCACGCCATTGGGCAAGAGCACCGGCGGGTTCTGGCTAACGATCTGGTAATGCACGCGCCGGATATGCACCCCTCTGGTATAGCCAAAGGCGTGCCAGAGCCCGGCGAACCATTCCGCCAGCGCGCAATCGTTCGGCGTCCCCGTATAAAAGGGGTCATTCTGGGGAGCCAGGACAATCAAGTCCGTCACCCGTTGCCCCGTCTCCTTCGCCATTTGCTTGATCTGTCCATAATCGATCATTGACTCGACTCCTTGCAAGAAGAAAACACGAAGACAGGCCTGAACCGATGCCAGCCCTGTCTTCGCATGAATAGCTCGTGACCGAGCCGTGAAGAAGGAAGCCTATTTCCTTCCTTGATAGATGGCCCATCCGGCCCAGAGTAGCCCTGCAACGATGATAATAATGAGGATCCAAGGCGAGATCATCAGTTGTTCCCCTCTCTCACTTCAAAGCACAAGAAGTGATGTATCTCGTCACTTCACACCTTCCACGACGACACGAGAGGCACGTGTGACGAGTGCGCACCCCTCATGGTTGGTTGTTGTGGTCACCTACGGCTTGCCATCCGTCGTTGCCGCTGAGATGGGTTTGCGTTGGGTATAGTGCCGCCATTGATGCCGCGTGGCAAAGGCCACTGTCTGCCCTTGGGCTAAGGCCTGCCGCACTGCTGCCGCCTCCTGTCGCGTGCGCCGCTTGCCATGGACACCCTGCTGCACGACCCCTGTCCCACCGGTTACGGCTTGACCTGCACCGGCGCAAAAGGGGTGGCACCATTCGCTCTCGCCCCCTGTGCTGGCTGTGCTTGATACCCGCGATAGCCCTGCGGATAGGTGGGTGCTGGCTGCATCTGGGCATCTTGCGCCATGGCACTGCCTCCAACGGTTTGAGAGGGTGCATACTTTGGTTGGGACTGGTTCATCGCGGCAGCCCCAGGAGCAAAGGACGGCGCACGAGAGCCCATAAAAGGCGCTCCAGCAGCCGTGCCCCCACTGCCATGCCCACCGAGCTTGGAGCGCTCCAGGTCCATATCCACCACGGCCAACAGCAGCGAGACCAGCGGAATAATGGCCAAGACCACATAGGTCAAAGCCGTTAAGGCCGCCCGTTGCGTAAACGGCACCGCATTCAACCAAGTGGCTCGCTGCACCACCGCCGCCGCCAGAGCATAGTTACAGAAAATCTCGACCAGTTCCACCACCAGGCAGATGGGCGCATAAGCCCAGATGCGCTCCTTATTCATCAGCCGGTGCGCCAGGCCACGACTGACACAGTAGCCGAGCACGCCAAAGCCGATGGCAATCACCCAGGTGATGGTCGGTTGCAGCACATCCACCCCATCCAGGGGCGCAAAGAACCAGCGAATGGCATGCGCCGAGGCCAGCGAGAAGCCCAGCGAGACCAGCCGCAGCACCACGTGCTCCACCCGACGCACCCACACCTGCTGCCCTTTCATGGCACGAAACACTTGCATGCCGTGACCCTCCCTTCTGGCTCACTAGACGGTGGCCGCCACCTGGGCAAAGCGGCACTTCAAGGTATGAAAGCCGCCCTTGCCCTTGATGCCACGCACTTCGAGCGCGATCGAGGCCATCTTGGGGGGCAACTCCCCTTCCAGTTGGACACGCGCTTGCTGGATATCAATCGCTTGCCCGAGCCTTCGCAGATCCTTCAACTGCTCGAGCGTGGTAAACCCTTCACTCACCTGGCACTGGTACTTCTCATCGGTCTCCACATCCAATACCGTCAGTTGCACCGAGAGCCCTGGTTTGGGCTGGCCCGTCAGTTGATCATAAAAGGTACTTTCCATCACTTGCCCACTTAACACCATGCCTTGTAGTAACATTGCTTTGTTCTCCTTTGTCTTCTCTTTCACTCCTGCCAGCATGCTTCATCCTGGTAGTCATCGACACACATTCCATCCAACTCATCGGGTAGAGAGACACCCATCACCCCAACGCCATTGCCCATATGATCCAGGGAAAGCTGTTCATACGTCCGTTGACGGTGGTAGGGATCTGCCCGAAAGACTGAGCGGCCCCGCCGTCGCGCTGCATACATGGCCAGAATGGCAAGCCGTAAGAGCTTGGGTGCCCAGATATGTGGGTCCCGTTCCAACAGCCGGTACACGGCGAGCCGCCCTTCTTGCGCTAAATCCTGGTAGTACAGGTTATCCACCTGTCCAGTCGCTGTATCCGCTAAGCGGTAGGCGTGCCAGTCAATCCAATCCTCGAGCACCGCCAACACGTTCTCAGGCGTGCGACTGCCATAGAGGAAGGGTTTATACGTTGATCCCACTAGCCCACCATCCCCACCACTTCTAGCCGCCCATCATCACCCGAGGGATAGTGCACCGCATCCAGGGCAATCACCCGAATATCGTGCGCCAGCTCGGCCAGCTGCACCTCCCCAAGAGCCAGGGCATTGGCAGACAAAACCCCCGCCTGCTCCACCACCGCTGGCCAGTTGCCCGCCACCAGTTCAAGATTGATAGCATCGATCAAGGGATCAATAGACGACTGCATAGGCATACCCCCTCCTCACCACCCCACATCGACCAGAGACAATTTCCAGCTTTGGTCACTTCCATCCTCATCTCCTTGTTCGTCTTGAGAGCGCCAGTCAAAGGCAAGGGTACCCCTCACGAGAGCCTAGCGACATTTCCATCTGCACATGGCCCCCGCCATTAGCGCCCCTCATAGAGCTTCTTGACGAGAGAGAGACGTGTTGGCGAGAAATGCAGGTCCCGCTCAATGGGAAGCCCCAATGGCCCACGCGCTTGAGTTAACTCGGAAAGCCGAAAGTAGCCAAGCTCTTGTTCAAATCCGACCACCCATCCGAAAAACACATCCTCACCGTCAAACTCGAGGCAGTACCAAGTCCAGGAGCTGTCCGGGGTGAAAAACTTACAGATCACCAGCGGATCCGCCTCATGTTCCTGTGCATAAAGCGGCGGAAGTTGCGCTCGCAACTCCTTTGTCAGCAATTCCATCTCTCTTGCTCTCCTTTAGCAGATAGCCTGCACTCTTTCACATGGCAAGCCATAGGTGGCTTGTGATCAGCCGATGCACTCCCAGTGGGAGCAAAGCCATCTCCACCCCAGCCAGGATCGTAAAGGCCTGTTGCCCGGTAAGCGCCTGAAACGCACACTTTTCGAGCCGTGCCGTAAAGACCTGTGCCCAGCGAGGAAGCCGCAGCCAATAACGATAGTCCCAGGACGCCCGACCGTACGCCGTCTCATCCACCCCGTACACATACCCGGTCACTTCAGAAAGCCACTGAGCGAGCGGCGATTGAAAACACGTCCCAGGATACCCAACCACCGTGTCCTCATGCACACACAACCAGGCGCAAAAGGCCTCTTGATCAAGATCCAACACATTCATGCCAACACCCCCTTTCCACGCAACAGGGCAAGCTGCACCACGCACAGCCTTGCCCCTACCAAACGTGGTAGACGCGCTACACAACTATCACCCACAAACACCACTTGAAAAACAGCCACCTTCCACATCACCACCATCGGTACAGGCCACGCTCCCACCTACCCTCAAGAGACTCACCATGCAACCAATCCACATCACACCCACGCCCATCGCTCACTCTCTTCAGTTGTTGACAACACAGCGCCTCACGACATGACCATCACCCTTTCTCAACACTGAAGTATTCCACCACCATGTCTCATCCACCCTCCCACAAGACCAAGCGTCCCCACATCAACCACCCAAAAATCACCCCGACCTGTACCGGGCACCACCAGAGAAAAATAGAGCAGAGCGAAGAAGTGTCGTCACAGAACGACGGTCGTCTCTTGCCTCTGGATACATGAACAGACACAAGGCTTGACCTGCTACCGTTTCTTCACTCATGCAGACCCGCATCGACCGTGCGAGATGAGACCAACGCGGAACGTCCCTTGGCGCGGTTCTGTCGCTTCCGTTCGTTGCCGATCTCTTGAAATGTGTTCCTTTCCGTGTCCCCACGCCCTTCCTTCATCCATGGCCTTCTCACCTCGGTTTTGTCGCCTTGCTCAGTCCACTGCTACATCTCTCCACCGCATCCAAGCAACACTCTCAGCCACTAAGCCACTCATCCGGCGCGTTTGCAGGGTATTCGGTTGTTCAGGTACTCTTGCGATTGCTTCTCTGTTCGCTGGAAGCAATAGTACCCAAATTTTTGACTGTGGAACACATCTTCTAGCAATCCTCTACACGTCTCTCACACGTCCCCCACCAGTCCCGACCAAGTTCGTGCTTGCGAATGTACTGGAACTTGTGTACAATACAAGCTGAAGAAATCTGAACGACGATGAAACAGAGTGCAACTTCTCAAGCAGAAAGGCATGCAAGCATGGAGTCTCAACGCCAGGCACAGCCCAATGCTCTCTTACGTCATCAGCGACAGCTCCGTGGGTGGTCCCTGCAACATGTGGCAGACCAATTGTGCAAATTATGTGAAGAAGAAGATCGAATTCCTGGGGTTACAGCTGATATGATTGGAAAGTGGGAACGTGGCGAGAAAAAACCGAGTCCTTTTTATCGAGAAAAGTTGTGTCTCCTCTATAGCAAATCGGCTGACAAGCTGGGGTTTATCGACACACTCAATGCACCTGAAAGGGACAACACTTCCGCATCACTACCCGTGGGCACCAGGAATGGTGCTGCTTTGTACCCCTCTGTGAATACTGTCTCAGGCTCCTCTCTCAATGCACACACGTTTGATACCCTGCTCGATGGAGAAAAAGAGGCATCTGAAATGTTGGTAGCAAACCTCTTGTCACTCAGCAGCAGGCAGCTCGCAACCCTCACGACTCTTGGGTGGACACCACACGATATCATGGCCGCCATAGACATTCTCCTGCAAGGTGAAGCAGTCATGGCAAAGATCAACCGTAGACAGGTTCTCCAGCTAGGTGCAGGGCTGTTTCTCAGCGGGATGGCTCTGCCCATTCATGAACATCCGTCAGCAGAGGAACGGACGCACTTATCTGATACCATCGGGGAAAGTATCGCGGCTAGCTGGTCGCTCTTTCAAAGTACTCATACTGCACAGGTGCTCGCCGTTGGTCAGGCCCAACTTTCTTTGATGCAGCAGGCGCATCACACGCTCTATCCGAGCGTTCGCCCCATGCATTATTCTTCGGTGTATCGACTGATTGGAGGCGCACTTCATTTCCAAGGTCGCTATGATGAGGCCCGCCGAGCCCACGAAAAATCCTATATCGCCGCATTAGAAGGTGGCGATGTATGGAACATGGCTCAGAGCTTAAGTTGGCAAGCTGATGGCTTCAAAGCACAAACTCACTATTCTTCAGCCTTAGAAACAATTGAGGGCGCATTACGACTGCTATCACAGCAAAACACTCAAGAAGCCATTAGACTTCGAGCGCATCTTCTTGCTTCTGGCGCAGAAAACGCAGCGTATCTCGGCAACGTGAAAGATGTGGAAGCGAAATTGAGCCTGTCAGAGGACTTCATCAAAGACCTTCCCGCGCACGAGGAGTTTGACCATGCAAGTTGGCACCAACACGCCGGAGCTTGCGCGCTCATTTTAGCGCACTATGATCTTGCCATTAGACATCTTGAGCAAGCAATGGATGAACTACCACCGCAATGGACGCTGCGTCACGCGACAACCCTCATGCCGCTTGCTTTAGCCTATGCACGAAGGCAGAAACGAGATGCCAGCCTGGCTATTGCAGAAAAAGCCATTCCAGTGATCAAGACTATCAATTCACCAAGCTTGAGCAAGCAATTCATAGGATACATGCAGAAAGAATTCATTGGTTCATTCCCCGACGATCCGCACATTCACACCTTCGTCGCCGATACAGAGCAACGACTCCTGCCAGCCAAAGCGACTGCTACTGACAACGAGACCTTTTAGTGAGAAGAGCCATTTCCTGATGAGGTACTATTATTTTGAGGATGCTCGATCAAGAAAGAGGAGGCCACCAGCGCAATCTTCATAGTTCATGCGACCACCGCCCAACTGTTCAAGACACCACTGTCCTAGAGCTTCAAGTTTCGCACGAGTAAAAAGCTGTTGGTGACCGTAGGCTGTTTCAGGCTCCCCAGGCTCATATGGCACGCCAATGATGAGCCTGTGAGATGTGACCTTCAGCAGATTCGCGAGCACCCGATACATATCCGTTTCAGTGAAATGCTCAAGAACGTGCAGAACTGTCACCGTATCGAAGTGCCCAATAATGCTAAAATCATCGGCCAGCAAGTCAGCTTGAGAGAACTCCACATTCGTCAGATGGCGCTCTTCAGCAATGGCCCTCGTGACAGGAAAAGAGTCTGCTCGAATATCCACTCCAACAACCTTTTTTAGGGTAGGAATACACTCAGCAACGACCAGGGGTAAAAATCCAAAGGAACAACCCGCATCAAGAAAACTATCGCCGACTAGCAAGCTACAAACACGCCGATATAAAGTGGCAAAGACATCAACAGGTGAATCAAATTGAGGAGAGTGGCTCTCTGCAGCCAGGAGATGGTGAAAGCGCTGCAAGGTATTCGCTCCAAAGAGATGCCAAGCCCGTTGCGGATCTTGTGGACACACCGAATTGACCACAGCCCCAAAAACATCTCCAAAGCTTTTCGGATCCACCAGCATGCCAAGGGGCTTGAGCTCTTCCATGAAATGATGCCCCAAATCGCTATCAATAGCCTTGGGGGCAAACCAATGGACCACAAGGGTAGGAGTTCCCTCCTTAGTACCAATCAGAAAATGAGACGTTTCATGAACCTGATAGCCGCCTTTAGCAAGACGCTGTTTGAGCTCAGCACGATTCGTACGATAGGCGTTGACTCCAACAATATTACCCATAGCAAAGGCGCGTTCCTGGAAACGGACCCGTTGAGGAGAGGAATGATAAGAAGATGAAGGGCTCTTGGTCAAGGCCTGCTCCCGGAAAACTACTCGTTTCTTCATAATAATACTCAACCCCTATTGTATCATCTCACGAAATGCGTAAGACACTTCACTTGATTGACTCCCATATTTCTGGATTGACAACCAGGTCAACAATCAACAGAAATGAATAGCCATATGCGACAAATAACAAAACGGCCATATGAGCGCACAAAGGACAAGGAAAAAGACAAACAGGTAGGCTTCATTGTGTCTCTTATTCAAGAGTATACGACGAATGGCTTGCCATTTTTGGGGAGATTATCCTAATTAATCTCCCTAAGTATCCAGAGAGCTATATAGCTACAGCATTTTTTCATTTCTAATCCAGGTTGGTTTTCTCTTTAGGAAAAGATAAGCTGATCTGTTTTATATATTGCAATAACACCATTCATCATTTATACTTACGAGCACCTAACCCAATCTTAAAGACTCCATCAGTATTCACAGCGAGCACAATTAGGGAATAGTAGGAGAGTAGTATTGTGACAGAGCTAATATAGGATGGTAAATACAACAAAGATGGGAAAAAAGTCGGTCCTGTACGCATTGAACTTCCCTTCCAAACCGTAGAAACCGTTAACGAAACGGCCCAGCAACGCCAATTGACTCTTGATATGCTCTTTTCTGGCCGCCCGACCGGATGGCGCAATCGATTGATATGGGGCGATAAGAAATATGTGCTTCCTAGTCTCCTATCAGAGTTCGCAAGCCAGGTGAGCTTGATCTATATCGATCCACCTTTCGCCACTGGAGATAACTTTTCTTTTACCGCTGCCGTTCCAGAAAGCAACGAGAGCTTCACGAAAGAACCTAGCATGGTTGAGCAAAAAGCTTATCGGGATACCTGGGGACGCGGTTTAGATAGCTACATGCAATGGTTTTATGAAACGATGGTTTTGCTACGTGAACTATTGGCAGAAAACGGGAGTATTTATGTACACCTCGACTGGCATGTTGGACATTATGCCAAAGCCATACTGGACGAGGTTTTTGGATATGACAACATTGAGAGCCAAGTTATCTGGCAAAGAGTCACAGGCCATATGGACACTCAAAGTTTCGGGTTTAACCATGACATGCTTTTGCACTATGGGAAATCCAAAGCAATTATATGGAATCCGCAATTTGCTCCTTACGATGAAAGCTATCTCGCAACCCATTACCGGAGCCAAGATGCTGATGGTAGAAGATACGAACTTGACCAAATAAGCGCGGCCGGACAAGGCTCAGCTAGATATTTCTTTGGGAAGTTGCTTGAGCCACCGCCAGATACACATTGGCGCTGGTCTCAAGAGCGTATTAATCAACTATGTAAAGATGGTCGAATAGTCATTACATCAGGCGGTAGGCCAAGATACAAACGATATCTCGATGAGCAATCTGGCAAAACGATGCAATCTATTTGGTCAGATATACCTCCCGTTAATTCTCAAGCCAAAGAAGATACAAGGTACGCGACCCAAAAACCTGAAGCCTTATTAGGGCGTATCATTAATGCTTCATCAAACGAAGACGATATCGTCCTTGATTGCTTTTGCGGGAGCGGCACCACCGCAGTTGTTGCCGAAAAGCTTGGTCGGCGCTGGATAACATGCGATCTAGGGCGTTTCGCTATTCACACAACACGTAAACGGCTTCTATCCTTCGATAATGTAAAACCTTTTGTGGTTCAGAACCTCGGCAAATATGAGCGGCAGGCATGGCAAGCTGCCGAGTTCTCTGATCCGACTCAAAGAGCAAATATACAGTTGCGCTATCGCAATTTCATCCTCCAACTCTACCATGCTACTTCCATTGATGGCTATACCTGGCTTCATGGCATAAAAGCAGGACGACTGGTGCATGTGGGTTCTGTTGATGCTCCCATCGCTCTAGGAGAAGTAAAGGCTATTGTCAATGAGTTCTGGCGCGTGAGAGGAAAAGATGTTGGTGAACATAGCAACGCCATTGATATTCTTGGCTGGGATTTCGCCTTTGACCTGAATGAAACTGCGAAACAAATGGCCGCGGATGCAAATATCCGGCTCGCTTTCAAAAAAATACCGCGAGAGGTGCTGGAAAAGAAAGCAGTCGAGCAAGGAGATATCGCCTTTTATGAGCTAGCAGCCTTAGCGGTAGAGGTGAAGCCAACAAAGAAATGTGTATCGGTTGAGTTACAGAACTTCTTTATGCCACCCGATGACGTTCCCGAGGATGTCAGGAGGGCGATCACGCAGTGGAGCCAGTGGATCGACTACTGGGCGGTCGATTGGGATTATCGGGATGATACATTCCATAATCAATGGCAGACCTACCGGACAAAGAAAGAACCGAAAATACTCCTCAAAGCTTTTCACGAATATACTGAGCCTGGCAGCTATACCATTGTCATGAAAGTCATAGATATTCTTGGCAACGACACCACCAAAGCCATGACGGTAGAAGTAATGTAACACTAATAGTACAGCTTTCAGTAAGAGCTAGCTAGAAAGAAACAGGTATGGCACGCATTCGTAAAATAAAAGAAAACGAAATTCAGCCTGGCCTTTTTGACCTGACCCTCTATCTTAGAACAGCGCCCTGTGTTCCAGCCTTACGCAAGCTGGTCACGGAGTGGAGAGACAACGGGTATCAGGGTATCACGCCCACTACCCGTACTTTACTTAATCACTGGTTCTTTACCGATCATAAATTATCGAACGGGCAACTCTTCAAGTACCTGGATGCCCAACGTGAGGCGATAGAAACGCTCATCTATGTCTACGAGGTAGCGAAGATACGTACGCGCAAAGACCTCCTGGAAAAATATGCCCCTGCCAATAGCCAGGTACGTTTGCCCGCCTACGATGAGTTTGCCCGCTATTGCACAAAAATGGCCACAGGCAGCGGGAAAACGAAAGTGATATCACTCGCTATTGTCTGGCAATACTTCAATGCCGTACGGGAAAATGAAGACGACTACGCTAAAACCTTCTTGATTATCGCTCCAAACGTCATTGTCTACGAGCGGCTGAAAAGCGATTTTGAGGGTGGACGTATTTTTAAGCTTGACCCACTCATCCCCCGTGAATTAAAAATCTCCTGGGAATTTGATTGTATCATGCGCGGGGATGCTGAACGCGCCCCGGCCGATGGGATGTTATTTCTCACCAATATCCAGCAGCTTTACGACAGAACAGAGCGTCAGAAAGACGATGACGAGCCTGAAATCATGACTGAAGTTCTTGGACTGAGACCCAGAGACGACTTGAATAGCGATCTCGCCGGTTTTATCGAAATGCTTGCCAAACGAGCGGGCCA
>WNGR01002483.1_pt1 | contig 25565 bp, 24 predicted proteins | sample 5407581 | NCBI WGS metagenome assembly WNGR01 (sample SAMN13153383, study PRJNA577476) | soil metagenome | isolation source: 80 cm soil or saprolite under Garry oak tree replicate 2 | place: USA:California | collected 2016-06-15
GCCCTTGTTCAAATAGAGGTAATTGGGTGAGGAGTCATCCGTCACCAAGAGGTCGACCTTGCCGTCGTTGTCGATATCCACAAACGTAGAAGAGAAGCCGTAGTAACGGCGTTTGTCGCTCACACCGGCTTTTACGCTTACATCGGTAAAGGTGCCGTCACCATTATTGTGGAAGAGATGGTCCGGCTCTCCCTGCAGCCCGCGCGGGCCGCACATCGTTTGTGCGCCACGAAACGAGCAGTTTGCGTACCCGACCACTTTGTTCCCTGAAATCGGAAGATTGTTCATGTCCCAGTGAATGTAGCCGGGGACGAAGATGTCGAGCCGTCCATCACCGTCGTAGTCGCCAAAACTCGGCCCTGTGGACCAGTTGCCCAACGTTACACCGGCCGCCTCCGCAACATCGGTGAAGGTGCCGTCGTGATTGTTGTGATAAAGGCGGTTCTTTCCATAGTTGCCAACGTAAAGGTCGGGCCAGCCGTCATTGTCATAGTCACCCACTGCCACCCCGAAGCCCCAGCGGTCGTTGGTCACGCCCGCCCTTTCGGCCACGTTGGTGAAAGTGCCATCGTGATTGTTATGGAAAAGTGCGGCGTGCGGCGGCTCTGCTTTACCGTTCACGGCGTCGTATGTAGAACCGCTTACCAGATAGATATCGAGCCAGCCATCATGGTCATAGTCGAGCAGCGCCACGCCGGAGCCAATGGTCTCCAGGATGTATGGCTTTTCTGGGGTGCCCATTTTGTGCTGCCACGCGGTCACTCCGGCCTTCTCAGAGATGTCCTGAAAGATCACCGGGCCGTCTTTGACGAAGCCGCCCGCGGTGATCGGGCGCTTCTCTGAATCAAGAATAGGCGCGAAGACACCGGCTGTTGCCGACCCGCTCTGTTGCTGCGGCGGTGTCGATGGGGCGCTGCCGCCGTAAAGCGGAGACTGAGAAGACGTCTGGCTTTGCGAGTACACCAATCCGCAGGGCAAGAAGAGGGGCACACACACAACTGCTAGAGACCAGCGCCGAAACACTGGACGCACAAAAGAATCGATCAAGTGCTGACCTCACAAGGGGAAAATGACTCGCAACCTCGCATTGTCGTGGGCCACGGGTTCGTCTGTCTCCATCCATCCGGATGAGTACGAGATCGTCCCGTTGAATGATTATGTGAGCGCGTGAAATCTGCTTTTCGTGGATACTCTGACATGGAGTATCGGAATTGAGACTCTAACTCACTTTCCGATCGCCCACTCTGGTCCCAGCTTCCTCCAAAGTGTTGACCTTGAAGCCAATCTTCGGACCGTTGTGCATGCTCTTAACGCCAGCCGAAAATATCACCGGAAACAAATGCAGGAACGACCCAAACTATCCCCCCCCCACCTTGCATTTTGAGCTCATGTCACGCTTTGATCGTTCTCGTGAAGTGAATCTAGTTTGTCGAGCTCTTCGATGTAGCGGGGACATTCAAGTGACAAAGGAACATGGCCTTCTTCAATGAACGAAGTTCTTCCGACAATTCGACAGACGTTCCATTTACTCTTTATCACCATGCATGGACCTGAGAGCGACCCAACGGTGCGGGTTCTGTTAGTTGAAGCCACCGGAGCACAAGCCGTATACGAGGGATTCGGCTCTTGGTCGGAGTGTGAGCGCTGGGTCATCCAGATCTCAGGAAGCGCAGTTCCTGGCGATCAGCTGGCTGCAGTTCGGAAACGTCTTGGGGAGAAGCGATCGGCGACCATTAGAGAAGTGCTGGCTTCTCTCGACGACCTTGACTCTATCGGACTCCATCGTGCGAACAGCTAACAAGATATGTCATCTCCCTAGTCGGAAATGCACCACACTGTACGAGCGTACTCTGGAATTATCGGCGATTGTGTTCAACATGGAATAGGAGCCTACCACTAATACACAAACCGCAAGCATTCTACTGCTCAAGTCCGACACGTCTCTCGACTCCTTAAGCCGCTCCCGACGGCAAGGGCCGCGGTCTCGATTCGCATGTTCCAAATTCATCCTTTTGGTGGACGTTCTTCAACACCGCACATTGTTACACTGCGCGAATGGCGATCCCGACCGAACAGATTGGCAGCATTCCCCACCCTCCGCAATTGATTCAGGCGATCAAGTCTTTCGAGGCCGGTGGGATTACCGCCCAAGTGCTGGAGCACGCGTACGATGAGGCGTTGCGGGACACCGTCACTCGTCTCGAACAAACCGATTCACCCGTCTTAACGGATGGAGAGCAGACGAAGCCGAGTTTTGTCACTTATCCTCTCACCGGCTTGCTCAATTTGGCGCCCGATGGCGTGGTCATCCCTTTTGCGGACGGACACCAGCGCCAGCTACCCCGGCTTACATCTGGGCCCTTCCGCTACGCAATACACGCTGGCACTTATACCAAGGCGGCCCGAACTTACACGAAGCGGCCAGTAAAGCAGGCGGTTATTTCTGCATCCGCATTGAGCCTGCTCTATCCCGCAGAGGGTCTCCCCGGCTACCCGCGCGAAGCCTTCATTTCTGACCTGATCGATGAAGCCGAAGCTGATATACGAGGCGCTCTTGACGCAGGTGCGGCATCCGTTCAGATTGACTTCACAGAGGGCCGACTCTCCTTGAAACTCAATCCTTCCGGCACTCTTCTGCGTAACTTCATTGCACTGAACAACCAGGTGCTCGATCGCTTCTCTGCGGAGGAACGCCTCAGAATCGGAGTGCACGTCTGTCCCGGCGGCGATCGCGATTCAACCCATAGCGCAGATGTCGACTACGCAACATTCCTGCCAGATCTCTTTAAGATGAATGTGGGCAGATTTTCTCTTCAGATGGCAAGCGAACCCCACCCGAAGCGCATCCTGCGGCTCGTGAGCCAGCTTGCGGATTCCCACCATCTCGTTTTTGTAGGAGTGATCGATCCGATCAATCCAGCGGTCGAGACCGTGTCACAGGTTCGCGATCGTGTCCTCGAAGCAGCCTCTTTGCTGTCGAAGGAGCAGTTCGGAACTACCGACGACTGTGGCTTCGCGCCCTTCGCCGACGACACGTCCACTGCTCGGGAGACGGCGTTCATGAAAATACGAGCACGAGTCGAAGGAACCGCACTGGCAGCAACTGAGCTCGGTTGGTAAGAACGCCAGATTTAGGGCAATCCCGAAGCTTTCAGATCTTCATTTGGCCGTGGATGCCTAGCTTAGCTATAACGTTTGGGGTACGGCCGGCTTGGAGCCAGCCGCAATCCTTCTTTCCTACTGCCTAGAAGCTGAACTTCGCTGCGAATTGGAATGCGCGCGGGCCGCCGGAACCAAAGACGCCTCCCACGGTGGAGACGGGCTTTCCAAAGCTCGATGAAAACGTGGGATCGTTGCGGTCGGGCGAGAGCGCGTTGGCGAAGCCGGAGTAGTTGAGGTTGCTGACACCGAGAATGTTAGTGACGTTGAAGATGCTGTAGTCCTCTCATGCTCCATACGGCTGTTTCCCGGACTGAGTAACTGGGAGGCCTCAGATGAGTCAACTTGTCCTCGACATGAACAGTGGTCTCACTGGCACGCTCGACATCAATAAAGCGGGAATCCTTTCCGCCAACGTTCCAGTTACCGGCACTTACACCATTGACTCCTCTGGCGGGGCACGGTGACCATCGACGCACAAAACCTGCTCATCAACTCGAGCCTCGCACTGCAGAGCCCAAGGACAGTCATCCTGATGGGGATCAATTCGCCGTCACTCACCTAACCAGGGCGGTCGATGAGGAGCATGTGATGAAGAAGACATCATCAATCCTTCCTTTCTTTTGAACTCGTTGGTAGCGAGCCGATTCTGCTTTGCAGTTCTCAATGAATCTCACTCGATTTACTCTTTTGTTCTTCCAGTTACTCTTTTGTTTTTCCAGCGAGAATCCTTGCCGCTTCGGTGACTGTGATCATCAGGGTCATCGGGGCAGCCGGCGATGAGATAAATCCGTGCTTCTCATAGAAGCGCTTGGCTTGCTCCGAGATTGCATGGACCAGAATCGCGCGAATGCCTGCGATTTCGGCGGCCTGAATGGTGCGCAGAACAGCATCCCTGAGGAGTGCCGCGCCGATTCCACGGCCTTGAAATCTGGATGCGATGGCGAGCCTTCCTATGATGATGACGGGCACTGGATCTGGCATGTTCCGCTTGATCCGACCCACCGCTTCTGCATGCGCTATGGCTCCGGTCGCCAGAGCATAGTATCCGGCGATTTCCTGCCCCGCACACAAGACATAAGTTCGGGAGGCGCCGCTCTCCTCGTTTTGTAGTGCGCGCCGATTCAGCCAAGTATCTAGAGCAGGTTCGCCGCATTCAAACAGCGACACATGATGGGATGCAGTCAGTTTCTCCGGCGCGGAGAACTGGATGTCGTCATGGCCTACTTGTCCCACGGCGCCTTGGTCCTCAACAAGCGCTCCAGGCGTGGATTGGACGCCGGTGGCTTATCCAGCATGGCTGTGAACCGTTTGAACTCGGCCTCGGACAGGACAAAATAGCGCCGATCCAGTAATACCGACTCCGCCTCTTGGCAGGCGGCTTCGAGCATGAAATCGGAGCGATTACGGCCAAGGGCCGACGCTGCCCGATCAATCAACGTCTTTTGGTTGCGAGTCACCCGAAGGTTGATATTTTCGGCGCGCAGTTTGCGCGATGCGGTAGCGGTACTCACGGTGAGCGCCTCCTTTTGTAATCACAATCAGTGTACATTAATGTGCGCACAATGTAAACACCGATGATCGGACTGGACACACTGGCGCCGAGATTGGCCAAATCTAACGTCGGGATCTGTCCACGCGGATTGCTGGTGTTTGAAAGGTAATCTCGTCGGCGACGAAACAATGGATTGGCTGATCAATTTCGGGCACGGCCTGAGTCGCCAGCCTATTGCGCTATTGGGTAAACATCCGTCCGCTTGACCCAGAACGCGGATCGGGCAATTTGCCGTTGGCCCGGATTAGGGAAAGAAGTAAAAGTACGAACCTGGCTTTTGTCCCTAATTTTCGTACGCGAGCATTCTTAAATTCTGGAGGCGATTGGACATTGCTGCGGTGCTCACCTGGAAGCGTTTGGCCAGAAGGTCAATCGCCTCGCTATCGTCCAGATCCAGATCCTGCGTCCGGACCTCCTGCTGAACCAAGCCACGAGGCATTAAAAGCGCTGCGCCGAGCTTGTTTGCTTCGATCTCCTCGCTGTTTACTCCGGCGGACGACTGTTCGTCTCGCCGATATGTAACTTGCTTGTCAATGAACAATTGCGCTTTGCCGCTTCTTCTTGCATGTAGCAGATAATGGGCGATTTCGTGCGAAATCGTAAATCGCTGCCTGACTCGGGCATGGGCCGAGTTGTATCCGATCGCCCCCTGGTCTCCTTGCACGACAAGCATCCCCGAAACCTTCTCACCCAGGGCAGCCGCCTCAAGCGTCAGGTTCAGACGTTCGGCTACGAGATGAATCGGTACAGGCACCCGATAGCCATCGGTGCCGGGTCGCCGTTTGCCACTTCCTCGATCTGCTTCATCATTTCTTTGTCGAGCACTGCCAGGTTCTGCGGAGCCAGCAGTTCTTCCGGCGAGGGAATCAGCAAAATCAATTTAGTTTCAAGCAGTTCAGCGATCTGCCACAGCACGTGCAGCGGAGCGCGCTGCCGACCGGCCTCGATATTGACCATCGATGTGCGGCTGATCCCGAGGCGCTGGGCCAACGAATCCTGGCTCAAGCGCTGGTTCTCTCTTGTTTGACGGATCTTCCGTCCTACTCCACGATAAATCTCGTCGAAGTCCGTCATTAGATCGGAAAGTACATTTTTAGGCCTCTACAGGTCAACGGCGGTAACGCACGTTTATGTAGTAAACGTGTTTGTATCGCACTACATTGACACATAATTCGGATTGGGGCAGTATAGTACGCATTCGGGGCGCCCGCTGCCATCCGGTCCTGAACGCCGCACGAGGCCCGCTTCTCTGGTCACAAGAAGTCCGACGCCCTCCAGGTACGCGGCAAGAATCCAATCGCAAGAACCTAAATGAATGACCAAACCACGCCGGGCGGTGTCGCACACCCGACAAAAATAATCTTGCGTGTGGGTGTCAAAGTTTTGGCGTTTTCTGCAGCTATGTCATTTAGAGGGCAAATTCTGTCGCTCGCCGACTGATTCGCCTTTGCCCAGTCTTATGAATTTTGAGTGAATAGGCTGAGGTTTGTCCCCACAAGAGGCCTTTGAAAATGCCTTTAGTCAGTGCAGGATTTCAAATCTGCGGTTTGATTCGGACGATTTCATTCTGGTGGTGAACTCATGGCTGGTACTCCCCCATTCCGAAAGCTCCAATATGTTCTCGCTGTTGCGCGTGAGCTGCACTTCGGTAAAGCGGCGGAACGACTTCACGTTGACCCATCGACTCTCAGCCGGCAGGTAAGAGAAGTCGAGGAGGAAGTAGGGTTCGACATCTTCCTCCGCAAAAATCACTACGTTGCCGTCATTGACGAAGCACAGCCATTTGTCCTGGCGCTCGAACAAGGGATGGCAAGCTTCGTTGCTGAATACGAGAAAGGCCGGGACCTGAGCCGGCTGCTATCTCGTCGCAGAGCATCCTCGTTCCTGATCGGCTATTCGGCCTTTGTCGAGTCACAAATTCCTAACGAAATTCGAACTGTTCACAGCCAAAGTCTTCCTTCGATACACCTCGCATTGCGACGGGCTTCAGCTCAAGAGATGATCGATTCCCTGAGCGGGAACGTGTTTCAGGCATGCGTGATGTTGGGAACGCTGGGCAGCAGGAACTTCGACGAATTCCCCCTGCGCTCAGAACCCCTCTGTGCGGTGTGGTCTCCCGCCCATCAAGTGACCCCTGGCTGCGCGATTCCGCTTGCCGATTTGAGAGGACACCCGCTCGTGATCCCCTGTTCAGACCGCGCCGACGCCGTTCTGTATCGGGTGTTGGGTGACCGGAAGCGATCCCGCTTTTCTTCGCATCCTGGCGAAATCGGAAAAGTACAAGGCACGCTATGACGCGGCCAAGCAATCACTCCCTCGTGTGGAGGTCCGTTCATGATGCGCATCGACAAGATCATCAAGGCTTGGAAAGACTCTGCCGCCCTGAACGATCACATCAATCTCTTCGGTCCCTGGAGTGAAACGGTCTTTCTGACCAAGAGTGGAGACCTGGGTGTAGTGCTCCGTGTTCCGGAGTTGACTACGAGAGTCTCGATCACACAGGCCAGGAGTACGCAGTCAAGCGCCTCGAATCTGCGCTGAAGTCTTTTGGTCCCGGATTTCATGTCTACCAGTATTTGTTCAAGTCGAATCGCCCTGAGATTCCTTTCGCGACCTATGAGGATCCGGTCGTGCAGACCGAAGTCAATCACCGGCGAGAGTTCTTCCAGGCCAAACGCGACGATCTCTATCAAATTGAGATCTTCTACTGCATTCTTCTTCGAGCCGCTCATGCAAAGACCGGAATCGGTCCGGCTTTCTCCAAGTTGGCCGAGAATCCCGCTCACGCTTTTCAGGAATTCCGGGCGCAATTCGCAAGCGGCGGCATGAAGACCTTGCTGCGAGCCGAAATTGAAAGCGATCGCGCCTTACTCGAGCAGCGCGTCGAGGCGTTCGTCCGACAGCTAAGCGATTTTGTCCCGATTGACGTCATGAATCAGCGCGGTCAATTCCGGTTCTTCCGGCGTCTCTTGAACTACGACGACTGGCGCATCGCTGGAAATCCGAAGAGCACGCAGTCTCTCGATTATCAGGTCGTCAACTCGGACATTGAGGCCGAGCGTGACCATCTGCGCGTGGGCGACCACTTCGTTCGCGTCCTAACGATGAAAGAGGCAATCGCCGAAACAAGGCCGCTGGTCCTCGACGCGCTGCTCAAGATTCCGGGCAACTTCTGCGTGGTGACGGAGTGGGCGCCGCTTCCTGGCGACAAGGCCCGGAAGGAAGTGAACAAGCGGCGGCGTCACTTCAACATCTCCAAAACTGGTTTTGTCTCGCAATTGGGCAACGACCCCGTCACGACCAATCCGCGCGACGTTCTGGTCGACGAATCAAAGCAGGCTGATATCGAGAACCTCGGCGACTGTCTGCGCGCGTTGGGCGATGGCCAGTCCCTGGGCGAGTTCTCTCTGACCATTGTTCTCTACGGCCCTGACAGAGACGAAGTTAATCGCCTTGTGGGCGAGTTTGCCGGCGTGTTCACGAATGCCGATGGAAGTCTGTTTGTTGAGACCTACAACCAGCTCAACGCATACTTTGCCACGGTGCCCGGCAATTACGTGATGAATCTCCGCCGCCTGTTGCTTCTGAACACGAACTACGCAGACCTTTCGTTTCTTTTCACGATTCTTCCTGGTGAGAAGTGGAACCAGCATCTTGACGCGGAATACCTGGCGGTTCTTGAAACCGACAATTCCACGCCGTACTTTTTGAATCTGCACAACGGCGAAGTTGCGCACACTTTGATCCTGGGTATGACCGGAAGCGGCAAGTCCTACCTCTGCAACTTTCTGCTCCAGAATGCGCAGAAGTACCAGCCACTCACATTTGTCTTCGATATCGGCGGCAGCTTCCAGTCGCTGACAACGATCTTCGGTGGGAGCTATTTGAACGTAGGCCGTGAATCGCGCGACTTCACGATCAATCCGTTTTCGCTTCCACATACAGAAGAGAATCTGCAGTTCTTATTTGCTTTCTTCCGGACACTGATCGAGGGAAACGATGCCCGGCATCGGCTGGATTACCGAGAGGAACGCAAGCTGTGGGACGGAATCGAACGCGTCTATGTGCTGGAACCGGAACAGCGCACGGTCTCGAACTTTGCCAACATCCTCGGCGAGCTGAAGGATCGGCTGCATCGCTGGACACGGCAAGGGCAATACGGATTCCTGTTCGACAACGCCGAAGATACCCTCTCGTTCAGCCGGTTCCAGACCTTTAACTTTGCCGGGTGGGGCGATGCGCCCCAGGTTTTGGAGCCGCTGCTCTTCTACGTTCTGCACCGGGCGAGCAACGAAATCACCGATCCTGCCAGGCTCGCCACCTTCAAGACGTTTCTGCTCGACGAGGCCTGGCTCTTCATTCGCAACGAGACGATCCGTAATTACGTCGTCCAAGCGCAGAAGACCTGGCGCAAGCACAACGCCGCGATGATCCTTGCCACCCAGTCCGTCAAGGAGCTGGAGGAATCCGGGATGTTGCACATCGTCTCGGAAAGCTGCCCGACGAAGATCTTTCTGGCCAACCCAGAAATGGATCGTGACCTCTATCGGGAAGCGTTCCATCTGAACGACACGGAGCTTGAACTCATCGCGGGCCTGGTTCCACCGGGCCAAATGCTGATCCGCAAGGCGCAAAGTTCAAAGAAAGTGCAGCTGAACGTCGACTCGGTGTCTCACTGGATGGCGACCAACAATGCGCGCGACAACTTGACGAAGCGCGACTCCTTTGCACGATTCGGTATCCCCGAAGGTCTGCGCAGACTAGCCCTGGACTACCCTTTCCGGCCACGCACGGCAGCCGGCATCTCCACTTCCAACCTCGAAGGAGCTGTTGCATGAATCGTTCACTCCCTCTCTCAACCCTTCTCATGTTTGCTCTCGCGTCGTCCGTTGCGATGGCACAGGACCCCGCAGCGCGCACCGTCCAAGTTCACTCGCAGGACATTGTGCCGATCCACGCCAAGCTCAAATACACGACGCTGATCGAAGTGCCGGCCACGGAAAAGATCATGGAAGCCGCCACAGGCGACAAGGAGTTCTGGGTGGTCGACGTGGTTGGCAACTTCTGCTTTGTCCACCCAGCCAAGGCCGGCATCGCTACCAATCTCAATCTCATTACCGACAAGGGCAACATCTACAGCTTCACGTTGCAGGATGTGTCGGACAGTTCAGTAACGCCTGATCTCAAGGTCCTGATCGAGCCCGCCGATCATTCCTCGCTTGTTGCTTCTTCGGGGCCGGCGCAATTTGTTCCAGCCGTGCAGTTGGAGCAATCGCGCGAACAGCTCGCCGCAGTCCAGGCGCATGTCACGCAGGTAGTGGACGAATACAAGAGCGCATATCCGCTCGCCCTGAGGTTCGACTATGCCTTTCATCCGAACGAAGCGCCGTTCGATGTGCAGACGATTTTTCACGATGACAAGTTCACGTACATCAAGACGACGGCTCCTGAAAAGTTCAGCGTGTACGACATGAAGGACGGCAAACCGAACCTGGTCAACTATGAACTCCGTGATGGGACCTACATCATCCCGAAGATCATGGACTCTGGGTACCTGGAACTCGGCAATAAGCGCATGGAATTTACGCGGAAGGGATGAGGCAATGGCAGAGCAAACGATTCAACCCGAACATGTAGCCGTAGTTGATCCCGAGTTGCATCGCACCAAGGCCGAGCCCAAGGGTGTCATGAGGAAGAACGTTAAGGTATGGATCTTCCTCGGGGCATCGGCGGTGGTTGTGACCGCGGCGATTATTAGCACCTATGGCACGAAGTCTCCCGGCCATTCTTCTGCGTCGCAGCATGAAGCCCCGCAGCCGGCAATTCAAGACAACACGGACAACAATGTCCAGGATCTCAAGAGTCAACTTGCCGCCGAGCGCCAGAAAGAAGCACAGGCTGCCGGGGCGCAATCACCTTTGACGAATGACACATCGTTGGCTGGTGGCACACCTGCGCAGCAGGTAGTTGCCGCGGCCTATGGGCCGACTGGGCAAGGAACCTCGTGCACGCCGGGCCAACCGTGTCAGCAACAAGGAGTCTATGCGCAACCACAACTTTCTCCGCAACAAGAACAGGCACAGCAACTGGCCGCCAGGGAGCGGGAACTGGCGTATAACGCTAGATTTGCATCGAATCTTGTTTATACGCATTCGAATGATGCACAGGCGCCATCTCATACGGATGCGAATCCGCATATGGACGGTGCGGCGCAGACGGCGGTGAGCCAAACTTCCGACCAGACGGCGAGCAGCCCGGTCTCGACACGAGAGATCTCAGACAAGAAGAGCAATACGACCGACGATTCCGCGGCGAAGCGGAGCACCGAGGTCAATATCGATTCCGCGGTTGGCCAGCCTTATGTGATTTATGAGGGACTCACGATGGACACAATTCTGATGAATCGGCTCGATGGCGATGCACCTGGACCGGTCAAGGTCCTGGTTTCGAGCCCAGTCTACTCGCATGATCGCCAGCATGTGCTCATTCCCGATGGAACCATTGTGCTCGGTGAGGCACGCAAGATCGGATCAAGTGGGATTGGCCAGCAACGTCGCATCGCCGTTGTATTCCATCGCATGATCATGCCCGATGGATACTCGGTCGATCTCGATCAGTTTCACGGTCTCGATCAAATTGGAGAGGAGGGGCTGAAAGACAAGGTCAACAACCACTACCTCCAAATCTTTGGGACCTCGATTGCCTTGGGTGTAATCTCCGGCGCCGGCGAGATCGAATCCGGTGGCGGAACAATCTCGACGAACGGCTCTCAGGCGTTCACGACAGGTGCCGCCTCGAGTGTTTCGCAGTCAGCAACCACCGTGCTCGACCGGTTCATTCAAATCCCTCCCACGATCACAATTCGGGAAGGACATCGCGTCAAGGTCTATTTTGTGCAGGACATGCTCCTCCCTGCATACGACAATCACACGATTCCGCAAAACTTTTGAGGAGATTCATTCATGCTCAAGGCCGCACTGTTCACGTTTCTCAGCGCAGCTTCGGTGCTGGTGACTGGATGTGAGAGTCACCAGGCTAAGGTCGATCGGCTCCAGAAAGAGTATCAGCAGGAGAGTGAGCAGTTCGGGAAGGATTGTTCCGCGGAGTACCTTAAGGTGCCCCCGACGCTCAGCCCGAAGTGCAACGACGAGAACACAAAAATGAAGCAAACCTGGGACCAACTTCTGGCAGAACGCGCTAAGAAGTAGCCGGGACAAGGAGAACATAATGAGTCGCAAAATCTATGTTGCGGCGATTCTAATCGCCGCGACAGCACACCTCGCTCGCGCCCAATTCGGATCTGGCATCGTCTTCGATCCAACGCAATCCGGCCACGCGGTTCAACAAATCGCTCAGGGCAATCAGCTCTATACGACCACAGTGCAAACGACGCGGAATGTAATTGGCGCCTACAACCTGGCCCAGAGAATGGCATCTCTACCACAAACGCTTTACACGTCCTACGCCAATCTCGGTCGTCAGGATTGGATTGTGCTCACCCGGCCGGCGAACACTTATGGCAACTCGCTGCCATGGATGAGCGCAGCAACAACCGGGTACGGAGCAACTGCCGCAAATCAGACTTCCAGTCTCCCGCGCACCGGACAGATGTCCGGTTACTCCAACCTCAATACGGCAGGCCAACAGGCAATTGCAGCGCAGGGAGCGACCGTCGACCTCTCAGATGCAGTGAATGCCAGTAACCTGCAAACGGTCGGAACGATCCGCATAAATGCCGTGCAGCGCGAATCTGATATTGGTCAGCTCGAAGCCGCAACGCATTCGACCGATCCTGCTCAGCACACGGAAATGGCCACGCTTCAGCGGATTAACCAAGCGCTTCTGATCGAACTTCGAACGCAGCAGGAAACCAATCAGATCCTGCAGGGGCAGGCGTTGCAACAGATTGTTGGCCAGAAAGTGCAGCAGGACAACTTGAAGGCGCTCTTTCAAACCGGAAACGGGTACCAACAGAACTTCAACTTTCTGACGCCTCAGCAAACCAGTGCAGGGACGCAGTGGGCATTTCACTATTGAGTCGATTGGAGGCCAGCGATGGACTTTCTGATTCTGATCAAAAACGGCTGCGATAACTTGACAGCGACTGTGTCGCCTTCCATCGACGGGCTGGGCCTCCACATGGTCATTGCTCTCGCGACAATCATGCTCGTCTGGTTTGGCGTGCAAGAGGCGTTGGCATCGGCGCAGGGAGGCCCTGGCTTCAGCGTGGCGAAATTTGCGAGCTTCTTCGTGATGATCACGTTCGCGTATTGCTTTGTGCGGTTCTATGACAGCTCGATTCCGGGTATCGGGTATTCGCTCAAGGGTTTCATCAGCGGTGGAACCAGCAGCTTGGTAGATTTCATCGGCAACGATTCCAGCCTTGAGGTTCAGAACACAATCCACACCGCAATTGGCAAGATCGGCGCGCTCACGCCTTCGTTTACAGAGCCTTACACATTGATTTGCTCTTTCACCGTTCAGCTCGGTCTCGCCATCTTGACCGCATTGATCTCAGTGATCATTGCCTACGGAGCCATCGGAGCAACTGTAATCGGGCTCCTTGGCCCCGTGTTCATCCCTTGGATGGTGTTCGAGAAGACGGATTTCCTTTTCTGGGGCTGGCTAAAGGCATTTCTCGGCTTCGAGTTCTATAAGGTGGTTGCCGCTGCGACGATGAGCGTGATGAGCCATTTGATGATCACGTATCTCACCAGCGGTGCGATGAATGCAAGCAGTCCAACCAATCTCATTTACATGATGCCTGGACTCATAATGCTGTGCTTCGTGACAGGTTTCGTTTTACTCAAGATTCCGACCATGACTGCCAGCCTCTTCTCTGGCCACGTTGGCGGGCATGCCAGCGGGCTCAGCGGATTGGTCACAGCCGTAGTTGCGCGGGCGCTGTAGCCCAAATGGAGGTCACAATGAGACAACCCAATATCACGCAAGCGGCGGAAAGATATCTCGAACAATACGGCGAGCCGCTCGTGATGAACACATATCTGAAGATCGCAGTTCTGGTGCTGTGCGCGGTCTGTCTCGCCCTCGCGGCTCTCGTATACAGATGCCAGAATGCGCTCGCAGCGATGCACCCGATGATCGTGCGCATCAATGACGTTGGCCGGGCTGAAGCAATCGACTATCGCAACTTCCAGTACCGTCCCCAGGAAGCCGAGAACAAATACTATCTGTCGCGGTGGGCCGAACTCTACTTCAGCCGCAACCGGTTCACAGTTGAGCGGGACCAGATGAATGCCCTTTATTTCCTGAACGGTGATGTCCAACGCGCGGTCATCGATCAGGAATGCAAGGACAACGTCATCCCGAGCTATGTCAGGGATTCGGGACTTCCTTTTGTCGATGTCGAGGTCAAAAACGTCGTTCTCGATGATCTGAGACAGTCCCCGTATTCGGCGCGCATTGAGTTCGAGAAAGTGTTCACCAACCCCGCGGACCACAGCGAAGTGAAACGCGAACGGTGGACGGCAACCGTCACTTACGTCTTTCGCGAGAACGTGAAGAACAACGAACTCGCGGTGAATCCTCTGGGATTGACTATCGTGCGTTTCCGGGCGGACCAGGCGTTCAGTTAGGAATCGAACACGGAAGTCGCGGGAGTCACTTTGCCGAATCGGTTTCCTGTGAGCCGCCGACCGAAAAACGCATGGTCCATTTGCGGCTTCAAGAGTTGTGAAAACCGCATCGTTGTGAGGAATGGGTCAACATGGTCAATGATCTGAAAGCTCGAAAATCCGCCCTTACAGTTAGGCAACTTGCCGAACTGCTCAGCCTGAGTGAGCGCGAGATTTACAAATTGGCTGCGAATAACCAGATTCCGCACATCAGGATCGGCTCTTCGGTGAGGTTCGACCCTCCGACGATCGCCGAGTGGATCGAGACGAAAACATTGACGCCAGCAAGCCGTCATTCACCTTCTTCCGTACATCCGCGCCGCGAGCGGCTGCCAAATATCGCATAGTGGTCTTGATGTCTTTGTGACCGAGCCAGCGGGAGACGGTGACAATGTCCACTCCGCTTTGCAGGTGCATCGTGGCAAAGGTAGCCCGGAATTTGTGGAGGTAGAAATGTTCGCAGCAAGGAGCGACAGCGCAGAGTTCGCCTTCGGCATTCTCGCAGTCCCCACAATTCAGGCCCGCACGCAATGCGATGGCTTTGCAATACTCCAGAAACTCGTCCGACGGCTTGCCGCCTGGACGCGCATTCGGTGCCTTCGAGTGGGGCTTCGAAGGGAAGAGCAGCTTCGACTTTGACTTTTCCTTTGCCTCAGCTAACAGCTTCATTAGAAAGCCGGGCAAAGGAATCTCTCGACCTTTCCGACCTTTAGGATCGAAGCTCCAGCTTTGCGAGGCATTGGCTTCCTTGTGTTTCACCCTGACCGTACTGTGGTTGAAATCGAGATCGGTCCAGACGGCATGACGTACCTCAGCATCGCGCATCCCGGATTGCAGGAAGAATTGGAAGAGAAGGGATTCGTCGGGAGTGCAGGCTTGGAAGAATTTCTTTAGTTCCTCCTTTGTGTAGCACTCCGGGTCTTCCTCGGTGTATCTCGGCCAGTCCCCCTTCCGCAACAGTTTCTGCACGCCAAACGACTTCAGGAAAGATGCCACGATGGTGGTTTTGTGTTTCACCGTTCTTGCGGCCAATCCCTGCTTGTAGAGGAATTCCTGAAAATCCATCATGTCGTCGCGGTCCACCGCATCGACGGTCGCTTTGGAGAGGGACTTCTTGAATAGGGTGAGAGCGTGGTTGTAGTGGTTGTAGGTGGACTCGGCCTTATTCATCTTGATGTCGCGCAGATAACGCTTCACGGCATCGGTCACGAGCAACTGGCGCGTGGCTTGCTGATTCTCGCCCTCTGCCACCTCGATCCCGGCGGCCTTGGCATCGAGCAGTGCTCGCTGCCGCTGGGCCTCCCCCAGCACTTCCGAGGGTATCGTCCCGACGCTTCTGCGCCGGCGTCCGCCGTCCTCTCGCCATTCGATGAAGTACTTGCCCTCGGGGTGATGGGCCGAGATCCCATCGACGAGAACGTGATCCCAATGAATGCTGCCGCTCGCGCGTTTAGCTACAGGCGCGAAACGCCACTGTCCATCGTGCTTGATGTACTTGGTGATGTTGACGCGCTCGGCGTATGTGCTCGCAGTCGCCATGCGGCCATTTTACTTCAAAAAGTGGACAGTAAGGTGGACAGTAAGGGGTAGTAAATTATGTAAACTATTGAAACTACGGTATTTATAGTTTATAACTTGGGAAGCTGACGTTCTACCACTGAACTACTCCCGCTTCGACTGCAATTATACCCCCAGCCAACCAATACCGGAGCCAGAGTCTGACCGCCAATGGGACTGCGAAATCGTCGGCTCGTTACCGTCGTCGGACCGGGATCAACTCTCCGCAGGTTCGGCACAGAAGCATCATGCGATAAACGTGTTCACGTCGCCGACCGCCTCAGCAGATAATCAAGTCCCCCGATTCGAAACCAGCGGTAGCCGTATGGCTCCAGCAGGATGAAATGCCGGCCATTCTTTTCCGCGCGGCTATGATCCTCAGACAGCAGATTCACGAGCATCTTACTGTTCTCGTCGCCTGTGGGCACGCTGAAGCGCACTTCCACGGGATCGGCGCCAAGATTGTGCATACACAGCATCGAGTTATCGCGCCAATCGTATCGCATAGCCAACACCTGCTGCGAGTTTGTGCGAATGAACGAAAAATCGCCCCAGCCAATCTCCGGAACCTCTTTGCGCATGCGGATCATACGTTCCATCCAGTTCAACAGCGAGTTCGGATCGCGACGTTGCAGCGCCACATTCACATGCTCGAAGCTGTACGCGCCTTCACTGATGACCGGCAAAATCGGCTTGTCGCTTTTTGAAAACCCCGCGTTCGGTTCTGTGGACCATTGCATCGGCGTACGCGCACAATTTCGTTCCCGTAGCCGCAGGTCATCCCCCATCCCTATCTCGTCGCCATAACGCAGCACTGGAGTGCCGGGCAGCGTCAGCATCATGCTGTAGGCCAGCTCCAGCCGACGGCGGTCTCCCTGCAACATCGGCGCAAGTCGCCGCCTAATTCCCCGCTGATAGAGTTACATGTCCGTGTCGGGACCGAACGCAGTGAACACCGCCTCGCGGTGCTTGTCTTTCAATCGACCCAGATCCAGTTCGTCATGGTTGCGCAGGAACTGCCCCCATTGCGCCGTCGCGGGACGCGTCTTCGTATCCTCCATCGCTTTCATTAATGGGGCCGGATCGCCGCTCGCGAGCGCATAAAAGAGGTGCTGATTCACGTCAAAGTTAAACATCATCTGCAGCCTCTCGCCAAAATCTCCAAAATACTTGAGGTCTCTATCTGGCAGAACGTTCGCTTCACCCAGGATGATTGCGCCATTCTTGCGCCAGGTCAGAAACTCACTGAAGCTTCGCAGCATGTCATATTGCTCGCGAGGGCGAGCCCGGTCCCCGCCTTTCTTCGCAATCACAAACGGCACGGCATCCATTCGGAATCCATCGACGCCAAGCTGTAACCAAAACCCCATGATCTTCAGAATCTCTGCCTGCACTTCGGGGTGCGACGTATTGAGGTCAGGTTGAAAATCATAAAAACGATGAAAGTAGTAAGCCTTCGCGGTCTTCTCGTAGTCCCAGGTAGACTTCTGTACTCCCGGGAACACTACACCCGATGCAGCGTCCGCCGGCTTCTTCTTCGACCACACATACCACTCGCGGTACTTCGATTTTGGATCTCTGCAGGCCTCCTGAAACCAGGCATGCTGATTGGAAGTATGGTTCACCACCAGGTCGATGAGCACGCGCATCCCGCGCTGCTTGCAACCCTGCGTAAATTCAAGAAGTCCCCCAAAGTGCCGTACCGCGGATCGACGTTGTAGTAATCGGAGATGTCATAGCCGCCATCCCGGTCGGGAGAAGGCTGAAACGGCATCAGCCATAACGCGCTCACACCCATGCCCTGCAAATAATCCAGGCGCCGCAGCAGCCCCTGGAAGTCACCCACGCCGTCTCCGTTTGCATCCATATATGTGGCAACTGAGAGGGAGTAGATGACCGCGTTCTTGTACCACAGATCACTGATCATGCGTGCGTCGTCCAGCTTGCGAGATAACCGCAGGAGCATTTGTTGAGATGCAGGAGTTCGCCTGGTGGCAGCACAGTGTCGTGTACGAGATCTACCCGCGTTCCTTCCAAGACAGCAATGGCGACGGCGTTGGCGATCTACACGGAATTCTTGAGCGTCTCGACTACTTGGTCCAGCTCGGCATCGATGCCGTATGGATTTCGCCAATCTATCCATCGCCCATGGCGGATTTTGGCTACGACGTGGCGGACTACTGCGGCATCGATCCCATCTTCGGATCCATGGCGGATTTCGGCCGCCTGCTCGCGGAGATCCATCAACACGGCCTCAAAATGATTCTCGACTTTGTGCCCAATCACACCTCTGACCGGCATCCCTGGTTCCTTCAGAGCCGGTCGTCTCGCGACAATCCAAAGCGCGACTGGTATCTCTGGCGCGACCAGCCAAACAACTGGCTCAGCCACTTCGGCGGCTCCGGCTGGGAAAAAGATGATACAACCGGCCAGTACTACTACCACTCTTTCCTCAAGCAGCAACCTGATCTCAACTGGCGCAACCCGGCTGTGAAAGCCGCGATGTTTGACGCATTGCGCTTCTGGCTCAAAAAAGGCGTAGACGGATTTCGTGTAGACGTAATGTGGCTGATGATCAAGGACCATCAATACCGCGACAATCCGCCCAATCCCGGTTACCGCCTGGGTCAGTCCTCCAACAGTCGTCACCTGCCCATCTATAACTCCGACCGGCCTGAGATCCACGAGCTAGTCGCCGAGATGCGCGCGGTCGTCGATGAGTTTCCACAGCGCGTACTGATTGGCGAAATCTATTTGCCCGTGCAGCAGCTGATGACCTATTACGGAAAAGACTTGAAGGGTGCGAATCTCCCCTTCAATTTCCAGCTCTTGCAATGCGCGTGGAGCGCAGAAGCTGTCGCGCAGGTCATCTCCGATTATCAGGGCGCCCTTCCCGAAGGAGCTTGGCCAAACTGGGTGTTAGGCAACCACGACCAGCCGAGAATTGCCACCCGCGTGGGTGCTCGACAGTCCCGCGTTGCGGCAATGCTCCTGCTCACTCTGCCGGGAACGCTAACCATGTACTACGGCGAAGAACTCGGAATGACCAATGTTCCTATCCCACCAGAAGAGGTGCAGGACCCCGCCGAAAAAAATGAGCCAGGGCTTGGCCTGGGTCGCGACCCTGAACGAACTCCGATGCCGTGGAATTCTTCCCCCGCTGCCGGCTTCACGACCGGCTCTCCCTGGCTGCGACTGGCAGACGATTACAAACCTGTCAATGTCGCCGTGCTCGAGCAGGATAAGTCTTCCATCCTGCATCTTTATCGCAAGCTGATCGATCTTCGTCGCCGCCGTCCTACGCTGGCAGTGGGCAAACTGAGTTCTATCAAGGCCGAAAATGGTGTGCTCCGTTACCGTCGGATCGGGCATCACGACCGCATCCTTGTCGTCTTGAATATGAGTGCCGATCCAGCAACAATTGCCATCGAGAGTGGCTCTGTCCTGTTGTCCACCTGTTTCGATCGAGAAGGAAAAACTCTGCACGAGACGGTCGATCTAAAGAGCGGCGAAGGATTGGTTCTCGATCTCGATTGAAGCCATGAAACGCTACCGCCCGGCGGCATGACGTAAAATGGCTGCGCCTTCGGAATACGTTTCCCGGACACGTGAAAATCGCGACCGTGAAGCGATTGCCGAAGAATCCAATCGCATTCAGGGATGGATCCAGATGAAGCTAGTTGTTCGCACACTCTCCCTCCTCTCTTTGGTGGCATGCATGATTTCACCCATGGGAAGCGCACAGGCTGTTACTGAAATCGGCGGCGAAAAGATAGTTACCCTTACTCGCACGCCCTCCAGCACCACTAAACCTGAGTTCACCAGCATTACCATCCTGCCTGGACGCGGAATGGAATTGCAGCAAGTCACTGCCAATTTCCCCGGCAAGGGCAAAGTTGACGTGCTTGCGTCGCCCGATCTGGCCGAATCCGCCAAGATGCTGGACAAGGACGACACTGAAAACGGCGATCTAGGCTACCGGCTCGGGTCGGCCTTCCTCGTTCCCTACCCCAACAGAATTCGCGGCAAGCTCTCGGCAGACGGAAAGACCCTCACCACCGAGTGGCAGGGCAAAACCATTACTCTGCCCGCCAACAACATCGGCAAAAATGCCGACGCCGAGCGCCACGCAATGCACGGGCTCATCCTCAAAGCCAAGGCCACTGACGTAAAGGTCACAAAGATTCTCGGCGGCCAAAAGGTAACTGCCATCTTCCATGCCGGCGACTTCGGCGGCCACTGGCTGTCGAAGACTGACCTCGTCTACTCCATCTCCCTCACCGCCGACGCTGTAGACGCAACCATCGTCGCGCGCAACGTGGGCGACGAACCCGAGCCCATGGCCATTGGCTGGCATCCCTACTTCAACCTGCCCTCCGGAGACCGAACCCAGGCTCGCCTACACATCCCGGGGTCTGAACTGGCCACTGTCGACAACTACGACAACGTCTTCCCTACCGGCAAGCTGATCCCAGTCGAGGGTCAGTACGACCTGCGGGCACCCGACGGAAAGCCGCTCGACAACAATTTCTACGATGACAACTGGAGCAAGCTCGAGAGAAAGAACGGCGCTGTGACCGTAAAAGTCATCGACCCTGCGGCGCACTATGGGGTGGATATCATGGGCTTGTCGCCTGAGATCAAGACCATCCAGGCATACGCTCCGCCCACCAAGCAGTTCGTCGCTATCGAGCACCAATACAACTTCGGCGACCCCTTCGGCAAAGTGTGGGGATCGATGGACACCGGAATGATAACCCTGAAGCCGGGCCAAAGCACCAAATGGCACGTGCGCCTGCATGTCTTCGTACCCTAGAGCTTCCTGCATCCGCAAACATCAAGGGCTATGTCTCCAGGGGAACTGGACACATAGCCCTTTCCAGCGGTACTTGAGGAGCATAAATCCAGGCAACCAGCTCCCACGGCCCAGTCATCCATCCGTGCTGGGGTTGGAAAACCAGTTACCTGCCGGCACACTGGAAGACACAGGAACTTGATCCGCGCCCCGCAACTATCGCGAATAGCCCCGCCGCGATAAAATTCGTATCCGGTAGTGGAGAATTGCCATGCAAAAGCGCTGGGTCAAAGTCGCTGTAGCGATCGCCGCCCTGGTTGTTCTTCTCCTCGTGCTCATTCCCTTCTTCATCAACGCTGATGCCTTCCGGCCCAAACTCCAGTCGGAGCTCTCCACGGCGCTTGGGCGTCCCGTTACGCTCGGCCATGTAAGCTTCTCCCTGTTTTCCGGCAGTCTGGTCGCCGACAACGTCTCCGTAGCCGACGATCCGGGATTTAGCTCAGCCCCGTTTCTGCAGGCAAAAGCTCTTCACATCGGCATTGAGACCGGCCAGTTTCTCTTCCACCATGAGCTGCGCATCACTCGATTCACCGCCGATTCGCCCGCGGTTCAGCTCATCCAGGCCCAGGATGGCAAATGGAACTTCTCCAGCATGGGCAGCACCGCCGCCAAATCGAAATCATCGCAGCCGAGCGCCCTCCCCGACCTGACCGTCGGCGAATTGAAGATCGAGAACGGCAGCGCGACGGTATCCTCCGTCCCTTCGACAGGCAAGCCTTTCGTCTATTCCGACCTCAATCTGGCAGTGCAGAATTTCTCCTTCGCAAAGTCCTTCCCGTTCCAACTTTCTGCAAGCTTGCCCGGCTCTGGATCACTCAAGCTCAATGGCACAGCGGGTCCCGTGTCGCAGAAAGATGCCTCAGATACTCCGTTCAACGCGTCCATTCAGTTGAGTCATTTCAATCCGGTAGCAGCGGGCCTGGTTGATGCCAGCAAGGGCATTTCCACAAACGCCGACGTTAACGCCCAGTTCGCTTCTGATGGAAACATGGTCACAAGCACTGGAAAGATCAAGGCCGCGCAGCTTCAGTTGGCGCGTACCGGCTCCCCCGCACCGCAGCCCGTCGATATTGACTACACGATCAGCGACAACCTCGATGCCCGCACGGGAAAGGTATCCGACATCTCCATCCACACCGGCTCTGTTGCCGCGCATGTCACGGGTGGTTTTCGTTTCACCACGCAGGCCATCGTCCTTGACCTGAAGCTTTCCGCGCCCAACCTGCCCATCGAACAACTGGAACAGTTGCTGCCTGCCTTCGGGGTCCGTCTTCCCAGCGGCTCCAGGCTCCGCGGCGGAAACCTCACCGCCAATCTCTCCATCACCGGCCCGGCTACCGCCACCACCATTGCTGGTCCCGTCGAAATCGACAACACCCAGCTTGCCGGATTCGACCTCGGCTCGAAGATCCAGGGCATCAATCCCATCGGCGGCACCAGCGGAGGCACTGCCATCCAGACAGTGCGCGCCAACGTCAACTCTTCTCCCCAAACCACCCAACTCACCAACATCTACGGCTCGATGCCCCAGATCGGAACGGCCGAAGGAAGTGGCGCCGTCTCTCCCGCTGGAGCTCTCGACTTCAACATGGTTGCCAAGTTCAACACCACTTCGGGAGTGGGCGCACTGGCAAGCAACGCCATGAGCTCTATCGGAGGCGTATTAGGCAACACCCTCCACACCGCGGCCAGCAGCGGCATCCCGCTCACCATTACCGGCACAACCAGCAATCCAACTATCCGTGCCAACGTGGGCGCCATCGTCAAGCAGCAGGCGGGCGGACTCCTCGGCAAACCTGCGGGGCAGCAGCAAACCAACCCCGCAGGAATACTCCGGGGACTCATACCAAAGCCATGAACAGCGCCCGAAGAGCGCCACCATCGTGCTGCATCAAGCCGCACCAGCCGCTCGATCATCTGCCGGCATTCGCTCGCGTCGCATTCATCAAGGAGTAGCAATGGCTCTCGACTGGAATGTATGAGAGCTTGCAGAGGGCCTCGCCTGCTATCGAAATTCCCGCTTCTTCGACGCTCACGAACACTGGGAGAGTGTCTGGTTCAGCGCCCTCCCGCCGGAAAAAAGCTTCCTGCAAGCATTGATTCAGCTCACAGTTGCTCTTCATCATCTCCGGGCCGGCAATCCCGCGGGGGCGCGATCTCTATTGCGAAGAAGCCTTCGACGTCTCGAAGCATGTCCCGCATGCTTTGCAGGTATCGACGTAGAGCCTCTTCGCACCCAGATTGAGGACTGGTTCCGCATGTTGAACGGCACAGTCCCCGCCGCTCCGCTCGAATATCCGCAAATCTCCCCCATCGATTCGCAACCAGAATAGGCAATGTATAGAGGTGCGGAAGATCGTCAGGCTCGAGGCACCCGAGCCTACTCCTTCTCGCCGCTGCTCTTCAACTGCGGCATCGTCGTCCCCGTGCTCAGCGTCAGCAGCCCGCTTTGCGCGTAGTTCAATAGCTTCTCGCGTGTATCCGTGATATCGAGATTCCTCATCGTAAGTTGCCCGATACGGTCTCGCGGAGAGAACGTCGATTCGCCTTTCTCCATCGTCAAGCGTTCCGGCTTGAACGTCAGATTGGGCGACACCGTATTCAGAATCGAATAATCATTTCCTCTTCGTAATTCGAGCCTAACCTCGCCTGAAATTGGCGTTGCCACCCATCGCTGCGCACTCTCTCGCAACATGATGGCCTGCGAATCGAACCACCGTCCCTGGTACAACAGGCGGCCCAGCTTCCTGCCGTTTTCGCGATATTGCTCGATGGTATCTTCGTTGTGGATTCCGGTGATTAATCGTTCGTAGGCAATATAGAGCAGCGCCAGACCGGGAGCCTCATAGATTCCCCGGCTCTTGGCTTCGATGATCCGGTTTTCGATCTGATCGCTCATACCGAGTCCATGTCGTCCGCCGATCCGATTAGCCTCTAGCAGCAGTTCCACTGAATCTGTGAACTCGACCCCGTTGAGAGCCACGGGCCAGCCCTCATGGAATCTGACCGTAACCTCCTCGCGCTTCACTTCCACATCATCCCGCCAGAATGCCGTGCCCATGATCGGCACAACAATTTTCATGCTGCTGTCCAACCGCTCCAGGTCCTTTGCCTCGTGCGTCGCTCCCAGAAGATTTGAGTCGGTGGAGTAAGCCTTTTCGGCGGACATCTTGTACTCAAAGCCCGATTTCCGCATGAACTCAGACATCTCTGCTCGGCCGCCAAGCTCATTGATAAACGTCTCATCGAGCCACGGCTTGTAGACCTTCAGGTCAGGATTCACCAGCAGTCCATAGCGGTAAAACCGCTCGATATCATTCCCCTTAAAGGTGCTGCCGTCGCCCCAGATGCTGACGTCATCTTCCTTCATTGCTGCCACGAGCATGGTTCCAGTAACGGCGCGCCCGATCGGAGTCGTATTAAAATACGTCACGCCCGCAGTCGAGATATGGAATGCCCCACTTTGCAGCGCGGCCAGTCCTTCCCTCACCAACTGTGCGCGGCAATCTATCAGACGAGCCTTGTCGGCGCCATACTCTAGAGCTTTCAGCGGAATCTGCTCGTAATCGGTCTCATCCGGTTGCCCCAGATTTGCGGTATACGCGTATGGCAGCGCACCCTTTTGTTTCATCCAGTGAAGAGCTGCGCTGGTATCAAGGCCGCCAGAGAATGCGATTCCAACCTTCTGGCCCGCCGGGAGATGCTCGAGAATATTCGACATGGAGATTGCGACCCCTAAAAAGATTTGGCGAATGTACAAACAGGTGTCAAATCCATTTTAACGGGACCGGACCCTGCAGCCGCCTATGGTCGGCCAATTGCCTGCACCAGTGCCGCGCCCCGGCTACTTGAACGTGACCGGACCGCAGCAGCCCCATCACAGGGACAGTGGCCAATAGTAATGCGGCCGGGCTTGACACAGCTTTACGCCCCTGATTACTGTTCTGGACGAAAGTGGAATCGTTACCATTCTTGTCTGTTGCTTGCTTTGCAGACACCAAAATCCCCCATGCAAAGGAAGAGCGATGTCACTTACTCGTCGAGAATTCATGGTCCTGAGCGGCGCCGCCGTCGGGGCAAGCGCCGTGCACTTTGCGGCATTTTCACAAACTGCAGCGCAATCTAGCGGCCAGTTGTGGTGGCCGGCCGGACAGGCACTGCCCACGTTCCCTCAAGCGGTCTCCCTGGATGCTGCCGACTTGTCGGCCTTGTCCGGTGATCAGCAGGGGCTGTTGGTCACTCTGCAGGGAGGCGTCAATCGCACCCAGCCGCGTCTTTATTTCTACTGGGGAAGCGATCCCACCAACCTGGAGTGGTTGAACACGATGCGCCTGCCCCACACCATTGCCACCGATCCCTGGTCCCTCTTCAAAAAATATCGCGCGGAGATCACGGGCGCGATTGTTTACGATCCCAACGTTCCCGATACCGTGAATCTTGCGACAACGCTGGCCGGTATGAAGAATGGCGTGATCGCCACCGCCGATCTGGCGACGAGCCTTCAACTGCCGGTTCTCGAAGATCTGCGGGGCCGCTTCACGAGCAAGCTCGATGTTTACCAATGGGCCCTGGCTAACGTGTGGCCGCAACTGACGAAGAGGCTGTTGACTGCTATTAGTCCGACCAATACGCAGGCAGTACCAAACGTGTCGTGGACAACATTGCTCAAGGTCTCGCAACCGGTCACCGATGCCTCCAACAAGGCGACCTATACCGCGGATCTTTCAGCACTGCTGGGCGGCGACGGCGTGTATGTCCGGTATCAGGACGCGTACTCCGGCGACGGATGGGGGCCTTCGGTTTC
>WNGR01001561.1_pt1 | contig 25563 bp, 26 predicted proteins | sample 5407581 | NCBI WGS metagenome assembly WNGR01 (sample SAMN13153383, study PRJNA577476) | soil metagenome | isolation source: 80 cm soil or saprolite under Garry oak tree replicate 2 | place: USA:California | collected 2016-06-15
CGCCGATGCCGGATGCAGCACTGCCAAATGGCACGCTGGCTCAGCAGACAGCCGCCGCGGCCTATGGCCCGACAGGACAGCCGGCCATCTGTGCGCCGGGCCAACCCTGCCCGCAGCAGCAGAACGTCTATGTGCAGCAGCTCTCTCCAGAACAGCAACAAGCAGCGCAACTGGCGGCCAAGGAGCGAGAACTTGCCTACAATGCGCGCTTCGCATCGAATTTGGTCTACGCTCGCTCGATGGATGCGCAGGCTGAATCGCCCTCCAGTGGGGCCACGCGTGCCGATACAGGCGCAACGTCAACCCCGAACCAGGCTGTGTCTGGTCAGCCGGCGAGCAACATGCCCTCCGCTAGTCAGAGCTCAGGGCAGAAGAGCAATGCAACTGACCAACCTTCTGGGAAGCGCGGTGCCGAAGTCAATATCGATTCGGCAGAGGGCCAGCCATATGTCGTCTACGAGGGGCTCACGATGGACACGATTCTGATGAATCGGCTCGATGGCGACGCGGCTGGTCCGGTTAAGGTCCTGGTTTCGAGTCCCGTTTATTCGCACGACCGTCAGCATGTACTCATCCCCGATGGAACCATCGTGCTGGGTGACGCGCGCAAGATCGGCTCCGGAGGATTCGCCCAGCAGCGCCGTTTGGCGGTCGTCTTTCACCGGATGATCATGCCGGACGGCTATTCAGTTGATCTCGATCAGTTCCATGGGCTCAACCAGATCGGCGAGGAGGGTTTGAAAGACAAGGTGAACAACCATTACCTTGAGATTTTTGGGGCCTCGATTGCTCTGGGTGTGATCTCCGGAGCCGGCGAGATCGAGTCCGGCGGCGGCACCATCACGACCAGCGGCTCCCAGGCGTTTACCACCGGTGCGGCGTCAAGCGTTTCGCAATCGGCGACAACTGTGCTCGACCGCTTCATTCAGATCCCGCCCACGATCACAATCCGGGAGGGACATCGCGTCAAGGTGTACTTTACGCAGGACATGCTCTTGCCTGCGTACGACAACCACACAATCCCGCAAACCTTCTGAGGAGATCTGATTATGTGCCGTGTCGTCCTGTCCGCAATTCTCGTTGCAGCTTCCGTGCTCGCTCTGACTGGATGTGAAAGTCATCAGTCCAAAGTCGATGCGCTCCAAAAAGAGTACGACGACCTCGAAGGACAGTTCAGAAAGGATTGCTCACAAGCGTACATGCAGGCACAGCCAACACTGAGTCCGAAGTGCACGGAGGAAGACAAAAAGGCAAAAGATGCTTGGGCACGCCTCCAAGCAGAACGTGCAAAGAGATAACGTTCAAGGAGCAAATCATGAAAATCAGAATTCTCGTCGCGGCGGTGGTGATCGCCGCGACCGCACCGATAGTTCGCGCTCAATTCGGCTCCGGCATTGTGTTCGATCCGACACAATCGGGCCACGCGCTTCAACAAATCGCGCAAGGAAACCAACTGTATACGACAACGGTACAGACGACCAGAAATGCAATTGCCGCCTACAACCTGGCTCAACGAATGGCTTCACTGCCGCAGGCGCTGTACTCGTCTTATGCCAATCTGGGCCGTCAGGAGTGGACCGTATTGACACGCCCCGCGAACATCTATGGCAACTCGTTGCCTTGGATGAATGCGGCGACGACTGGCTATGGAGCTGCCTCCGCTAATCAGACCGCCAGCCTTTCACACGCTGGACAGATGTCCGGCTATTCCGCCCTCAATACACAAGGGCAGCAGGCAATCGCGGCACAGGGGGCGACGGTCGATCTGTCGGACGCTGTCAATGCGAGCAATCTGCAAACGGTCGGAACGGTCCGCGCGAACGCGGCGCAGCGAGAGGCGGACATCAGCCAACTCGAAGCGGTCTCGCATTCTACGGATCCTGCTTAGCACACTGAGATGGCGACTCTCCAGCGCATCAATCAAGCCTTGCTGATAGAACTCCGAACCCAGCAAGAGACAAACCAGATCCTGCAAGGACAGGCGCTGCAACAGATTGTCGGCCAGAAAGTGCAGCAGGACAATCTGAAAGCGCTGTTCCAAACCGGCAACGGCTATCAGCAGAACTTCAACTATCTGACACCCCAACAGACGAGCGCTGGGACGCAATGGGTATTTCACTACTAAGGAGCTTGGGGGCCGCGCATGGATTTTCTCATTCTGATCAAGAACGGCTGTGACAATTTGACCGCAACCGTGTCGCCTTCGGTGGATGCACTTGGGTTGCATATGGTGCTCTCTTTGGCCACCATCATGCTCGTCTGGTTTGGAGTGCAGGAGGCTCTGGCATCTGCGCAAGGTGGACCGGGCTTCAGCGTAGCCAAGTTTTTGAACTTCTTCCTGTTGATCACCTTCGCATACTGCTTTGTGAAGTTCTACGACGGCTCCATTCCCGGTATTGGATATTCACTCAAGGGTTTCATCAGTGGAGGGACGAGCACGTTGGTGGATTACATCGGTCACGACTCGACCCAAGAGGTACAGAGCACAATTCATTCAGCTCTGGGCAAGATCGGCAGCCTGTCGCCAACCTTTACCGAACCTTATACGCTCCTATGCACGTTTACCGTTCAACTGGTCCTCAGCATCTTGGCCGGCCTGATCTCGGTGATTATCGCGTACGGCGCAATCGGAGCGACCGTCATTGGAATTCTTGGTCCCGTGTTTATTCCATGGATGGTCTTCGATAAAACCGATTTTCTCTTCTGGGGCTGGCTCAAGGCATTTGTCGCTTTCGAGTTTTACAAGGTTGTCGCAGCCGCAACGATGAGCGTCATGAGCCATCTCTTGATCAACTATCTGACTAGCGGAGCAATGAACGTAGATGCGCCACAGCGGCTGATAACTGTGATGCCAGGACTGCTCATGCTTTGCTTTATCGCCGGCTTCGTACTCTTCAAGATTCCAACGATGACTGCCAGCCTCTTTTCCGGCCACACGGGCGGTCATGGCATCGGCATGGGCGGACTCATCACCGCCGCAGTTCTCAGGGGACTCTAACCGGACTGGAGAATCATCATGACCAAGACATCGCCGGATATCACACGCGCAGCGGAGAAGTACCTCGAACAGTACGGCGATCCGCTCGTGATGAACACTTATTTGAAGATCACGATCCTTGTGCTCGCGACTGTCTGCATCGCGCTGGCGGCACTCGTCTTCCGCAGTCAGAAGGCGCTCGCCGATATGCACCCTCTGATCGTGCGCATCAATGACGTGGGGCGAGCCGAAGCAATCGACTATCGCAATTTCCAATACCGTCCCCAAGAGGCCGAGAACAAGTATTACCTGACCCGGTGGGCTGAGCTCTACTTCACACGCAATCGGTTCACGATAGAGCGTGACCAGACCAATTCACTTTATTTCCTGAACGGCGACGTTCAGCGGGCGGTGATCGACCAGGAGCGAAAGGACAACATCATCCCGGCGTACACCAAGGACAGCACGCTGCCTTACGTCGATGTCGAAGTGAAAGAGGTCGTGCTGGACGACCTTCGGCAGTCACCCTATTCGGCGCGAATCGAATTCGAGAAGGTGTTCACGAACCCCTCAGACCACACGGAACTCAAACGCGAGCGATGGACAGCAACCGTTACCTACGTATTCCGAGAGAACGTGAAAAACAACGAACTGGCCGTCAACCCCCTCGGGTTGATCATCGTGCGCTTCCGGGCCGACCAGGCATTCAGCTAGGCACCCTCCCAGCCGGCCAATCCTGAAATCCCATTCAACAGATTCGACCTCTGCCGGGCGTCGCGGTAGGCTTGAGACAGCCATCCGTGGCGCCTACACAGGAGAAATTATGCTTAGGCGAACACGGTATCAACAAGGAAGCGTGCAGCGTGAAAAGCGGCGCAGTGGGCCCGATGTCTGGATTTATCGGTGGTACGAGACCGGAACTGAAGGAAAGAGCAAGTACCGCAAAGCTATCGTCGGTACGGTCAATACCCTCGCGAATGAAACATCGGCTCTCAAGGCAGCTCAATCGTTGCGCATTGACGCCAACCAACAAGCCCCGCACACGGAAACCGGGCCGAGCACCATTGCCGAACTGGTCTCTCATTACCGGCTCAAAGAGCTGGTTGGCGAGAACCAGGGACGCAAGGCATTCTCGACGCGGGCCGGGTACGAATGCTATCTGAAGGTCTGGATTCTTCCTCGCTGGGAAGATCACAGGCTCGATCAGGTCAAGTCAGTCGCCGTCGAAGAGTGGCTTGACAGCATCAGGCGGGCAAAAGGGACAAAGGCAAAGATTCGGAACCTGATGAGTTCGCTCTTCACACACGCGATGCGATACGAATGGGCGGATCGAAACCCGATCAAGCTCGTTCGTCAAAGCGCAAAGCGGGAGCGCATTCCCGACGTTCTCGAACTCGGCGAAATCCAGCTCCTGCTCAGCAAGCTCGGCGTCAGAGAACGGACGCTGGCACTGCTGGACGCCGGCACCGGACTCCGGGTGAGCGAACTCCTGGCTCTTCGCTGGAGGGACGTGGATTTCGAGAACCTGGAACTGAACGTGACCAGATCCATCTGGCATCAAGTCATAGGCGACTGCAAGACGGAGGCATCAGCCAAGCCGGTTCCGCTGGATACGTACATGGCGGAAGACCTGCTGCGCTGGCGTCGCCAGAGTGCTTACCCGATGCCGGACGATTACATCTTTGCCAGCGAGACCATGAGGGGGAAGCAGCCCTATTGGCCGGACAACCTCATGAAGCGCCATATCCGGCCGGTTGCGAAAGCAATCGGTATTCACAAACGAATCGGCTGGCACACCTTCCGCCACACCTTCGGCACGCTGCTGAAGGCCAATGGGGAAGATGTGAAGACGGTACAGGAGCTCTTACGACACGCGAACAGCAGGATCACGCTTGAGGTGTACACGCAGGCGACGACCTCAAACAAGCGGGCCGCGCAGAGCAAGGTTGTCAGGATGATGGTTCCGAATCTGGGTGAAACGAAGGATGAAACACACCCTCAATTGGGGAGATAGGATGCTTATTGCACCCATATCGAACCCACGACCTCTGCTTTTTCGGGGGTCGCCACGATTCTAAGTCCTTTAGAATCATGGCGGGGACGACGGGGCTCGAACCCGCGACCTCTGCCGTGACAGGGCAGCGCTCTGACCAACTGAGCTACGTCCCCAGATTGTTTTTCAACAACTTGGATTGATGTCACATAGAATGAGAGGTTTCGTAGCTTTCGCTATTTTCGCTCTCTTCTACCGTTTCGCTGGTTTGGACTGAATTTCAGACCTTTTTGGACACCAAGTGGACACCAAACCGGACACCAAATCAGCCAACCCAACAACGAGATTTAGTTTATCAGATGAAGCAGCGTTTTGGTGTCCAACTGTGCCCGGTCACAGAGTTTAAACCGCACCAGATTAACAGCGCTGATCTTTGAGTTTCTGGCTGTAGGGAGCCGCGGGAGCTGGCAAAATGCGGAGCCATTCTTCGTACTGCTACAGAACGAAGCAATGCCTCTTGGATGTGGCGATCCCGGATCAATTCAGCGGGTATAACCCCTTCCACGACTGGAGCCTAATAATGCGCAGTCGAGAACCCCTGTCTAGTTTTGCGGGATGCATTTAAGCTGTTGATGTGAATGAAGATGAAGTTTCGAAGGTCATGCGAGAGATGGGCCGGAAAGGTGGGCTCAAAGGCGGCCATAAAGGTGGCAAGGCGCGCATGGCTGCGCTCAAGCCTGAAGAGCGCAAGGAGTTGGCACGGAAGGCCGCAAACAAACGATGGCAAAAATCCCGTCGCCCTGTGAAATGACTCGGAAATCCTGAACAGAGCCAAGTCAACATTCAGCGAATATTCCTCTATCATTCAATCGAAAAAGAACGCGCTTGCGAGGAAACAGCAAGTCATTTAGCGCGAAGTCGAAGTCTGCGGTTCTCTAGCTCAACTCGAGAACGCTCGAGTTCCGCTGCGATGATTTTCTCGTCTGGCAATGTGGTTCGGTACTCAGCTGCGAGCACTTTGTTCGGAAGATTGTCGAGTGCGTAATGAGCCTCAGAGGCGCCCTTTTCGGCGCACAGGATCAGTCCGACAGGCGGATTCTCATCAGCCTTCATCCAGTGCTCGCGAGCGTAATTTAGGTACATGTGCATTTGCCCAGCGTTATGCGAAGCTTCGCATAACATGGGCCAGATGGAGCTCTATCTTCGCTGGCTGGCGCAAAACGAGCTGGAACCCGAAGAGAACCTGCCACTTGGCATCATCCTCTGTGCCGGCAAGAATACCGAGCAGATCGAACTGTTGGAACTCGATGTTGCCGGTATCCATGTGGCCGAGTATCTGGCAGTTCTGCCCGCTCCAGAGGTATTGCGGGCGAAGCTGCATGAAGCTATCGAGGTGGCGCGGACACGGATTCAATCACGCGAGGAAGAGAATATCCCATAGCTACCGGCGAAAGATCGTCTCTGAGTGCCGCCTTGGTCCATCTGTTACTAAACCAGCAAATGCCACAGCTAGTTGGTTCCTTGTAAGCCATATGAGACGCAGAGTTTTGTGCCCTTTTCTGTGTCCATTTTGTGCCCTCGGCACATTCGTGCCTTTGCACGGTGCTGCTCAGCGGAAGGATTCCGCGGCTAATTGGTTTCTTATGATATCCGAAGGTACAAGAGTATCTGAAGACTTCTTCGATCATCACGACTAACCCGAGCAAAGTGGTTGTCGAGGATGACATGTACAACCTGCTTTCCCGCCCTGGTGAACCGCGTGTCCGCGCCGGAGCGCGGGTCAGATACACAGATGATCGCCGAGATTTTAGATGGGCGGAAGAAGTGGGGGAACGTGTGAGCAACTACGCTGGACAACTTATTGTTGTAATGACACTTCGCAACAAGATAGTTGCTAATCTCCTTCCACGTGATCCATACTTGTCGGTGATGCAGCGCTCACCGGGCCGCATCGGGGCAAGGGACTATGGACCTTTGGCCGTTGGCTGTCTATGCAGTTATCGTTGGCATGCTCGTTGTCGCCATGCTGGGACTGTCTTATGTGCTGGGTCAACGGCATCAGGATCGAGCTACGGGTTCGCCCTACGAATCCGGCATCCTGTCAGAGGGTTCCGCGCGAGTGCGGTTCCCGGCCAAGTTCTATCTGGTCGCAATGTTCTTCGTCATATTCGATCTCGAGGCAGTGTTCATATTCGCCTGGGCGATCGCGGTCCGTGAAGCCGGATGGACTGGCTACGCAGAGGTGTCGCTATTCATCATGGTGTTACTCGCGACGCTTGCCTATTTGTGGCGCGCCGGCGCGCTTGATTGGAGACAGCGAAAACGGGCGACGGTGAGTTAGAAACGGACGGTGTGTCATGCGCTGGTCGATCAGTCGGCCTGGTGCTTCGCCGCAGGCTGAGAAGCCCGATGGATATCTTGAGGATGCGATTCGCCGTAGTCTAGTCCTGTCCCGTCTGGATGACCTGGTGGCGTGGAGCCGCAAGAATTCTGTCTGGCCATTCAACTTCGGCCTCTCCTGCTGTTTCGTGGAGATGGCTACAAGCATTACAAGTAAATACGACATCTCCCGGTTCGGCGCTGAAGTGATACGTGGCACACCGCGCCAGGCAGACCTCATGGTCATCGCGGGTACAGTCTTTATCAAGATGGCGCCCGTAATCAAGCGTCTGTATGAGCAAATGATGGAGCCGCGCTGGGTAATTTCCATGGGTTCCTGCGCCAATTCGGGCGGCATGTACGACATCTACAGCGTTGTGCAAGGCGTAGATAAATTTCTGCCTGTAGATGTATATGTGCCCGGATGTCCGCCTCGACCGGACGCATTTCTCGAAGGCGTTTTACTGTTGCGAGACGCAGTCGGAAAGGAAAAACGGCCCTTAAGTTGGGTCGTCGGACCGCAAGGAGTGCAACGGGCTGATATGCCTTCCATGCGTGATGAGAAATGGGCACAGCGGCAGGCGCTCACTGTGCTCCGGACTCCCGATAGCGTTTAGCAGTGCTGGCGGTGCTCTATGATGCGCGGCCTTGTCGTCGATGAAGGATCGCAAAACGAACTGGGCGTTACATCTGTACCCCAGCTAGTCCGCGACGAAATTCCGACGTTCTGGGTATCGAAAAACGACATCCATGAAGCCATTCGTTCACTCCGTTCAAGCATTCCAGAGCCATACAAAATGCTGTATGACCTTACAGCAATTGACGAACGCAGCCGCGCGCACCGCGACGGTCAACCGCCGAGTGATTTCACAGTCGTATACCACCTCTACTCTTTTGAGCGGAACGAGTATGTTCGGCTAAAGGTAGCGCTCGACCAAAATCGACCCTCGCTGCCCACGATCACTGACATCTTTCCCTCGGCTAATTGGTACGAGCGTGAGGTGTGGGACATGTTCGGTATCATCTTCGACCAACACCCGCATTTGACGCGCATTCTCATGCCGCGGACGTGGTCGGGGCATCCGTTGCGCAAGGAACATCCGGCACGTGCTACGGAGATGGGCCCTTTTGTCCTGCCGGACGAAAAGCAGGACGTCGAACAGGAAGCATTGCGGTTCCGCCCGGAAGAGTGGGGCATGTCGCGAGAACAGGAGGGATCTGACTTTATCTTCCTGAATGTGGGTCCGCAGCACCCCGGCACGCATGGTGTTCTGCGCATAATCCTCAAGTTGGATGGCGAAGAGATTGTCGATGCCGTACCGGAGATAGGCTTTCATCACCGCGGCGCCGAAAAGATGGGCGAGCGCCAGACGTGGCATACCTATATTCCGTACACCGACCGCGTTGACTATCTGGGCGGCGTGATGAACAATCTCGCGTACCTGACGGCCGTCGAAAACTTGGCCGGCATCACAGTGCCTCCGCGCGGGCAGATGGTTCGAGTGATGATGGCGGAGCTCTTCCGCATTATCAGTCATCTGGTTTGGTACGGCACGTTCGCACAGGATCTTGGCCAGATGTCGCCGGTGTTCTATATGTTCAACGACCGCGAGCGAGCGTTCGGCATCGTTGAAGCGATTTGCGGCGCGCGCATGCACCCGAACTGGTTCCGGATTGGAGGTGTGGCCCAAGATCTGCCAAACGGATGGCATCGCCTGTTCCGTGACTTTTTGCAATACCTGCCAGCCCGGCTCGATGAGTACGAACGCACCATCATGCACAACCGCCTGTTTAAGGCCCGCACGAAAGGCATTGGAGGCTGCACTGCAGACGAAGCAATTGAATGGGGTATGACAGGTCCAAATCTGCGCGCGTGTGGACTCGAGTGGGACTTTCGCAGGAAACAACCCTATGCATGCTACGACCAGCTCGAATTCGATATACCTGTTGGCCGCTCAGGGGACTGCTACGATCGCGCGATCGTACACATTCAGGAGATGCGCCAGAGCCTCCGCATTATCCATCAATGCGTCGACCAGATGCCGGGCGGTCCATGCAATGCGGATCATCCGCTTACCACGCCGCCGCCCAAGGCCCGCACCATGCACGATATCGAAACGCTCATTCACCACTTCCTTGGTGTGAGCTGGGGTCCCGTGATTCCGGCTGGCGAAGCGATGATGGCAATCGAAGGGACCAAAGGCAATAACGGCTATTACCTGATAAGCGATGGAAGCACCTGTTCCTACCGGACGCGTATTCGTACGCCGTCGTTTCCGCACATGCAGATGCTGCCGCTGTTGTGCCGTGGACTTTTGATTCCGGACCTGCTGGCGATCCTGGGAAGCCTGGATTATGTACTCGCCGACATCGATCGGTGAATAAAGAAGGAGGACAGGTGAAGCGATGCTGACTGTGGAGGAACGACGGGAGATCGAAGAGAAACTTACTCAGTACCCAACAAGGCAGGCCATCTGCATCGATGCGATGCTGATCATTCAACGCCACCAAGGGTGGGTATCGGATGAGAGCCTGCGCGATCTCTCAGAACTGCTCGGCCTTTCCGTTGCCGACTTGGACGGTGTCGCAACGTTTTACAACCTCATCCGCCGGAAGCCGGTTGGACGGCATGTGGCAATGATTTGCGACAGTGTTTCCTGCTGGATTATGGGCTGCGAACGGGTTCGCGATCACCTCTGCAGCAGATTGGGCACACCGCTTGGCGGAACCACGGCAGACGGCCGCTTCACTTTGCTGCCCATCGTTTGCTTGGGAGCGTGTGATCACGCGCCTGCCATGATGATCGACGGCAAGTTATATGAGGATCTCGACGAAGGACAAATTGAGGAAATGTTGACGCATTACGACTAGGTGTGTCCTATGGAAAAACCTCTCACTGGTAATTTTCGGCCTGATAAGGAAGCGGTAAGCCTCGCGGAGTACGAGCGCGCTGGTGGCTATCAAGGTCTCCGAAAAGCGCTTGCCATGGCGCCAGCGGAGGTCACCGAACTGGTGAAGAAATCGAACCTGCGCGGACGAGGCGGCGCCGGTTTCCCGACCGGCATGAAGTGGAGCTTTGTACCCATGGGAAAAGAGGCGCCGCACCCCAAGTACTTGGTTGCGAACGCCGACGAGATGGAGCCGGGCACGTTCAAGGACCGCGCGCTGATGGAACGTGATCCACACCAGTTGATCGAGGGTATGATCGTCGCCGCATATGCGATTGAAGCAGATATCGGCTACATCTTTTTGCGTGGCGAGTACGAGTGCTCCCATGACCGCCTCTCGCGGGCGATCGCCGAAGCAAAGGCGAGCAATTATCTCGGCCGCAACATTCTAGGGTCCAGCTACAGTTTCGAAATTCATCTTCACGTCAGCGCTGGCCGCTACATGTGCGGCGAAGAAACCGCTCTGCTGAATGCGCTCGAGGGAAAGCGCGCGCATCCGAGAACGAAGCCGCCATTCCCTCAGGTTTCCGGACTCTGGGGAAAACCGACGATTGTGCAGAACGTGGAGACGCTTTGCAATATTCATCACATCGTGAATCACGGATCCGATTGGTTTCGGGCTCTGAGCCGGACCGAAGACGGAGGCACGAAGCTGTTCGGCGTCAGCGGCAAAGTCAAGAGGCCAGGGCTCTGGGAACTTCCGATGGGTACGCCGATGCGGGAGATTCTCGAGGAGTATGCAGGGGGAATGCGCGATGGCTTGCGCTTTCGCGGACTACTGCCTGGCGGAGCGTCTACCGACTTCCTGGTCGAGCAACATCTTGACACGCCTATGGACTACGGGAACGTGCAGAAGGCGGGAAGCAGGCTGGGCACGGGAACCATGGTTGTGCTGGACGACCGCACCTGTCCCGTCGGGATGGTTTGGAATCTCGAGCATTTCTTTGCGCAGGAATCGTGCGGCTGGTGCACGCCGTGCTGGAGCGGGCTGGCGTGGACGGAGAAGATTTTGTTCGCAATGGAGCAAGGCAGAGGGAGCGCTCGCGATCTCGATACGCTCATGTTCCAAACGAAATTTCTTGCTCCGGGGAATACGTTCTGTGCGTTTGCGCCTGGAGCAGTAGAGCCGCTTCAAAGTGCGTTGAAGTATTTCGCGGAAGATTTTCGCCTGCATGTAGACGAACAGCGTTGTCCCTGGAGATAACCGTGGCGACCATTTACATCGACAACGAAGCGAGACAGGCAAATCCCAAACAGAACCTGCTCCACGCCTGTCTTTCACTGGGTTATGACCTTCCCTATTTCTGCTGGCATCCGGCATTGGGTTCGGTAGGCGCATGCCGCCAGTGCGCCGTCAGGCAGTTCCGCGACGAACAGGACACGGCGGGTAAGCTCGTCATGGCTTGCATGACGCCAGCCGCGGACGGCACACGCATCTCCATCGCCGATCCTGAAGCCGTGGGCTTCCGCGCCGCTGTGATTCAGGGTTTGATGCTGAACCATCCACACGACTGCCCGGTTTGCGACGAAGGCGGCGAATGCCATCTCCAGGACATGACGGTGATGACGGGTCACCGGTCGCGCGCTTACAGCTTTGGCAAAAGAACATTTCGCAATCAGTATCTGGGCCCGCTGGTGAATCATGAGATGAACCGCTGCATTCAGTGTCAGCGATGCGTGCGCTTTTATCGCGAATACGCTGGCGGCAGCGACTTGAACGCGTTTCATCTGCGCGACAGCATCTACTTTGGGCGGCACGAAGACGGCGTTCTGGAAAGCGAGTTCAGCGGCAATCTGGTTGAGGTCTGTCCGACCGGTGTATTTACGGATGCGACACTCAAGCAGCATTACGCGCGCAAATGGGACCTCCAGATGGCACCTTCTATCTGCGTGCACTGCGGGTTGGGTTGTAATACCAGTGCCGGCGAGCGGTATGGCACACTGCGCCGTATCGTGAATCGCTATAACCATGAGGTAAATGGTTACTTCCTTTGCGACCGCGGACGGTTCGGCTATGAGTTTGTAGAGAGCAACCAGCGAATTCGCTATCCGCTGCTGAACGGCAAGGCCGCAACGAAAGTCGAGGCACTGGAATGCTTCGGCACCATTCTGCGCGAGGGCAACGTGATAGGCATCGGATCGCCACGAGCATCCCTCGAAAGCAACTTCGCGCTACGTACTCTGGTTGGAGACGATCGATTCTTCGCCGGAATTTCCGATCACGAACTGCAGCTCTTGTCGACCATGCTTCGCATCCTGCGCGAAGGTCCGGCGCGGTCACCGTCGCTCGACGAGGTGGAGCACTCAGATGCTGTGTTCGTGCTCGGCGAGGATCTCACGAACGTCGCGCCGATCATGGCCTTGCGGCTACGTCAGTCAGTGCGTCAAGCACCCATGCAGATCGCCGCCAAACTGCACATCCCGGAGTGGCTCGACCAGTCGGTGCGCGAGGCCGTGCAGGATGCGAAGGGGCCGCTATGCATCGCTTCTCCTTACGCGACGAAGCTGGATGACATCGCAACGGCTACCTATCGCGCTGCGCCAGACGACCTGGCACGGCTGGGCTTTGCGGTCGCTCATGCGATCGACTCCAGCGCCCCCGAAGTGACGGGGCTTTCACCAGAACTGGAGAAAATGGCCGCGGAGATAGCTTCAGCTCTGCTTGGTGGTCAGCATCCGCTGGTTGTTTCAGGTGCAAGCTGCCGCAGCCAGAGCGTCATAGAAGCGGCGGCGCAGGTTGCCTGGGCGCTGTGCAAAGCGGGCCGCACCGCGGCTCTCAGTTTCACCACGCCGGAATGCAATAGCTTTGGTCTTGCGTTGATGGAACAGCGTCCGCTCTCCGAGGCTTTCCGCGCGATCGAGCGCGAACCAGCAGGCACGCTGATTGTCCTAGAGAACGACCTGTTCCACCGCGGCCCTGCAAGTACAGTGGCATCCTTGCTGCGCGGCGTCCGCCATGTGGTTGTGCTCGATCATCTTGAGAACGCGACTACGGAAGCAGCCGAACTTGTAGTGCCGGCAGGTACCTTCGCCGAATCGGATGGTACGCTCGTGAATAACGAAGGACGCGCGCAACGATTCTTCCAGGTCCTTGTTCCCGACACCGACGTCCAGGAAAGCTGGCGATGGTTGCGCGAAGGTTCTCTGGCAGCAGGTTTCAAGGCTGAGGCGCAATGGCAAAGTTTTGACGACCTCACTACGGCGATGGCGGCTAAAATGACCGTGTTTGCTGTGATTCCGCAAGTCGCGCCTTCGCGGAAAGCTGTTGGCAAGATCGCCCGCGAGCCGAATCGGTACAGCGGACGTACCGCGATGCTCGCCAACATCAGCGTGCACGAGCCAAAGCCGCCTGACGATCCTGATTCTGCACTTGCGTTCTCGATGGAGTCCGGTCCCGAATCGGCTCCGCCTTCGTTGATTCCTTTCTTCTGGGCGCCCGGTTGGAACTCTGTTCAAGCGGTCAACAAATTTCAAAGCGAAGTGGGAGGGCCACTACGCGGCGGTGATCCTGGAATCCGTTTGATTGAGCCGCCATCGGCGCAAAGCTGGCAGTATTACTCAACGGTCCCTGAGGCTTTCAGGCCGCAGCTGGATGGATGGCTGCTCGTCCCGATATTTCACATTTTCGGCTCAGAGGAACTGAGCCGCCACGCGCAAGGCATCTCGCAACTGGTCCCGCGCCCGTATCTGGCGTTGCACCCAGTGGAGGCTTCGCTACTCGGGGTGAAAGCTGGCGAGCAGATCAACGTGTCTGTTGAAGGTTCCCAGTTCGAACTCGAAGTAATGCTGCGAGCCGACCTGCCTCGTGGCGTAGCCGGTCTGGCCGCCGGACTGCCTCCAGTCGAAGGGATAACGCTGCCGGCCATCGGCAGACTTGCAGCAGCCAAGACTGCACCATCGGCCAGAGGTGCTGCATGATGTCGAACCTTTTTCCCTTACTGATCATTGCCGTTGTCCTGTTCGTGGTGCTCAATCTGGCAGCAGGACTCATTTGGGTAGAGCGCCGTCTGCTTGCGTTGTGGCAAGACCGGTATGGCCCCAATCGTGTTGGCCCATTCGGTTTGGGACAAGTAATAGCCGATTCAGTGAAGCTATTTGCAAAAGAAGACTGGATTCCTCCTTTCGCGGATAAACCGGTCTTCGTCCTTGCGCCTGCCATTATCGTGGCGACTGCGCTGATCTCGTTCGCTGTGGTGCCATTTGCTCCTGGTTTTGTAATTGCCGACCTCAACATTGGGGTGCTGTTCCTTCTGGCCATGTCCTCCCTAGGCGTTTACAGCGTCGTTCTGGCAGGCTGGGCTTCGAACAATAAATACTCTCTACTCGGTGGAATCCGTGCTTCCGCACAGATGCTGAGTTACGAGGTTTTCATTGGACTGTCACTGCTGGGTGTTGTAATCCTGGCTGGCTCCTTCCGGCTCACGGATATCGTCGAAGCGCAGCATGGGTTGTGGTTCGTGATTCCTCAATTCCTCGGCTTCGTTCTGTTCCTGATCGCGGGCGTGGCCGAGACTCGCCGCCTGCCATTCGATCTTGCGGAAGCTGAAAACGAATTGATCGCAGGCTTTCACTCGGAGTACTCGGGCATGAAGTTTGGCATGTTCTTCGTTGGTGAATACATAGGCGTGACACTGATTTCGGCAACCATTTCGCTGTTATTTTTTGGTGGCTGGTTAGGACCTGTACTGCCACCGCCTGTGTGGTTTGCCGCGAAAACAATGTTCTTTATCTGTCTGTTCATCCTGTTTCGCGCGGCGCTGCCGAGGCCGCGATTTGATCAGTTGATGTCCTGGGGCTGGAAAGTGATGCTGCCCCTCGCGCTGGTGAATTTGTTAGTGACCGGAGCGGTTGTACTGGCCCGGAGGTGAAGGAGGCCGTCTGTGCTCAGTTTGGTGCGCTCGTTGTGGGAGGTTTTCCGGCACGCCTTTGCGCGGCGTGTGACAGTTCAGTATCCGGACGAAAAGCCTTATCTCGCGCCTCGGTACCGAGGCCGCATCGTTCTAACCAGGGATCCAGACGGTGGAGAACGCTGCGTCGCCTGCAATCTCTGCGCTGTGGCTTGTCCGGTGGACTGCATCTCTCTGCAGGCAACAGAGGACGAGCATGGCCGGAGATATCCGGAGTTCTTCCGCATCAATTTTTCCCGCTGCATTTTCTGCGGCTATTGCGAAGAAGCGTGTCCCACCTACGCAATTCAGCTAACGCCGGATTTCGAGATGGGCGAGTACAAGCGGAAAAATCTCGTGTATGAGAAAGCGGACCTGATGATTGACGGTCCGGGAAAATATCCCGATTACAACTTCTGGCGCGTCGCCGGAGTCGCAATCGGTGGCAAGGATAAGGGACAGGCCGAGAACGAAATCGTGCCTACCGACATTCATAACCTGATGCCTTGAGAGGGGCGACATGGTTACAATTTTCTATTTCGCAGGCATTCTTGCCGTGATCGCTACGCTGCTCGCCATCACGCAGCGTCACGCGGTGCACGCGCTACTCTATCTGATCGTGTCGCTGCTGGCAGTCGCCGTGGATTTGTATGCACTTGGCGCCGCTTTTGTGGCAGCGCTTGAAATCATGATTTATGCGGGCGCCATCATGGTGCTCTTCGTGTTCGTCGTGATGATGCTCAACGTGGCCGAGCACGCCATGGAAGTGGAACGCGAGTGGCTGAGGCCCAAAAGCTGGTTCGGGCCTTCCGTCCTTACTTTGATCTTGTTAGGAGAGCTGGCCTACTGCACCGTGACGTCCCCCAGCACACCTTCCTTCGCTAACGCAGTAGGTCCAAAGCAGGTCGGCGTAGCGCTGTTCGGGACTTACTGGATTGGAGTCGAACTCGCATCTCTATTGTTGATGGCCGGCCTGGTCGGCGCGTTTCATCTGGGACGCCATGCAATCGAAAAGGAGGAGACAAAACATGCCGCAGATACCGATGCAGCACGCCCTGATCCTAGCGGCGATCTTGTTCACGCTGGGTCTAACAGGACTAATCACGCGGCGTAATCTCATCTTTACGCTCATGTGCATTGAGATCATGCTTAATGCGAGCGGGCTGGCATTCGTCGCGGCTGGCTCACGGTGGGGACAACCGGACGGTCAGGTAATATTTCTGTTCATTCTCGCAATGGCGGCGGCTGAAGTGTCTATCGGATTGGCGTTCGTACTCCTCTTCCACAAGAGACAAGCCGAATTGGATGTGGACGCCGCCAGTGAGTTGAGAGATTGATATGTTCCGGCTGTTGTGGCTCGTTGCAGCCATTCCGTTTGCCAGCGCTGCCTTGCTCGCCCTGTTCGGTTCCAGGCTGAGCCGCCGCATGGTTGCGATTCTTGGTGCCGGTTCCGTTGGATTTACCGCGGCACTTAGTCTGATGATTGGCATCGAGTTCGTTATGTCACCGCCTTCCGGCAACGCTTATATCCAGCACTTGTGGACGTGGATGAGCAGCGGCGGATTTCAACCCGAGGTCGCGTTCTATCTCGATCCTGTCTCACTCTTAATGCTGCTGGTCGTTACGTTTGTTTCCTTCCTCATTCACCTCTACTCAGTTGAGTACATGCGTGACGATGAAGGGTACCCGCGGTTCTTCGCTTACATGAACCTTTTTGTGGCGTCGATGATCACGCTCGTGTTGGCGAATAATCTGCTGTTGCTGTACCTGGGTTGGGAAGGTGTCGGGCTCTGCAGTTTTTTGCTAATCGGCTTCTGGTATCAGGAGTCGGCGAACGTTCGTGCCGCGAGTAAAGCCTTTATCGTGACCCGGTTTGGCGATACCGCTTTTGCCGTAGGGCTGTTCGTCTTGTTTACCCGGCTGGGAACGCTGAACATTCAGGAACTGATGCATCGCGCCTCGGTGCAGTGGAGCCCGGGCAGCGGTATTGCAATAGCGGCAGCGGCGCTGTTGTTGGGTGGAGCAGTCGGTAAATCCGCGCAATTGCCGCTTCAAACCTGGTTGCCGGACGCGATGGCCGGCCCCACGCCGACTAGCGCGCTCATTCACGCAGCAACCATGGTGACCGCGGGAGTTTACCTGGTTGTGCGCACGCACGTGCTTTTTACGCTGGCGCCTCCTGTCCAGTTCGCTGTGGCGATCATCGGAACCGCTACGATGCTGCTGGCCGCCTTCAGCGCGCTCGCCCAGCGTGATATGAAACGAGTGCTGGCATACTCCACCATTAGCCAGATCGGTTACATGTTCCTCGCGCTCGGACTGGGCGCGTGGTCGGCTGCCCTGTTCCACTTTATGACGCATGCCTTTTTTAAGGCACTTCTCTTCCTGGCTGCGGGAGTCGTCATTCATGCGGTGCACGAGCAGGACCTGTTCCGCATGGGCGGGCTCCGCTTTGAGCTGCGCCTCGCATTTTGGTCGTTCGTGATTGGCGGATCGGCATTGGCCGGCTTGCCATTGATAACAGCGGGTTTCTTCAGTAAGGACCTCATCCTATGGCAATCGTGGGCGGGTCCGAATGGAAGTGCGTGGTTCTGGATCGCCGGCATGACGGGAGCGCTGCTAACCTCGCTCTATACTTTCAGGCTGATCTCGCTTGCCTTCTACGGTCCATTGCGGTCACACGTGAAAACCGCGAGCGGTCTGGCTGTTCGCATTTCTTTGATCGTACTTTGGGTGTTGTCACTTGTAGGTGGATATGTGGATACGCCGCCACACTTTGGTGGGGTGCCCGCACTCTCAAATTTTCTAAATAGCGCACTGCCTCCACTCGAAGAGGTTCACATAGGCCCAATTACGGAAACCATCACCGCGCTCTCCGCCAGTACCGTGTTCGCGCTCGGCTTCGTGCTAGCGTACCTTCTCTACGGGCCACAACGTTCGCGACTGCTCGCGCGAGACTACTTGCAGCAACTGTGGTTCGCAGGTTGGGGCTTCGATTGGTTTTACGACCGGCTGCTTGTTCGCCCGTTCCAATGGTTGACGCGGAAGAGCGGGAGTGATCTGGCGGATGTGCCCATCAAGGCTCTGGGGCAGATCGCCATGCTAGGCAATCGAGCTTTGCGTCTAGCGCAGACCGGACACGTACGTTGGTATGCAACAGGGCTTGCGATGGGCACTGCAGCAATTCTCGCAATCGCATTCCTTTTCCGTTGAGGTAGCCGCATGATTCTACTCATCCTGATCCTGATTCTGCTCCTCGGCGGCCTTGCATCCTGGGTCGTCGCGCGTCGAAACGTAACCGCCGCCCGTTGGATCGCTCTCGCGAGCGTAGGTGCGGATTTCGTAACAGCCATAGAGGTATGGATTGCCAGTGTCGGCCGTTTGCCGTCTGCATCGGGACGCTGGTTCGAGGAATGCAATTTCGCTTGGATTCCGCAGTTTGGGATCCACATTCATTTGGCAATCGATGGTCTCAGTCTGGCCTTGCTGCTCCTGACCTTCTTCCTGGGCGTAATGGCGATTCTTTCCTCGTGGACGGAAATCAGGCAGCGAGTCGGCTTCTTCCATTTCAATTTGCTTTGGGTGCTTGCAGGCATAACCGGCGTGTTTCTGGCTGTGGACCTGTTCGTCTTCTATCTGTTCTGGGAGTTGATGCTGGTACCGATGTACTTCTTGATCGGCATATGGGGCCACGAGCGGCGAATCTATGCTGCGACCAAGTTTTTCCTCTTCACGCAGCTTAGCGGGCTGCTGATGCTAGTTGCAATCATTTCGCTGGCCGTTCTCCATCAGAAGGCGACCGGCGCTTTCACTTTCGATTATGAACAGTTGCTCAACACAACGCTGTCCCCCCGCGCAGCACTCTTGCTTATGCTTGGATTCTTTATCGCATTCGCCGTGAAACTGCCCATATTTCCCTTGCACACCTGGCTTCCCGATGCACACACCGAAGCTCCCACCGCCGGCAGCGTCATTCTGGCCGGACTTCTGCTGAAGACAGGCGCATACGGGCTGATCCGTTTCGTGTTGCCTCTGTTTCCAGGCCCATCGCGTGAATTGGCTCCCATCATGATGACCCTCGGCGTCATCGGAATTCTTTACGGAGCAGTGCTCGCGGTCGCCCAGACGGATCTCAAACGCCTTGTTGCCTACACCAGCGTGAGCCACATGGGTTTCGTGCTACTCGGAGTTTTCGCCGGAAATGAAATCGCATTGCAGGGCGCCGTGGTCCAGATGATCAGCCATGGAATCAGCACGGGCGCGTTGTTCATCCTCGCCGGGCTGCTTCAGGAGAGGTTACATACTCGCGAGATCGCGGAGATGGGCGGCCTATGGGAGACAATGCCGGCCCTGAGCGGAGCGGGCCTCGTGTTCGCCATGGCCTCGCTCGGGCTTCCAGGACTCGGCGATTTCGTGGGTGAATTTCTCGTCCTACTTGGAGCTTATCGGGCGAACGTCAGCCTCACCATCGTAGCAACGCTGGGTCTTCTTGCGGCTACTCTCTATGGCTTGAAGCTTGGACAGAGCGCATTCCAGGGGCCTAATCCGCACCATTGGAGGCTGCCGGATATGCGCCTTCGCGAATGGGTGATCCTGGGCACGATGATGGCGTGCCTTCTCTGGATCGGTCTCTATCCGCAACCGATCTTGAACACTGTGCGTCCCAGCCTGGCTGCCGTCCAGCAAAGTGCTTTGCCGCAGGAGATTGTCAGGAGGTGAGACATGAATGCCGCTGATTTTTCTGTGTCGTTGCCGTTACTCATAACCTCGGCGACCGCTATCGTTTTGATGATTGCGATCGCAATCCGGCGCAATCACGAACTTGCCGCCGTGATCTCACTCATCGGTGTGGCGGCCGCATTCGGGAGCCTACCGTTTGCAGCATCCGCTGTACCGCGGCAGGTCACCCCTTTGTTAGTTCTTGATTCCTATTCACTTCTCTACATGGCGATTCTCCTCTGTGCGACTGCATTTGTGTTTTTGCTCGCCTACGATTACCTGAAGCGTCGCCAGAAACACCCGGAGGAGTTTTATATCCTCATACTACTGGCAACCACAGGCGCGATGGTGCTTGTGGCCAGCCGCCACTTTGCATCCTTCTTCCTTGGGTTGGAGTTGTTGAGCGTGGCGCTCTACGTTTTGATCTCGTATGTGCGTACTGAGAGCGCGTCTATCGAAGCAGGGATCAAGTACTTAATTCTCGCCGCGTCATCATCATCGGTTCTGTTATTTGGTCTCGCGCTGATCTATGCCGGATCGGGATCGATGGACCTCTCTCAATTGTCCGTGGTGATGACCCGCACAGCTGGGCCCGCGAATACGTTCCCTCTTCTGACGGGTCTGATGCTCGTACTCACAGGGGTCGGCTTTAAGCTGGCGGTTGTTCCATTTCACTTATGGACGCCAGATGTCTACGAAGGCGCGCCTCTACCGGTAACTGCGTTCATTGCCACCGTATCGAAGGGCGGAATGTTTGCTTTGCTTCTGCGCTGGTTTCACGTGCATGACGTGGGGCTGGCGGGGGCACCGGGGCTGGTCCTTTCGATCATTGCAATAGCTTCCATGCTGACGGGAAACCTTCTCGCGCTGACGCAGAACAACATCAAGAGGATCTTTGCGTATTCGTCGATTGCTCACATGGGCTACCTGCTGGTCGCGTTGCTTGCTGGAGGAGCACTCGGCGCTCCTGCAGCCACCTACTACCTCACCGCTTATATGGCTACGATTCTCGGCGCCTTTGGCCTTATGACCGTCTTGTCCGGACCGCAATGGGAGGCTGCCTCTATCGACGACTACCGTGGACTTTTCTGGCGGAGACCGCTCGTCGCAGGTGCGTTCACCACCATGCTTCTTTCGCTTGCCGGGATTCCGCTCACGGCAGGGTTCCTCGGCAAGTTCTACGTCATAGCTGCCGGCGCTTCACAATCCCGGTGGGTGCTTCTCTTCACGCTGGTGGTCAGCAGTACCATCGGCTTGTTCTACTATCTGCGCATTATCGTAGCCATGTACGCGCAGCCCGGAGACGCTGGTCTGGGGGAAGACTCGCGCACGCCGGCTTTGCCTCTCGCAGCAACCTTGGCCCTCGCAGCACTCACCGGTCTTGTATTCCTGTTGGGAGTCTACCCGGCGCCACTTTGGAATGCCATCATCGCTGTCACTCGCGACCTCGGGTAGCTTCCGGAACGCCGGCCTAGCAGTAATACTGCTCACTTAACATAATTTGTGGCATTCTGTTATGAGACAACGACAGGAGGCCACAGTTGGCACGTACGGTTGCAGAACTCCCTCCGGGCGCGCGAATTACGGACTACATCAGTCTTGGTGTCGTCACCAAGGCGTTTCCTGATTCGGCCATCGGTGCAGTGCTGACCCGGACGGGCAAGGCCAGTATTCGTCAGCGGGACCTTCCGGCCCATGTAGTTGTCTACTTCGTCATTGCCCTGGCGCTATACATGCAATCGTCCTATCGCGAGGTACTGCGTTGTCTGTTGGAAGGCGTCCAGTGGCTGCGTGATCCATCGGCTGTAGTACGTGTGGCCGGCAAGTCGGGCATCTCTCAGGCCCGCACGCGGCTGGGTTGGGAGCCTCTGGGGCAGCTGCACGATGAGTTGGTCAAGCCGATCGCAGTGCGCGGTACGCGGGGCGCGTGGTATCGGACTTGGCGGCTGGTGAGTCTGGATGGCAGCACGTTCGATGTTGCTGACGAGAAGGTCAACGAAGATGCTTTCTCTCGCCCCGGGGCCAGCCGCGGCTCGAGCGCATATCCACAGATCCGTTTTGTATCCCTGGTGGAGAACGGCACCCACGTACTGTTTGGCAGCCAGATGGACAGTTACCGGACAGGCGAGATCACGCTGGCCAAAGCCGTACTTCCGAGCCTGAGAAAGGGCATGCTTTGTCTGGCTGATCGAAATTTCCTTGGCTTCGAACTATGGCAACTGGCGCGGGGAACAGGCGCGGATCTGCTTTGGCGGATGAAAAAGAACATGCGCATGACCTGTGAGAAGCCCCTGCCCGATGGTTCCTATTTGAGCCGCGTGTATCCTTCGGAGCGGGACTGGCGGCACCAAACCAACGGGATCGTGCTGCGGGTAATCGATTACCGCCTGGAGGGCATCGAGGGTTCCGAGCCGATTTATCGACTGGCAACCACGATGCTGGATCCCGGAAAGGCCCCGGCCGGCGAGTTGGCAGCTCTGTATCACGAGCGCTGGGAGATAGAAACTGCGTTTGACGAACTCAAGACCCACCTGCGCGGAGCGCAGATCGTGCTTCGCAGCAAAACCCCCGATCTGGTGCGTCAGGAGTTCTACGGCCTCATGATGGCCCACTTCGCCATCCGCGGTCTGATGCACGAGGCCGCACTCCAGTGCTGACGAAGATCCTGATCGGCTCTCGTTCCTTCACGCCGTGCGCGTGGTCCGGCGCAAACTGCACGTCTATGGCGCTATTTCCCCCTCGGCAGAGGAGGACATTTCATAACGCGGTTCTCGAGGAAATTCTCCAGGAACGCGTTGTGTCCAGCCGCAACCGGCGCAATCCGCGTGGTGTCAAGCGCAAGATGAGCAACTTTCCGCTCCGGCCGCGCCACTCGAACCCCCTTACCCCCGATCAATATCCGCGAGATAATCAGAATACTTCAGTGAACAGTATTAGGGTTAAAGGTGCATTTAATGCACTTTATGGATGTCGGTAATTTCCGAACGATTGGCAACTTGCCCGAGTTTTTCTCCGGATCTTTGTGTACAACAGGGGAGCGATTGAGGGGCAAAATCGAGGATCACAAGAGGTGTTACCCGACACCTAGCTTCGTACTTTTCAATTATGCAAGAAGATGATGAATTAATCGGCAACTCGATTTGGATGTGTCACGGCGATGTGGGATCAAAGATTTCGCGGCTACAAAAAAATCGGCCCCCGTCGGTGACGGGGGCCAAGTTGCCTTGGTTCTCTCTGTTACGAGAGCTTGATTGGCGGCCTGACGGCGGGGTAGCCGTCGGCGCGGAAAGAGCCTCGGGGGAGTGGCTGCGCGGTCTTAGGGCCGCTCCGCACCGGTCGTGGATGCTGCACCCTGGGGTGATGCGGCATCCCGGGCCGCCAAACTGTTTTCCATCAACCGGATATGCACGCTGCTGGTTTTGACCGGCTTTGCGTCCTGGTCATTCGTCGCAGGGACGTTACCAAGGGCGACTACGTGTACACGGTAGACGGGAATGTCATGTTCAACCAGGTAACGCTTGACCGAAGCGGCTTCGCGTTCCGAGTTCTGAATACCTACGCTTCCGCGACCGGGAGCGCGCGCTTCCATCTCCACGATGTACCCCTTATGGCCGTTCACGCTGGCCACGAGGTCATCGAGCTGCTTTTTGGCTGCTTCGGACAATACGCCCTGGGTTCCCTTGAACGGAACGTCAACTTCAGTGATGGGGTGGTACTGATCAAGACCATTGACGGTTGCATGGAGCTGGTCGACATGACCGGATGCGCCCTGGGCGATCGTGTTGGCACTCTGTGCGCGGGTGCCGGCTTCAGTGGCTGCCTGGTTGGCTGCATCGGCGGTGGACTGTGCCTGCTTGATACCTGCCTGCGCCCGGCCATCCACGTCCTGAATATCCTTGGCGTTCTTGGCGTTTACTTCATCGAGTTCGCTCAGCCGGTCATTGATAGGATCGGTCTGCTTCTTTACCCACTTCTTGCGGGCCATCGGATTGACACGTCCCCAGAACCCCTCCCGGCCGGGCTTTTCCAACCGCTTAGACTCGGGGGAGGGCTGCTGTTGTTGCTGCGCCGCGGGAGGGTTGCCCTGGGTCCCGGTAGCGAGCTGCGCATCCTGCTGTGCGCCCACCGGAATTGCAATCGCAGATGCCAGCGCAAAAGTGGCCAGCTGAATCGGGAACAAATTACGAGCTGTAATGGCTCTCATTTGAGTGTTCCTCTTTTTTGAGAATCAGTCTCCGCATCGGTTCTGCGGGATAGAGCGGTCATAGCTGCTCGCCCATAGACATAGCAATGCGCGTGCCAAACGGAAGCCGGGACATGCGTCTATTTTAAAGCTCTTAAATAGTGGGGCTTAAAGAAAGGACTTTACATTCTTTACGGAATGAAGGCATTATCGTCGGTCGCGAATTCAAGTAGTTTTTACCGCGACTGGTAACTTCTACCGTGTAGCAGCCGTACTACGAAGAAATTATTGCGTTTCCACGTGCAGAATACGGAGTTGCGGGTAGGCTCCATCCCAGTCCGGACTGACCGCGTCAAAGATCAGCCGGAAGTCCTTTTCATCCCCTGGTTTGAGCGGTGCGACAGACACGGGTTCGATATCAATATATGGCGTGCGCATGCGAATCAATTTAAGTGTCTGGGTCTCGTTCTGTGTAACCTCGTGGGCAGAGTTGCGAAACAGCACCTGAACTTTGACACCGGTCACGGTTTTGCTGCCCTTGTTGGCAATGTGACCATCGAGATAGGTAACCTTGCCACCCGCCAGATTGCCGGCTTCACTCATGGTGAGTCCTGAGACAGGCAGGTTCTCCGCGTACGGGTCAGATGCTGCGGTAATTGGCGCCACATTCGAGGACGCCTTGCCATGTTGCAGAACCAGGATGACGACGGCGGCAATCACCACGACAACGGCGGCGGCGATCGCCAGCGGAAGCCAGTTTCGCTCCCGCGTTTCCTTGGAAGGGATCAGATCAGGTCCGTTGCTCACGAGCGGATTTTACACCTGTTACGAAAGGAATACTGGGGGGCTTCCCTTTCTCAGGTTTTCGGTGCAGAATCTTTCGGATCCGAACGATGAAAGAAGGATATGGAAGTCTTCACGAGAACTTCACAATTTCTCCACGACTTTATTTGAAGTATTGGTGTCCAATGAAATCAAGCAGGGAACGTAACTCACTTCCAATCCGTACCGCTTGACGTGAGGCTCAACTTGGCGTGAGGCTCAACGCGTTTTAACTGCCGCAAGGCAAAGAAAGGCAGGCGCAAGATGCATTGCTCAAACACAATCGCATCGAACCCGCTGCCCAAGCCGGACGATGGAGGCACCCGTCCCCGTCGTCCTGAAGATGTGGCGTACCAGGGCGTAACCATCGCCGCGATTTTGCTGATTCTCGGCAGCGTCTGGCTGTTCTAGGGCCTGTTCATGGATGACTCGCTCGGCGAGCGACGCCGAATGTCATCCGAAACGAGCGCGCTTCACTGTCTGCCGGAAGTCCTCGCCCTTCATCTCGATTCGAACGCACATCTCGGCCAGTCGGGACCGCATGCGATCGCCGATGCGATCGCCGAGGGTCTGCTCACGGGCAGCGCGTTCGGCATCGGACAGGCCACCCCCTCCGGCAGGCAGGTCAGGGTAGTTGGTCGTGATAATCGTGGTCT